>Ga0214473_10002223_pt1 | contig 24121 bp, 27 predicted proteins | sample RVTome_7_FD_203509 | JGI IMG/M metagenome (GOLD analysis project Ga0214473, IMG submission 203509) | Soil microbial communities from uranium-contaminated site in the Upper Colorado River Basin, Wyoming, United States - RVT98D197 | ecosystem: Environmental > Terrestrial > Soil > Contaminated >... | reverse complement strand
CCGTGCACCCGGACGGGCGGCCGATCGACCCGGCGGAGGTCGCGGCGCTCATCGTGCACCTGGCCTCGGACGCCGGCATCAGGATCACCGGCGCCGCCTTCAGCATCGACGGCGGCTGGTCCGCCCGCTGAGCCGGGGCGTGCCCAGGCGCCGCCGGCCTGGATGAAGGTCCTGGGACTCCTACCTGGACGAGCCATGCGGGGTAGGTGAGAATGTCTCCACTCCGCGGAGAGCCGGGTTGCAAACTGCGATCCCCCAGAGTTTTCCCGGAGCTGGCAGATCGCGTAAGTTATTGAAGGGCGGTTAGCTCAGCGGTGAGAGCACCTGCCTTACAAGCGCGAGAAGAGCCGTGCCGAGCGCGGATCTCCAGCGTTCGCGAACATCGAAGACATAAAAGAGAAAATCAACTGTTGCACCTACTGTTGCAGGAGGCGTAGCCTCCCAGGCTGACCGCGCCCCCACCCGTTCGCGACGGGGCTGGAAACTCCGAGCCGGCCGGGGGCGCGGCACCTCATCTCGGAGCCCGCGTCGGAGGCGGGGATGCCAGGCTCAAAGCTCACCGGATCGACGGAGCGGAGAGAGCAAGCCCCAGAGCCGGAGCGAGCGGGCCCGTCTCCTCCTCGACCTGCTGAGGCAGGCCCGCCCGCGGCTGGAGTCGAGCCTGCGCGTCCAGCCGTCGAGCGAGCACCAGTCGAGGCGACTGTTCTGCCTGCGCGCCCGGCCTCGGCACCACCGACGGGCGCGGAGCCAATGCGGCCCCGCGCGGGGCCCACTGGGCCACCGGAGCCGGGCCCTCCAGCCGCGCCGCCTCCCGCCGAGACCAGCGCCGCGCCCCCGGCGGAGATCGCCAAGGCGGAGCAAGCGAGAAGGTGTAAGCAGATCCGGTTTCTCAGCCGTGCACGGCGGGATCTCCGGCGGAAGATGGACCGCTGGAGGTTCACCGACCCGAAGTGGGATCGCATCCGGCCCAACCATGTGCTGCAGGAGCTGCGGCAGAGGAATGCCCTCGAGCGCGTCTCCAAATGCTGTGTGCCAGAGGTTCTGGAGCGGATCTCGCAGCGGATCTCGCAGCGCTGCTCGGCCTACCTGTTCGAAGTTCTCTCTGACTTGGAGGAGCGACAGCGCTCCAAGCGCCTCCGCCTTCGGAAAGACCGCTGGTTGGCCCACGCTCTGACGGCTGAGGCCGAGGGGGACTCGGCGGACGCCGTGGGCGCCCGGGCCGAGGCGAAGTCTATCCCGCCCGCTACACGCCACAGGCAGAGCTACAAGTTCGTGCCGTTACTGCCCAAGCGTGGCACGCGCGTTAGGACTGTGCGCGTAGAGATCGTGAAGGGTGGTCCTGGGAGGCTGATGGGTGAGGCCTTTCGGTGCCGCTGGCTCGCCCTGGATCTCACCGCCCTGCTCCAGGTCGCGATGGGGATGGGGCCTCTCGAAGCCAAGAAGTTGACCCTACCCGCGATCCTCCGTGCCCTGCGAGCCGCGTACCCGTGGCTGCTGCCGCGGCGCGGCCTGGGCGAGGTGCCGAAGCTCGTCTCGCGGCACCTCGCGCATCTGGTCAAGATGTATCGATGGTCCGGGTACAGGGGCTCCCGCGGGCGCGTCCTCTTCAACCTCACCAAGGACGAGCTGCTAGAATATCGGGCGCGGATGCTCGCCTCCGGAAGCCCGCGGCTCTTCTCGCAGCACCGATCCTGGCAGTCCTTCCTCGACAGTTGCCGCCCGGCGCCTCCAAAGCGGCCGTAGCGGACAACTTGAATGGTGAATTAGCCAGCAAGTTGTCCGGGGGATTCTTCGCTCTGTGATTCAATTATCCTGTCATGAGCGAGGAAGTGGACCTCGGCCTTGTGCTGCGCCTCGAGCGCGTCCGCCGGCGCCTCTCGCAGCGCGAGGTGGCGCGTGCGGCTGGCCTGCGTCCGCAACGTCTGAGCGACCTGGAGCTCGGGTGGGCCAAGCCGCGCGCTGATGAGCTCGCCCGCATCACCAACATCCTCGGGATCAACACGCGCGATCTTCTGGGGGAGGGTTGCGGGTGAGACGCTCCGCTTCCGTGCGCCCAAAGGGTGGCAAGTCTCAAAGAAGGCCGCGGCCATCTGGGTGCCTACGTTTTACGGAGGCTGACGTTCTCGATCTGCTTCGGCGAGAGGGCGTCCCGCTGCACTCCGGGGAGGAGACTTCCATCACCCAATCGCTGACCAGGAGAGAGGGAACATCCACCGCCGATGCGGCCGTGCCGGGGCGCTTCGCTGAGACGGCGGTCCCAGTGCTTTGGAGCGCGCGGAGTCTGTCGCGGCGGTTCCATGTCTCGAGGGGCCTGCTGTACCGCCTGTACCACGCCGGCCGCCTTCGCGGGTTCTGGATATTCCGGAACATCCAGGACGAACCCGCACAACGGGAGTTGAGGACGGCATGAGGGACGTGGCTGTCAGCAGCGGCGGGCGGATCCCCCGTGAAGAGGGGCTACCAGTCGGCGTCGGCGGCAGGGCCGGCGCGGCAGAGAGGACGCACCCCACAGGTGCCGACAGGGGGCGGACGTGAACCGTCTCTCACGCGTGACTGGTAAGCATCGAGTCGGCGGCCCGAGGAACGATGCGTCGAGCGGTGCCGCTGAGATACGGACGCGCGGACCTAATCGACGACCAGGGGGACGCGCTTCTCCGCCTCGAGCACGCCCTTCTCGAATTCGACCCCGGTTTTGGGGCCCCGGTTTGGAGCAGGAGGTGCGGGTGGTGACACGCGGAGGTGACACCACATGAACCACAGCCAGCCGCCTCGTGGCAGCGAGCAGACACAAGCCCGGGCTCCCACCCAGGGGGGCGACATGGCCGGGCCGCCCGAGGACATCGGGGCAATCCGCAGGAGGCGCGGTATGGAGAGCAAGCATGGCGGACGAAGCGGGAGGTGGGTGATGCCTGACGCGAGGGCCGCTGGACCCAGTGTTCTAAGTCGGCTCGACGGCCTGACGCCGACGGAGCAGGCCGTCGCTGCTAGCGGAGGATCGGCGTGAACCCCAGGCTCACCGCGGTCCTTGAGTACGCGCGGCGCGGGTGGCCCGTCCTTCCGCTCCACTGGCCTACACCTACGGGCTGCTCCTGCGGAGCGCCGGACTGTGGAGAGAAGGCTGGCAAGCACCCGCGCACTGCTCACGGGCTCAAGGATGCGACCCAGGACCCGGACGTGATCCGCGGCTGGTGGGAACGCTGGCCCCTGGCGAACGTCGGCATCGTGACCGGCATGAGAAGTGGCCTCGCGGTGCTGGACATTGACACGCGGCATGGTGGCCAAGAATTCCTCGCACAGCTCGAAAGCGCTAACTGCCCCCTGCCACCGACCCCAACCGTGCGCACAGGCGGAGGCGGCGGGCATCGATTCTTCCGCCGGCCCGCGCAAGGGCTCCGCAACAAAGTCGGCGTTGGGGGCCGACCGGGCCTCGACATTCGGGCAGATGGCGGGTACGTCGTAGCACCGCCCTCCGTCCACGCGAGCGGCCGGCTGTACGGGTGGGAGACGCCGCCAGATGACGCCCCGCTCGGCGAGCTGCCCGCGTGGTTCCTGCGCATCGCGCTCAACGGCGCGGATCGACCCACATCTGCCCCCGGCACGACGGCTGCTCCCGCCGAGAGTATCCCCCGGGGGGCGCGAAACTCAACGCTCACGAGCCTGGCTGGTTCGATGCGCCGGCGCGGCATGGGCGAGGAAGCAATCCGGGCTGCCCTGCTGGTAGCCAACGCGAAGCGCTGCGCGCCGCCGCTGCCCAAGGCAGAGGTGGTAGCAATCGCCAACAGCGTCTCGCGGTACGAGCTGGCGAAGCCCCCGAAACTGCTGAAGATTTACATCAACCCCGATGCGCCGCGGGTGATAGACGCAGCAGAGGCCGCCCTGATCGCCGCGGGACAGGAGATCTACACCCGCGGCCGGATGCTCGTCGAGGTGTCGCGGGATCGTGCGCCTAAGATCCCAGGACTGGTCCGCCCGCCAGGAGCGCCCGCCATCGTCCAGATCGGTCAAGCCAGGTTGCGGGAGTTGCTCGCCGCATCGGCCGAGTGGATCTCCACCAGCCGGAAGGACATAGAGGAGCCGGCCCTCCCTCCGAGCTGGAGCGTCGAGATGCTGATGTCGCGGCCGGGCTGGACCTTCCCCGAGATCGCCCTGGTGTCCGAGACCCCACTGCTCCGACCCGATGGCTCGGTGATCGACGCGCCCGGATACGACGAAACAACGGGCGCGCTGTATGAACCGGGCCACGTCACCTATCCTCCCGTCCCCGCCCGACCGAGCCTGGATGACGCCCGCGCCGCTGTCGAGGTGCTAACTGACCCGTTCAGCGACTTCCCGTTCATCGCCGCGTCGGATCGCAGCGCGGCACTCGCGGCGATCCTAACGCTGCTCGCGCGGCCGGCCTTCACCGGGCCCGCACCGATGTTCGGCGTCGACGCCCCGGTCCAGGGCGCCGGCAAGACGCTGCTCGCGGACGTGATCGGCATCATCGCCACGGCTCGCATACCTCCGAAGATGCCCGCGCCGCAAGACGAAGCCGAGGCCGCGAAACGCGTCCTGTCCGTGGCGCTCGAAGGACTGCGCCTTGTTTTGCTCGACAACGTGACCCACACGCTGCGATCGGCCGTGCTCTCGGCCGCCCTGACCGCGACCGAGTGGCGCGACCGCCTGCTCGGACGCAACGTGATGATCGACGCGCCGCTTACGACAGTGTGGATGGTGACGGCGAATAACGCGACCTTCGCCAGTGACATCGCGCGCCGCGTCGTGCCGATCCGGATCGACCCGAAAACCGAAATACCGGAGGAGAGGGTGGGGTTCACATATCCAGACCTGCGCGCGCATGTCGAGGGCGAGCGCCCGCGCTTGGTCGCCGCAGCGCTCACGACGATACGCGCCTACCACGTCGCTGGGCGCCCGCCGCACGGCAAGCCGCCGATGGGGAGCTTCGAGTCCTGGGATTTGTTGATCCGCGGCGCGCTCCTGTGGGTCGGGCAGGTCGATCCGATCGAGGGCCGGCAGCGGATCCGGGCTGAGTCTGACGTTGAGCTCGATGCGCTACGGCAGGCCCTGGCCGCGTGGCACTCCACGTTCGGGCCCGCGCCCATGACCGTCGCCGTCGCCGTCGAGCGGGCCGAAAAGGACGGTGAACTCGCCGCGGCCCTGGCCGAGATGGCGTGGTGCTCCATCAAGGAGCTCAACGGGCCCCGGCTCGGATATTCCCTTCGCCGCGTGGCCGGCCGCATCGTGGGTGGGCTCGCTTTTGAACGCCAAGAGGGTCAGACACATGGATCGGCCAGGTGGGCGGTCAAGTCGGTGAGATGTGGACCCTGATGCTGAGGTGGGATGGTTGAGATGGGTGACATGTTTCCAACCCTTCGCGCGAGGAAAACAGGGGAAGATTTAAAAAGGTAAGCAGTATGGAACATCACCCCCATTGCCACCATCGCCCCCCAGCGGGGCGTGGTGAAGAGGGCCGGCGAGCCGCGGCCAGCGGTGGCGGCCTACGTGAGTCGCGTGAACAGCGTGGGGTGGCAAGCGCTGGGCCTCGAGCGCCTGGCCCGCAGGGTGGACTCCTACGTGGCCGAGGTCCTAGAGCGTGACCGTGCTGGTGACCGCCAGCCGCGAGATCGTGACGGGGTTGAGGCTGGGCTCACCCGCCCGCGCCGCGCCCAGCGGACCCGCGGACGGCGGCGCTGGTGGTGGCAGAAACGACGACCGCAGCTCCGTGAAGGGTCAGGGTCCAACAGAGGGCGCAGCGTGGAGCGGACCCGTCGTCGACGCGGCCCCGAAAGGCAGGGGCGGGACTGGCGCGGACGGGGTAGCGGCGCCTCGGGATAGCACGTGAGCAGCGACAATGGCTTCCTCAGGCTGCCCCGCGCGCTCCTGCGCGCACCCTGGTTCCGCGCGCTTTCACCGTTCGGGAAAGCACTCTTGGTCACGATGGCCGGGCTCGCGAATGCTGGGCCCGGGTTCACCCGGCGCGGGGAGCTGCTCCAGGCGGGCGAGCTCGTGTGCTCGTGGTCCTGGCTGGCGGAACGCATGCGCTGGCGGGAGAACCACCGCCTGGTCACCCCCAGCATCAAGAAGATCCGCTGGGCAGCCGCGGCGCTGCGGCGCGCGGGCGCTATTTCCTGGACCACGACGGGGAGAGAGCCAGGCGACGGCCTGATCATAACGCTGGATTTCCTGGCAGTTCCGATGAACAGCCACGGCGCGTTGGCAGGAGCCACGGCGGAACCAGAGGCGCGAGCTCCCGACACGACCGCGGCGACCCAGGAAGTATATGGCGATCCTGCTAACTCCATAGACCGCCCGGGCCTGGAACCGCGACTCGGGCGCGCACGCGTCGGGCAGAGAGAGGGTCTCGGCCTGCCCCAGGGGGAGGAGCGCCGGCACCGAGGGGACGGGGAAGAGGAGACGGGTTCCGCCCCCGAGGATGGGGCGGCGCCGCCGGCGCCTGAGACCCCACCACCTCACGGCGTCGCCCTCGGTCTCGATCTGGCGGGCCTCCGCGCGCTTCTGCGGCCGCGCCGGACACCTCGCTGAGCGGAGTGAGCCATGGAGGATCTGTGGTACTCCGAGGGCGCGCGCCGGCCTCTCAGAGCCTTTCCCGTCGTGAGAATGGAGCGCCTGGGGTGGGCCATGGTGACGGTGCTCGTCCTACCCGGCCACGGGAACCGCGGCCCCGAGGCCCGAAGGTGCCCCCGTAATCCTTCATGACCTGAAATAAGGCATAATGGGTCTCACGGTCACACTGAAGTAGGGGGATGAGTTTGACGCTGCCCTAAGGATTGCCGCTCGGGGCAGCGGGAGCGCTGTCCGCAGACCCGGCAACAGGCCGATGGGGCGGGGTGAACGACGCGAGCCAAGCGGAGCGGGCGGAGTCAACGGAGTGGGGGCAGCTTGACCTGTGCTCCCGACCCCGCAACATCGAGGAATTAGCATGGCCGATTTGTCTGGTGCTTCCTCGCAGTCTAGGCAGATTTCGCGCGGCCCGCGCCCTCGCGCGAAACCCTGGTCCGCTCAGCCAGTTCGCGTGGAAAATGCCGTTCGGAAGGGGCCGGATTACCTAGATCCCGCTCGCAAGGTCCGCCTTTTTATCCGGAGCATTTACCAAGAACAAGAGAATTCTTGTTAGCTGACAAAGGACGAAAATGAGCAATCGAGCCTCACGAGCCGATGAGCTGACCACCCTCCTCGAAGTTACGGGGTGCAGGGTCGATCGCTCGTCCATCCAAGACGCCGAGCGGCTTGCCGTCCAGCTCGGTGCCAGTAGGGCTGTCCTCGATGTCTTCACCACGGGCACCCTCAGGCCAAGCGGGCAGGCAGGCCCGGCCCTGGAGCACGTGAAGGGCATCGTGAATAGATACGAGAACGATCCGGCGTTCGTGAGAGCCACTATTGCGGCAGCCAGTTCGCAGGACTCCGCGGCGAGGCCCGCTGATTATTCCGCGGCGCTCCTCGTACTCGACTCGTCTCGACACTCTGATGCTCTCAAGTACCTTGCCTCCCTCGGCGTGAGCCAAGTCAACGACGATCGCTTCAAGAGCAGTGAGGTTCTCGTCATCACTCTTATAGACCAGCTTGTTGTTGAAGGGGCGACAGACGAAGTCTTGAAGGTACTGCAGGCCCTCACGCGCTTCGGAGCCAGGGTGGAAGAAAGTGTCACCACACCATTCAAAGACAGACTTCCGAAGCTGTCCGTGCGATGGTCGCCCGCGGCCGTTGAGAGGGGTGACGCAGCCGCAAGAGAACTTCTCGGACGTGAACTGTATGATTTCTTGCCAGCTCACGATCGACGGGCGTTGGTCGCATCCCTCGTGCTCATCGACCTGGGTCTGCCGTTGCCCGAAATCGCACCCATCGTCATGCCCATCGGGCGCGTCTTCGAGGGCTTCGTGGGTAAAGTCCTTCTCAAGCTCGGCATCGTAACTGAGGTGGCCGTCAGCGATCCGCAGTTCACATTCATGGACGCCTTCGACTCTAAGGACGCGAAGGTGTTCCGCGGTCGGGCGACGACACACGGAGCGATGCTCGACGGATTGAAGCAGCGCCTCAAGGAACATCGCCACATCCGGGCGCACAGCCAAGCCAGCAAGTGGGTCCAAGGTAGCATCGAGGACGCACAGAGATTTCTGCATCGTGTTGTAGACGATATGAAGGAATACTACAAGTATTTTAGGGACCACTTTGTCAGCTAACCACGCGCTGCAGCGGACCCACTCGCCTGTCACGCCGCTTGCGGGCCAAGCGTCGCGCCAGGCGGCGGGCCGCTGAGCGCGATCGTTACGCACGCTGTCTGGATTGATTCGAACAAGGTGAGGTGCCGAGATGGCTGAAGTTACGCGCCGGCGGACCGGCGAGCTCGTGCGAAAGCTTTTTGAGATCCTGATGTCGCATCCTGACGGTTTGCAGGCTCGCGAGGCCCTCGACCAACTCCGGGCACGAGTCCAACTGACAGACTACGAGAAGGGCACCTACGAGTCTGGGGGCAGCCGATTCGATCAAATAGTACGGTTCGCGACCGTCGACTGCGTAAAGGCAGGCTGGCTCCTAAAACACAGGGGTCGGTGGTCCGTGACTGAGGAAGGCAAGGCTGCCTATACTGGCCACCCTGACCCCGAAACCTTCTATAGGCGTGCCGTGAAGTTGTACTGGGAATGGAAGTCGAGCCAGCCTGAGGGAGAGCCGCGCGGGGAAGACGAAGCTGCCGATGCAACCAGCGGCAAGGCCGCTAGTGTGACGTTCGAGCAGGCCGAGGAACAGGCATGGAGAGAGATCGAGCAGTACTTGCGGGGTATGAATCCCTACGAATTCCAGGACTTGGTGGCCTCGCTGCTCCGAGCGATGGGGTACCACGTTTCATGGGTCGCGCCGCCGGGAAGGGATGGCGGTATTGATGTCCTGGCCTGGGCTGACCCCCTCGGAACCCGGCCGCCACGTATAAAGGTTCAGGTCAAGAGGCTGGCCCAGAGTGTCCCGGTCGAAGATCTACGATCATTCATGGCGCTTCTAGGAGAGGATGATGTTGGGCTTTTTGTCGCGACGGGCGGATTCACGAAGGGTGCCGAAGAGGAGGCCCGGACGCAGGAAAAAAGGAAGGTCACCCTGGTTGATCTCGAGCGACTGTTCGACCTATGGGTCGAGCACTACGGCCGGCTTGATGACGCAGCACGTCGGCGCCTGCCCTTGCGACCGATCTATTTCCTGGCCCCGACGGCGTGATGCGCCGTCGCCGCGGTGCACAACTACCTGATGCAGCCGCCAGCCGCCGGGTTGGAGGCGATGGTGGGCCGGGCCGCGTGCGCGGCGCCTGAGCGGGAGCGTTAGACGCGCCAGGAGGGATATGGTGGATCCTCGTTATCTGGAATGGGTGCAGGCGTCAAGGTGGCTAGCGCATGTGCACCCCATGCTTGTCGATCTGGCCAACGGGCTCGGCATCCTTGACAGCAGGCTGATTGAGAAGGACGCCCGGATGCAGGAAATGTTCCCGGAACATACAGGCCGAATCGAGATGCCGCTGGAACTCGAGCATCGCACCTTGTCCTTGCTCTGGGTTCTAGGTGCCTACGAGTTGATCAGAACGCTCGTCCAGCGCCTGCGGGAGAATGGAGGTCAGCGGGCGGAAGAAGCTGCGGAGATGCTTTTGCCGACGAAGCGCATGCTTGAGCGGGTCAGGGTGCCCCTAGCCAAGCTTGAAAAAGCCCGTCGAGCCACGGAGACAGATTTTCCAATAGGCTTCCCTGTGCTGGACGGTGCGAAGGGCACCGGATGGGTACTCCGCCCGGGTGAACACGTACCGCGCCGAGCACTAGCCGACGAACTCTTGAAGGCTCTGAATCGAGCTGGGGAGGGCGTCTACGGGTTACAGGCGGCGGTGGGCGCGCAGGCTCGCAGCGGGCAGAAATCGTCCGCGCTCGCCCACCGCGCAGGAAGTAGGGATGCCGCGGAAACGCCAGCCTGAGTCGCTTGGAGAGGCTGAGGTGCCCCCCGAGAAGGGCATTGATTTGCTCAAGAGCCAGATAGAGCGAGCACGTGCCCTCTTGGGATCGCGGCCCTTGAGCAAGAACGCGTACAGCCAGTGGGAATTGCTCGCGCGCAACTACCTGGAGAAGGCCTTCGGACGAGGCTCCCCGAACGTCAGCAGCGTAATGAAGGTCGGCCAGTACGGTGCCTTCCCGATGGACGCTGGCGAGAGTTGGTGGGAGAACCATCGCGCCGAGAGCCTGACCACTCAGGTGACGCGCCTGGAAGGGTTGGTTGAGTTGCTCGAGACCGAGGTTCAGCTCCGTGGAGGCACGGCGATCTCCCGACTAGGGCCTGCGCCCAGCGGACATCGGATTTTCCTCGTACATGGGCATGATGAGACGGCACTGCAAGAACTCGCTCGCTTTCTAGAGCGATTGGACCAAGACGTAATTGTTCTGCGTGAACAGCCAAACCGTGGCCGTACAATCATTGAGAAGTTTGAGGATTACAGCGGCGTTGGATTCGCCGTTGTTTTGCTCACACCCGACGATCGGGGGGGGCCCGCTTCGCTTCCGTTCGACCAGCAACAATTCCGGGCGCGTCAGAATGTGATTCTTGAGCTCGGCTACTTTCTCGGTAGACTTGGGCGAAGCCGTGTATGTGCGCTCTATCGCGAAGGCGTCCAGATCCCGTCAGACTATTCTGGCGTCTTGTACGTGAAGCTTAATGCGGATGGTGGCTGGCGGCTTCAGCTAGCGAAAGAGTTGAAGGCTGCTGGACTTCCAGTCGACATGAACAAGGCACTGTGACGAGTGCCAGGTGTCCAACTTTAGCATTAGCCGACGGCCTGCGGCCGCGGCTGATGCCGCGCTTTAGACGGCGTTATACCATCAGGGCGTAAGTCTGGGGAAAGCAGACATGGCAAAGCGCATTGCTCTTTTCAATCACAAGGGCGGAGTTAGCAAAACGACGACGACCTTCCATCTCGGATGGATGCTGGCAGCGAAAGGCCATCGCGTTGTTCTCGCGGATGCTGATCCACAATGCAACCTAAGCGGGCTTATCCTGGGTTTCAAGGGCGAGAGTGAGTTCGAGAACTTCTACCAGAAGGAGTCCACACGCAACATTCGCGCTGGTCTGGCGCCGGCGTTTGAATCCCAGCCACGCGCGATTGCGCCGCTTGAGTGCCTACCCGTTGAAGGCTGCAGCGACTTGTTCCTACTCCCAGGCCATATCCGCCTCACAGAGTACGAGGTGACTCTAGGCATCGCCCAGGAGCTATCAGGCTCCATTCAAACGCTTCAGAATTTGCCTGGATCGCTGTCTTATCTACTGGGGGTGACGGCGGAGAAGTACGACGCTGAGTTCGTGCTGCTCGACATGAATCCCAGCCTTAGCTCGATAAACCAGAACCTGCTCATGACGAGTGACTTCTTTGTTGTACCGACGGCCCCAGACTACTTCTCCATGATGGCCATTGAGTCCTTGTCCGCCGTGATTCCACGTTGGCACGCTTGGTCAGAGCGAGCGAAAACCAATCCAACCCTCAAGGCTGCTACCTATCCATATCCCGATCGGACGCCGAAGCTCCTGGGAACAGTCATTCAGAAGTACCGACCTCGCAAGGGAGCACCCACTGAGGGGTTTCAGCAGTGGATCGACCTGATTAACGAACGAGTCGCGAAGCAGTTGGTTCCAACTCTTGCGTCCCTAAGGATGACTCTGGCCCACGACGTCTATGGGCGCGTGCCGGCGCTATGGCCGAACCTCTGTCTCGCGCAGATCGCCGACTTCAATACGCTCATTGCGAAGTCTCAGGAACACCAAACGCCAGTATTCGCTCTTACGGACGCTCAGCTCGGCCACGTGGGAACCGTTCTCGAAGGAGACCAAGCGAAGCGGGAGGAATTCAGGGGTGCTTTCGCGACGTTGGCGGACCGCTTGATCGCCCTGACTCAAGATGAAGGCAGCGCTTGATCAGTTTACTGAGAATCTGAAGCGGGCCCGGAGCCTGACGGGACTAGCTCAGTCACTGACTAGGCTGACGACCGACGCCGTCGACTTGACGGACATCTACCGAGCGTCACTTGTCCACGGCGTTAGCGCTGTCGATCAGTTTGTCCACGAGTTCGCGCGCCTTGGAATGCTTGAGGTTTACCGAGGAAACCGACCTCTCACGGATTCCCATTCATCTTTCCGCGTGCCGCTGTCCGCTACGAAGGCCGGAATCGCGGACGCGACGAATGATGACTGGCTCGATCAAACCATACGGGACGCTCACTCTTGGCTAAGTTTCCAACATCCCGACAAGGTCGCTGACGCCGTTCGGCTTATGTCGACCGTGAAGCTTTGGGAAGCGGTTGGAAAGGAGTTGGACACTTCACCGCAGGACGTAAGGACGCAACTGACGGCGATCGTTGACCGACGAAACAAGATCGCACACGAGGCGGACATGGATCCAACGAATCCGGGCCACCGATGGCCGATAGATGAAGTCTTGGTTACTGATGCCCTCAACTTCTTGGAGAGGATAGCTCATGCAATCTACAAGGTCGCGTGAGGATGAACGGCCGGGGACAATGGTAACAGATTAGTCTGGGGACATAGGTAACAGACGACGGCGACGGGTTCTGCCCAAGGCATCGTCGATGACGAGTTTGCGTGCATGAAAGAGCCCGAGTTTGAGCGGTCCGAAGTAGACGTCCCAGAGGTCGTTGTCGACTTCCTCCAATCCGACATATTGCTCGCCCAGAACGTGACTGACGTTGACCCAGTCGGAGTTCCAGCGGATGCCGCCGTTGAGACTGACTCGGCGCACTCTAAGGAGCGACTTGAACATCAAGCACCGCGCGATCTGACATGCCCCTGACTCTGCAAGAACTCAAGTCGCACCTCTGGAACTGCGCCGAGATCCTGCGCGGCAGCGCCGTCGATCGCACGGACTGGAAAGCGTACATTCTGCCGCTCCTCTTCTTCAAGCGAATCTGCGACGTATGGGACGAGGAGACGGCGGAGGCGGTAAAGCTCTTCGGCGACGTCGACCCGGTCGACTTCCCCGAGGTGCACCGCTTCACCGTGCCTGAGGGCTCACACTGGCGAGATGTGCGCGAGACTCCGGCCAACATCGGCGCGGCGCTCTCCCACGCCATGCGAGAAATCGAGCGCGCGAACCCCGAAACCCTCTACCGGGTCTTCGGCGCCGCCGACTGGGGCAACCGCGAGATGCTCACCGACGAGATCCTGAAGGACCTCATCGAAGGACTCTCGGAGGTTTCCCTCGGCAACACGGCTGTCAGCTCCGACATCCTCGGCGACGCTTATGAGTACCTGATCGGCAAGTTTGCCGACATCACAAAACGCAAGAAGGCGGGCGAGTTCTACACCCCTCGTAGCGTCGTGCGGATGATGGTCGACATCCTCGATCCAAAGGAGGGCGAGAGCATCTACGACCCGGCCTGCGGTACCGGCGGCATGCTTCTCGGCGCGATCGAGCACGTCGAGCGCGCGGGCGGCGACTCGCGCACCTTCTTCGGCAAGATCTACGGCCAGGAGAAGAACCTCACGACCTCGTCCATCGCCCGCATGAACCTCGTGCTCCACGACATCGAGGACTTCCAGATCGTGCGCGAAGACACGCTCCGCAACCCTGCCTTCACCGATTCGAGCACCGGCGGCCTCGCCACCTTCGACTGCGTGATCGCCAATCCGCCCTTCTCGCTCAAGGAGTGGGGCCGCCAGGTCTGGGAAGCCGACCCTTGGGGCCGCGCCGCTTATGGCCTGCCGCCGGACAGCTATGGCGACTACGCCTGGGTCCAGCACATGGTGGCATCGATGGCGCTAGGCACCGGACGCATGGCCGTCGTGCTGCCGCAGGGGGCGCTCTTCCGGGAGGCGGCAGAAGGCCGGATCCGCCAGGCGCTCCTTGAGCAGGACCTCATCGAGGCCGTGGTCGGACTCGCCCCGAACATCTTCTACGGCACCGGTCTCGCCCCCGCCATCGTGATCCTTCGCCGAACGAAGCCCGCAGCGCGGGCGGGGAAGGTCCTGGTCGTCGACGCCTCGAGCCTCTTCCGCAAGGGCCGCGCCCAGAACTTCCTCGATCCCGAGCACGTCGAGCAGATCGTCACCTGGGTGCGCGCCTTCGAGGACGTGGAGGACCGCGCCAAGGTGGTCACCCTGGACGAGATCAAGGCCGAGGACTGGACGCTCAATATCTCGCGCTATGTGCTGCCGCCCATCGGTGAGGAGATCTCGCCGCTGCGTGAGGCCGTCGCCGCCTTCAAGCAGGCGCTCGCCGAGTGCCGCGCGGCCGAGGACCAGCTGCGCGAGGTCCTGACCGAGGGAAGATGGCTCGCATGAGCAAGGCCCCCGAACACCTGAGCCAGGAGGAACTCGAGTCCTACCTCTGGGGAGCGGCCAAGCTCCTGCGGGGCCTGATCGACGCCGGCGACTACAAGCAGTATGTCTTCCCGCTGCTCTTCTTCAAGCGGCTCTCGGACGTGTGGGACGAGGAGTATCAGAACGCGCTCGATGAGACCGGCGACACATCCTACGCCCGCGCGACGGCCGATGACCGCTTCGCGATCCCCGACGGCGCGCACTGGTCCGATGTCCGCAGCGCCTCCCGCGATGTGGGTCGGGCGCTGCTCAACGCCTTCCGCGCCATCGAGGCGACCAACCCAGAGCGCCTGTCCGGCGTTTTCGGCAATGCCTCGTGGACCGACAAGGCGCAGATGCCCGACGAGACGCTCAAGAATCTCATCGAGCACTTCTCACAGCACACCTTGAGCCTGGCCGAAGTCCCCGAGGACGAACTCGGCAACGGCTACGAGTACCTGATCAAGCAGTTCGCCGACGACAGCGGCCACACCGCACAGGAGTTCTACACCAACCGCACGCTCGTCCACCTGATGACGCAGATGCTCGAGCCACAGGCGGGCGAGGATATCTACGATCCCACGGTTGGCACCGGCGGCATGTTGATTTCGTCGCTGGCTGAAGTCAAGCGTCGGGGCGGTGATACCCGTACGCTTGGCCTCTACGGCCAGGAGCTCATCCGCATCACGGCCGCCATCGCCCGGATGAACCTCGTGCTGCACGGCGTCGAGGATTTTGAGATCGTCGCGGGCAACACGCTCAGCAATCCCGCATTTATCGAGCGCGACCGCCTGCGCACCTTCGACGTGGTCCTCGCCAATCCGCCGTACTCGATCAAGAAGTGGAACCGCGAGGCGTGGCAGAGCGATCCCTGGGGCCGCAACTTCCTCGGCACGCCGCCCCAGGGCCGCGCCGACTACGCTTTCTTCCAGCACATCCTGAAGAGCCTGAACCCTAAGACGGGTCGCTGTGCGATCCTCTTCCCGCACGGCGTGCTCTTCCGCAACGAAGAGGCGGAGATGCGGCGCAAGCTCGGCGAGCTGGACCTGCTCGAGTGCGTCCTCGGCCTCGGACCCAACCTCTTCTACAACTCGCCCATGGAAGCCTGCGTGGTAATCTGCCGCACGCGGAAGCCAGCCGACCGCAAGGGGAAGATCCTCTTCATCGATGCGGTCCGCGAGGTCGCGCGGGAGCGGGCCCAGAGCTTCCTGAAGCCGGAGCATCAGCGGCGCATCCTCACGGCGTATCAGATGTTCGTCGATGAACCCGGCTTCGCCAGGGTCGCGACGATCGCAGAGGTGCTCCAGAAGGACGGCAACCTGTCGATCCCGCGTTACGTTAGGCCGATCGGGAATGGGATAAGCAACAGTGGTGACCAGGACCTCAAGTCCACCTGGGTTGCGTTCGACGCGAGCGGCCGAGAGTTCTGGCAGCAAATGGACGCCCTCGTGGACATGCTCGACGGCGCCGTTGCCGAGGAGGCAGGCGATGCCTGAGTCGGTCTCCAGGAACGGATGGACCCGCGTCGCCTTCGGTGCCGTGGTCCAACTGAGTCGAGAACGCTCGAGTGATCCCGAAGATGACGGGTTCGAGCGCTATGTGGGGCTCGAACACATCGAGCCGGGCGACCTGAAGATCCGACGCTGGGGAGACATTGCAGACGGGACGACATTCACCAACGTGTTTCGGCCGGGCCAGGTCCTGTTCGGAAAGCGGCGTGCGTACCAGCGTAAGGTCGCCGTCGCAGATTTCGACGGCGTGTGCTCGGGCGACATTTACGTTCTCGAACCGAAGAACGACCATCTGCTGCCCGAGCTGCTGCCGTTCATTTGCCAAACTGAGGGATTCTTCGAGCACGCGGTCGGCACATCAGCCGGGTCGCTCTCGCCCCGCACGAACTGGAACAGCCTCGCGGGCTATGAGTTCGCCCTGCCGACGCTGGAGCAGCAGCGGCGGATTGCGAGACTTCTGTTGGCTTCGGAGGCAGCAAGGCAGCGGGCCCAGGCCGCGGCGGAAGCACTTGAGACAACGGTTGGAAGTTGGCTGCAGGCTCGGCTAGGTAGAATCGGAGTAACCAGGCCCCTCGGTGACGTTCTATCAAGCACGGAATACGGTAGTTCAACTCACGCGAGTGAAGATCGGGACGGTGTCCCGATCTTGCGGATTCCCAATGTCCTTCGCGGTGAGCTCGATCTCAGTGAGATGAAATGGGTGCGTCTCTCTGCGGCGGAGATCGAGAAATACACCCTCCGCCGAGACGACATCCTGATTGTGCGGACTAACGGTAATCCCGATTACGTGGGCCGCTGTCTCGTCGTGCCACCGTTGCCCGAAGTGACGGTATTCGCCAGCTACCTCATACGGCTCGTAGTGGACCCTTCGCAGGTCCTGGCCGAGTATGTCGCTAGCGTTCTAAACTCCGCAGACGTTCGCCGCTTGCTCAGGCGTGCGGTGCGGTCGAGCGCTGGTAACTACAACATCAACACAACGGGCATTCGTACGCTGCAGGTGCCCCTCCCGCCACTTCCCGAGCAGGAGGCAATCCTTGCTGAGCTTGCAGCATTCTCGGAGATCCGGTCCCGCTTCCAAGACCGGAGGCACCAGATCGGTGCGATTCAGCGAGCGGCGATGGTGAGCCTGAAACCATGAGCCCCTTCAACGAAGCCAACACCGTCGAAGCCTTCGTCCGAGACCGGCTCTGCGGTGGCATCACCCATCACACCGCCGTCGGTCCGGGCGTGGCTCGGCGTCACGGCCAGATTTCCGGCCTCGGCTGGCACTTCCTCGCGTCGCAAAACCTCCGGCGCCAGCCCCACGAAGACTTGGTCGAAGACCAGCTACGCGAGGCGTTGATCCGGTTGAACCCGGAGATCGCCGCCGAGCCCGATCGCGCGGACGATGTCCTCTACAAGCTCCGCGCCATCGTCATGGGTGTGCGCAGCGACGGCCTCGTCAAGGCCAACGAGGAATTCGCCGCCTGGCTCACCGGTGAGCGGTCGATGCCCTTTGGCGAACGCGGCGAGCACGTCACCATCCGCCTGATCGACTTCGCAGATGTCGAACACAACCAGTACGTCGTCACCACCCAGTACGCTTGCCGTGCCGGGGCCACCGAGAAGCGCGCCGACCTGGTACTGCTCGTCAACGGCCTCCCGCTGGTCGTGATCGAGGCGAAGACGCCCGTTCGCGCCAGCCAGAGCTGGCTCGACGGGGCGCTCCAGGTGCACGAGGACTACGAGCGCAACGTCCCCGAGTTGTTCGTGCCGAACGTCCTCTCCATCGCCACCGAGGGCAAGGAGTTCCGCTACGGCTCCATCGGACTGCCGGTCGAGCTGTGGGGGCCATGGCGGGTGCAAGCCGACCCGGGGACATCTTCATTGCAACAGATCGAGAAGGCTATCGCCTCCATGCTGCGGCCGCACGTCCTCCTCGACCTGCTCGCCAACTTCACCGCCTACGCCACTGACAAGAAGAAGCGCCGCATCAAGATCGTCGGCCGCTACCAGCAATTCGAAGGCGCGAACAAGATCGTCGAGCGCGTCGTGGCCGGGCACCCGAAGAAGGGCCTGATCTGGCACTTCCAGGGTTCCGGTAAGTCGCTGCTGATGCTCTTCGCGGCCCGCAAGCTGCGGCTGCACCCAGCACTCAAGAACCCGACCGTGATGATCGTGGTCGACCGCATCGACCTCGATACCCAGATCTCCAGCACCTTCTACGCCGCCGACACGCCGAACCTGGTGAAGGCCGACAGCCGTGCCGAGCTGCAGCGGCTACTGGCACAGGACGTGCGGAAGATCATCATCACCACGATCTTCAAGTTCGGCGAGTCCGACGGGGTCCTAAATGACCGCAGCAACATCATCGCCATGGTCGACGAGGCCCATCGCACCCAGGAGGGCGACCTCGGGCGCAAGATGCGCGAGGCCCTGCCCAACGCTTTCCTCTTCGGTCTGACCGGCACGCCGATCAACCGGGTCGACCGCAACACCTTTTATGCCTTCGGCGCCGACGAGGACGAAGCCGGCTACATGAGCCGCTACGGCTTCGAGGAGTCGATCCGCGACGGTGCCACGATGCCGTTGCACTTCGAGCCGCGCCTCTTGGAGCTGCACATCGACAAGGAGGCGATCGACCAGGCGTTCAAGGAACTCACGGGCAACCTCAGCGATCTCGACAAGGACCAGCTCGCCAAGACCGCCGCGAAGATGGCCGTGCTGGTGAAGTCGCCGGAGCGGATTCAGAAGATTTGTGCAGACATCGCCAAACACTTCCAGGAGAAGGTGGTGCCGAGCGGCTTCGGGGCGCAGGTGGTCACCTTCGACCGCGAGAGCTGCGTGCTCTACAAGAAGGCGCTGGACGAGTACCTCCCGCCGGAAGCCTCTGACATCGTAATGACGGTGAACAGCGGTGAGGATGAGTATGCATCTTATCGCCGCGAACGGGACGCCGAGGAGAAGCTTCTCGACCGCTTCCGTGACCCGGCCGATCCGCTCAAGGTGCTGATTGTCACCTCGAAACTGCTCACCGGTTTCGACGCGCCGATCCTTCAGGCGATATACCTCGACAAGCCGCTGCGCGATCACACGCTGCTGCAGGCGATCTGCCGTACCAATCGCCCCTATGGCGAGGCCAAGACGCACGGTTTGATCGTCGACTACCTGGGCGTTTTCGATGATGTGGCTCAGGCGATCCAGTTCGACGAGGAGGGCATCACCCGAGTCGTGGCCAACATCAGCGAACTGAAGGCCAAGCTGCCGCAGGCCATGCAGAAGTGCCTTGCCTACTTCCCTGGTGTCGATCGCACCATCGGCGGTTACGAGGGACTCATCGCCGCTCAGGACTGCCTGCCCAATAACGACACGCGCGATCGCTTTGCCGCCGACTACAGCTACCTGAGCCGCCTGTGGGAGGCCATCTCCCCCGACCCCGTTCTCAGCCAGCACGAGACCGACTACCGCTGGCTGACCCAGGTCTACGAGTCTGTCAAGCCATCGACCGGCACCGGGAAGCTCCTCTGGCATGTCCTCGGCCCGAAGACCATCGAGCTGATCCACGAGCATGTTCACGTTGATGCGATCCGGGACGATCTTGAAACCCTGGTGCTGGACGCGGACCTACTCGAAGCCGTGCTTGGCACGCCCGACCCGAACAAGAAGGCCAAGGAGATCGAGATCAAGGTTGCCCGGCACCTGCGGAAGCGGTTGCACGACCCCCGATTCAAAGAGCTCGGTGAGCGGCTGGAGGCGCTCAAGCAGAAGCACGAGCAGGGCCTGCTCATCAGCATCGACTTCCTGAAGGCGCTGCTCGACCTGGCCCGCGACGTCGTCGCGGCGGAGCACGCCGCCGAGCCTATCGGCAACGAGGCGCTCGGGAAGGCCGCCCTGACCGAACTTTTCGAGGAAGCGAAGAACGACAAGACCCCGATCATGGTCGAGCGTGTCGTCAATGACATCGACGAGATCGTTCGCTACGTCCGATTCGACGGTTGGCAGAACACGCATGCAGGCGAGCGCGAGGTCAAGATGGCGCTCCGCAAGACGCTGTTCAAGTACAAGCTGCATCAGGATCAGGAGCTTTTCGACCGAGCCTATGGGTACATCCGGATGTACTACTGAGCTTGCGGCGGAAGATCGAACGGGACCATCTAACAACGTATCTGGGCTTCTACCGCAAGCTGTTTCTTGAGGCTGAGCGAGTGAGGACGGAGGGCTCTGACTACAGTCGTATCTTCGACCACTGTATGGAACGGTCGTCGCCCACAAGCACGGTGGAACTCGGGCCCGGGGAGCCAGAGAATGGCAGCGGCCTAGAAGGCGTTCACGTACCTCTCCTGTGCGAGAGATCTGCCGGTGCAGATGCACAACGTACCTCGGTGTGGAGTCGTCCCTCGTTCTCGCTCATTCTCGAATCCAATGGGAGGGCGAAAGCCAAGGTGGGGCGAGACCGCTCATTCTTCTCGCGCGCCGGAAGGCTGGCGGGACACGCAGTTCTAACGTGAACGCCCCGCCACCGCTCGACGCCGCACTCTTCGTGGCCGAGGACTGTGTTGAGGATATGGCAGCGGCCACCGAAGAGATCATCCGGCGAGCCACGCCCGGCAGTGCCTGTAAGCGCAGCATCCTCGTCTGGGTCGAGGCGCACCCGCCAATCAGCGGCGAGTTTGCGGGCGGCAGGATATGGGTCAGACCCAAGGGCACGTCGGCCGGTCATGGGACCACCTGAGGAGAAATAGGGCGTGCTTGAGAGCGTTTGCTGGATCTGCGGCTGCGAGATCGACCACTGTGATTCCTCTATCCACGTCGGAGAAGGGATCGTGTGCGAGGAGTGTTGGGAGTCCCCCGCGATCCGCTATGCACTGCTCTGCGATCTGGAGGACACACAAGCTCCCCTCTGCTGGATCTGCAGCGGTCAGCTCGACCACCGTCACGCCTCGGTCCACGTGGGCGGCTGGGTCGTTTGCTTGCGCTGCTACAGGGAGTACACGAGCGGGCGCCTCTTCGGCGACCATGATGACTACAATTGGTTGATGAGCCAGAACCGCGAGGCTGAGGTGTTTGCCATGGCGCTCAGGCAGGCGCACGAGGACTGGCTGAGCAGAGAGGTCGCCCTGCTGGAGTTCGAGCGGGGAGAGCCGTAGTCCGCGCTGTGATCGCGGCGGCGCGAGCCCCCCCCGACACCGGGGGTGGGAACTCGGAGCAGAAAGTCCCTTCTTGACTGAGTACAGATTTTCGTATATATACGGAGACGTAAAGTATGCAGAGCAACGTTTTGAGGCTACCCACCTTGCGCTGCCTGCGATGCGGCTACAGGTGGCACCCCCACCGGCCGCGCAAGCCAGGCACGTGCGCTCGGTGCCGGACTCCGTACTGGAACCGGCCGCGCGTCAGGCGCGCGAGGAGGAGGAAGACATGAGCGAGCATGAGAGCGAGAAGACCTTCAAGGTCCCGGGCGACTGCTACTGGACGCCCGGTGCGGCGCTCGCTGACAAGTTCTCTTACCCAGGCGGTGCGCCGCTCGTCCTCACGCCGGAGGCGGCGCGGGGCTATCGAGAGCTGTGGAAGAAGTGGCGCGAGACGTGCAGTGTGCGAAGCTACTCCGTACCGCCCGCCGTGGGGCCGTGGAATGCGAGGGACGCGGACCGCTACTTCCGCGCGCAGGCCGCGGAGTCGTACTGGAACCTGATCAACTACTTCGAGGACGCCTACGGCATCAGCGACTGGCGCATCCGGCGCGACGTATTGGCAGGCCGCTTCCGGTACACGACCAGGAAGAGGAGGGAAGCGGCGAAGAGAAGCGCCCAGACGCGTTCCGAGACGAACGCTGGGATCCGGCGCTTCGAGGTCATCCAGGGCGGGAGGAAGTAAGCCATGGCGAAGACGCCGGCCGATGAAGGAGCCCCAGGCCTCTGGAAGGTTGCAGACGTTGCTCGGGCGCTGAACGTCAGTCGTTCGACTGTCTATCAGCTAGTGATGTCGGGATCACTCCCTGGCATCTATCTCACCTCCGGTTGTCTCCGTTTCCGCCCAGAGGCGATCCGGAAGTTCATCTCGGATCGCGAGGCGGCTACCCGGGCCGAACTTAATCAGTCGACGGTTGCGATAAGGCCGTGGAGTGGAGCCCGTGGCCGGTGGGACCACAGGGGGTGACGGGATGAGCACAGTCGACACGGCAGAGTGGGTTGGCGCGATCGCAACGGCACTGGCTGTGATCGTCGCGCTCTTGAAGGAGGAAATCGTCGCCCTTTGGAGAAGGCCTAGCCTTAACGCTCTGGTACGGCTCCGCCCTCCTGACTGCCACAAGACAGAACTCACAAAACTGGTGTGGGGGATTGTAACTGCAGAACCTAACCCCTCGGTAGGCGGTCACGTCCAGTGCTATTACCTGCGCCTCTGGGTGGAGAACAAGGGGAAACGGGCCGAGAAGGTGCAGGTGTTCGCCTCAAAGCTCCAGAGGCGTCAGGCCGATGGGACCTTCAGGGACGATGATCGGTTCCTGCCGATGAACCTCAAATGGTCTCATTCTCAGCTTACGATAGGCGGACCAGAGATTTTCGCCGAGGGGATCTCCCGTGACATGGGGAAGCACTGCGACCTGGGGCACATCATCGAGCCCAAGTTCCGTTCCGACTTTGGCGCGACGCTTCCCGGAGTCGCGGCAGATCAAACCATTCTCGAACTGGATCTCGAGTTCGCTCCCAACACACTCAGTCACCTGATCCCGCCTGGTGTCTACCGGCTCATGCTCCTTATTGCCGCCGCCAATGCGGAGCCAGTGAAGAAAACGATCGAAATCACTCTGACGGGGACTTGGTACGATGACGAAGAAAGAATGTTCTCGGACGGAATTGGGCTTCGAGAAGTCGCCTGAGATGTGCGGCGCTGCTTAGGAGCTGAGGATCATGGGCAACATCACATGGTATAAAGACGGGATCTACAGCCGCACCCGGGAGCGCAAGAACGGGCCCCCGCTCGAGGTCTTCTACGGGCGCGTGTGGGTCGGTGGCCGTGCGCACTACTTCAGGCTGGGCACCACGCCGAGCCAGGCGAAGAAGAAAATGCGCAAGATCCTGGGCGACCCGGAGGCAGCGCTCGAGGCGAGGAGGAAGAAGCGCCTCAGGGTGCTCAAGCTCGGGGAGCTCCTGAATGAGTTCTTGGCGAACTACAGAAGTCGAGGCGGCACCGACTTCTACCACATGGTCACGAGGCGGCCCAGGAAGCACCTCGGGGAGAGGCCCCTGGCCGAGATTACGCCCCAGGTCCTCGACCAGTACCTAGCTGCGCGGCGCGAGGAGAGAACGAAGGAGCGCTTCCGCACCGTGGAGGAGGTCAGGGTAAAGGTCGGCGGCGGCGAGCGCAAGATTAGCGAGTCCACGCTCCGCAAGGAATTGATTGCCCTGGGGACCGTGTTCAAGTGGGCGAAGAAGCGCGGTCTGGTGACTGAGAACCCGCTCGCCGAGTACGACAAGCCGAAGGAGCCCTCGGACCGGTCCATCGCCATCCTCTCCCCCGAACAGGAGAAGGTCCTCATGGCGACCTGCCCGCCATGGGTCCGTGACGCAGTGGAATGGGCGCTCTACTCTGGGATGCGGCGCGGGGAGGTCTTGAAGCTGCGCTGGCGAGACGTCGACCAGAAGCGGGGCGTCGTCCACACGGGCAGCAAGACGCAGCGGGCCGCGAGGACCGTACCGTTCAACGTCAGCGCGAAGCTTCTGGCCGTCCTTGAGCGCCGACGCCAGCAGATCGAGCAGGATTGGGACGAGGCTGGACGGGTCGTCCCCATGCCAGAGCTCGTCTTCTGCGAACGGGACGGGCGCCCCCTGAACGTGGACGTGCTCAACGGACTCGTCGAGGCGGCCGCCAGGGCGGCTGGGATCGAGAAGCAGCGCGGCGTCATGTGGAACCGCTTCCGCCACACCTGGGCGACGCGGCTGGCGGCCACCGGCAAGGTGTCCATCTTCGAGATCTCGAAGTGGATGGGCAACAGCGTCAATGTGTGCGAACGGCACTACGCGGCGTACCTCCCGGAGAGCGCGCAGAAGGCGGCCGGACTGCTCGACTCCGCGACGCCTACTGTTGCACCTACTGTTGCAGGAAACATGGCCGTCTCGTAAGTCGTTGAAGGGCGGTTAGCTCAGCGGTGAGAGCACCTGCCTTACAAGCAGGGGGTCATTGGTTCAAATCCAGTACCGCCCACCATTTCATTCGCGCCGGCTCAGTCTGTCGCGGGGCCCCGCAGGCCGTGGTTTGCGCGGCGCGGAGCGGTTACGCTAGACTAATCC
>Ga0214473_10002222_pt1 | contig 24133 bp, 23 predicted proteins | sample RVTome_7_FD_203509 | JGI IMG/M metagenome (GOLD analysis project Ga0214473, IMG submission 203509) | Soil microbial communities from uranium-contaminated site in the Upper Colorado River Basin, Wyoming, United States - RVT98D197 | ecosystem: Environmental > Terrestrial > Soil > Contaminated >... | reverse complement strand
CCTGCTCGCCCAGGCGGGAGAGCGCCCGCAGCGCCTCCTCGACGACGACCTCGCATCGCCCGGCGAGCCCGAGCGCCTCCAGGTTCTGGCGCAGGACCCGGGCGCAACGGGCGGTGCACTCGACGAAGGTCACCCGCACCGCCCCGCGGGAAAGCGCCTCGATCCCGAGCGCGCCGGTCCCGGCGTAGAGATCGAGCACGGCCACGCCCTCCGGATCGATCCGCGCGAAGAGCGCCTCGCGCACGCGGTCCGAGGTCGGACGCGCCCCTTCGCACGGCGCGCGCAGCCTGCGCCCCCTGAGGCTCCCGCCGGTGACGCGCATCACCCTCCCGGGCCCCGTGGCGCTTCGCCGGCCGCGACGGGGCGGTAGACCCGATCTTGCGTCTTGCTGAACCCCATGTCAGCCCTTAGAATGCGCAGCCTCCCAGGGTACGCCGGCCGGTTTCGTCACCCGAGATTGTGTAGGGGACCGCCCGCCGCGAGGAGCGAGCCGCGAGAAGGCTGCGCGCGCGCAGACGTACCCGGCGAGGAGCGAAGCGCGGCGACGCGCGAAGACGAAGGAGAACCCATCAGATGGCCTCGGCTACCGTGGAACGGACCAAGCGGAAGCTCGCCGAGCGGATTGCGCAGGTGCGCGGTGACCGCTCGCAGCGCCAGTTCGCTCGCGACCTCGGTGTCTTCCAGCAGAACGTGAACCGATACGAGAGCGGCACGACGCCGCACACGGACTTCCTGATCACGCTCGCGATCAAGGAGAACGTCTCCGTCGACTGGCTGCTGCTCGGCAAGGGCAAGATGCGGCGCAGCGGCCGCTGATCGATCCCCTCGGAGTCGGCCTCGGCCCCCGAGGCCGGCTCCGACACCTTCCGCTCCCTTCGGGCACCCAAAAAAGGGAACCGGACTACACCCGGCCCGCGCGGGAGGGGATTCCCGGCACCGCGCACGGTCGTCGCAAGCCCGCCTCCAACTCCCTGCCTCGCCTGCGGATCCCCGGCTCTTCGGCCGCGGGGCACGCTTCTTGCTCTCCCTTGGGCCCGACCATGGGATGGGGAGCTGCGAAGGCGAGGATTGCTGAACATCCTGGCGCTGCTCACGCTCCTGCTCACCGCTGCGGATCACTGGACCACGTACCTCTGTCTGAAGTCGCCGGTCCCCGGCTTCGACGTCAGCGAGGCGAATCCGATCGCGGACTGGCTCTTCCAGTCGCTCGGTCTGGTCCCGGGAATCCTGGTCGATAGTGCCGTCACCCTGGGGGCGATCGGCTTCCTGGTCTCGACGGCCCTCATCCCACGCGCCGCCAAGCGGGTCTTCCTGATGGTGGTGATCGGATGGACGGGATATGCCGTCGTGAACAACCTGCATGCCATCCTCACGATGGGGCTCTCGCCCCTGGGGTCCGCGTGATGCCGCGGCATCTCGTGGGTGCGATGGTCTGCGTCGCCATCACCGGGCTCTCGTGCGGGCCGCTCTTCGGATCCCCCGCGGTGGTCCGACAGGCCACCTGGAGCTTCGATCTACCGCAGGCGGCGGATCCCCCGGCGAAGGACGCCGAGACCGCCGGGACGCCGCAGACGCAGCGCGATCCGAGCGTCGCCGCGATCGAGGAATACCTCGCGAGCCGCAACACCGGGCTGATCCGCGGGGAGATCGGCGTGCTCGCGCGCACCCTCGTGACCGAGGCGCGTCGCCATCGGCTCGATCTCGGGCTCGTAATGGCGGTGATGCACGTCGAGAGCCGCTTCCAGAACTTCGCGATCTCGCCGGCCGGGGCGATCGGGCTGATGCAGATCCTGCCCTCGACCGGCGAGGAGCTCGCGCGTCGGGAGGGCATCCCGTGGCGCGGCTCCCAGACGCTCCTCGATCCGGCCATGAACGTGCGACTCGGGATCGCCTACCTGCGGGAGCTCTCGGACCGCTACCGCGGCGACCTGCGGGCCGCGCTCGCCGCCTACAACTGGGGTCCCGGGCACGTCGATCGCCGCATCCAGGAGGGGACCCCGCTCCCCAGCGAGTACCCGAACCTGGTGACGCAGGCCCAGGCTCAGCGGGCCATCGCGCGGGCCTCGTTCGTGCCGACGAGCTCCGCGACGAACTGATCGATCCCGTTCATCGCGGCGTCCGCCGAGCCCCGAAAGCCGTTGACGAGGATCGAGAACACGGCGACGCGTCCGTCGGCGAACTTTGCATAGCCCGAGAGCCCGGTGACCCGCGTGAGGAGCCCGGTCTTCGCGCGGACGGCGGCCCCGGCCCCTTCTGCGCGCTTCTCGAGCGTGCCGTCCGCCGCGCCGATCGGCAGCGCCGACACGAACTCTGGACCGAAGCGGAAGGAGCGGTCGGCGACGCGAAGCGCCTCGACGAAGAGGCGCGGCGACACGCGGTTCTCGTAGGAGAGGCCCGAGCCGTCGACGAGCGTGGCGCCCGCGACCGGGAGGCCGAGCGTCTCGAGCTCCCGGCGGACCACGGCGAGGCCCTGCTCCCAGTTCGCGGGGCGAGCGCCCTCGTGCGCGGCGAGGGCCTTGAGCAGGCTCTCCGCGATCACGTTGTTGCTGTGCTTCACGAAGAGGCGCACGATCTCGGCGATCGGGCGGCCCTCGAAGGCGAGCAGGGGCTTCGCGTCCGGCGGCACGACGCCCCGCCGGATCGCGCCCTCGACGCGGATCCCGTTCGCCTCGAGCTGCATGCGGAGGAGAGCCCCGGCGTAGCCCAGCGGGTCGACGACGCTGCGGTAGGCCGTCTTCGGCTCCGACCCCGCCGGGAGCGTGCCCGAGACGAGCACCTGCTCCGCCCCCTCGCCGTGCGCACGGTCGATCTGGAGCGCGGGCGCGCTGCGCCTCGGCCCGGTGGTCGCGCGGTTCACGAGCGGGAAGTAGCTCAGCGCCGGATCGACCTCGACGTGCACCGGATCGCCGGGGCTCGCGCCCGGCGTCGCCGTGACCGAGTACGCGCCGTAGTTCACGGCGAGCGCGCCGACCGGCGCGTGGTACGCACGCGCGGATACGGGTCCCCAGCTCGGGTGCCAGCGCTGCGCGTCGAAGGCCGAGTCGTCGAGGAGCAGCCCCTCCTTCACTCGGCGCAGCCCGATGCGGCGCAGATCGGCCGCGAGCCGCCACACGTCCTCCGAGGTGAGCGCCGGATCGCCGCCGCCGCGGATCGCGAGCTGCGCCACGGCCCCCTCCGCATCGGGGAGCTCGGGCGCGAGGATCTCGGTCGTGAAGCGATGCACCGGCCCGAACGCGGAGAGCGTTGCGATCGCGGTCAGGACCTTCATGTTGGAGGCCGGGATCATCGCCCGGTCCGCATCGCGCGCGTAGAGAACGCCCCCGCCTTCGCGCTCGACCACGAGCGCGGCCACCCGCGCTCCGCGCAGGCCCGGGTCGCGGAGCGCGCGGTCGAGGCGCTCCTCGAGCGCACCCGCGCGCGCCACCAGCGGAGCGAGCGCGAGCGCGACGACGGCCGGGAGGGCCCGGCTTCGCATCGCAGACTCCTCTCGGGGGGGTCGCTTGACGATAGGCAGCTTATCGGGGAGGCTGCGTCGGGGCTAGAGACCAGGCTCACGGCCCGGCTCTTCCGGACCCGGCGCCGCACGGGGGGGACGGTGCTCAACTGGATCTGGCTCGCGTTGATCCTGGGCTCCGTGGTCTACGGCGGGCTCACCGGCCGCATGCAGGCCGTGAGCGACGCGGTCTTCGCGGGCGCCCGCAGCGCCGTCGTCGATCTCGTGATCCCCCTGGTCGGCGGGATGATGTTCTTCCTCGGGCTGATGCGCGTGGCGCGCGACGGGGGACTCGTGCGCGCAGTCGCCCGCTCGCTCGCCCCGATCATGCGCCGCCTCTTCCCGGACGTGCCAGAGGATCATCCCGCGATGGGCGCGATGGTGATGAACTTCACGACGAACCTCCTCGGCCTCGGCAACGCCGCGACGCCGTTTGGCCTCAAGGCGATGGTGGAGCTCGACCGCCTGAACCCGCGTCCCGGGGTGGCGACCGATGCGATGGCGATGTTCCTCGCGATCAACGCATCCCACGTCCAGCTGATGCCCCCGACCGGAACGATGATGATCCGTGCGGCCGCCGGCTCGGCCAATCCCGCTGCCATCTGGCTGCCGACCCTGATCGCCACCAGCTGCTCGACGCTCGCCGCGCTGGCAGCCGTCTACGTGCTCCGCGCACGCGAGCGCACGATCCCGAACTCGTCCGCGGAGCCCACCGCGCCGCGACCCGAGCGCGCGGCGCCCGAGGTGGACACGTCCCTGGCGGCGCAGGGGCCCTCCGAGCCCGCCGGGCCGGTGCGCCGCCTCGTCATCGCGGGGATCCTGCTGGCATTCGGCGTCGGTCTCGCTCTCCACGCCGCCAACCTGGCCCTCGATCTGGCGCCGCTTGACGCGACGAACGCGCTGCTCAAGGCCTGGCTGGTGCCGCTGCTGGTTGCCTCCCTGCTGCTGGTGGGCTTCGCCGGGCGCGTCCCCGTCTACGAGTCGATGGTCGCCGGCGCGCGCGAGGGCCTCGACATGGCCGTCCGCATCCTGCCCTTCCTGGTCGCGGTCCTCGTGGCGGTACAGATGTTCCGGGCTTCGGGCGCGCTCGACCTGCTCGTGGGAGCCCTCGACCCGCTCACGAGCCGCGTCGGGTTCCCCGGCGAGGCGCTCCCGATGGCCCTGCTGCGTCCGCTCTCGGGCTCCGGCGCCTTCGGCGTGATGGCGGAGATCGTGCAGACGCACGGCCCCGACTCCTTCGTGGGCTACCTCGTCTGCACGCTCCAGGGCACGACCGAGACCACCTTCTACGTACTGACGCTCTACTACGGGGCCGCCGGGGTGCGCAACATGCGCTACACGCTCGCGGCCTGCCTGATCGCCGACCTCGTCGGCTACGCGGCCGCCACCGCGGCGTGTCATCTCTTCTTCGGCTGATGACCGCGCCCGCCTCCCCGGACCTGGCCGAGCTCGAAGCCGCGCTGCGCCGGCTCGTGGAGCGAGCGCTCGGCGCGCGCACCGAGCGCGTCGAGTGGTTGCCGGGGCAGCTCGGCCTGCGCCGCTTCGCGCGCCTGTACCTCGCGGGTGGAGGCCCTCCGACGCTCGTTGCCCGGATCGAGGCGCCCGAGGACCCCGTCGGCCGGCCCGCCGGGGTCGCCCCGGAGCCGCCGCTCGAGCCGATCCGCGCGCTCCTCGAGCGCGAGGGGATCCCGGTTCCCGCGCGCCTCGCGGCCGACGAGCGGTCGGGCATCGAGCTGCTCGAGGACGTGGGCGACCTCTCGCTGGCGGCGGCCGCCCTTGCGGCTTCCCCGGCCGAGCGGCGCGCACTCTACGAGGAGGCCTGCGACCTCGTGCCGCGCCTCCAGCGGGTGCGAGATCCGGGCGGAGTCGCCGCCTTCGACCGGCGCATGGACGAGGCGCTCCTCGCCTACAAGGCGGAGCTCTTCTGTGAGTGGGTTGCGGTGCCCGAGGCCGGCCCCGCGGCGGGGCGCGCGGTGAAGGACGCCTTCGCCCGCATCGCCGAAGCCGTGCGGGCGGCGCCGATGCGGCTCGCCCACCGCGACCTCCAGTCGGCGAACGTCCACCTGCGCGCCGAAGGGCCGCCCGGGCGCCGCCTCGTGCTGATCGATCTCCAGGGCGCCCTGCTCGCGCCGCCCGAGTACGACCTCGTCTGCCTGCTGCGCGATTCGTACCTGGACCTCGCGTGGGAAGAGGTCCTGCGCCAGCTGGCGCGGATCCGGCCGAGGCTCCCGGACGCGCCTGGCGAGGACGAGCTCGCGCACCGCTTCGATCTCCTGACACTCTCGCGCAAGGGCAAGGACCTTGCGCGCTTCGTCCTCGCCGCGCGCCGCCGCGGCGACTCCCGCTACCTGCGCTTCGCGCCGCCGACCGTGCGCGCGCTGCGCGCGGCGGCGGTACGAGCCGCCTCCCGCGACCCGCACTTCCACGCGCTGGCCGAGATCCTGGCCGCCCTCCCGGAGCAGCCGTGCGCGCGATGATCGTCGGGGCGGGCCTCGGCACCCGCCTGCGCCCCCTCAGCGACCTCTGCCCGAAGCCCGCCGTGCCGGTGCGCGGGATTCCGCTCGTGGCCTACCAGCTCCACCTGCTCGCCCACCACGGCGTGCGCGAGGTGGCAATCAACGTGCACCATCGGCCGGAGCGGCTGATCGACGCCGCGCGCCGCTTCGCGCCGCCGGGCATGGAGCTGCACTTCTCGCACGAGACGGAGCTCCTCGACACCGGCGGCGGCATCCGGCGCGTCGCCTCCTTCCTGCGCGAGAGCGACCCCTGCGTGCTCCTCGGCGCGGACATGCTCCTCGACGCGGACCTCGGCCGGCTGGTCGGCCTGCACCGCGAGCGCGGTGACGCCTGGACGATGCTGCTGCGCGACGACCCCCGCGCCGAGCGCTTCGGGAGCGTCGGCGTCGACGCGGAGGGCCGCGTGCGCCGGATCGGGCGCCGCTTCGAGCTCCCGGGCGAGGTGCGCGCCGGCGTCTATGTGTGGGCGAACGTCGTCTCGGCGCGTGCCTTCGATCAGATGCCCGACCGCGAGAGCTTCGGCCACCTCGACGCCTGGATCGCCCCGTGGCTCGCCGCCGGCGCACAGGACGTGCGCGGCGAGATCTGGGACGCCGATCACTGCGCCTGGGAGCCCGTCGGCACGCCGGACGAGTACCTCGCGGCGAACCTCGCGCCGGCGCGCCTCGCCTATCTCGACGCGGACGCCCTCGCCCGCGCGCGCGGCGTCCGCTTCGAGGACGAGTGCGTGATCGGCGCTGGCGCCTCGCTCGGGGCCGGAGCTAGGCTGCGCCGAGTGGTGATCTGGGACGGCGAGCGCGTACCGGCGGGCTTCCGCGCGCACGACGGCGTCTTTGCCGGCGGCGCCTTCCACCCCTGCGGCGGGCCCGCGTGAGCGAGCTCGTCTTCATCGGCACGAGCGACGCCTTCGGCGCCGGAGGGCGCCGTCAATCGGCGATCCTGCTGCGCGCCGGCAACGGCAGCGTGCTCCTCGACTGCGGCACCACCACGAGCGCGGGCCTCTCCGACCTCGGGATCGCCCGCGCGGAGATCGACGCGATCCTCGTCTCGCACTTCCACGGCGACCACTTCGGCGGCATCCCCTTCCTGCTGCTCGCCGCCCTCTACGAGGACGAGCGCCGGAACCCGCTCTGGATCGCAGGACCTCCGGGGATCGAGCGACGCGTGCGCACCCTGGCGACCGCGCTCGGCTACGCGATCGAGGAGCGCGAGTGGAGCTTCCCGATCCGCTTCGAGGAGCTGCGCCCCGGCGCGGAGCGCGAGATCGGCCCGGTCGGCATCGACGCCTTCGAGGTCTTCCACCAGCCGCAGACCGCGCCCCACGGCCTCGCCGTGCGCTTCGGCCAGCAGCGGCTCGTCTACTCCGGGGACACGGGATTCTTCCCCGACCTCCCCGACCGCGTCGGCGACGCCGATCTCTTCGTCTGCGAGTGCACCTACCTCGACAACGACTTCGAGTACCACATCAACCACAAGGAGCTCGTCGCCCGCAAGCACGAGTTCCGCTGCCACCGCATCATCCTCACCCATCTCGGCCAGGAGATGCTCGCCCACCGCGGCAACGCCGCCTTCGAAACCGCCGACGACGGCCTGAGCGTGCGGCTGTAGGCGGGGGCGGCGGAGCGGCTTCGGTGGTGAAGGCGACGTCGGCGTAGCTTCACCATCGTCCCCGGCGGCCCGGGACGATCTCGCCGAGCACCGCGGCGCGGCGGGCGCCGGTGCAGCGCGGCAGATGATTCGGGAGGCCGAGCAGCGCGTTGCGGCCGAGGAGCGAGAAGGCCATCGCCTCGGCGGCGCGCGCGGGGACGCCGGCCGCGTCGAAGGGCAGGACGGTGGCCTGCGGCAGCGCGCGCGCGAGGCCCTCGAGCAGCGCGGGGTTCTCCGCGCCGCCTCCTCCCACGAGCAGGCGATCGACGCGCGCGCCGGGGCCGAGGAGTTCCGCGCAGGCGCGCCGCACGGCTTCGATCGTGAACGCGGTGAGCGTCGCGACGAGGTCGTCCGGTGGAAGCGCACGCTCGTTCCACTCGCGTGCGAGCGCCTCGGCCTCGGCGCTGCCGTAGCGCTCGCGGCCGGTCGACTTCGGCGGCGGGCGCGCGAGGAAGCCGTCGTCGAGCAGGCGCGCGAGGAGCAGGGCGTCGACGCGGCCCCGCCGGGCGCGCGCGCCGTCGCGGTCGAAGCGCTCGCGGCCCTCGGTCTGCGCGCGCACGACGCCGTCGATCAAGGCGTTCGCGGGGCCCACGTCGAAGGCGACGACGTCGTCCGGTCCGGCGCCGGGCGGGATCCAGGTCACGTTCGCGATCCCACCGAGGTTCAGCGCCACGCGCCCCTCGCTCGGATCGGCGAAGGCGGCGTAGTGGAAGAAGGGGGCCAGCGGGGCGCCCTCGCCGCCGGCGGCGACGTCGCGGGGCCGGAAGTCCGCGACCGTGGTGCAGCCGGTGCGCTCGGCGATCACGGACGGATCGCCGATCTGGAGCGTCGCGCGCAGCTCCGGGTGGTGCGCGACGGTCTGCCCGTGACTCGCGATCGCGTCGATCGCGTCGAGCTCGACCGCCGCCGCACGGCAGACGGCGAGCGCCGCCTCGGCGAAGCGCTCGCCGAGCACCACGTCGAGCGCGGCGAGCTCGCGCAGCGCCTCACCCGGGGCCACCCGGCCGGCCGCGAGCCGGTGGATGCGCTCCTGGAGCGAGGCCGGGAAGGGATCCGCGTGGAAGGCGACGAGCCGAAAGGGGCGCGTCTCGGCCCCGTCCGGCCACTCCACGAGCGCGGCGTCGACCCCATCGGCCGACGTTCCCGACATGAGCCCCACCACCCGCACCCGCGGGAGGGTAGCGGCGACCTGCGCCGCGTTGACATGCCCCGCGCAGGCCCGATACTCCGCTCTCCCCGGCGCCTCGCGCCGGGCGATGGCTCCGGGGGTCCCGACCGATGAACGACTCCTCCCGTACCCAGGGCGGCCTGATCTGCGTGGGCACGGTCATCGTGGGCGCGTGGTTCCTGCTCGGGCTCCTCCAGAAGAGCTACTGGGCGATCGCGCTCCCCGTCGCGGCGGTCGTCTTCTTCGCCCTCGGACTCACCTTCTGGGTCGGCTACACGATCGCGACCATCCAGGTGGAGCCCTTCCAGGAGCCCGAGCCGCCGGCCGCGGACGCGAGCACCGGCCCGACCTCCGACGCCAAGAGCGCCTGAGGCCGCGCTTGCGGATCGCGCTGCTCAGCTACCGCGGGAACATGTATTGCGGCGGCCAGGGGATCTACGCCGCCTCCCTCGCGCGCGAGTGGCAACGCATGGGCCACGAGGTGCACGTGATCGCCGGCCCCCCGCTGCCCTCGCTCGAGCCGGGGATCCCGCTGCACGTGATCCCGAACCAGAACGTCTTCGGCGTGAAGCACCCCGAGTGGGCGCGGCGCGAGAGGCCGCTGGACCTGCTCTGGCCGCTGAACCTCTGGGAGCTCGGCGTCTCGCGCTTCGGCGTCTTCCCGGAGATGCAGACCTTCGGCCTGCGTCTGCTGCTGGCCTGGCGGCGCCTGCACGCGCGCCACCGCTTCGACATCGTGTTCGACAACCAGTGCCTGTCGTGGGGCCTGCTCGGGATCCGCGCTACCGGCGTCCCCGTGGTGTCGGTGATCCACCACCCGCTCCACATCGACCGCGAGGCCGACTTCGCGATCGACCCGAGCCTGCGCAAGAAGCTCAAGCGCACGCTCTACTTCCCGCTCTTCATGCAGCAGCGCGTTGCTCCGCGCCTCGACCGGATCGTGACGGTGAGCGAGGCCTCGCGGCGCGAGATCGAGCGCTACTTCGGGATCCCCGAGAAGGACGTCGACGTCGTCTACAACGGCACCGACACGGAGCTCTTCCGGCCGATTCCCGGGACGCCCCGCGAGACGGACCTGCTCTTCGTCGGACGGACCGAGGACCGCAAGAAGGGGATCGGGACCCTGCTCGAAGCGATGGCCCTCCTGCCGGAGTCGGTGACCCTCAAGATCGTCGACGGGCGCATCCCCGAGGACGGGCTCGTGCCGCGCTTCGTGCGCCGCTACGGGCTCGAGCGCCGCGTCCTCGTCCAGCGCAGGATGCTCACGATCCCCGAGCTCGTGCAGCAGTACTCGACGGCCCGCGTCGCCATCGTGCCCTCCTTCTTCGAGGGCTTCGGCTTCCCGGCGAGCGAGGCGATGGCGTGCGGGCTCCCGGTCGTGGCCAACGCCACAGGTGCTCTCCCGGAGGTGGTCGGAACCGACGGCGAGGCCGGAATCCTCGTCCCGCCGCGCGACCCGCGCGCGCTGGCGGGAGCGATCCGGGAGATCCTCGCGGAGCCCGAGCGCGCGGAGCGCATCGGCCGCGCCGCGCGCCGACGCGTCGAGCGCGTCTTCCGCTGGTCCGACGCCGCCGCAGGCCTTGCGGCGGTCTTCGAGGCGACGCTGCGTGCTGCTCACGGTCGATCTCGAGCGGCTTGACGTCCGCCCGGGGCAGCGACTCCTCGACGCGGGCTGCGGCGAGGGACGCCACTGCTTCGGGGCGCTCGAGCGCGGGGCCAGGGTGGTGGGCCTCGATCTCGATCGCGAGGCGCTGCGCCGCGGCTCGGGCCCGCTGCGCGCCCGGGCGCGCGAGCTCGGCGGCTCGGGGGCGATGCTCCACGGCGACGCCTTCCGCCTGCCCTTTCCCGACGCGTGCTTCGACCGCGTGATCTGCTCCGAGGTGATGGAGCACGTGCACGACTTCCGCGGCGTCGCGCGCGAGCTCGCGCGCGTGACGCGGCCCGCGGGTCGGATCGCCGTCACCGTGCCCACGGCGACGAGCGAGCAGCTGTATCTGCGCGTCGGAGACGACTACTTCGAATCGCCCGGCGGCCACATCCGCATCTTCCGGCCGCGCGAGCTCGCAGCGGCGCTCGGCGACGCCGGCTTCGCGACGCTCGGTGTCGGCTTCGCGCACGCCTTCCACACGCCGTACTGGGCGCTGCGCTCGGTCGCCGGACTCCCGCGGGCCGACGAGAGCCGTCTCGTGCGGGCCTACCGCCTGTTCCTGATCCGGGCCACCACCTCGCGCTTCCTCGACCGGGTCGAGCGGCTGCTGAACTACTGCTTCCCGAAGAGCCTCGTGCTCTACGCCGAGCGGCGGACGCGCACCGCGCGCCGCGCGACCTAGCCCACGGAACTTCCCGATGGAACGCCCCCTCCGCATCTGCTTCGTCGCCTACCGCGGGAACATGCGCTGCGGCGGACAGGGCGTCTACCTCTGGTTCCTCGCGCGCGAGCTCGCTCGCATGGGTCACACGGTGGACGTGCTCGTGGGCCCCCCCTACCCCGACCCGATGCCCTTCGCGCGCGACGTAGAGCGCCTACCGAACCAGCACTTCTGGGAGAAGTGGTTCCTGGGCGGCGGGGCGAAGCTGATGCCGCGCCCGAACCCGCTGCGCATCTTCGAGCCGCTGAACTTCTACGAGCTCGCGGCGAGCTGGATGGGCTTCCTGCCCGAGCCCTTCGCCTTCAGCGTGCGGGCCTTCCGCGCCGTAGCCGCGAAGCTCGCCGGCGGCGCGCGCTACGACGTCGTGCACGACGTGCAGTGCCTCGGCTGGGGGGTCCTCGGGATCCGCGCGCTGGGGCTTCCGGTCGTGACGACGGTCCACCACCCGCTCTCCGTCGACCGGCGCGCCTCCTTCGCGCGCGACCGCAACCTGACCGAAGCGATCGGGACGATGCAGTTCTACCCGGTCGGGATGCAGGCCGCCGTGGCGCGCCGCATCGACCGGGTCTTCACCTCCTCGGCCGCGAGCGCCCGCGACCTCGAGCGCGACTTCCGCGTCGAGCCCTCGCGGCTGCACATGGTGGCGAACGGCGTCGACACGGAGCTCTTCCGCCCGGACGCGGGCGTCGCGCGCGACCCCCACGAGATCCTCTGCATCGGGCGGGCCTCCGACCCGAACAAGGGCATCCGCACCCTGATCGAGGCGCTCGCCCTGCTCCCCGATGCGGTTCGACTGACGCTCGTGGACGACGACGCGGCGGAGAACCCGGCGCGGCAGCGCGCCGCCGAGCTCGGCTGCGCCGACCGCCTGCGCCTGGTGGGGCGCGTCGCGACCGAGGAGCTGCTCGCGCTCTATCGGCGCGCGGCGCTGGTCGTCGTGCCCTCGCGCCACGAGGGCTTCGGCCTCCCGGCGGCCGAGGCCATGGCCTGCGGGACGCCGGTGGTGGCGGCCGCGGCGGGGGCCCTGCCCGAGGTCGTGGGCACCGGCGGGGGCGGCATCCTCGTCGAGCCGCAGAGCCCCGAGGCCCTCGCGAAGGGGATCGCGCAGCTCCTCGAGCAGCCCGCGGCGCGCGCGGAGCTCGGGGCGCGCGGCCGGCGCGGGGTCGAGGCCGCCTACGCCTGGCCTCGCGTCGCCCTGGCCACCGCGGCGGTCTACGCGGAGCTCGTCGCCGAGCGGCGCGGCCGACCCGCGAGGATCACGACGTCGGCGAGCCCCGGGAGCCTGCGCGCGAGGGCGTCGAGCGCCTGAAGCGTGGCCCGCGCGACCGGCGCGGGCAGGCGCTCGACCGCACGCGCCCAGCCGGGGAAGCCCCAGGCGAGCGAGACCCCCTCGACCACCTCGAGCTCGAGCGACTCGCCCGCCTGCTCGCGCATCAGCGGGAGCTCGTAGCGCGTGAAGTGATCGTGCGGCACGTCGTAGTGGCGCCGGCCGCGCGCGAGCGTGCGACCGAGCCAGCGCTCCCGCAGGCCGTCGAGGCGCTGCGCGGCCCGGCAGGCCGCCGACTCGAAGTTCGCGACGGCCAGCACGACCCGGCCGTCGGGCTTCGCGACGCGGGCCATCTCGGCGATCGCGGCCCGCGGGCGATCGAAGTGGTCGAGCGACCCCTTGCAGAAGACCGCGTCGAAGCGGTGCGTGGCGAAGGGCAGCGCGTCCGACCATGCGCGCACCCGGATCGGGGGCGGACCCGGGAGCTTCTCCTGCACGAGCTTTGCCAGCGCGCTCATCCGGGCCGAGGGCTCGGCGGCCACGGCCCAGGCGCCGCGCGCTCCGAGCGCCGAGGCGTCCTGTCCGAGGCCGGCCGCGACGTCGAGCACCCGCCGCCCCGACGCGGCGCGGGTCGCGCGCAGGGTGCGCTCGGCCATGCGCGAGAACAGGAACTCGCTCTCGCGCGTCGCGCCGGTCGGGATCACGTCCCGCATGTCGCGATCGAGATCGACGACCCTCACGCGTTGCGACGGTAGCAGCCACCCGGAGGGGCCCGCCGCGTCCCGCTTCCGGGACGTTCGGGGCGACCCGCTCCGCGGGAGGGTATGCTCCTCGGCAGCGATGGCGGATGCCCTTCCCGCCGCCCGGAGCACCCTGGACCGCATCGGATCCTTCCGTGTGGTCTACGCCGGCATCCTCGTCTACGTGGTGATGGTGATCGCCACGCTCGAGGGCGCGAACGCCCTCCTGACGCGGCACTTCCACAGCGCCGTCGCCGCCGCCACGCGGGTGAGCCCCGCCCAGGGCTGGGTGCTGCGCCGGATCCAGAACGGCGTCGAGGCGGCTACGCGCGAGTCGCGCTGGGTGGGCATCGGCGGCGTGCGCGTCGTGCCCCTCGTGATCGGAGCCGACGGGCGCACGCCGATCTACCTCGAGGGGCGGACCGTGCCCCCGCCGTCGAGTCTGGACTTCGAGTCGCCCTTTGCGCAGGCGGACGAGCTGCTCCCGGCGATCTCCGAGGTGAGCGTGTCGATCCCGCTCGACTCGCTGCTCGCCGGCTCGATCTTCGTCGCCTACGGCGCGGTGCTGATCCCGTTGCTCTTCGCCTACCACCGGCGCACCGCGCGCAGCGGCGCCGCGCTCGTCGAGGCCGCCGTCACGGCGCGCGACGCGGCCGCGGAGCGCGCCCGCTCGATCCAGGGCGAGCTCGAGAAGGTGCGAGACCGTCTCGCGCACCTCGAGCCCGCCGAGCGGGCCCATGCCGACGAGATCCACGCGCTGCAGAGCGAGCGGGAGTCGCTCCAGGGGAGGCTCCGCGACCTCTCGGAGCGCGAGACGCAGCTGCGCGAGCAGCTCGTGCACACGAGCGACCTCGAGCGCGAGCGGCAGGCTCTCGAGGACCTCCTCGACGAGGCGGTCGAGGACCTCGGCCAGAAGGAGCGCGAGATCGGAACCCTCGAGGAGCGCCTGCAGCGCGCGACGCGCGCTCCCGCGGCGAGCCGTCGATCGACCGAGCAGCTAGGCCGCCGGATCCGCACGCTCTACCACAACCTCGAGATCGACGACCACGCGCTCGACGAAATGGCGGCCCTCGGCGACGAGTCGCTGCGGCTGCGCGCCGAGGAGGCGATCAAGCGCCTCGACTCGGACCTCGGCAACGTCGCGATCCGCCGCAAGGTCGGCGGTCTCCCGCCCGGGCTCTCAATCTTCGAGCTCGGCTTCGCGGGCAAGGGGCGCATCTACTTCTGCCGCGGGCGCCAGCGCCCCTACCGCGTGCTCGCGATCGGCGGCAAGGCCAGCCAGAAGGCCGACCTCGAGTACCTGAGCCGCGTTTCCCCGGATTAGGAGCTCGGATCGAGCCCGAGCGCGCGGCGCAGCGTGGCCTTGAGCCGCGCGTCGTCCCAGGGCTTCGTGATCAGCGCGCACACGCCCGCGGCCTCGAGGGCGTCGCGCGGGATCTCGTCGGTGACGCCGGTGATCAGCATGCGCGCGGCGTCGGGGCGGCGGCGCGCCGCCTCGGCGAGCAGCGAGAGCCCCGACCCCCCTGGCATCTTCTGGTCGGACACGATCGCGTCGACCGGGCGCTCGTCCAGGATCCGCAGCGCCTCGGCCGCGCTCTCGGCCGTCACGATCTCGAAGCCCTCGCGCCGCAGGGAGCGCCGCAACGCCGAGAGGATGCGCGCCTCGTCGTCCACGAGCAGCACGCAGGGCTCAGTCGCCATCGGCCTCCTCCCCCCCGCCATCGAGGGGCAGCAGCACCCGGAAGAGCGCGCCGCGCCCTGGCCGCCCCTCGACGCGGATCGTGCCGCCGTGGCGGCGCACGATGCTGTAGCAGGTCGAGAGGCCGAGCCCCGTCCCCATGCCGACCTTCTTGGTGGTGAAGAAGGGGTCGAACAGCCGCCCGAGGTTCTCCGCAGCGACGCCGACGCCGTCGTCCTCGACCTGGATCTCGACGCCGTCCGCCGTTCGGCGCGTGCGCAGCCGGATCCGACCACTTCCGCCGCCGGGGCCGATGCGCTCTTCGATCGCCTGGAAGGCGTTTACGAGCAGGTTCATGAAGACCTGCTTGAGCTGCATCGGGAAGCAGCTCACGGCGGGAAGCTCCCGGTACTCCTTCTCGAGCACCACGAGGTGCTTCATCATCGGCCAGACGATGTTCGCCGTGGACTCGAGGCACTGGTTCACGTCGGCGGGAACGCGCTGGCCGGTGTCCTGGTGCGAGAAGTCGCGCAGGTCGCTCACGATGTGGCGGATGCGCTCGGATCCCTCCTGCGACTCCCGGATCGCCTTGACGAGGTCCGAGAGCAGGTAGGCGACGTCCACTTCGTCCGCGGTCGCCGCGAGGCGCAGGGCGGCCCCCTCGACCTCCTCGCGCTGGCCGGCGGCGAGAGCCTTCTGGAGCTCCTCGACGCGGCTCCAGGCGCGTCGCAGGTCGCGGGCGTACTCGGCCATCTGCGCGAGGTTCGCGTGGATGAAGCCCATCGGATTGTTGATCTCGTGCGCCACGCCCGCCGCGAGCTGCCCGAGGGACGCGAGCTTCTCGCTCTGGAGCACCTGCCGCTGGAGCTGGCGCATCTCGCTCAGGTCCTGGAAGGTCGCAACCGCGCCGATGCGCACGCCGTCCGAGTCGAGGATCGGCGCGCACGAGATGCCGATCGGGACCACGCTCCCGTCCTCGCGGACGATCTCGCTCTCGGCGCCGCGGAAACGCGCTCCGGTGGCGAGGGAACGTTGCAGGAGCCGCGCCGGGCCATCGAGGCCGGGCCCGAGGGGGCGGCCGTGCAGGCCCTCGGCGTCGCGGCCCAGGATACGCTCGGCCGGCGGGTTGCAGGCCGTGATGCAGGCTGCCGCGTCTACGACCAGCAGCGCGCTGTTCATGTTCTGGATGATGTGGTCGTTGTAGCGCTCGAGGTCGCGGATGCGGCGGTCAGCCGCGCCCCGCTCGACGATCGCGCGTCGTCGCCGGATCTGCTCGAGCAGCGCCAGCCCGAGGGCCTCGGGCAGCTGCCCCCTCGCCGCCACGCAGTCGGCCGCGCCGCGGCGGAACCATTCGAGCGCCGCGGCCGGGTCCGTAGCCGGGGTCACCACCACGACCGGCGGCCCGTCGAGCCCCGCGGAGGCAAGCACGGCCGAGGCCTCCTCGCCGAGCTCGGGGTGCGCGACGACGACGTCCACCTCGCCGGCCGCGCACAGGTCCGCGCACGAGCGCGAGTCCGAAGCGACCGAGACCCGTGCCGCGCCGGCCAGGGCCGCGAGTGCAGCGGAGACCTCCCGCCCGGCGCCCGGCGGCTCCACCAGCAGGATGTGCACGCGCGAAGACGCCTCCAAGCCAGGCCCTCCGGGTGCGACGCACGCGGCGCCGCGACCCGCTCGAGATCGGGACTGTGGGGGGAGACCGGAAGCTACCCGATCGGTGCCGCCCCACCACCCCCGCCGCGGGTCGGAATGCCGTGGACCGCGAGCCGGCGATAGAAGGTGCTGCGGCCGATCCCGAGCCGTCGCGCGGCGTGGGTGGCGTCGCCCCCGGCCTCGCGCAGCGCCCGCTCGAGCGCGCAGCGCTCGTAGGCGTCGAGCGAGAGCGGGAGGTCCGCGGGCGGTGCCGCGGCGGTGGCCGCCGGCGGCCGCCGGCGGGCGCCGGCGAGGTCCGAAAGGCGCAGCACCGGCCCGGGTGCGAGCGCCAACGCCGATTCGATCGCGTTCTCGAGCTCGCGCACGTTCCCGGGCCACTCGGCCTCGACCAACGCGGCGAGGGCCGCATCCTCGATGGGGGTTACCCGGCCCGGGGAGCCCCCGTGCTTGCGCAGGAAGTGGTGAACGAGCAACGGAATGTCCTCCCGCCGCTCCCGCAGCGGGGGAATCTCGAGGCGGACGACGTCGAGGCGATAGAAGAGGTCGGCGCGGAAGCACCCCTCCGCGACCATCTCGCCGAGATTGCGGTGGGTGGCCGAGATCACCCGGATGTCGACCGGCACCGCCGACGCGGAGCCCACGGGCCGGATCTCCTTGTGCTGGAGGGCCCGCAGCAGCTTGGCCTGTACGCCGAGCGGGAGCTCGCCGATCTCGTCGAGGAAGAGCGTTCCGCGGTTCGCCATCCGGAAGAGCCCGGTCGCGCCGGTCGCCCCGGTGAAGGCCCCTCGCTCGTGTCCGAAGAGCTCGGACTCGATGATCGTCTCGGGAAGTGCGCCGCAGTCCACCGGGACGAAGGCGCCCGTCGCACGCGGGCTCAGCGCGCGCAGCGCGCGGGCCACGAGCTCCTTGCCGGTGCCGCTCTCGCCCTGGATCAGGACGTGGCTCTCGTTGTGACGCAGCGCGTGCAACGTGCGCAGGAGCGACCGCATCGGGGCGGAGCCGCCCACCAGCTCCGGCGCTGCCGTGCGGCTGCGCAGCTCGAGCTCGAGCTCCCGGTTCCGGCACAGGAGTCGGCGACGCTCGAGCGCCTTGCCCACCGTCGTCCGGACGCGGAACACGTCGTCGAAGGGCTTCGCGAGGTAGTCGAAGGCGCCGCGCCGGATGCAGCGCACGGCGCTCTCGATGCTTGCGTGACCCGTCATCACCACGACCTCGACCTCGGGCCGCTCGCGCTTCACGCGTTCGAGCAGCGCCATGCCGCTCGTGTCCCCGAGGAAGAGGTCGAGCAGGACGACGTCGAGAGCGGGGTCGGCGAGAGTGGGCTCGGCCGCCTGGGCCGACTCGGCGACCGCGAGCCGGTGGCCATCGGCTTCGAGGATGCGGCGCAGCGAGCGCAGCAGCAGGGGCTCGTCGTCCACCAGCAGGACGAGGCCGGGCGCCTCCTTGCGGGTGGCCTCGGGGTCGGTCCCCGCGGAGGCCGCGGCCTGCGTGGTCATGCAGCGCGTATCGGTCCCGGATCGGAGACGCTTGAACCCCCCCGGACCTGCGCCTACACTCCGGCCACCCCCCTCTCCCGAGGGAGGGATCCGTCTCTGTCCCACGTTCTCGTCGTGGACGACGAGGAGCTCTATCGCAGAGCCCTCGAGCGGATCCTGCGTCGCGTCGGCCACCAGGTCTCGACGGCGCGCGACTCGACCGAGGCGCTCGCGCTCCTCGCCGCGCAGCCCGTGGACCTCGTGCTCGCCGACGTGAAGATGCCCGGCATCAACGGCCTCGAGCTCGTGCGCCAGATCCACGAGTTCGCGCCGGACCTGCCCTGCATCGTGATCACGGGCTACGGTGGCGCGCAGCAGTCGGTCGAAGCGCTGCGGGCTGGGGCCTTCTGGTACCTCGAGAAGCCGTTCGAGCAGCAGCACCTCGATGCGGTGCGCCGGCTCGTCGAGCAGGCGATCGAGCTCGGCCGGCTCAAGGCCGAGAACCGCATGTTGCAGCACCAGCTGCGCTCGAAGTACCGCTTCGAGAGCATCGTCGGCAACAGCTCGGCTCTGCGGGCGGTCCTCGACGTCGTCGCCAAGGTCGCCGACACCGACAGTACGGTGCTCGTGACGGGCGAGAGCGGCACCGGCAAGGAGCTGATCGCCCGCGCGATCCACTACAACAGCCGCCGGGCCGAGCGGATGTTCGTCACCGTGAACTGCGGCGCGATCCCGGAGGAGCTTCTCGAGTCCGAGCTCTTCGGACACGTCCGCGGAGCCTTCACCAACGCCGTGAGCCACCGCGAGGGACGCTTCGCGGTCGCCCACCAGGGGACGATCTTCCTGGACGAGATCGGGGACATGAGCCCCAATCTCCAGGTCAAGCTGCTGCGCGTGCTCCAGGACCGCAGCTTCGAGCCCGTGGGCTCCTCGAAGACCATCTCGGTGGACGTCCGCGTGATCGCCGCCACCAACCAGGACCTCGAGACCGCGATCCGCGAGCGTCGCTTCCGCGAGGACCTCTTCTACCGGCTCAACGTGATCCCGATCGAGGTGCCTCCGCTGCGCGAGCGGCGCGACGACATCCCGCTGCTCGTGAGGCACTTCCTCGAGACCACGAGCCGCGACCGCAGCCGGCCCATGTCCACGCTCTCGCGAGAGGTCGAGGAGCGGCTGCTGGCCCACTCCTGGCCCGGCAACGTCCGCGAGCTCGAGAACGTGATCGAGCGGCTCGTGGTGCTCTCCGGCGAGGGCGAGATCGGCGCGGCCGACCTGCCCCCGGCCCTGCGGCGGACGAGCCCGCCCGCCTCCGCAGCGCCTCAGCTGCCGCCGACCGGCCTCAACTTCCGCGACGTGGTCGAGGACTTCGAGACGCACCTGATCGTGCAGGCGCTCGAGCAGACGCACTGGAACAAGAACCGGGCAGCGCAGCTCCTCGGCATGAACCGCACCACCTTGATCGAGAAGATCAAGAAGAAGGGCCTCGAGCCCGCGGCCTGACTCCCGCCCTGACGGTTTCGTAACTCCCGAGCCCCGCCGACGTCGGAACTCCGACGCTTCCGCCGGTCGGCGGTCCCTCCCGCCGCCACGGGCGGCGGGCCCGCAGCGCACCCGGCTTCGCATCTTCCGCCGGCACGCAGATGCAAAAACCCATTTGATTCCAGCAATCTGCGATCCAGGTTGCGCCCGGACTGCCGCCTCCTCGGACCCGCGACCCGGCCGCCGCGGGGGGTTGGCATGGCCCGTGCTTTCCCGCCCCCTCGTCGCTGGCCGGGGGCGCGAGGCACCCGGAGGCGCCACTCGAGCGAGGAGGAAGCCAGATGGATGCACTGCTCCGCGAGGCCAAGGAGAAGCAGACGGAGATCTCGTCCCACCTGAGGGAGCAGATCGTTCTCGAGCACACGCCGCTGATCCGCTACATCGTGAATCGGATCGCGGTCCGCCTGCCCTCGCACATCGACCTCGACGACCTGCACAACACGGGGGTCATCGGGCTGATGGACGCGATCGAGAAGTACGACCCCGACAAGAACTGCAAGTTCAAGACCTACGCCGAGTTCCGCATCAAGGGCGCGATCCTCGACCAGCTGCGCTCGCTCGACTGGGTCCCGCGCAGCGTGCGCCAGAAGAGCCGCCGCCTCGAGCGGGCCTACGGAGAGGTCGAGCAGCGCCTCGGACGCTCCGCGAGCGACGACGAGGTGGCGGACTCCCTCGGACTCCAGCTCGACAAGTTCCACGAGCTCCTGAACCAGGTGCGGGGCATCTCGCTCGTCAATCTCGAGGAGATCCGCGGCACGAACTCCGACGGCGACCGCACGGGCACCTACGCGGACATCATCGAGGATGTGAACTCGGAGAACCCGTTCGCGTCGCTCAAGCTCACCGAGATGAAGCAGGTGATCGCGCACACGATCCAGGCGCTCCCCGAGAAGGAGCGCCTCGTGATCTCCCTGTACTACTACGAGGATCTCAACATGAAGGAGATCGGCGGGATCCTCGGCATCACCGAGTCGCGCGTCTGCCAGATCCACACCAAGGCCGTCCTGCGCCTGCGCGCGAAGCTCAAGAGCCTGCTCGACCGCTGAGCAAACGCGAAGCGCGCGCAGCGAGCCGCAGGCGAGCGAAGTGCGGGCCCCCGCGAAGGCAAGCGCGAAGCGCGCGCAGCGAGCCGCAGGCGAGCGAAGTCCTAAGACTCGCAGCGCAGCAGGACGACGGTGATGTTGTCGTCGCCGCCACGGCGGTTCGCGAGATCGATCAGACGCTCGCAGGCGGCGTCGAGCTCCGACTCCCCCGCCACGAGCTCGGCGATCTCCGCGTCCTCCACCTGGCCCGTCAACCCGTCGGAGCAGAGCAGGTAGAGGTCCCCGGGCTCCGGGGCGAGCTCCAGCAGGTCGGGATCGACGTTCCGGCGCACACCGAGGGCACGCAGCAGCACGTGGCGCTGCGGGTGCGAAGCGGCGGCCCGCTCGCTGATCTCGCCGCGCCGGACGAGCTCGCCCACGAGCGTGTGATCGTCGGTGAGCCTCCGGATCGCACCGCCGCGGACCCGGTAGGCCCGGCTGTCGCCGACGTGCGCGAGCGCCACTCGGTCGCCCTCCGCCAGCAGCGCGACGACCGTCGTGCCCATCCCCGCGAGCTCCGGCTTGGACCGGGAGCTGGCCAGGATCTCGGCGTTCGCGGCCGCCACGCAGGCGCGCAGCCGCCAGGCCGCGCCGCGCCGCCCGTCGCGCAGGGTCCGGAGGGTCGCGACGGCGGCCCGGGCCGCGAGCCCGCTCGCCACCTGCCCCGCCCGGTGCCCCCCCATGCCATCGGCGACGAGGAAGAGCCCCAGCTCCGGGGCGAGCGCGTAGCTGTCCTCGTTGGCCAGTCGGCGACGACCTAGGTCCGAGCGGGCCGCGGCGCAGAGCTGCATGTGGCGGTGGTCCTGCCCCTGCATCGGTGGGGCCGCGTGCTCCCTTGATCTCCGGGTTCCAGACTGGACGGAACCGCCGGAAAAGCATTCAATCCCGTCGGGTCCCGCGACGATACAGCATGCCGAGTCCGAAGCGGCGTCGGCGGGACGCCCTGCGCCGCATTTCCACCGGGGGTGCCATGGCCAAGACCCTGCTGCTCGCCGACGACAGCGTGACGATCCAGAAGGTCGTGGGGATCAGCCTCGCGAGCGAGGACATCACGCTGGTCACGGTCGACAACGGCGACGATGCGGTCGCCCGGGCCCGCGAGGTCCGACCCGACGCGATCCTCGCCGACTGCGTGATGCCGGGGCGCAGTGGCTACGACGTATGCGAGGCCATCCAGGCCGACCCGGCGCTGCGACACATCCCCGTGCTGCTGCTGACCGGGACCTTCGAGGCCTTCGACGAGGAGCGCGCTGCGCGCTGCGGCGCCGCCGGCCACATCGCGAAGCCCTTCGAGGCCCAGACGCTCCTCGACGAGGTACAGCGGCTCTTCGCGCTCGCCGCGAGCCGCAAGCGCGCTCCGGCGGCACCGCTGCGGAGTGCGCCGCCCGAAGCGGCCCCGCGTCCGGCCGCCGTGCGGCAGCCGTCGCGACCCGAGCCGCGGCTCGCTGCGGTCGCCGCTCCCGCCCCGGCCGCCACCGCCGAGAGCTTCGACTTCTTCGACGAGGAGATCGACGACCTCCTGCCCACCGAGCTCGCCGAGGAGCCCGGCTTCGCAACCGGCCACGAGATCGACCTCGACAGCTCCGAGACCCCCTTCGCCTTCGGCAGCGCCGAGCCGGACGACGACGAAGCCATCAGGCGACCGCAGGCCCCCGCCGAGCACACGCTGATGATGCTGCCGGAAAGGCCCGAGAGGGCATGGGCCGCAGCGGGGCCCGGCGACGACCTCGCCGCCGCCGGCGAGACGATCGGCGAGGCGGACCTCGCGCGCCTCGACCCCGATGCGTCGATGACCTCGCCCGAGCGAACGGTCCTCGTGACCGAAGGCCTCGTCGATCTCGAGCTCGCGTCCCCGCACGCCCGCGACGACTCACCGCTGCGCGTCGACGAAGGTGACCTCGCGGGCGCGACGGTCCTCGACCCGCAGGGTGCGGAGGGATTCGACGTCTCCGCCTCCGATCTCGGCGATCCCTTCGCCGTCGAGCCCCCGAAGCAGGCGCCCCGCCGCCCGGCGTTCGTCGAGAGGCCGGAGGAGCCGCCCGCGTCCTTCCGCTTCGACGTCGGCTCCCTCGAGCTGCTCGAGCCGGAGCCGGAGCCGCCGCCGCAGCCGGACTTCCCCGAGGACCGCGGCCTCGTGATCCCCGAGCCCGAGCCCCGCTCCGGTCGCGACGCCGAGGTCGCGGTGCTGGCGCGGAACGCGCTCGAGGCGGTGGGTCCCCGGCTCCGCAGCCAGCTCCACGAGACGCTCGAGAAGGTGGCCTGGGAGTCGCTCAGCGACGTGACCGACCAGATCGTCCGTCACGCGGTGGAGCGGATCGAGGCGATCGCCTGGGAGGTGATCCCCCAGATGGCCGAGACGCTGATCCGCGAGGAGATCCGGCGGATGAAGGGGGAGGACGGCGCCTAGCCTTACCCGGGCCTCGCGCTCGGGCTCCGGGCTTCGCTCGCCTGCGGCTCGCTGCGCGCTTCGCTTGCCTTCCCCGACTTGTCGCTACTCTCTGTGGGATGCGTGGCGCCCGAGCCACCCTAGCCCCGCCGCACAGCTGGATGCCGCTTCTGCGGCTCGCGATCCACGAGGATCTCGGCTCCGGCGATGCCACGACTCCGCTCGTCGTCGAGGCGGGCCGGCGCGGCGCCGCGCGCATCGAGGCGCGCGAGCCGCTCGTCGTCTGCGGGCTCGCCGTCGCCGAGGCGGTCTTCCGCGAGCTCGATCCCGGGGTGTCGTTCGAGACGTCGCGGCGCGACGGAGATCGCGCCCTGGCCGGGGAGCCGATCGCCGCGGTCTCGGGCGACCTGCGCGCGCTGCTCGCCGCCGAACGGACCGCCCTCAACTTCCTCGGGCGCCTGTGCGGGGTGGCGACCTTCACGCACCGCTTCGTCGAGGCCGTGGCGGGGACCGGCGCCTGCATCGTCGACACCCGCAAGACGCTTCCCGGCTGGCGCCTCCTCGACAAGTACGCGACCGCGGTCGGCGGAGCGGTGAACCATCGCGTCGGGCTCTTCGACGGCATCCTGCTCAAGGACAACCATCTGGCGATCGCCGGCGGCGTCGAGCCCGCGCTCCGGGCGGCGCGCGCCGCCGCCCCGGCCGGCCTGCGCATCCAGGTCGAGGTCGAGAGCGAGGCCGACGCCCTCGCAGCGCTCGACGCTGGCGCCGACTTCCTGCTGCTCGACAACCGCTCGCCGGGCGAGCTCGAGCGCATCGTCAAGAGCGTAGCGGGCCGCGCCCTGCTCGAGGCCTCGGGCGGCGTCCGGCTCGAGAACGTCCGCGCCGTCGCGGCCACCGGGGTCGACCGGATCTCGATCGGCGCCCTCACCCACTCCGCCCCGTGCGCCGACGTCGCGATGGAGATGGACAGGCGCGGCGCGGGCGCGCGGAGGGCGCCGGCCGGAGGGGCGACGCGTTGAAGAGCGGCCCGGCGCGCGTGCTCGAATCCCTGCGCCGCGCCGAGGGCCGCGTCTGCTCGGGAGAGAGGCTCTCCGCCGACCAGGGCGTCTCCCGCGCGCA
>Ga0214473_10002221_pt1 | contig 24142 bp, 25 predicted proteins | sample RVTome_7_FD_203509 | JGI IMG/M metagenome (GOLD analysis project Ga0214473, IMG submission 203509) | Soil microbial communities from uranium-contaminated site in the Upper Colorado River Basin, Wyoming, United States - RVT98D197 | ecosystem: Environmental > Terrestrial > Soil > Contaminated >... | reverse complement strand
CTGAAACTGATTTCAAGAATGTTAATCAGAGACGACGCGGAAGCCGCGTTCTTCGTCAGCCAAGACACAGACAGAACCGCGAAAGAGGTTGACGACGTGTGCCTCTGGACAAACAGCACCACAATCGTAAACTCCTTCAAGGCTGTATTCGAGGATCTATGGCACAATTCAACAGGAATTGAAAAAAGAATTGCCGAGATTGAAACAGGCAAGCCAACAACGAAAACCTGCGTTATCAGCGACCCTGAGGCTGCACAAAGAAAGTGTGACTATGCAATGGGCACTGCTAAAACAGAAATCATAATGGTGACTTCATCGGCAGGTCTCGTCGAAGCTTGGAAAAACATTGCCCTACTAAAAGAACGAGCCGAAAAAGGCGTATCTGTCAAGATTATGGCGCCCATAACTAGAGACAACTGGGAAGCGGCTTTGCGCCTGTCCGAATGTGCCAAAGTCAGGCACGTTCCACCAAGCTATTCTAGAACCACTGTAGTTGACGCCGAGCAACTTTTCCAATTCAAGAGTGTACCATCAGACCGGGAAAGGCTCAATGAACCATCGAGTTTTGAGAACGCATTCTACACCAACGATCTTGAATATGTGGTAAAAACCAAGAGCATGTTGGATGAGTTTTGGAAACATGCTGTCGCCCCATCCGCGGTTACAGTCGGGGAATTGACTAAACCGCCCATGCCCGTGGCTGCTCCCGTTCCCGATGATGAATACACTCTTTCAAGGAAAGGCAGTCCATATCAGAAGATGGTCATTGATGCCGATGAAAAACCGGGGGCAATAACAGAAGAATACGTTTTGAACAAGATGATCAACGCCAAAAGAATCCCCGTCAAAGACCCCTTGAAAGATCCGACACACCTTTACAGTAGCAACGCAAGCGCAGTTATCCACCCACCGAGCAACTTTAACCTGCCAGATATGCTTCTGGCATTCTTTCATTGCAACAAGCAGTCTTCATTTGGGGCTGAAGACTGGTTTCTGGTCTACTTGTGGCTTGAAACGCCCAATGGCAACGCTTTTGTGCCCGTTGCAATTGCCGGAGATAACCCGAAAGAAGTGGAACGGCGAAAATCATGCTTCGCAGGCACTCCAGCCAGCCAAAACCAGCGCATATTGAAGAAAAATGAGCTTCAGATACAAGTGCATGGCAACACTCTCTTTGCTGGCTGGACCGTCCCAATACCGCTCTTCCCACCACAGTACACTCTCCCACCTGGAGCCGTACTTTTTGAAGGCTACGGCAAACTCAAACCAACTGTGACTAACTATACGATGCCTTCCGGTTGGACCAGCATCTCGGAAGTCAACGGCCTAGAGGCATTTGTAACCTTCTTCCACCCAGCTTCGAAATACGCAGGACCAGGCACGGACGGAGTAATTTCCAGAGAAATGATAATGACCGTGTATCCTCCACATGCCAAACGAAAACAGGACCCCCGTAGCCAATTCTAAGAGGGTATAACGCGAATGAACGAATCTTTGCCTCGCCTAATTACCTTGGAAGAGTAAGCTTGCGCCAGAGAAGCAATCACAAGCTTAGTCTTCCTACAGTACACCCGAATTACCAGTTAATGGAAGTGAACGACACACCTTAAAGTTTTAAGTAATAAACTGGCTAATACTTAAGACCTGACCTACTTATGAATGCGCGATCAATCGCGGTGATAGCTACATTTGCCGCCGTTGCCATAGCCTTAAACACCATCAAAATCCCGACGTTTTACTGGCCAAACATGGACTATACAATTTGCGATATACCCATAGTAGTCGCCTTTCTCATTTATGGTTTCAAGATTGGTCTTTTAGTTGAAGTTTTGCACATCGCAGGTCAAGAGATATTCTTTCCTGAGGGATTAGGAGGCACCGTGGTGTATCCCATGGGTCTCGTGGCCAATCTGCTCATGTTCTTTGGCATTTATTTGGCAAGCAAATTCATAGCCAGCAGAGCTGCATCGGAGGGTCAATTTGGTAAGAAAAAGACAACAGTCTATTTGACAGCTTGTGCCGCTGCTTTTCGGGGTGGACTCATGCCGATAATTGACTACGGGGTTCTTTACCACGTATTGCTGCCGCTGGTGCTTGGCATTGCCATTCCCGAAGCGTACATTGTAGCATTAGTGCCTAGCTTTGTTCTCTACAACGTGACAAGTGCATTCTACGTGGTTCCCATTGCCTACGTCATAGCAAAAAGAGCAAGCAAGTACCTAAGAATGGAGAAGCATCTCCCAGTACAGGATTGAGCATAATGCGGGATCTTCCGTGTGCTACTTAGAAAGGTGGGCGCTCACTAGGAATAGAAATGAAAAAGTGGATAGCAGGAGATGCCGCCACTGAGGGCTATGAGTAAATCCCAGCGGCGCCACCACCTTCGGGTTTACAATGAAGTGCGCTAGATTTCTCTGAAACAATAGTTAATCTATTTCGAAAGCCATTCCACAGTTCTTGCTCTTTTGTGACTGCGTAATTCCGATTCTAGGCATCCACTCTTTCTTTTCGCTTCTCAAATGTCTGGCAGATTTTCACATAGTATTTGTTCCGTGCGCCGAGGGAGAGGCTCGGAGGACGGGTGACATCTCCTCTTGGCACCTCATAAAAAGAAAAAGGGGAAGTAATCTATTTTCATCTTACAGAAGGTTTATGGCTTCTTGCCTTGGGATGGCTACCAGCGTCTCTGTGGCTACGAACTCCGCCACGCCTAATGAGAATTTTAGCGCTTCTTTTTCATTTGCGGCTTCAAATACAACGACTGTGTCATAACGCCCTAATGTCCAATACCAGTTAAGAATTTTTATTCCCTTCTTCTTGAACTCCTCGACTATTTTAGTGGCGTCTCCAGTCAGTGCCTTGTCAGGTTTCTTCCTCATTTTGCCAAGATTTACGAAAATCAAACAAAACGCCTCAAACTAATTGAGCAGAAGGGGAGATAATAGACTTATCGGTAACCCAAAAAAGAAAAAATGGGGTTTGCGGGAGAGATCTCCTTTTGCAGCGAAATTGTTTCAACATATCGGTAACCTATTTAAACACTAGTAATTGCCGACATATCGGTAATTGTCAACGCAACATAGCTTTACCGAATGGTGCCAAACATGAAGCAGAGAGGCAGACTTCAAGAACACATAATGAGAGCCCTATTGGTTGAGCCACACGGCCCGCTTTGCAGTTAAGTTTGTCTATTTTAACCGTTTTTTATGTACTGCTATGTACCTTCTGATAAAGTAGTTCGTGAAGCCTTCTTCGGTTCGCTGCAGTGCTTTATAGTAGGATTTTCTTTTCTTGTATTCGAATATAAGCAGTGGATAACCGTTTTTCCACAAGATAAAATTCATTAGGAGCCTACCTATTCTGCCGTTGCCGTCTCCAAACGGATGTATTTTTTCAAACATGAAGTGCGCTCTTCCAGCTATTTCAACTGGATTAAGTTTGGATTGGTTCACGAACGTAATTAGTTGTTTCATCAGCTTCTCCAAGTCACGCCAGCTAGGCGCCACGTAAGGTCCCACGCGTACCATGTAATTTCGGAACTGCCCAGCAATATCTGGTTTTGTCTCGTCGAAAATGCCCTTATGCCATTTCAGCAAAAGCGTCTCGGATATTTTCTCTTCTGTTTTTAGCAGTGCTAAGAATACCTTTGCATGGGATTCCGTTTCTCTAATGTCTTTAAGCGGCTTATTTGGAGCGACCTTATCTTCAAGTATCTGCCTTGCTTCCTCAAGCGTTATGGTGGAGCCTTCTATGGCGTTAGTATTGTAGGTAAAGGCTATTGCGATCTCCAGCAGTTCCCTTTCTCTGGCAGATTCAGGATATTTTGCCCATTCTTCTTGAAAACGATTTCTTATTGCCTCAAGCTTCTGTGAGAGGGCTTCTTTAGCTTCAAATGCAAGTTTAGCTTTGATTTCTCCGATGTTCTCCGGGACCTGTTTACCCAAATATAATTCTTTGGTAGTGACTTTTCCGTCTTTTCTGAACGAGTGCTGTAGATAAAAGTACTCCTTTCCGCCTTTCTTTCTTTTAAGGATGCGCACGAGCTTCTTTACCATTACAACACGTATAAATTTTTCGCTTCCACCAATTTATGTAATGGTAATTACTCCAAATTGAAAAGCTGTAGACACTTCCAAACAAAAAGAAAAGAGGAAAGTGGTGCGGGAGATTTCGCCACACTGTGCTCAGTAAAAGCTTATACCACTACGCTTACGTTTATAATTTTGCATTTGAATCTGGTAAGGGTTTGCTGAGGCTCTGGGCACCAGACTAAAGGAGAAAAAGATATGCAACTTTTCAGGGAACACAGCTGCAGTCACTTTGCATGCCCAAAGCCTTTTTAGCCCCTTTTTACGCGTTTTTTTGGGTTTTGGACTAAGAAAGGGGAAGATGGATAGGGCTGCGTTTTCGCGGTTTATCATCGCTTTCTGAACAGCACAATTAACATCAGGATTATGGCTATTATGCCAACTGCAAGAAGGGCATAGAGTAGTAACGTGTAGTCGGGCGGTGCTTGCGGTGGCTCAGGCGTTGCAGTTGCTGGTAGCGCTTCACTAACGCTTACATAGGTTGTTGCAAATGAACTGCCGTATGAATCGTCGCCCCTGAACGTCGCTGTCACGGTATACTGTCCGGGGACTTCAGGTTCCCATGTGAAGCCGAAGGTGCCGCTGTATCCGTCGGTGGTAACGTCGCCAACATGCACGTAGTTGCCATTAGGGTCAAGTGTGTCTAATGACACTGGAACGCCTGTTATTGTTTCGTTGTTCCATAGTCCGGCGATTGGCTGCTGCAGGTGCAAGTACTCCATCCACGTGCTCATTGAGTTTTTGGATACGCATGGAGTGCCAGGCTGAGCTGGAGACAAATCCAGTACAGTGCCTTTGATCAGCACATTACTGCCATGTATGGAAACTTCAGGTGAAGCTGTGACTGTTGTTGCGCTTTTGCCCTTGCCGAACACGTACATGATCCCGTCACTGCTGGAAATTGTGAGGTAGCCGTCGGCTATAGGACCTGGACCTGACCAGACCCAAATTCCCGATATTTTCCAGATGCCCTCTCCCGTAGTAGCGTTGATGCAGTGTACCCCCCATCCTCGGGTTATGGGCGGAGTTGGTGTGTGTTCATTATTCAGTACGTACATCTTTCCGTCAGCAATAAAAGCGGCACCATCGAAAGAGTATCCGGTTTGGTCGTTCTCGTCACGGTATGGAGTTTCGAACGGGTTAGCTGGCGCTTTGTAGTGCCAAGCTATTTTGCCATTAGTCCAGTTGAAGGCGTAGACGCCGTCGTAGGATTGTCTGTAAAATAGGCCGTAAGCTGACTGCACAGCGTAAGCTCCGAAGCTAGCTTTTCCCCAAGGATAGTCCATCACTTCACTTTTCCATGCTAGTCTTCCTGTTCTTAGATCCCAGGCAAGCCAATACCCGTTCTTCATCAATACTGCGACTTTTCCATGGTCAGCGACAGCGCATGATCCACTGTACATGCCTTCGTCGGCGTATGTATTGTTCCACAGCATTGTGCCTGTTACTAGATCATAACCCTGCATTATTGTTCCATAACTGGCGCCCATTGCAGTAGGAGTAATGCCAGTATATGTTGCGCCTAAGCCCACATTGAAGTCGATTAGAGTAGGTAAGCTACTCCTCGCATAGGTCGTGTTGCTTATTATTGCGTAATTACGGGCTACTGCGCCAAAGCCTGCTGCTTGTCCCGCTGTGGTCCAGTTAATTAGGCGGTATCTGTTGGGAGTCGCGTTAGCGCCAAGATCCTGCACACTTAAGACGTATTTGTTCATGTAGTAGGTTCCTGTTGTCAACGGGGCGATAGAAACGTTTAAGGCTACAGCTCCAGTGAATGGATTATACTTTATCAGGCGACTATTACCTATATACACAAGACTTGCATACCCTATTTCTCCAAAAGCGCGCCCAGCAGCGCCAGGAACTTCTCCAACTCCGGTGTCATATTCGATAACTGTGGGCACCTGGGTTATCCCTGTCTGTTCCCAATAGACCTCGCCGGAGCGCAGGTCGTAGCATCGCCACACACTTACTGGCTGCTCATAGTATGTTCCGTTTATCAAAGTTTGTTTAACCTGAGTCAGGGTCTGGTAGCATCTTCCAGCGTAGATTATTGTTGGGGTACCACTTGCTGTGCTCATTTGAAATCCTGGTATGTCCCCGCCGATTATACCTGATATGGCGTTCTGTCGTTTCCATACTATGTGGGCAGCATTTGGCGCTTGCACGTACGGAATGAAATTGTATTGGCTGCTCCAGTAAATGTTCGTGTCAGCTGGCCAGTTATTGCCTCCTCCCGGACCGTACCACGGGTAGTTTCCTAATATTGGCGCCCACTCTCTGTTTGCAAAGGCTACAGGTCGAGTCCAATAGTCTGATGGTAGTGCTGAAGGCGGCCAAGAAGCAATCATGTCTGACTGCACTACAAGTTCTTGTTCTGCAGTGGAACTAGGCTTATAGTAGCATGATTGCGTAAAGTTGACGATCACTCCACTCACCGTTGCACCGCCAACAGGCGCAGTGTAGTTTCCTGCTGGGAAATAAGCTCCTAGGAAGTCGAGCTTGAGTTTCCACGTGCCAACCTTGTCAACCACGTATTCAAACCAAGCCGTCGAGTCTCCACGATAGGAATCCAGCACTTTGACATCTTGGGCTCCGTCTGGGTTCGTGATTGTCACCTTGTATCCTTTAAGGTAGCGACTTACATGAATTGGGGGCTCAACCCACATGTTAACTAGGATGCTCTGGCCAACGCCTACTGGGTTAGGTCTAAAGCTGAGGAAAGCGTTAGTAGCAACTGCGAAATCAGGGGTGACACCAGATGGCAGCGGTATCGAACCGCCTTCCTGCATGTTCGTGTATTGAGCTTGAACTGGCATATTAGCCATTAGCGTTACAGAAGCCATCAAAAGAACGAAAATGAATATTGTAGCAATCTTTGTTTTGTTTATTGAAGTTTTCATCTTTTTTTCTCCTGTAATTTCTTCTGAAACAATAGATATATACGCGGGCTGGTCTAATAAAATTTTTGTAAACCTTAGTTTGGCTAAAAATGTCATAGATTAGTGTTTTTCAAGGAAATTGGGATAATGCTCCATTGCTTGCATATGTCAGAACAATGTTGACCTCGCGAGAACCGAAGCCCACCAGCGTCGACGGCTCAAATTTCACCTTTTCAACCGACCAGGCAGGAACTTACAGCCAGTAAACGCAGAAAATAATCTCACTTGAGCAATTCTGCAAGTTCATGTCCGCTGTCAAATTTTTTCAGAAACCAAACCCTTTTCTCCTTGCATTTCATTTTTTATTTCTCGTTATTTCTCCACAAGAAAATGCGAATGGTTACAGGTTATGCCTCCACTTGCTCGTGGGTTCAAATCCACCCCAGTCATAATAATGCACTTTGCAGATCCATAATTCTTGGAAAATAAAAAAAGAGGGATTGAGCGGGAGATTTCGCCACACTGCGCTCATTAATTACTTATCCCAGCTAAATGACAAAAATTAACATGCGGATTCCCCGAAACAAAGCCCTTATAACCCAGATAAATCTCTTAACTCACTCGTGAACGCAAAATGTGCGAGTTTAATGTAATCCTAAACGGGAAAACAGTCTTCAAAGACGTAGTTTACGCGAAAACCGAAAACAACAACGTCACCGTAAAAAACATAATGGGCGAAGCAAAAGAATTCAAAAACTGCAAAATCACCGAAGTTGATGTTAATTCAACGCGTCTTGTGCTGGTAGCCGTAAAAGCGTAGAAAACAACACTCGGTTCTCTTTTGTTTTCAGGTTTTCTTCGGTAACTATTGTACTTTTGCGCTCGGAAAAAAGCTACAGCCCAATTATATACAGTATAAATAGGCAGAATTAGAGCGCAGAGTTTATTTTCCGATGACTTTGACGTTTTCAACCAGCATCCACGGCGCGATCAGCGGTCCCATTTTCCGCTCATTATCCGCCACCGCGCTCACGTTTTTCAGCACTTCAAAAATATTGCCCGCCAACATCACTCCTCGACTGCAGTGCACTATTTCGCCTTTCCTAATCTTCCACGCAGGAGTTGCGACTACGGAGAATTCGCCGCTGACGGGGTTGCTGCTGTGCGCGCCCTGCAAGTAGTAGATTAGCAGACCGTCGTCCACTTCGCCCAGTAGCTCTTCTGCTGCTGTGCCACCTGGGAGTATGTGAAAGTTTGTGGTTTCAATAGAAGGCGTTGACAAGTACCCAGCTCTTGAGGCGTTTCCCGTGCTCTCTCTGCCTTCTTTCTTGGCAGCGTAGTTATCATACAGGAAGTTGCGTAAGATGCCTTTCTCCACTAGAAGCGTTTTCTGCTGTGGCGTGCCTTCGCCGTCAAACGCTGCCGTGCGTAATCCAGCGGGGAACAAGCCATCATCATAAATTGTTACCTTTTCAGAAGCTACTTGGGTGCCGATTCTATCTTTGAAAGCAGACTGCCCACGCTGCACGTTGTCGGCTTTAACCGCGTTAATTAACGTGTGGTAGAGGAGGTCTTGCAGTGCAAACTGCGTCAGGATCAGTTTAGTGGTTTTTGTCTCGATGCGTTCAGTTTTCAATGCGGAAACTGCAAGCCGCGCTGCTTCCGCTCCAACCCACGCAGCGTCAACATTGCAGCTTCTTTCCGCGTTGAATTCGAAGCATACGGGCGTCACCTTGTTGCCTTCCTTCGCTACTGCTGCTAAACTGCATTCAACCACGGCGCTTTTGTCAAAGCCTGCGACGCCGTTTGAGTTGGCTATGGCGTTGGCTACGTACCCAGCGCCCGCTCCGCCTTCAACGGGAAAAACACGTTTATCCGCATGGGCGGCAGCATCCAACATGGCCGCAGCCGTATTTACCAAGTCTTCAGGGCGAAGCTCTATGATTCTGCGGTCAAAAGTCTTCTCCGCAATTGCGTAGGGCTTTTTTTCAGGCAGCCCCTTCCAAGCAGGGTCAGGTTTGCTGGCTCTTGCAGCGCTCAAAGCATTAGCAACGGCTTTTTCCACTGCGCTCTGGCTGTCTACAATGTTCGTGTATGCAAAGCCTATTGCCTTGTTAACTGAAACTCTTATACCTAAACCACGGTCAATTATCCTGTTGCTCTTGGTGATTTGCCCGCGTTCTATGCCCACGCTTGTAGCTTGTCCCTCATACACGTAGGCTTCAGCTTCCGCCGCGCCCTTGGCTAAAGCGGCTTTTACAGTTTTTTCCGCCAAGTTCTGCATAGCGTTTTTTTCAAGCGCTGCCACCAACAGTCACCTCTTTAACTCTGATGTGCGGTCCACCGTCGCATATGAAGACAGTTTGGCCTTTCCCGCAGCGGCCAGGCCACAGCGTAAAGTCTTTTCCAGCAGCATCCACCTTAAACAAAGTTTCCAACGTGTTGCCGCTTATGGAAGCATTGCGCACTGGCGCGCCTATTTCGCCGTGGACTATTTCGTAAGCTTCTTGGATGCCCACTTGGAAAGTGCCGTCTATGTTGGCTTGTCCGCCGCGGAAACTCTTAAAGTAATAGCCCTCGCGTACGCCTTCAATCAGCTCTTCAAGTGAATGATCTTTCGGAGCCATGAACGTGTTGCGCATGCGAATAATCGGTTCCACACGGAAATCCTCGGCCCGAGCGTTGCCCGTTGGCGCGGCATTGAATTTAGCTGCGGTTTCACGGTTATGCATCAAACCAGCTACAACGCCGTCTTTTATCAAAAGCGTTTTCTGAGCTGGCACGCCTTCATCATCGTACTTGAAAGAGCCGAAAGCGCCGTTTATCGTGCCATCATCATAAAAAGTTACCACGTCTGAAGCGATTTTCTTTCCAAGATTATTCGCCAGCACGCCGCCGGACAGCGCCAAATCCGCCTCCGCCAAATGCCCAAACGCCTCATGCACGAAAACGCCTACAACATTGGACCCCAGCACCACGGGGAACACGCCGCCTTTAGGCGACTTGGCCTTTAGCTGTTCCACGGCAAGTTTAGCAACTTTTTCGCCTATGCGCTCCGGAGTCTCCGTGTCAAACACTTCGTAACCCGCAGTTGAGCCTATTTCTTCCCTGCTGAACGTGAACACGCCTTTGCTCACGGCTGAAGCAGTTACTCTCGACCACACGTAAAGCTTATCCTGTTCTATGCGTGTGCCTTCACTGTTCACAAAATAGCTGGTGCCCGTCAAATCCAAATAATCTAACGTGCAACTCTTAACCCGCTTATCAAAGCCCAAAATCGCCTTGTTCACAGCCAACGCGGTGCCTATCTTGTCCTCCATACAAATTTCAGATGGATTCTTCTTAGATTTCACTTGCACCCGGTCTTCCACTGTTCTAGCGTCTGCAAGCTTTATCGGCGTTTTCAGCCTTGAGCTTGCCGCCTTCGCCATCCTGCACGCGTCAGAAATTGCGCTCGTTAAAACCTCCGTTTCGAGAGAGCCGACTGAAGCGAAACCCCAAGTGCCATTCACTAGCACGCGCAATGCTACGCCATCTTCAATGCCCTGTTTGGCGGCTTCAACGCGGTCTTCTTTCACAGTCAGCATCGTTTTGCTGAGACGTTGCGCGCGAACCTCAGCGTATTCAGCTCCAAACTTTTGAACAGCCACATCGCTTAGTCTGACTAGAACATCTCTCAAGAGTAACCGTACCTTCCATTGCAAATTACGTTATGAGTAATAGTTGAAGGGATAAAACCGTTTTGCTGTATTTCGTAAAAATGCAGAAATAGAAAAGGTGCGTGAGAGATTAAAACAGGGAAAATAGGCTAAGTTATGCTTTTTGCACGGCGAGTTTTATTTGACTGGCAAAATCACGTTCACCAAAGCTTTCAACTTCAGCCCCGCGGAAAGCATCGCCAGAGTAAATCTTATCTAAGATTTTGCCCTCAACCATGTAGGCACCTGAGCTTAAGAAAGCTTCCATGCCCTTCGCGAACGCGTCGATTCTCTCCGAGAAGTCCATTTGACTCCAAGAATAACGCCGCTCTAAATACTGGTACATTAAACACGTGGCTTCTTTCCCGAACACTTGTTTCAGAACGTGGTTTATGACTTCGAAAACTCGGTTTTCTTCTTTTCTGGAGAGTGCTACCACAGCGTTCCCGACACAGTCTCCAGCGTCTTACGACTTAATAAGCATTGTTGATGAACTGTTATACACATACACACATGAAACACCATCAAAGTCCATGGTCACCAGAAATCGGCAAGATTCATCTGTTGTACTCTTCCACTGCGAAATTTCTCAGCAGAAGCAGGCACCTCCAGAACAAGCTTACCGTAGACCCCGTCGTAACCAGGAATAACGGTGACTGAACCAGCTCTAACTCTGAGAATAGCGTCAGCAACCTGTGCGCCCGCAACTTCGCTCAACGCTTCCTTAGGCGCGCCAATAAGCACAGTGTACTCATCGCCGAACTTGGCGACAAGCGCGTTATAGATTTTCCACACCGCCTGAGTAGAAGGCGAACCAGCATTCAAAGCAGTGGCTATTATCTCTGACAGCGGAAGCAACCGCATGAACCCCGGTACATTCTCAGGCTTAAAGCCAGCAGGGCGGTCAGCAAGTTCCTCAACGCGTTGCTCCACACCCTTGGTAAGTTTCCTGCGGCAAACCGGACAGATGCTGCCAAGTTTCCGAGATTCCTGCGGCGAAAGCGACACATTACAGTTACGGTGCCCAGTCCAATGGTACTTCCCATAAGCAGGATCAGTTTCCACAGTAAACTTGAAACGTGCGGGATCTTTACTGCAAATGGCATCCACCACTGCGGAATAGCTTATCTCGTCAAGTTCGAAGACATTGGCTTCTCTGCCGATACGCCAAGGCCAAAAACTGTGGCAGTCACTGTTCGAAACCAACGCAAAACGGTCAAGCTTACTCAAGCGCCAGTTCATCGCTGGGTCAGATGAAAGACCAGTTTCTAAGGCATGTATGTGCTTCGTCATGTCCTGATAGCATTCTTCGACGCTGTCGAAGCCGCTGAAGGCGCCGAACACGCTGAACCAAGGCGTCCAAGCATGCGCGGGAAAAATCATGCTCTCACTTGACGCCTGCATCACTTCTTCCACCAACTGCGGCGCAGTCATGTTCAACATGGGCCTGCCGTCCGCATCTAAATCACCATATTTCCTCAGTGCATCGTTGATTTGGACAGCCGCATCAATGCTGGGCGTTAAGATAACGTGGTGAACTTTCTTGGATTCGTTTGCAAAATCAAAGATTGTGCACACTTCCGTCGTCAACATAAAATGCACTGGCGAACTTGGGTTGCTGGCGACCTTGTAGACGCCTAAATTCTGCTCTGAAACCAAGCTTTCCCGTATTTCTTTGAGCCATTTTGGATGCGTAAAGTCGCCTGTGCCAACAAGATTTAAGCCTTTGATTCTTGCGTAACGGGCAATTTCCACAAGGCTCATCTGTTGGCTTGTTGCTCGACTATAGCGACTGTGAATATGCAAATCGGCAAATACTCGGATTTTAACAGCATCCTCCACGAATACACAACGGTTACTTAAGCATACGTTGCTCGTAGTAGGTCGCGTTTCGCTTAAAAACTTTCACAGTCAACCATGCAGCCCATCTTTAAAAGAAAAAATGAAGGGTTTATTGGGCGAACTCGTAGCTTGTTTCCGTGACAGTTCCATTATCCCAGGTGCCTTGCCATGTCACTCTATATGGTATCGAAGCGCCGCTGTTTGCAGACGTAGCCGAATAGTCTGCTGTAATAGTGTAGATCGGATTTAGAACTACAGGATAAGTGATTGTCACGTTCCATCCTGGGCTAGTATACGTGTATGTTTCTGCGCCCATAATGCCCTCAGAAGTTGTTCTTCCCCCTGTCCACGTCAAATCATTCATAAACTGCGCTGTCTCTGCATGGTTAGTTTTTATGTACGCCATAGCATCGTCGCGAGCTTGTTCCTGAGTTGAAAGTTCCTCTGGCGGCTGCTGCGGGCGAGTTAGCACCCAGCTTAATCCAATGATGACAACTAAAACTATCAAAATGGCTATTGCAGCCAAAAGTTTCTTCTGCGACAACACTCTCACCGCTCTAAGTAGTGCTGAGTAACTATATAGCATTATGTTCTGGAACAAGCTGTGCCATTTTTTAGTACAGAATGTTCTCTGCTTTTTACTCAGCAGTGTTGCCTTCAGAAGTTTTGTCGTTGTCTTTTTCAGGTGTGTCTACGTATTTTGCGAAGCGTTTTTCCCAGTCTACTTTAAACATGATAACGAATATGATGACCATGAGGACTAACGCGAGAATTATGCCGATTAACGCGGACATTCCTTCGCCTTCCACGCCGAAGATATATTTGATTATGTCCACAGAGAATCGACCGCTATATGCTATTATGAGGTTAGAAACGAACTTGCCCAGCAACGCAGGGATAAACGCTTTCAGCAAACTGTAACGCATGATGCCAAGCGGGATAAACAGCAAGTCATCAGGAAGCGGCGTCAGAGCGAAAGCAAAAATTACTATGGGACCAAACTTTTTGAACAGTCTCGTTAAGAAATCCATTTTCTTCTTGTATTTTTCGCCGATGACTCTTCTGCCTCCGAAGCCGATTAGGTACCCTGAGAATTCGCCTATCGCTGCGCCTGTGCCAGCGGCAACCGCAATCAACAACGGGTCGAAGGCTTGGAGACCACCGAGAGTGAAGATGACGACTGTATACGGAATTGGGATGAAAACTGATGTGGCGCCAAGAAAACTGATGAGAAATATCCCAAAGTACCCATACTGGGTCGCAAAGCTTTCCATCCACTTAACAATGTCTTGAAGCTGCAAGAGCGCACCGTGCCTGTCCGTTGAATTATGATACTAAGCAGACTTAAAGAAACTTGCGATTTCAAGATAATTGGATTTTGTCTCCGGGTCGCACTTTGAATTTTTCAGCCGCGTTCCCTTGGTTAAGGGCTATTTCAAGATAATTGTGGCTTCCAATTAGGGCTAAAGGTTCCTGCGGATTAGCTTCGCCGTAAGCCTTGCAGAGCTTCAGTCGCAGTTTTTGATCGGGCAATTGGACGTTAACCACACCTGCAACTCGGAAGCACGCTACTTCTTTGCTGCTTATGTTCGTGATTATGTTGCCAAAGTTGTCCACGTGCAAGACTTCGCCGATGAGTACGCCCTCTCTCAGCGTAACCTTTGTGAAATCAGGTTTTACAGAGTCATTGATTTCAGGTCCGAACTCTGCTGGGGCGACACCATTTACTAAGTGCGCTGCGGCGGGCGCGAAAACGTCTCTCCCGTGAAAAGTGCTGGAAACCTGTGGCAGCATAAGCCGCGCATTGGTTATTTCGCGAATACACTTTATGCCTTGCTGCTCTGCGGCTAAGATTAACAAGCCATTGTCTGGGCCAACAAAAAAGCTCTGCCGTGTCTGTATCAGTAGAGGTCGTCTTCTGGCGCCCACGCCGGGGTCAACAACCGCTACGTGAATTGTGCCTTCGGGAAAGTAGGGGGCAGCAGAAGCTAACACGTAAGCGCCCATGCGAATGTTGAACTGAGCTATGCCATGTGTCACGTCAACTATTGTGGCATCGGAGCTTATGCTTAGGATTGTGGCTTTCATTTCTGCCGCGTAGGGGTCTTTCAACCCAAAGTCAGTTGTTAACGTGATTATTTTTGGCATTTTTTAGCCTCCATGCACCACTGGCACAAGGACTACTTCGTCGCCGTTCTGCAGGGTTGTTTCTAAACCGTTTAGGACGCTGATTTCTCTGCCGTTCACAAGTATCAACACGTTCGGCGTCGGCTCTTCAAGCTGCTGGTCAATCAGGCTTCGCGTGAGCGCAGGCACTTTTTCAGTGACCTGCCGCATTAGCTCTCTTATTGAAATGTTGCCTTTACAGTTCAAGGAAAGTTCGCTTGCGCCTGAAACGTGACGCAAAGCGCCGATGACCTTCACAATTATCGCCATACCGCGCACCAGCTTTCAAGGTTATAAAATGATTATTCACGGATATATCGTTAACACTTGCTGGAAATGGTGCGGGTTTAACTTTCCGTTCTTTCTTCGGTCAGTGTTTCCACGATATCTGCAGCTATCTGAACCAGCGTGTCAGCTTGCTTCATCATTGCTTCGCCATTCACTTCCTCCAGCTGCGACAACTGCTGCACGGTCTCCTCAATTTCTACGAGAAAACGCAGAATTGAGTCGTCTGTGGGTTTAGGTTTTCCAGCTTCGTCGCGTATGAGAATTTCTATAAAAGCAGGTTCGCCGAGACTGTAGTAGATGGCGTTTCGGGCTTTTCTGATGGCTTCCAGCAATAAGGCGGGCGCCATGTAAGGCATTTTCTGCGCTGCTTCCAGTTCCGCCTTTGCTTCGCGCAGGTATCTCAGTGCCCATCCTTTTCTGTACTCATCCATCATGAGGTTTTCTCTTCCAGTTTATGCCTCTACGCTTTCTTCCTCTTCTGAGCTTTCGTTTGCAGTGTCATCTTCTGGTGCACATGCGCTTGTGATGTATCCTGCAATTTGGTTTCTTACTTTTGTTGTTGTGCCTTTCGTGAGCGCGTCAACTGCGTGTTTGTTTTCTTCGAAGTTGTGGGAGAATTTTTCTGGAAAACGTGTGATTAGTTCGTTGGCTACTCGTTTGATTTGTTCCGTTTTGACTTTTCCCAAGTGCTATGTTCCTCTGTGTTTGTTGATTTTTGCTCTTTAACGCTTGATGGCGTAGTAACTCAATAGGTTAGTAGGCTTAATTTAAGGTTGCGCCTTGCTTGTTGGGGTTAGCTCGAAGCTGGGTGCGTATTAAGCCAGTTTGATGTTGAAAAAGTTCTCGAAGTTTTTGGCGATTTGTTCCGCAGCGTCAGCAGCGGTTATCTGTTTGACTTCAGCGACAGCTTCAACCACGGTGCGTATGAACGAGGGCTTGGTCATTTGTCCGTTGAAGGGCGCTTTCCTGTAAATCACTGGTCCATCTGTTTCAGTTAAAAAGTTTGTCAAGGGCACTTTTTTCACGACTTCGCGGATGCCGTTGGAGTAGGCTACTGGTGGTCCATCGGTGATGAAGTAGCCGTGGTCTATGGCTTTGTATAACGCGCTCATGGGGTGGCTGAACCAGTGTAGCAGGACGCGTTTAAGGTTGTAGGATGGGAGCATGTCCACGATTTTGGCGGTTGTTCCTCGGGAGTGGATTATGACTGGAAGCCCTAGCGTTTCAGCTAAGTGGAGCATTTTGTCGAAAACCATCAGTTGCTTCGCCCATATCGTTTCGTACTTGTAGTCTAAGCCGATTTCGCCTATGGCAACAACGGATTTTTTCTCGTGCTGCTCGTGAATCAGCTTTAGCGTTTCTTCAAGCTCGTTTTCTTTCAGCACGTTGACGTTCCACGGGTGGATGCCTAACGCGGGGTAAACAAGGCCAGGGTATTTTTCGGCTAGTTTCAGGCTGTCGAGGCTGGTTTCTAGGTCCATGGCGTTTGAAACTAGCGCTACAATGTTGGCGCCTTTGGCGTCTGTTATCAACTCTTCTGTGTGTCCAGTATATTCTTTATCGGAGAGGTGGATGTGCGCGTCAACCAGCTTCATTGTCTTAGCCCTTTAGCTGAGATTATGGTGGGCTGTGCGTTTTTATAATTTTCTTCTTTCTGCTAAGAGTTTTGATGTTGAACGGTGATTTACGGGAGGAGAGAACAAAAAAGGTTAAATACAGCTTTAAAAAGAAAAAGAAGCTACGGAGTGTCTTTATGACTGATTTAGAAATTGCTGTTGCTCCCATGCACAGGTTGTGCAAGAAAGCGGGAGCTGACAGGGTAAGTGAATCTGCAGCGAAAGAGCTCGCTAAAGCGTTAGAGGAAATTGGCGTTAAAATTGCTAGAGAAGCCTTGGATTTTGCGATGCATGCTGGAAGAAAAACCATTAAGGCTGAAGACATAGAAATCGCCGCGAAAAAAGTAATGGGCAAATAAGCTTTCCCTCCTTCTCTTTCTTTTTTGTTTCGCGTGCAGAACTAGCGCCCAGAAAAAACTATACCCCCATTATTTAAAGCCTGGAATGCAAGTGCGGCAAGTGTATGTTTGGCGATGACAGAGGTCTCTTTAAGATAGGCTCCACCGACGTAAAGATTACAAAAGAACAGGCTACTAACTTAGCGATGAAATACGTGCAGAATTAATCGTACACAGGAATAACCGGTTCGGACGAAAACCCGAAATATGTTGAAATAAGCGCATTCAAAATAACTAAAGAAAATATAACAGCAGAATTAAACACTTATCCTCGAGAATCTTCAACGCTGTATCCATACTGGAGTGTTCAACTGCCGCTCACAGAAAACTACCCTGGTAATGTTTGGGCACTTAGAGTTAGCATCTGGGCGGATTCAGGCGAAACTTTTCTTTGCCACCCGCTGGCAGTCGGGGGCACTTTTGAAGACACTGCATCTTTGGTAAATTCCCAAGAGGCAATTTCGTCAACCTCAGAGTTACCGATTAACGTAGCTATACCATTAACCGCAATAATTTCCGCAGTGGCAATAGCAACGGTAATCCTCAAAAAAAGAAGAACATAGAAAAATGTTCTTCCCTTTTTTTATGATCATTGGCATGTCTAGACGTTCAACTTCAAAACTGTGTAGCGACATAGCTGATATTCTCTCTCACAACAATTATCCATAAAGAATTATTTACCCAACTTCTTCCAAAAGACAAGTTTTTGGAATATTAATTGGTGAATTATGAACAAGAGCATTTCGATTTTGGTTGTTATTGCTTCTTTTATAGTTTGTACTGATTGTTGCTAATCAAACCGTTAATGCCTGCGTTTCTTGAAATAAACTATTAAACCTGCGCCCACGGCAGCAACTGATGCTGCAGAAGCAGCTGGCACCAGTATTAGTGGGAAAGACTCTGTGCTAAAGTAGAATGTTTCAGAACCACCGACGTTTCCAGCAAGGTCAGTCGCGTAGACCGTTACGTTATGTTCTCCATAAGGCAAGTTGGTAAGTGTTGTGTTTCCCGCAACAGTTACGTTTTGTTGCCCATCTAAGCTATATGTTATTTGTGATACCGGCTCACTTACAGTGAAATTTAAAGGGATATCAACAGTGCCGTACATTTTGGTTTCAGCCGTCAAGAGTGTAATGCTTGGTATAGTAGCGTCAATTGTGAATTCAGCTGTTGAAGAGCTAAGTGCTTCATAAGCTACATAATACGTTGTATACGTTTTGACAAGACCAGTACCACTGGTTTCATGGCCAGTTTCATATGCAACAGCATGGGCAACTGCATAAACTTGTAACCAACAAGAACCTTCAGGCGCATCTGCTATATTTATGGAAAATGCAGAAGGATAAGAAGAGTTATTCTCAAAATAAAACGAGCTCATGTCAATGTCAGTTCTATTTTGCCAACTTGCAATGTAATATAATCCATCAACACTAAGAGGAATATTATTTGATTCTTTTTTTGTAACACTAAAATTTAATAGAAGATTCTTTGATGCATAAAATGTGTTGTTTTGTGGATTGAAAATTGTAACCACTGGAAGTCTAGTCCCTTCAGGGACAGGTATTGCTTCTACTATTTTCCACTCAGGAATAACGAAATTAGCCCATGCCAAATTGACGAAAAATGTTCCAGCTGCCGCTGAAATTAACAGTGCCAAGAAGAGCGCCAGTGCTGATGCTGTTTTCTTCATATTAGCACCAATTAATGATGCATTATTCCGCCTAAAAGGTTTTTTCGTCAAGGTTTATTGACTAAACGATTTTTCCTTAGTCAAATTTTCTTGACTAACGGCTGCGTTGCTGACTTTCCAATGATACTAAACGTAGTCGCTGTCATTGTAATAGTTGTCATCGCAGGTTTAGCAGTTTACCACAAGAAATTCAAGAAAAACGAAGGCTTTTTTAGATATAGCACAGGTACTGTTGTGCTCTGCGGAGACTATACCCCCATTATTTAAAGGGCAAAACCTTGAGTAAACTAAGTTTGCTTATGCGCCGTCGCTTCTGCCGTTAAGCTGTTGCTGATGAATCCCATAGGAACTGGAAGTATTCTCTTGCGAACCCGACTAAGCCCACATGGTTGCTCCATATGACTAAGCTGGGTTTGTCCTCGCCCAAGAAAAGCATGGCTTCTTTGCCGTCAGCGATTACGCCACCGCCGAACATGTGGTCTCTGACGCGCAGTTCACTTACGCTGGCAGACTTCTTCAGAAACAGCCAGTCTTCTGTTTTTCCAGCCACCATCAGCTTGATGCCAACCGTTTTCTTCACGCCGCCTAACAGTGATTCTGCCATTGCCATTATTGGTCTGGCGAATTCTGGGGCGGCAATCATGATTTCTTTTGTGGCTTTCTTGAGAACTTCCTCCAGCTTAGCTAAAACCGCCTGTTGCCCATGCAGCATCAGTATGTCAGCGCGCTCCACCAGTTCCCGCTTCTCATACAGGGGCTGCAGTTCCTCAGCAACCGCCTGCTCCCACAGGTGATATTTGTCCTCTATCCTAAGCTTCGTGAACGCTGCCGCTTCAACTGGCGGCACTGGAAAGTATTTGGTGGGGCGGCTTTCTGAACTTTTCACCCAGCCCTTCTCCTTCAAAGAGTTTAGAACCTCGTAAATTTTCGAGTAGGGCACTGAGGCTTTGCGGCTTATCTCCATCGCAGTCATTTGCCCCCCTTCAAGCAGCGCGGTGTAAGAGTCGATTTCGTAAGCGTTCAAGCCCATTTCCCGCAGAGTCACACGCGTATTCTCGCTGATTGACAATCTATCCCCCTCACTCACCTTAGGAAACGTTTGGAAACCTTATTATGTATAACATGGTTCTTAAGCACTTCGAAACGTGAATCAGCTGAAAGTAAGTGAAAAACATGAAAGTAATCAAGAACACGAAAACCATCTGCCCCGAATGCCTCAAAGTTTTAGACGCAACCATATTCGAGGACGAGGGCAAAGTCTACATTAAAAAAGAATGCCCAGAGCACGGTGCGTTCCAAGAATTATACTGGTCAAGTTACGAGCAGTACCAGCGGGCAGAGAAATTCAGGTACGACGGCGACGGAATGGCTAATCCGCGAACCAAAACTGTGAACGGTTGCCCCTACGACTGCGGCATATGCCCCGAGCATAAATCGCACACGGCGCTCGCCATAATAGACGTGACGAACAGGTGCAACCTCAAATGCCCCGTGTGCTTCGCAAACGCTGCGGCTGCAGGATACGTGTACGAGCCCAGCAAAGAACAGATCACTGGGATGCTGGAGAACTTGCGCGCGAACCAGCCTGTGCCCGCAAATGCATTGCAGTTTTCAGGCGGTGAACCAACCATCCGCAACGACTTGTTCGACCTGATTCGAAAAGCAAAAGAACTCGGCATCCGCCACGTGGAAGTCAATACGAACGGGGTTCGAATCGCCCAAGACCCAGAATACGCAAAACAACTGAAAGCCGCGGGCGTAAGCACAATTTACCTGCAGTTCGACGGCTTAACGCCTGACGTGTACAAGTTCATCCGCGGACTCGACCTGCTCGAAATGAAAATGAAAGCCATCGAGAACCTGCGTGCAGCAGGCTACAACAGCATCGTACTCGTGGTCACACTCATCAAAGGAGTCAACGACAGCCAACTTGGCGACATAATCAAATTCGCCGCCAAAAACTTCGACGTGATCCGATGCGTGAACGTGCAGCCCGTTTCACTATGCGGAAGACTGCCGCCGCAAGATCGGGAGAAAATGCGCATCACAATCCCCGACTTCATGCAACTTGTCGAGGAACAAACAAACGGCGACATCAAAGTCTCAGATTTCTACCCAGTCTCCGTCGTTGTCCCAGTATCCAAAGCCGTAGGCGCCCTGAAAGACAAACGCTACGTGGAGTTCACGGCGCATCCACACTGCGGCATGGCAACCTTCGTTCTGGTGGAAGACGGCAAAATCACCCCAATCACGCGGTACGGAAACATCGAAAAGTTCCGGGGCTCCCTGCAGAAAGTCTACGAAGACGCAATGAAAGGAAGCAAGAGCAAAGCCAAATTGCGTTTAATCGGATCCGCGCGTCACATAAAGTTCTCCTTCCTCCGAAAGTACATACTCGGCGTGCTCATGAGCGGCGACTATCAGTCTCTTGGCGACTTCGTAAGGAAAGCGCTTATGGTGTCTTCCATGCACTTCATGGATCCCTACAATTTCGATTTGGAACGTGTGCAACGCTGCGTGATTCACTATGCAGTGCCTGATGGACGCATAATTCCATTCTGCACAATGAACTCCATTCACAGACCTGAAATCGAAAGAAAACTCGGCGTGCCAATTAAAGAGTGGCAAAGCAAGCATAAGGTTGAAATAACTCAGCCTTTCTAGTTCAAGAAACATCAGCCAACAGGAGCGCAAAGAAAAATGGGTGGAAAAAAGAAAATCGGCTTAAAGCAGATGGAACGCCAGCAAAGTAGACAAGACGAGGGCGAAAAAGCCAAAGAGAAGAAAAAAGAAAAATCAGGACCGCCGAAAGAAAAGAGAACCGTAGGCATAATCGCTCCAGACGCGAAAAACGAAAAATTCGTCGCTGAAATAAAGAAAATGAACGTTTTAACGCCTTACGCCGTGGCTTCACGGTTCAACATTCGAATAAGCGCAGCTAAAGACTTTTTGAAGCAACTGGAAGCAGCAGGCACCGTGCAACTGGTCTCAGGTAGCCACAACATAAAAATATACAAGCCCGCAACAAGCTAATCCACATATCCTAAACTTTTCACGTATCTCACTTCAAATAAAACGAACGGGAGTTAAAACAAGTTTGACGTTCCCCGAAAGAATCTACACCATAAAAGAGGTTAAAGCTGCCAAAGAGCTAGTGGACAAAGGCTACAAGCACCTCCTAACCATAGAAGGAAGCCCAACCTTCAAGCAAAAAGTTGCTGAAACGCTTGAGCTAATAAAAACCGCGGAATACTACGAGTTTTTAAGAACCTACATCAGAAAAATAATGGAAATTGACGGTTTAACTCAACTCCGCGAAACAGAAGCATCAATATGGGCGAACAAGTTCGCAGTAGAAAACCCCGTGGACGCCGCCAGCCTCCTCATCCAAAAAGCTGGCCAAATGAAAGAGTACTTGGAAGGCAAACTTTACTATGGCGGCTCAGCAGAGAAGCGCTCAATCGAGAAGCGCATAGAATTCTTGCAAATCCTGCAAAACAAAACCGCAGACAACGCAGTAAAAGAAGAATGCGCACGGCTGCTAAAAATGTGGGAAGAAAGTTCACTGGCTTACTAGCAGCTCAACCTTGATTATGGCTCCGCTCTTCACCTGCTTAAACAATTCCAGATTCCGTGTAATCTTGCCCAAAATGCTCACTGGACTGTAAGGCTGCGACTGCCCGAAAAAAATGCATATGGCACTGCCCATAGGCCAAAAAGCGATGACACCTGCTTCCACCGTAGCCTTAGCTTTTTCTTCGCCCATTTTGATTGGAATCTCAAAGTAAACCTCTTCTTTCCACAACGCCGCTCTGCCTTCAACTGGAAGTTTACGAACTATGGTGTCCACCGTTCTAGGCGCCATAAAACGCACCAGTTCGCCTTCGGCTTCGCCTAAGCCCTCTACCACGAATTTCACTTTGACACGCGAAACACCATCGTCGTTGATCAATCTTTCACTTTCCTTTAGAGAAAACCATCCGCTAATTCTTCAAGATTGACTGGTAATAATACCAACAGTCCATATTTAACTGTTACAGTTGGGCGCAGCCACGCCGTTGTTCCGCACGGCAATGACCTTAAGAGAAAACAGAGAATAAGGCGCTACGGAAGCACTCGCTCTACAAGAGTTGGAGCAGTGTTTCGCCTATGTACTCCACTTGTTCCTCAGTGACGCTTGGGTGAACAGGCAAAGAGAAAACCTGTTTCGCCGCTTTCTCCGTCTCAGGCAGTTCCCGCTTTCCAAAGCTGTCACGGTAATACGGCATAAGATGCACAGGATTAGCATAATACACTTCAGCGCCAATGCCCTTGTTCTTCAGTTCCGCCACAATCTTGTTCCGCTCAGTCTCCGTGGAGTTTTTGAGCTTAACCGTATAGAGGTACCAGCTGTGCCCAAGCCCTTTCGGCTCATACGGCAGCCGCAGCTTTTCTGCTTTTACAAGCAGTTTAGTCAGCCTTGTGGCGTTTCCGCGGCGTTTAGCGACAAAAGCAGGTAGCTTCCCTAACTGCACCAAGCCTATTGCGGCTTGTATCTCCGTCATGCGGTAGTTGTAGCCAAGCATCATCGAAGCGTACTTGGCTTTTTCCCCGTGAGTTCTAATCATGTGCATCGTCTCCGCCATTTCATCGCTGTTTGTGGTTATGACTCCGCCTTCGCCTGTGGTCATGTTTTTGCTTGCGTAAAGGCTCCAGCATGCCGCGTCAGCAAGAGCGCCAGTGGATTTTCCATCGCAAGTTGCGCCGTGCGCTTGAGCCGCATCCTCCACAACTGCCAAGTCGTGTTCAGCGGCGATTTCTCTGATGGGCTTAATGTCCGCTGGCAACCCGTAAAGATCCACGGGCATTATGGCTTTGGTCTTTCGTGTTACGGCCTTCTTAATTGCAGCTGGCGAAATATTGTACGTTTCAGGGTCGATGTCTGTGAACACTGGTTTGCCTCCAGCCATGACGACGGCTTCGGCTGTGGCTACGAAAGTGAAGCTGGGCAGTATCACTTCGTCGCCGTGTTTCACGCCCGCCGCTACGACTGCTTCGTGCAGAGCAGCAGTTCCCGTGTTTACGGCTATAGCGTGCTTCACGCCCGCGAACTCTGCGAACTTCTTTTCGAATTGGGTGACCATAGGGCCTGCGCCCAACGCGTTCGTTAATGGGCCGCTGTGTAAAACTTTGACGACGGCTTCAACTTCTTCTTCGCCAATTTTTGGGAGATTTATGGGAATCAACCTTAAAGCCTCTCAACTGTAACAGAGTACTGTGCGCACGCTGCTATATTTCAATTTACCTATGATTATGCGAGACTGGACTGGTGATTATTCAACGCGCATCGCGTATTCGACTTTGTAGTCGGCCACAACTTTGATGCCCCTCGCGCGAAAGGCATCATCTAGGCTTGGGTCACCTGTGTCAACTCTCAGGTTTTTTAGGCTCCGCAATTTGCTTTCTGCGGCAACCACAATTATATTATCCAAGCC
>Ga0214473_10002220_pt1 | contig 24153 bp, 25 predicted proteins | sample RVTome_7_FD_203509 | JGI IMG/M metagenome (GOLD analysis project Ga0214473, IMG submission 203509) | Soil microbial communities from uranium-contaminated site in the Upper Colorado River Basin, Wyoming, United States - RVT98D197 | ecosystem: Environmental > Terrestrial > Soil > Contaminated >... | reverse complement strand
GACGGACGGAGTTTGGTTTTCAAGAAGTCTGGACAAAGGAAGGAAATGAGAAGGAACCATATTACTTCTGTGAACCTAATCTTACCATTTACAACACTACAAACGACCTATACAAGTTTGCTATGAAGAACAAACCTTCACTTGGACCAAAATATCTTAGATTCTTGCCTTGGCTTGTGAGAGTAGGGGTAAGCATGAATCCTGAATCAAAGAAGTGGGAGAGGGACAAGTATAACTTGGTTCTCGACCAAGCCACCAGATATTATTTGACTCAACGAGGAGAAATCAGTTGAGGTTTAAACTCATATCATAAATATTTCAATTAGGTGAGTCCTTCCTAATCGATTAGAATCTATACTTATTCATAAAGGGCTTTAATATCTTGAAGATATTAAGGTTTGACCTGATTCTGTCTTCATCAAATCTATCCTTCAATTTAGCAACACGTTTTACCAATTCATCATTATTGTCTATTCCTTCAGATCGTCTAATGAAAACAAGGGTCGCCATTATTTCGAGATCGTCAGATGATAATACATTAAGCTGACCAATTAAGCCTAACGTTTTTTCGACAAGAGGTTCATCTTGAATACGGGCACGATTAATTAATGCGTTTAATCTGGTGATATTAGACAAATTCAGAGAATAGATATAGAGAGAGTTATTCTGTTCCGTTGTCTCTTGTCTTTCTCTTACCCATTTATTATCAACGAGTGAAGCTAGCTCACTAGAAAGTGTTTCTGAGTAAGGACCATAATAATGGTACTCAAAATCCGTGAAGACATTCCATCCAGATATGTTAGATAGATATGCAATCTTTTGCATTTTTGTTCTTCCTGCGATACCTTGAGATTTGATAAGAATAGCCGAGATAAGAGCCATTCTAGAAATACGTGAACTTGCTATAACCATTGGACGCTACCTTCCTCGCTTAAGTATCATATTAACCTCTTCTTTTAATTCTTTAGGAAAATAGTACCTACTGGAATACTGTTTTTGGGAAATCGAGTGTACCACGGCTGACAAGTCTGATATCTCCTTAGGGTTATCCTCCTCGTCCAATGCGAATATATTTGTGATGGGTGATTTTTCGTCATCCATTGATATAGGTTTGTAGGGCTTATACGGAGTATCCGTAGCATCATCTTCAAAGAGAAAGTAATCGGGGTCTTTTTTACTTTTCTCAATTAGTCTTCTTATTTTTCTGTCGATTGCCAATGCAAGAACAGGCTTTTGAGAGATTTCTATCGAACTAAGACTCTGCCTGTTAATGACGCGGCTACATAATTCTGATAAAATAGGGTCTGTTGATTTCGTCCATTTTTTAAGTTGTGAATATAGAAAGTAATCATCCAATTCTAAGAGCTCTTTGAGAGTTGGAGAACGTCCTTCTAACAAACATTGTAGCTCTGTAGGGGTCTCACTTTGTGAGGATGTAACAAACCGTTCTATTGCCTTACGTGTTAATATTTCAAAGCATCTAGTGGTTTTATGTAGATAAACTCCTTGGTACATAAGATATCTTGTCACAATAAAGGATTCCAAAGAATGGTATCCTTTGTAAAGGGATACTGCTTGTCCATTAAGCTTATCCATCTTTTGGTGAACAACCAAAACATTGACTATGCGATCTATATCGATATTGCAAAATCCTACTCCTGTAAAATATGCATCTCGTTGCAGATAGTCTAGTCGATCGGCATCTAATTGGCTTGTAACAAGTTGCGTAATCAACTTATTCTTATTTTTAGCCGTTCTTGAAATTACTCTTGTGATTTCCTTGGGGGTCAGCCCATCTTTACGTAGGTAATCTGCTATAATGGATCTCGAAATTATTTCCTTTGACATATCCTCATGATGAAAATTAAAAACCTTCTCTGATGCATGGGAAAAAGGGCCATGACCAATATCATGTAATAAAATGGCTGCAGTACCAAGTTTACGTAAATCTTTGATCTCACCTTTGCTAATTGTCATTGAAGGAATTAGATTATCAAAGATCCGCCAAAAGACCTGCATTGCGCCAATTGAGTGACTGAAGCGATTGTGAGTTGCTGAAGGATAGACTAGCATTGATAAACCAAGTTGAGAGATACGTCTTAATCTTTGAAAATGTTCAGACTCTACAATGAGCTTAATAAAATCATAATCATTGAGTCTAATAAAGCCATTGACAGGATCACGTATGATGAGGGGTTTGGTTTCAGCCAATCTCTAAATCGTCAAAAGATGCCTTATACGCCGAGGTATATCAATCTTATATCAATACAGCCATGTACCTTAATCGACCAGAACCAGCTTAGGTATACGAGTGCAAAATGATGAACGGTTCATATTAATTTTAGATTATTTATTAAACTTTCAAAAGAAGTCTTGCTAGGGTTCTCTTTATAACTTCTAGCTGACGTAATTATTGATTCCTTATCTTTTAACCTAAGCATTCTGCAGACTTTTCTAGCGTTTGGACCGCCTATGAAGAGGTTTTGCAAAGATGAGGTTACATTTGCAACTCTTCTGTTTAGGCTTGCCGTCTCAAAATCAATAATGCAAACCTTTTCACCAACGTAAACATGCTTCTCAAGATTACTCAACTCTCCATGATCTATTCCAGCAGTATCTAATCTGAAAGATTGATCTAGAACTTCTTTCATAGTTTTTCGAAGAAGACTAGTTGATCCACGGCCTTTCAATCCGCGAACCCATTCGTTGATACTCACCCCAATCACTAGGTCCATAAGCAAGAAGTTATCAGAAGATTTGATTATTCTAGGTCCAACATTGATCTTGTTCGCCAATCGTTGCAAGTCAGCTTCTCGGTACATCGTTAACCGATTAGCGTCTGTGCGCCTCATCTTCAATGCAACAAAACCAGTAGACATCTCAGCTTTGACAACAAGACCTACACATCCTTTACCCAAGAGATGCAGATTTCCAATCTTTGTTCGCCCTTCAAACACAATAGATTTCACGCCTAATTTCTTGAGCTCTTCGATTCTTTTCTCGGCTTCAGCCTTTTCAGACGTTGGATAACAGATCAGGTTGATGTATGGTTGAGATGCTAACCTGTTAATAGGAACCGAAAATGAATCTATCTGTGGTAACAACATCGATTAACTCCTTCAATAGCCATTCTTTATTATTAACGATCTTAAGAATATCTCTTCCGACGTATATTTCAAAACATCCTTCAATTTCGCTCTTTATCCCAGGCGCTACTCCAGAGTTACTTATCCCGCCGTCAAGTAATGCGCGAAGCGTGTCTTCAGATCTCCAGTACTTTCGCTCAACTAGAAGGTTGATGCGAAGGTCTTTGCTGGTCCATATTAACTTTGATTGTTTTCGATTCTTTCTTATGAAAGTCGATGTCTCGTTAGCCATATCTACTTTTGGACCAATTTTAATTTGATTTCTAGATATGACTAGTGAGTCTAATAGAAATATCAGCCCGCTGGTTGCTTTTTCATCGCTTGCTGATCTGCTTTTCAGAACTTTGAACCCTACTTTCGCAAGTTGATCAGTTAGGTGGCGCTCACTTCTTTTCAATTGACCCCATAGAATATCAACTGTTCGCGGCTTCTGATTGAAAACGGCGACTATCAGATTCTCGATTAGCGGTGAATTTTCCAAGTTGAAGATTTCAAATTTCTTTTTTCGCCCTTTGAAGAAGTCAATAGATGGAGATTGAATGAATGCTCTTGAAGCCATTATGAAATTAGAGGCTTTTTCGTGAGATACGGCCGCGCCAAGGTTTCTGTTGTTATCCACAGGGTCTAGTATGATTAGTGGGGTATTGAATTTCTTTAATGATTCTGGATTGACATCATTGATGAATATTGCGGAGTTTTCTTTGATGGCTGCAATCGCTTCTAAAGTCGATTTTAGAGACCCATACCTTAGTACTAGAACTTCACATAAATATCCGCTGAAGCCTTGTGTCTTTATCTCTGAGCCATAAACACCAATGCTTTTCGTGAATTTCTTCAGCAGCCTCGCTTCGCGCTTTAGGTCATCGTTGAAATTGGAGTTAATCAATTTAGTGTGATATGGAGACCTGTCAGCTGCACTAAGCCAGTTTCCACCTTTCACATTGTAGCAGGGTACCACGTTAACCTTAATGTGATCAACCCGGCCCTCAACGTATGGATGCTCTGAGTATCTTAGAGATTGGGGGTATGAAGATAAAGCGTTTTGCCCTATTCTAATACCTATTTTCTCAAGATTTGCTTTTGAAATGTCTTTGGCGAACTTAACAAATACATCTATGTCGACATCTTTATCTTTCAACCAAGTTCCTTTGGCGTAAGACCCACCAAGTTCAACATTTTGAACTGAAGATTCGTTGATGGAAGATTTTATTACTTTCCCAATCACTAATCTTGCTATCTTTCTTAGTCGCTTTACGTCTTCATCTGTGGGTTCGACAAGAATACGCGCTTCTTTCAAAACACTGTCTATGTTGTTTGTCAAGTCTTCATCCCTAGGTGTAAAGTGAATATGTCATTGTATATTGGTCCTTCCGTAGCTAAAGTACTTTTCTTAAGTTTTATCGAGTCAACAACTGTTTCGCCGAACAATTTGTTGATGTATGGCTTTGACGCATTAATGATCAGGTTTTGGTTCAATTCATTTCTTACGCGGCAAATGGTTAGATGGGGGGTAAACTTCTTTTCAGGTTTGAAGCCTAAAGATCTTATACGCATTTCAACTTTGTCTGCAAGATTTGTTAACTCATTCGTTCCTTCATCTACGCCGACCCACACCACCGAGATTCTGGACGCGTCTGGAAAGTAGCCTAAACCTTTGAAAGAGATTCTAAAGGATGAGATATCAATATCTTTCATGATGTTGATTACATTACGTGATTCTTCTTCACTTATCTCGCCTAAGAAACGAATTGTGAAGTGTAAGTTTGATGGCTTAACAGACTTTACATGAGCTCCGGAAGACTCTAACGCTTGCTGCAAAACCTCCAAGTTACGTTTAACAGTTTCATTGTTTAGGTCAACTGCTATGAATGCACGCATTTGCAGGAAAATAGAAACGGGATTATTTAAAAGCCTTAATCTCTAAACTTGATTAAAAACATATAAAATATGCATAATGTAATTGAAAGGTTCTAAATGTCTGTCAAAGACAAGATTCCAACAAAGCCTAAGATTATTGTTTGTTTCACAGGAATGCCAGGAGCAGGAAAATCCACTGCGGCAAAGGCTACTGAGGAGATGGGTTTTGAAATTCTGACTATGGGCGATGGTGTTAGAGAAGAGACTTTTCGAAGAGGTCTACCGCTTAATGATGAAAACGTTGGTTTAGTCATGCTAGATTTAAGGAAGAAGAATGGGGAGGGGGCTGTTGCTAAACTTATTCTTTCGAAGATAGAATCATCAGAAAACAGACTAATCGCAATTGATGGAGTTAGGAATTTGGAGGAAGTTGAAACTTTCAAGAAAGTAGGACTAGTCAAGATACTGGCAATTCACGCTCCTCAAGAGATAAGATACAAGTTCCTTACAAGAAGAGGAAGACAAGATGCACCTACATCAAAGGATCTCTCCAAGATAAGAGATGATCGCGAGATTTCTGTCGGTGTTGCGAAAGTTATTGCACTAGCTGATGAGATTATTTCCAATAGCTCTATTTCAATTGAGGACTTAAGAGAAGAAACTAGAAAGATTGTTGGAAGATGGGTCACTGAAGTTGAAGAATAGTTCGCCTCCAGCATCTTTGAAATGGACAGTTACGACACCTTTGAAGCTTTCAGAGGACCCGGAAAAAGTAGCTAAAGCGATAAAGAATGCAGTTGGGGCAGAAGTAACAATTATTGAAGATCTAGGTAGATTGATAGCTAAAGGCGACGACGCTGAAGGCTTGAAGATCTTATACAATAAGATTAGAGATAAACAAATCGTTAATGCGGCTAGGAGACGCCTTCTTGAAAATACATTTGAAAATTCAACGTGGCTCTATCTAAACAAACAAGCGGCTTATGCAGAAACATTAAACATTTGTGATGATGAGTCAGAATCACCATTAGGTCCAATTCAGGTAACGATCTATAGCAAAAACATAGAAAGCATTATTGACTGGCTTGCTCCTAGAAAAGATAAGAAACTACTCTTTCACTAATATCTAGTATGGTACTACTTTTTCTTCTCATCTAACTAGTATTCAATTCAGCTATTATGAACTCCGATATTATCTTTGAAAGGCATCCATGCTTTGGATTTGAGTTTTTCCATTTCTAATTCATATCTTTCTAGTTTCTAAGTCACTTCACTCTTTTCCGAAGCATACATTCAGTTCTCAGACTTGTCTAATGCCGCTTCAATGATATGGCTAACTTGAATTTTATTTGACACTGGAAGCAAAACCACCAGAAGATAGAATATCTACGTTCAAGTTCCACGTACAATACATTTTCTAATATATTCTAATGGTCATATTTTGCCAAGTGTTGTGTTTTTGGTTAAGTGCTGGTCGTTTGAGTACTTGCATCATGTAGTTCTTGGGCGTCTTTGCGGTTGAGGAAGTCAATTATGTCTTTTCGTATTTGTTCGTCTGTTTTTCCGTTCACGTCTAAACCCATGTCCTCAGCAGCTTTTGAAATAGTTTTGACGGGCTTTATCTCTTTGGGCGAATCGGCATTAAGTAAAGGTTTTTTCGCAGTGTCTGTGGCTGCGGTAGCGAGTCTGATTTCACGTTCTATTTCGGCTTTTCCTTTTTGGAACTCGCCCATGGCTTTGCCCAGTCCTCTAGCTAATTCAGGAAGCTTTGTTGGACCAAATATAAGAAGAACCGATAGAAATATCAACCAGATCCATTCTGAACCCCCTATTTGCATCGAATAGTCAAGTATCGGAATCATGCTAGATCAATTGTTAAAGTACCGGAATTATTTCACCTTTAAACTTTTTTCAGGTGGGATTAGCTGGTTTTATTCTACTCTTAATAACAACATAACCTAAGATGTAAAGTAGGAACATGGGGCCAGCGACAAACCACATAGTTATTCCGCTTCCATCGGGCGTTACTACAGCTCCGTATATTACTAGCACAACTACTGCGTATCGTATATTTTTTAGCCAGAAGTTAGGTTTTATTATTCCTGCAGCTGTAACAAGCCACATTATTACAGGTAGTTCAAATGATATCCCAAAGGCCAATGTGAATATTAAAACGAAATTGATTAACACATCTATGGTTATGTTATAACTATCGACTATGCCAAAACCATATTGGTAAAGGAAATCTATTGTGAAAGGCGTTAGATATAGATATGAGAAGATAGAACCTATTAGAAACAAGATCGTTGCAGGCAGAATTAGGTTCAGTATTCTTTTCTTCTCGTGAGGAAATAGCGCGGGACCGATGAAGGCCGCTATCTCATGGATAATTATGGGCATTCCTATTATTACGCCTAGAAAAACTGAAAAATATAGTTGTGCGGTGAAAGCTTGACTTGGTTCTGTTTGCATTACCTTAACGTAATTAGGTAAAATATCATGCTTAATTCGAGCTATAGCTTGACTTGCAATATTAATGTTAGGATCAGGATATGGCAAGAATACTTTTGTATTTTGAACCGTGAATTCTTTTATTCCAAAAGTAAAGCTAAAAACAGATGTTATCCCGATGGTAAGAAATATTCTAACTAGCCTCTTTCGGAGTTCATCAATATGTTCAAGGATATTCATCTCTTTTGACAATATCTCAACTAAACCTGTCAAACACCCTTTAAAATAAAAACTAATTAAGTTATGTTGATGAAAGTTTATTTGTTACGAAAATGTTACTAGAATCATACTCGAATACAACAAAAGATTAATAGTTTACAAAAGCCTATCTGATTTAAGATCTTATTCGGGGAGTAGGCGCAGGCATGTGGCTCCTACACCTAGTGAGTATGTACTAACCAACCTCCCGGCCGCCGCAACCTCACCTCTAAAGAGCTCCACTCCGAACCCTCGTTATACTAGAAAAGAAAAAAAGAGAGTGGAAGCGGCCTTGTTAGGCTCGCTTTCTAGTCATCATCACCGCAGCTGCAACAAGAGCTACTACTGCGATGCCGACTGCACCGTAAGTCACTTCTGCAGGTAATCCAACTGACTCAGTTGAGACTGAGGTGATTGTTGTTTTCTCAGTTGAAACTACTGTACTGAAAGTAGATACGGTCGAAGTCGCGGTTGTTGTTAATGTGGTGGTCTTTACGTCAGCAACTTTGTCTGAGAGACCTACGGCGACGAGTGTGCCTGGTACCATGTCTTCTACTCTGTAGTATGCTGCGGCAATTAGTGCAGATGAACCTGACATTACGAATATCTTTGAGTTTCCGCTTGAGTCTTTACCTATTGTTACACCGATTGTTACTGGCGAGCCTAATCGTAGTTCTTTCAACAATGCACCTGAATTCATGTCTAGGAATCTCAAGTAGCCGTCTGTGAAGCCTGCGAACACCATGCCGCCAGATATTGCCATAGCTGAACGTTGAGCACTATATGGGTAAAACCATGACCACTTTACTTTACCTGTCACGATGTCTCTGGCGACTAGTGTGCTATTAGCGGGTTCTTTACGAATAGTGGTGAAGAGCTCTCGACCAGCTTCGGAGGGATTCTCTCGAGTTACAGTTCGCTGTATAGCGTCTTCGTAGAGCATTAGCGTCTGTGTGTTAGGGTCAAACGACATATCTGTTCCAAAGACCCCGTTTGTCCAGCTTGGATACATATCCGCGGGTAGAGTGAAATATTTTCCTTTTTCACCGGGCTGTCTAGCTGGGTAGCTAATCCAGTTCCACTCTCTCATGTCATAGAAGCTCTTTGGATCTGGCGTGTAGGTCCTGATGCCGTTCGGTGGAGGTTTCGCAGCGATAGATCCGATTTGTCCCCTCGCAATTTGATCAAGAATTACATCGACTTTGTAAATGGGTTTACCAGTGGCGGCGTTAATTACGTAGAAGAGGCCTTCCTTGCAACCTTTGACATAGACCTTGCCGAGAGTCGGATTCTCAAGCAGTATTCCGCTCCAGTTGCAATCATAGTCATATGGGTCGTGCGGGAAGGGTTGAACCCACCATATGCGTTTACCTTGTTTCATGTCGATGGCCATTATGGTGCTTCCGTAGAGCCTTGGTCCAGGTGCTAGGGACATGTTTGAGTACGGGCCTTGGTTACCAGTTTGAGTGTAAAGTATGCCTGTATCTTCATCGACTACTGGCTGACCCCAATTTGCTGTTACACCGGCCCACTTGCTCACTGGTTGATTTGGAAGCGCAAAGTCCCATTCAAGCCCCGCTCTGTTAACAGCTGCCACTTCAGTGCAAGGAATATCGCTGAAGAAGCCGATGTCGCACTCCTGTAGAGCCCAGTCCTTGACCAGAACACCCTGAGGCGGAGCGCTGAAGACGCGCCATATGACATTGTAGGGTGCATCCATGCTTATACCCATAGTAACATGTCTTGAGTCTGGTCTGTCTAGTGTGCTATGCATATGGCCAGGTAGAATGTAGATTAATTGGCGTCCCTTTTCATAGGTTCCTACGCTCGCTCCATAAACTAAGCTCGTGCTGTAAAGAGCTGTATTTCCAGGTATGTTGAGGCACAGGTCGTTGATCCTGAACTTCTCCTGCCCTGTCTTTGCGTTAATTGCGTATAAGTCGCAGGCTATTCCGTAGTCAAGTATTGCATCGCCACCCTCCCAGTATCTGAAACCATGTGAGTGAGCAATGTTGGTTAATGATACTGGTAGCCGAGCTCTGGCTGCTGTAACGTTAATTGTGTAGTCATATTTCCATACCTGTTTTCCGGTCTCAGCATTTATGGCAAATGTTCGCTTGTAATTAGTCATAATGTAGACTAAACCATTTCTTACAATAGGTGGGGTTGTTGACCCTTCGCTGATAGAAAGTGTCTGCAAGACTGTTGACGCTAGGGTTTTGCTTGCCACTGGGAAGAGCCATTTCACTTCAAGGTTTTGGACATTGTCTTTGTTAATCTGATCCTGCGGGCTGTAATTCTGTGCCCAAGAGTTACCGTTGACATCAGTCCAGTCTTTGCCGTTGCCCCCGGTGGGTGCTGCATATGCTAGTGCGGGTATGAATGTGCTAAATGCTAGAATTATTAATGCTGTTAAAACATATTTTAAGGATTTCCTATTATTGTTCATAATAATCGAACATATATATACAGTATAGATAATAAGGATTATTATAAGTATCAATATTACAACTAATAATGTACTTTATTGTAACATGTTAGTAATAAATATAATAAACATCTGAATATTTCAATAACATCGTCACATTAGATTATTTTAGAGCCATAGATTAACCCAAAAAAACCAAAGAAATGCGGCGAGAAAACATATGTTGATTCACTAATTTCAAATCAAACTTGCATTTCACTTTTCATAAACAGATAACGTAAAAACTATGGATTGGCCAAGACCCACAACGAAAACGTTGCTAGAATCAGACTCGCATATTCTTTTGTGGTTGAATCATGTTCAAATCATGAACTCAACCCAAATAGTTGAGCTCAAATTCTTCTGAGAACACTTAAAAGATTGATAATTGCTAAAGGGGTAATTATCATGATGTTAAGTCTTAACAGAATGCTTTGTGATTTCTAGATTGCACGAGATATTCTTTTTACACCAGGCTTCGCATCTTTTAGCCCAAGAAAGTTCTTTGTATGACAAATCACATTCTTCGCACTGGTAGAGACCTCCGATTTTCCTAACCATCACTGGTGTGTTATTCTGCTATAATAAAAGACTATTTCAATGGCTTTAAGTGTACTTTTTCACATAAGTCTTCCTCAATTGTTTGAACCATTCAAGAGATCCTTTTCAATCTCTCTTCATCAATGCTTTCTTGAAGAATTTGTTCTTAAAGGGTCAATTATTTGTTAAGAGTATTGAGAGGACTGAAAATATTGTCACACAATAGATTCATGCAACAGGCCATAAAATTTATTAAATAATAATATGTTATTACTATTATATCGTTGAAAAATGAAAGTGAGTGCGGTCATCTTGGAAATAAGGATGATTGGAAAGAGTTCAATTCAGGTAATATGCAGTCATTTAATGAGTCATTCCACGAGTTTTCCAAGCATAACATAAATTCCAATGTACTTGCATTATTAAGTGAATCACCTAATGTTGAAGTGTCCTTTCAGGGACTTAAAAGAAAACTTGGATTTCACCAAGAAATATTGTCTAGAACTCTAAAGAGGTTAGAAAAGGATGGAGTAGTTATTAGAACATCTTCTGGATCATACAGATTAAGTAATTGCGAGAGTTTTCAAAAGCATCCAAGTAATGGAATGTTTCAGGAAGGTGGTGTACCAGTCACACAACTCTGGGTTCCACCAGGATTAAATCAGGATGACATAATTTCAAAATTAAAAAACACTTGGTTTGGAATTTGGCGATGGTATAGCTTGAAAGAGGGAAAATCTGGAAAGGTCTTAACCTGGATTTCAGAGGATGGAAATATCTGGGTTAGTCTTAGATTTATGGATAATGTAATGTTTATTGAAGCAGGACCGGTTGGAATTGTCGGAACGGAAAAATGCATTTATTCAGGCTATGAGTTGCTTAATCGACTGATGCAACTTTTCAATAATAAAATATCTGAACCTAAAAGGATACTACAACCTAACTAAATTCATATTCTTTGTGTGACTAGAATAAGATGCACCTAGTCAATATCTATCACAAAAACATTAGATATTGAGGAGGTGGACATAAAATAGAATACGAATGTTGTGGAACATATGGCCGAAGATACATAAGCAAAGCTGAAAAAGTTGAACTTCTCAAACAATACAAAGGAAATCTCAGTAACGAGATTAAAGGTGTAGAAGAGAGAATCAATGAACTCAAAGAAGAATCTTAAAACTACTGTAGTTTGAACTTAATTTCAACACCAGAAAGGCCGCCAATCAACTCCTAAACCCGAGCCTAGCACACGACCACATATCAATTAGAAATACGAAAATAACATCTTACTATTGATAATACCAAATGAAATATTATTGAGCTAGGTTAGGCCCTTTTTTTAATTAATACTTAAATTCATATCGAACCTTCATAATTTCAATATATCGCATAATAACATGTAAATTTTTGTGCCGAGGGCAGGACTTGAACCTGCGACAGCCCGGTCTTCAGCCGGGTGTTAGAGGAAATTAGCCCACTCTCCTTTGCCTCAAAAAGATCAGGCTGAGCTACCTCGGCGCAATCTAACGGTAGGTTTAGGAGAGTTATTATTTTTATCGCAACTAGATAATTAGCGTAGGTAGATTGATTTACGATTATAGCGCTTTGCTTTCTTTTAGTGCTTTACAGGCTTTTCTTAGTTTTGTCTCCTCTACCGGATAGGTTAACTCGACTTTGAAGCTTGCAGATTTTGTGTCAAATACTAGTAGAACGCCGTAGTATTTCTCTCTGATTGTTAAGGTTGAGGCGTCTTTCCAAAGTGCGTTCTTAAGGTATTGATCCCATTCAAGTCCTGACTCTTGTAATGGCTGCTTTACTGTTAGGTCTTTTGGAGCACTTAGAGTCAAGATGTTACCGATGATTTTAACGTTATCAATAATGATGCTGCTCTTTGTTTCTAAGATTTTCATTATCGTTTCGCTTTCATCTTTTCCTGTAACTATTTCGTACTTGGTTTCAGTTTCTTCTTCAATAATATTTTTTATTTCTGTTATGCTAGATATTGTAGGAGCTACTGTTTCTTCGATAACTGCTCCGTATCCTATGCATTCTAAATAGGTTAATCCGCCGACTTGCAACCCATGCCTAACGGAGGGTTCTAGCACAGTGTGGAAATGATCTACCATGCGTTGAAATGTTTGGCCGTAGATGTTCTTGAAACGACTATCTCTTAACTGATAGCCGTCTTTGCCTTTCACTATGAAGTATATAATTAGAAGACCAAGGTTTGGCGTAAGATATAATTGTTCTAAATAGGCTTCTTTATTTTGCTCTTCGTAGTCGAAAAACATTTTTCGATTTCTTGAGAACCAGTAACCGATCTTTCCAGTTATTCTTCGTATTTTACCATACTTTGTTTCTAGCTCTTCTAGAAACTTGGAGGTTTCAACAATAGTATTGTTGGTCATAGTTCCACCAGATTCTTGCTAGATTTGGTTAGTACTTCACATTTTCTCTTGCGAACAATAACGTCATCTTCGATTCTAACGCCTCCGAACCCTGGTAAATATATTCCGGGTTCAACTGTGAACACCATTCCATCTTCAAGAGTAAAGTCTGAAGAAGAATGTATTCTCTCTCCGTCATGAACGCTAAGCCCAAGTGAGTGGCCTGTTGAGTGTGTGAATCTGCCTTTGAAGCCTTTAGAATCGATAAAATCAGACACATTATTATGTACTGAGCAGGCTTCTACCCCAGCGTGGATAGAGTCTAGACCTATCTGGCTAGCTTCTTTTACAACATCGTATATTTTCTTCTGTTCATTTGAAGATGCTCCGAATACAAATGTTCTTGTTATATCTGAGCAGTAGCGGCGGTAACGGGCGCCAAAGTCAAACAATGCAAAACTGTTTTTCTCTAACCGACCTTCACCTCCTAAATAATGAGGTTGAGCTGTGTTTGCTCCAAATGAAACTATTGTGTCAAACGCTAAAGATACATTGTTCTTCACCAGTAGATAATTAATCTCAGCTTTTACTTCGCTTTCAGATATGTGCTCTTTAATAATTGTTGGAATAGAATTCATAACCTTGTCTGCTACCTCCGCCGCTTTTCGGATTCTTGAGATTTCGTCTTCATCCTTAACTAGCCGGGTTTGGGAGATAGGTTTGCTCACATCTATGATTTCAACGTTAGGTAAGAGCTTTTTGAGGTTCTCCACTTCACCATATGTTATTTCTCTAGAGTTAACTCCAAGGCTATCTACATCTTTGCCAAAGTCTTTTATGAAAAAGTCTAGTTCGTCTTTTCTTTCAAAAACTTTGACATTTAATTCTGCTGAGCTTCTCTGAGCAGTTTCTTGCTCTAGCTTTGAGGTGTAGAGCGTTATTTCTCCGCCTGGTTGTAGAAGCAATGCGCATCCTTCGAAGAGCCCTGAGTCTAAACCGGAGAAGTAGAAGAAAGATTGATCTATGTGTGGCTCTGTTGAGTTCTTTATCATTATTGCGTTGGGGGTTTTCTCTTTTATGTTCTTGAAGACTCGACGTACGCGACTAGACGTTTGACTCATCGTTTAATATATTTGAATGTAATATTAAAAGTGTAAGTTCTAAAAGAATGTTAACTTGGTTTTTAACAGTGACTTAGCTTTCGCTTTTAACTCTTACAATCTTGGATTTTCCAAGTGCTTGCCAAAACTCTATTTCAGAGCCGTTTTGCAGTTTTCCAGTGATTTCTTCATCTTTTGGCATTGGTATTTCGAAGACGGCGAATGTCTCCATATCCATTATCTGAACAGTTGTTGCGGTTAGAGATATGACTTGCCCATTGCGCTTGTTGATTATTGGTATCTCAATATTTGCTGAAACTGGGGAAACCAAGCTTCTTTTCACACCGTCAAACAAACCTATTCCAACGACTCTGGCCTTTGCCGCACCGTGTTTTCCGGGTTTTGATTTGTCGTATTGGACTATTCTACAGGGTTCACCTTCTATAATCAGGTAGGAACCTGTTTTAATTTCACCGAGATCTGCAGGCTTACTCAAATGTAATCTTCTCTGCCTTAAGAGGGTAGCAGATGCTAATATATAGTTATTAATATTATTTCAAGTAAATTAAATAAAGCGGTTGCACCGTGGACACAGTGCATGTCGGGTTCGCTGAAGTCTGTAGCGATTTATACGAGAAAAGACGATGATAAGATTAAGCAAGTCGTGGTTTCGCTAACAGAGAAGCTTAAGGAAACAGGTTTTAAGACCTACTTGGTTTCTTCGATAAAGCATAGATTCGCTAAGAGCCTTTCATCTATTAGTGATCTTAAGAAAGTGAAGCTAGACATAATCTTCACGGTGGGGGGTGACGGAACTCTTCTTTGGATACTTAGAGAGATGAATAACACTACGCCGATACTTGGAGTTAATGTTGGGAGAAGAGGTATTCTTTCAGAGGTTAAACCCGATGATATTGACGAGTCTATTGAAAACATTAGGAAGAAAAGGTTTTTCATTGAAAACCATATGAGAATATCAGCTTCGATAGGTTCTAAGAAGATTCCGCCGGCGTTAAACGAGCTCTACTTTAACCGGATTTCACAGACTAGAACCAGCACCTACAGCATTTTTATTCAGAAGTTTACAATTTCTCAGAAGATGGATGGTGTTATGGTTTCGACGCCTACAGGCTCAACAGGCCACTCACTATCATTGGGAGGGCCATTCATATACCTCACCGAACCTGCTTTCCTAATCACACCGGTTGCATCCATAAACAGGTTGCCTCCAATAGTATTACCTGCTGAGCCAATTGAAATAGTGTCTGATCACGATGCTGTTTTGGTGCTTGATGGACAGCAGGAATTCAAAGTAAGAACAAACGAGAAAGTAGTGATTAGAAAACATGAAATCGACGCTGGATTTATTCGATTCAAAGATGAGAAGATGAGGCAACTTGAAAACCTGGGGCTCTTAAGCGATGACAAGCTAAAAGAATAACAATCCATGTGGCTAATCGCAAAACAGTGTTTATATTTGAGAGATAGAATTGAGTGCGAAGAACCAGTCTAAAGTTATCATTATTGACGCAACAGCTTTCTACGCTGGGGTGCCCTACAATAGTCTAGATACGTATTACACGACTGAACCGGTGGTTGAAGAGATTGCGCATATTAAGACTAAGAGCGGTTCCTTAGAGAATCTAATAGAGATAGGAAGGATTAGAGTCTACCGCCCTTCTGAGCAGTATTTGGAGAAAGTAAGAAGTGAGGCAGGTATTAGCGGCGACTCAACACATCTATCAACAGCAGACATCTCAATCATAGCTCTTGGATTAGAATTGAAAAATGAAGGGTTTGAAGTGACGTTGGTTTCTGACGACTTCGCGGTTGGGAACCTATCTCACTTGCTAGGATTAAAAGTATCGACTGTGATGACACAGGGAATAAAGAAGGTTGTGCAATGGGTTGTGTACTGTTACGGATGTGGAAAAACATTCAAAGATAGTAAGTTGAAGGTTTGCGACGTCTGCGGTTCGCCGCTTAAGCGAAAGTTTAAGAAAACAAGTAATTTAAATCGAACATAATTAATATTTGGCATAGCGATGTGCCGATATGCTTGAATCAGGTATTTACGATAGGGAAAAGATTAGTGTTTCATCAATCGTAAACGAAGTATTAACCGAAAAGCATCCTGAAGACGTAGGAGCTATTCTAATGTTTACAGGAATTACCAAGAAGTGGGGTTTTGATGGTAAAGAAGTTGAGTCAATTGAGATGGAGTCCTATGAGAAACATGCTAATGATACTATAAAGAGAATATGTAAAGAAGTTGGGGAAAAATACGGTGCTTTATCGGTGCATATATTTCACATGGTTGGAAACTTCAAGGTCGGAGAAAATCTAGTACTAGTAATAGTTACAAGTAAAAGCAGGAAAGAAGCGATTCCTGCATTGGAGGAAGCGATTACCCGTTATAAAACTGAGCCAGCTCTTTGGAAGAAAGAAATTTATACAGATGGCTCAGGCAAATGGATAAGCCACGCATAGCTAACCTGTTTCAAGCTTCTTCGCAACGGCAATCATAGCAGCGCCCAGCATCTTGCGTTGTATCTTAACCTCTTCGAATTGGGCTTTAAGCAGAGTCTCAAGCTGTTTTAAAGTGAGATATTTTTCATATGTATAGTAGATTTTTGAGTATAAACTGTGTTTTTTCACACCGAGAAATATCCAGATAAGCGCCCCAGCGATGAATCTGAAGTAAAATCCCACAAACCATCTTATGAGAAAGTTATCAGACTTTCCAATATCCACAATCAACAATCTACCGTTGTTCTTCAAGACACGTTGAAACTCTCCTAACGCCTCTTTGTAATTCCTAGCGTCTCTGAAGGAGAAACCACACATGACCACGTCAAACATTTCCTCTTTAAATGGAAGATACTCAAAAACACAGTTTATATGCAAATTGACATTCAAAGCGCTTCTCTTCGCCACTTCTAACATTGGGATTAATGGGTCTCCAAGAACCATCAGCTCAACAGCTCCAACGTATCTTGATAGACTTTGACTCATGGTACCGGGTCCGCAGCCGATGTCAAGAACCGCATCATCGCTCTTGACAGTCTTGACTATCCCCTCTCGTCTTAATCGTGAATCTGATCCGAAAGAGATTATTCGATTTCCCTTTTCATAAAAAGGAATAATTTGCGCCAATGTTTCTTGAGTTGAAAGCCATACTTCTTCAAGACCAACATTAGGCGTCATAACGCTTACATATTGAACTATTAAGATATTAAACAGGTTTGTTAAACTTTGTTAATCCACCCAATCCAATCTAAAACAAATATTTCAAGACATAGAAGGTGCCGCACTCAAAAACTGAGACCGGCTCGTCCTCACCGTCGATCGTTACGAGTTGCTTTGCTGATATTCTTGGCTGGTTTGAGATAGCTTGTTTGCGACTTCTAGTATCTTCTTTGAGCTTTCTTTTGCCCTAGACTTTTGATTATCCTTAAGATGTTTGGCAATTAACTTTATTGAATCAACACCGCATCTTGGTGGCGGATTTACTATAAGGTTTGTTGGAGGTCCGGTTTGAAAGAGAAGTTTGACATGGTATTTTCTTTCTGCTAGTTTAGTTATTGTTTTAAAGAGTGATTCGGAGTTTGGTATTAATACTTGATAATTGTTGTTTATGGCTCTTTCAAGCAGTTTTTCCGCAAGTTTCTTTGGTATTATTGATGGGTGTGGTATTCCTGTTTTGCTTAGGTTTGGGGGTATTTCTAGAATGGCGTAGTTTGTGTTTTCTATTAATCTAACGTTTTTGATGGGTAGTTTTGTAAGTGCTGATATTCGTTCTGCTCCGTGGCTCATTAGGTCTATTATGTCTTGGTGTGTTTGTGTTAATTCTTGGTCGTTGCGTATGGCTAGAAGTATGGGTTCGCTTATTGGTTGTGTTCTATGGTTGCTTGATATGTGTATAGTCATTTGTAGCGGTGCATAGTTTTTTCTGAATATGCCAAGGAAATATGATATGTAAATTAGTCTTGATTTTTCTGTCTGGATTGTTTTGTATATTGACAGATTTTCTTCAAGTGTTGTATCTGAAGGATTAGCTTTCTTGGTTGCTATTAGGTCACTTATTATGTGGTTTGTTATTGGCTTTTCTAAGAATAGTAGTATCTTGTGTGCTGATGCTATCGCTGCACGTTTTGTGTTTTTGCTTATTGTTCCGTCTGGTTTGGCGTGGTGTGCTAGGTATATTTTTATGGCTTTGTCTTGTGCTAGTGTTTCTCTTTCTGGTATTGGTTTTCGTTTTTTTCTTTCAATAAATTTGTTTACGGTTAACGAATTATCTTGAAAAATCGTTTGGAGATACTCCACACAGAACTGACGATGAAAATAGCCGGGAATCAAGAGGGGTGGATTAAAACATCAAAGTATCGATCTGTCATGAAACCCAATTCGAGTTTTAGTGTGTGATGTGTATAATTATATACATATGAAGTATTTATAAGTTCGAAATACCATTAATAATTGCGTGAATCAAATTTCATGCCCGGTATGCGGAAGGTATAGTAGTTTGAAAAGCTTTCAACCAGAATCCTCCGAGCTCGCCATTAACACTGCGGATATGGTGGGGCTAGGCCGTGGGAGAGGATTCAAAGCAATAAATAAGCAAAGTCTTGACTTCTCATCCCCAATAGCGAGAAAGATAAACAACAGGTTGCTTGACCTTGTTTCGATGATGCTATCGGAAGGAGTCACAACACAGAAAGAAATAGTTGAAAAACTTGAGCTCGACAAGTACGTAAGTGTTGACGATTACAAGTCGCTGTTAGATAGGTTGAAGAAAGCCGACAATAAACTCAAAAGTTATGATTTTAAGTTTGGCAGAATGTCGCGACTTATTGCAGAAGCACTGAAGGAGGACTTCCAAAACTGGTATTTCTGCGAGGATTATTTCGAAGACGATGAAGGCGATAAAGAATGGGGAATTGAAGAACCTAAACCAATCACTTTTCTCGATTTTGGATTGCATAGGTTTATTGAAAACTACAGGGCACTGAGAGCGAGTCGTGGTAGTTGATGGAAGAAAATCAAGCCGCTAACATGCCAGGTGTCTGCCTACGAAGCAATCTTGAAGAGTTGAGTAAGAACAAGAAAATACTCCTCGTCTCAGTTGATGAGGAGAATGAAGACTTTGGAAAGAAGATATCCGATGAGCTAACATCAAAAGACCTCCAAGTTCACATTTTGAAGAGAAACGGACCTTGCGAAACTGCCGATGACTTGGGACTGAAAGAAAAACAAGGCGCAGTACTAATAGAAGATGGGAAAGTAAAGTCCAAACTTGACCTAACAAACAACAATGTAAAAGATACGTTAGCAATTAGCAATATGATTCCTAAGAACCAAGATAGTGATACGTGCAGAGGCGATTTCCACACAGACGTGAAGAACTGGAATATGGAACTAGAACAGTCACAAGCATGTGCCCGAGAACGCGCAAACATCAAGAAACTAGGACGCGACGTCAACGAATACCTCAACGATCACGTCAAAACATCGCAGAACACTACTGAAGAAACATAAAAAAAATATGAGGATAAATTCAAGTTCCTAAGCAAGCACAGCTTAATCCCGCTGCGCACAGGGATTGGAACCGCGGTTCTAACCAGACCAAACCTGTTTCTACCAATTACAGATAAAGACAAGTTCCAACACGAAGTCCAAGTCGAATAAGATAAGATCCAACTATCGCTCTCAGCACCACCGATTCATACAGAGTCAAGGTACCTAGCTTTAGTCTACGAAACCGGCCCTACATTCTCCTTTCAATATTTTTTTCAACAGATTTGAAAGAAAGTTAGAGTATTTCCTAGCTTTACAACAGCCTATTCTTATGCCTTGCAAGATTTGAAACAAACTTTCCACAAACACCACACCTGTCTTTAATTACCAAGACAAATCCACCAAACACATATCGTATAGAATCAAAATAAAAGTCTTAAAACTGGTGATTCTAAACGTTAAATAACACTTTTTTCCTAACTTAGAAACGCGGGCCAGTCGTCTAGTGGTTAGGACAACAGCGAAAAGCGGTCAAGCCCTTACACGGCGTAGGTCCCAGGTTCGATCCCTGGCTGGCCCATATTATCTCATAATTGATTACAGTCTTCGGAATCACTAATCTTAGCAACCGACAGCCCTTTCAAATGCAGCGTCTGATAAGTGATAATCTAAGTGAATAGGATTATCGAGATTAACTGACAGAACTAAGGTTATAGGTAAACCCTTGAAAGATGGTCTAGATAGATGTTGGAAGACCGGTGAGCTTAGCACTCACCTGCCAAAGCTGCTCAGCAACACTTTGATCATAAGAAACTGTCGATGACTTTACTTCTTTCTTCTTTACGAAATACTTTCCAGTGACGTTCTGAACCTCTGGCAATGTTGCGAGATACACTACTGTCTGTGCTCCTTTTTCAGGAGTTATGGCGAATAAAGTTATGAACCGCCATATCAATCCAGCAACACCTTTGGTATTTGCTGAAAAATTCGTCTTAACTAAACCAGGATGCATGGCGTTAACAGTAACGTCTGCTCCTATTAACCGACGGGACAACTCATAGGTGAACAATATATTCGCAAGCTTAGATTGAGCATAAGCAGTCATGCATCCGAATTTCTTCTCACCTTGAAGATTGTCAAAATCCATTTTAGCGATAGTATGCATTGCGGAGGAAACGTTGATGATCCTTGCCGGATGACTTCTTTTCATAATGTCAAGCAGCAGGTTCGTTAAGAGAAAATGGCTAAGATGATTAACGGCGAAGGTAGCCTCTAAGCCATCCGCTGTCACCTGACGCTTCTGCATAGAAACCCCCGCATTGTTAACTAAAACATCCAAACGTTGATACTTGCTCAAGAACACCTCAGCAAGGTGTCTAACGCCACACTGTACTGACAAGTCAGCCAGAATAAATTCAACTGAACTGTTGCCGGTCTTATCTTTAATATAGTCTACAGTGGCTATGCTCTTCTCATTGTTGCGTCCAACAACTATCACAGTTGAGCCTTGACGTGCAAGTTCGAGAGCAGTTACCTTTCCTATCCCTGACGTCGCACCAGTAACCATGCTGGTTTTCCCATCCATAAATTTATCCGTACTTGACATCCTGAGAACACTCTAAACTTGATAAGTTAAGGATATCTCAAGTCATTTCCGTCGCCTAAGTTATTGATCTTTGGTTCGAACTGCTTCGACAGGTTTCTACATACTCTCAACATGATTTGAAAAACCTTGCATCGAGACATCATTCACCTTCCGAAGAATGATATCTGTTTATTATCGCAAGATAATAACTCTAAACAGCGTCTTAATAATACATTAATGTTTCTTGGAAGTTAGCCATTAACTGTTACTTTTAGATTAGAACTGTTTCAATCGCAAATATTAAACCATATGTAAAGTTTCACCTATACGTTTTCTAACGTAGGAGAATATAGTTACCATTGCGATCCACACCCGTATATGGAAGGAGGGATAATCGTAGTATCGTAAATTAAGTGGTGGGAGCTACTTCAGCTCCTTTTCGTCTTATTTTTGTTAAGGATGCTTTTTTCTATTCAGTGCTTAACTGTATTTGTTGTATTTAGATATCTTTTCGTATGAATAGTATGAATGAGGCGATTAGCGGTACTAGTATCCATGTTATTAGAGATGTGTAGAGGAATGGGAGGATCCCTGCTGCGCCAAATACTTTGGCCATAGCCATTCCTAATTGTCCAAGGGCGATTGGATTTGCAGCCATCTGTTTTGTTACGAGTAAAGCATAAAGTGATATTTGTCTGACGATTTCGAGAGGATTAGCAACTACAATAGGTATCATGTATACTGGTTCAAACGCTACAGTGACTATCATGCTTAGGAAACCCATATCGATAAGCACTGCGAAGAGGAACCAGAAGAATAGAGCTATACCTAGCGCCATATTTCTATCCTTGCTTAATGTTGATATCAAGAAGGCTATTCCAAGCATAGACGCTGTTAATCCGAACGCGATAAGAATAACGTAGAAGAACTTTATGTTAGGAACTTCCATCACGATTAATGCTGCAACACCCATACCTACAACTATCGCTGTTGAAACAGCTAGGAATATTCCGAGAAATTTACCCACATAGACATTCACTCTAGAGATTGGTTGAGCGAGTAATAATTCAAGAGTATGTCTATCTCTCTCACCGACTATCGCAGCTGAACCGATTGGAAGTGCTATAAGTGGAAGGAACGGGAACACCACCTGAGTTGTTCCTGATATTAGAGTTTCTATTCCCGGAGCCATCATTCCCAGTGCGTAAGCGACTACAAATGGTAAACCGATGACTAGGAAGAAACATATGACGGTGAATGATATTAGCCAACGACTTCTTATCGATTCACTATATTCCTTTTTGATAATGGATAAGACTCTTGACGCCATTTCTATCACTCAGATCCTGTCATCTTCATAAACGCTGCCTCGAGGCTTGGTTCTTCAACCCTAAAGCTACCAGGAGTGAAACCAGCTTGGTTAAGGGTTTGTAAAACTGTGAATTTATCATTATATCCACATGCCACAACTATCTGATTCTTATTAACTTCAGCGTTATTAAACCCTACTTTCTTTAGCGCATTCAACATTGGTTGAGGATCCTTAGTGCCAATGTCTATCAATAGATGGTCTCGTAAATCGAACTTCCCCATGAAATCATCCACACCGCCTTCCCCAACAACTTTTCCACGGTTAATAACAAGCACGTTACCGTGAAATAGCCTAATTTCGTGAGCTTCTCTTAGAAGATGTGTAGAAACCAAAATACATTTTCCCTTCCCTAGTAGATCAGAAAGAAGTTGTCTGAATCTTAATTGACCTTGAACATCTAGATTTGCAGTCGGCTCATCAAGAATAAGTATCGGGGGGTCAGATAATTGAGAAATACCAAGCATCAAACGCTGCTTCATTCCTCCAGAAAGCGCTCTTGCTTTTCTATCCTTGAACCTAACAAGTCTAATCTCTTTAAGAACTTCATCAACTCGCTTATTATCTACACCTTTCAAACCAGCATAGAACTTTAGGTTATCAGCAACAGAAATATCTTCATACGGTGCTGAGTGCTGAGGAAGATAACCGATACGTTCACGTACCCAGCGGCCTGTTTTCCTAACGTCCTTTCCATCTATATTAATGCTGCCTTCAAAGTTTAGAAGCCCAAGAATGCATCTAAACATTGTTGTTTTTCCGGCACCATTTGGCCCTAGAACTGCGTAAATCTTACCTTGTTCACAATTAAAAGAAACATCATCTAATGCTTTGAACTTTCCGTACTTCTTAGTAACATTATTTACAGCTATGGCTGTCGTTGACATTTGCATATATTTTAAAAAAGAATCGGTTATAAACTTTTCTAACATGCACCTATTATTATAATAAATTTAATAATCATTGATAAAATAATAAATCTTTTATAATATTTAGTGAATTAAATGCATAATTATATAGTTTGTATAAACTAGAACCCACGGTATTTATACAGAACAAAACCCACAACAATAACAACAGCTAAAAGAATGGGTATGATAATAATAAGAGGATTGAAATCTTCGGTCTGCTCATCTATTATGCCTTGTATGGCAGCATTAAGCTCATCATCGTTAACAAACGTAGCTCCAACAATACCAGATTCATTGATCGTTGCTATTTTGGTTACGTTGACACCTGCTCTAGCAGACTTGATTGAGAATAAGGAAGTTGACTTGCCATCACTACTAGTTGTAAAAACCAGTATTTGCGCTAGATAGTCTTGCAGGAAAGCCCTGTCAACCTGAACAATTTTTCCTGAACTTGCCTTAGCCAGGTAAAGATCGTTTGACGACGGCGTATACATGATGAGACCAGGTATTTCAGGAAGCGAAGCCAAAACTGCAATCTTATGTTCCTTATGATCTACAGAAA
>Ga0214473_10002219_pt1 | contig 24167 bp, 27 predicted proteins | sample RVTome_7_FD_203509 | JGI IMG/M metagenome (GOLD analysis project Ga0214473, IMG submission 203509) | Soil microbial communities from uranium-contaminated site in the Upper Colorado River Basin, Wyoming, United States - RVT98D197 | ecosystem: Environmental > Terrestrial > Soil > Contaminated >... | reverse complement strand
AACAGAAGAAGGCCTCCCTTAAGGGCCCCAACAAGTTCAATGGGAATGAGGACAACTCGCTCCCAGAGTGTGAAACTCTTACGCCTCATCTCAGGAGTTGCCTTCAGACCGGAATCCAGGAAGGCTGGAAGATGGTCCGCACGGATGGGACCATAAATAACTTTGAATCCAGATTGTTTCTTCACATGATGGGCCGCTACCCCGGGAGCAGCGAGTTGAGGGAGGATCAATTCACGATGCGAAACGATTCGGTCCAAACCGGTTGCAGTGATTCGGCGAATGATCTCTTCCGTTCCGAAAGTCCCTTTTCCCGCAGAGCACCAGACATTCACCCCTTTCGTGTCGAGCGCCAGGACCCAGACATTCCGGCTGGAGAGGACTTTCCGCAACTGATCGAAGCTCATCTTGTAATTGGCTGTAACCAGGACGGGGGATTTATCATTCGGATGTCCTAATGCATATAAACCCGGGTCGATGGTATAATGCATTCGCCGTAGTCCCCAGCGCACCTTGAATGTTCCCCAATAATCAGCCCGCGTTAATGAGTCAGCGATCCGGGGAACGGGACCCGCAGAAGTCTGGATCGATCCGACTACAAAAGACTGTTCCAAACTTGGAAGACTCAACTGAGCCTTCTGGGTCGGATCTCAAGTGGCTGGGGAGGATGCTTCTTGGGGGCCCGGCGCCGGGCAGCAGGTAACCGACCGCAATGGATTGGCTTTAGTGTCTGCTGTGCAACAATCTATCTTATCCATGAGAACCTCTCTCACCATTCTAAAGAATCGATCCGGGGATTGCAATTACCACCAAAAACTTCAGAGGGGAATAGAAAGTCTCCCTTTCTTAAAGTCAGGCTTAGAGGGATTTCTCCGTTCCAATTCGACCTAAATAGAAGCCTGGCGGCAGGATCACGCAGAAGAAAACCTGAACGTTGCATTGGAAAGGCCGTTGGGTGTGTTTCCAAACCTTTACCAAGCGGATTTTTACTATATTTTAGGGGTAACACGCGATATCACTTCATGTGACTTCTGCATTGTGCTTGGAAACACGGTAGGGAAACGCTAAAAGGTTCCGCTGTAAAGCTTTTCCAACACACCCACCAGCCTTTTGAAAGGGTTTTGTGCAACTGGCAGGAAAAGAAGAGTGAAAAAGGGGTCGATCTCTTTCAGATGGTTTCCCGTTGAAGGTAAAGCAACCTGAAAATGGCTTGCATCATATTATTTGTTCCGAAACCGTAGTCCCGAAACTCTTCCGAAATCTGGGAAGTATCAATATCTGTCGTTCCACACTTCGGGCACTTCAGGTCATGATAAAGGGATTCGGATGCATCGAAAAAATCAGGAGTATCGCTGTAATGGCACCGCTTGCATTTTGCGGTGACCTTATGTTTGGACCGGTCCTTTTTTGTCTTCATTCTTTTCCCCTTGCCCCCAGATTAACTATGTTATAGCCACAACAAAAATATAGAATTTCAAATCCTCTTTGTCAATCCTCGGGTCCTCTCTCCCTTGCAGATTCGTTTGGACTCTGTTATTTTTATTAAATTTAATTTCACTCGGACTTCTTGAAAATGAGAATCGAAGCATTTGATTATACTCTTCCCAGGTCCTTTATCGCCCAATATCCATCCGCCGAAAGGGATGAATCCCGTTTAATGATCCTGGATCGGCCGTCGATGAAGATTGAGCATCGCACTTTTAAGGAGATCTTGAGTTACCTCCGGTTCGGAGACCTTCTAATCGTCAACAATACCCGGGTCCTTCCAGCGCGTCTGGTGGGAAAAAAGGCGAGCGGAGGAAAGTGCGAACTGCTTCTCATTCCTTCGTGGAATGGGACGAATGCGGACTGGGAGGTCTTGATCAATGGAACAGGAAAATTAAAGGCAGGAACGCAAATTCAGTTTAACCCGGAATTTACTGGGGAATTGATGGAAGCGGCCTATGGAAAGGGGAAGATCCGTTTCCCGAAATGCGTGAAGGTTGTGGAGCTTCTTCAAAAAATCGGTCATATCCCTCTTCCTCCCTATATTAAGCGGGAAGATGAGCCTCTCGACCGGGATAGATACCAGACCATTTTTGCTGAAAGAGACGGAGCCATTGCAGCCCCTACGGCAGGCCTTCATTTCACCCCTTCTCTGATAGAAGCGATCCGAGATCATGGAGTGGATATTGCCTCTGTCACACTCCATACAGGGACCGCAACCTTTGCTCCTGTCAAAGCGGAAGAGATTGAGGATCATGCCGTGGGAGCCGAATGGGTCGAGATCCCGCCGGAAACTGCGCGGGCAATCGAAAAGACGAAACAGCGGAGCGGCCGGGTGATTTCGATCGGGACGACAACCACCAGGGCACTGGAATCCTTTGCCGATACCGAGGGGAAAGTAAAACCCGGAAAGGGTTTTACTTCTCTTTTCATCCATCCGCCCTATCGCTTCCGGGTAGTCGATGGATTGATCACGAATTTCCATCTTCCCAAGTCAACCCTGATCATGCTGGCATCAGCTTTTGCGGGAAGGGAGTTTCTGCTCGAGGCCTACAGGGAGGCCGTGGAGAAAAAATATCGGTTTTACAGCTATGGCGATGCCATGCTTATCCTCTAAAGGAGAAAACTCTAAATTCGAAATTCGAAACAAATTCGAATGACCGAAGCACGAAAAAACACTAACGTGTTACGGTAATTGGATTTTTGAATTGTTTCGAATTTCGATATTCGGATTTCGGATTTATTTTAGACTATGACGTTTAGGTTTGAGATCCAAAGGAAAGGTACTGATTCCCGGGCGAGACTGGGGAGAATTGAAACCGACCACGGTTCTTTCTCCACTCCCGCGTTCCTCCCCGTAGGAACCCAGGGGACAGTAAAATCACTCACTCCGGAGGACTTACTGGAGATAGGGGTTGAAGCAATTTTAGGGAATACTTATCATCTTTATCTTAGACCGGGGCACGACGTTATCGGCAGATTGGGAGGACTTCACAAGTTCATGCATTGGGACAAACCTATTTTGACCGATAGCGGCGGGTATCAGATCTTCAGCCTCGGAGACCTTCGAAAGATCTCCGAGGAAGGAGTCACGTTCCGTTCTCATTTCGATGGTTCCGTTCATTCTCTGACCCCGGAAACAGCCGTCGAGATTCAGAGGATCCTCGGCTCTGACATTGCCATGGTTTTAGATGAATGCGTCCCCTACCCCTCCCCATACGAATATGTGAAGGCCTCAACGTCCCTGACGACACGGTGGGCAAGGAGGTGTTTGGAAACAAAACAAGGTAAAGGCCCTGCCCTTTTTGGCATTGTACAGGGAGGAATGTACCGGGACCTGCGGGAAGAGAGCGCCAGGAGCTTGATTGAAATGGGTTTTCAAGGTTATGCCATCGGGGGTCTCAGCGTAGGGGAGCCCAAAACAGTGATGATGGAGGTCCTGGAATGGACAGCTCCGATGTTACCTGATGAAGCCCCCCGGTATTTGATGGGTGTTGGTACTCCGGAGGATATTCTGGACGCTGTGCGGGCCGGGGTCGATCTCTTCGATTGCGTCCTCCCGACCCGGAATGCACGGAATGGAATGCTCTTCACGGCTTTCGGAAAAATATCGATTAAACAGGCCCAATATGCGGAAGACGACAGACCGGTGGATAAAAGCTGTCCCTGTTATACTTGCCGTCATTACTCAAGGGCCTATCTCCGCCACCTGTACCAAGCGAACGAAATCCTGTCATCGAGGCTTAATACGATTCACAATCTTTCCTTCTATATGAATTTTATGGTAAAGATAAAGGAGGCAATCCTTGCGGGGACCTTTTCCGATTTTTACCGCAATTATCGTTTACCCAGCTCCGATACACGTGATACAACGGGGGTGGACCAGAGTCAGATTGTCTAAAAAAATAAGAAAAAGGAGGAACCATGGGAACAGAATTAGTCTATGCTATGGGAACGCAACCAGGGGGGGGAGGAGGCAGCAGTTCTTATTTGAGTTTTCTCCCGATCGTTTTAATTTTCGTCATCTTCTATTTTCTGATGATCCGCCCGCAGCAAAAGCGCTCAAAAGAACATCGGTCGCTTTTGGAAAGCCTGAAAGTGGGAGATAATATCCTGACGAGCGGCGGGATCTACGGTCGGGTCACTGGTCTGAGAGACAATATCATCACCATAGAGATTTCAGACAAAGTAAGAGTGAAAGTCAACCGGGGTAACATCGCCAGTGTCGAGAAACAGGACATCCTAAAGAAAGACTAAAGTGAGAAGTGATGAGTTATGAATTTTGAGTTATGAGTTTGGAATCAATCCATTATAAGAATCACAACTCAAAACTGTAAACTCAAAACTGAATTTATCCCCCTTGCTCTAAACACAGCTTTAGGGCTATAATCCACGAGGAGGTGAATCATGAGGAAGTACGAGACGCTTTGCATTCTGAATCCCGATCTCGATGAAGGGCAAACCCAATCGGCCGTCGAAAAGATCAAGGGAATCATTACTCAAGCCGCAGGAACGATCCAGAAGTTCGAAGATTGGGGAACACGAAAACTCGCCTACCTTGTCGAAAAGAAAGACAAAGGGCACTATCTCCTAATCCATTTCTCCGGAACACCAGCGCTGCTCTCCGAACTCGAGAGAAATTTTAGAGTGATGGATGCGGTCATTAAGTTCCAGTCCGTCCGTCTGGATGAGCGCAAGGAATCCGAAATAAAGGTTTCCCCGCCAGAGGAGCCTCCAGTGGAGGAATCTGTACGGGAAGAAGAGAAGAAATGACCTCCCATAACCTTGTCATTCTCAAGGGAATCGTGGCAAAACCCCCTCAGCGTCATTACCGTCCTGACGGGTCTCCGGTGGTCCAATTCCCCTTGGAATTGAATGACCCGGAAAGTCAGAGCCCCCGCGTGGGGAAAAACCTGGTTCAGATCGTGGCTTTCGGAAAACTGGCCGACATCGATCCGGACCTCCTCCAGAGCGGCCAAGCCCTCGTCGTAAGGGGACAACTCAAACAGCGACGGTGGGAGACTCCGGAAGGGAGACATCGATTCCGTGTAGAGATCATCGCCACTGATCTTCAGAGATTGGAAGACTCAGACACAAATAAAGATGCGAATGACCTATGCAGGGCGGAACCCTTGACCCATAAAATCGGTAATCCCCTCTTACCCCCCCCTAGAAAAGGAGGGTTGGGAGGATTTGAATGAATTTGGTTTTCCGTATTCACCCTATGCGCTATGCCCTATGCGCTATGCCCTATGCGCTATGCGATTTTATAAGTGAGAGAGGAGAAGAAGATGAGAAAGCCCGCTGATCGGTCGGGACAGGATAGAAAGAAAAGGCCTTTTCTCAGGCGCAAGGTCTGTCGATTTTGTGCTGATAAAAAGATGGATATCGACTACAAGAACATAAAGACTCTTCGATACTTTGTCACAGAACGTGGAAAGATTATTCCCCGGAGGATTTCAGGAAACTGTGCAAAGCACCAGCGGCAAGTAACCGTCGCGGTGAAGAGAGCGCGTAATATCGCTCTCCTGCCATTTTCCACAGCGATCCGACAATAAAAGAATGAAATTCGAAGCACCTGCCTGCGCGTAGTCCCGCCCTGCGGGACGAAGGCAGGCGAAATCCGGGCGTAGCATCCCGAAGGGATCAATTCGAAACACATACAAAATATGTCTGGCGAGGAGTTGTTTCAAGATTCGAAATTCGGATTTCGGATTTTCACTTGGAGGTGACAGATGCAGGTCATTTTATTAGAGGATGTTTCCCCTTTGGGAAAGGCTGGGGATCTGGTGAAGGTTTCGGATGGCTATGGGAGAAACTATCTCATACCCCAGAAAAAGGCGATCTTAGCTACCGAAAAAAGTGTCAAGGTCCTGGATCATCAAAAACGCGAAGTCCAGCAGCGAATCGAAAAGACAAAAAAGGATGTGGAGAAGATCGTCCAAAAAATCGAGCAACTCTCCTGTACCTTGGTCAAACCTGTTGGTGAAAGCGGAAAACTATTCGGGTCCGTAACGTCTATGGAAATTGAGGATTATCTCAAAGAAAACGGAATTGAGGTGGACCGCAAGAAGATCATCATGGAAGAACCCATTAAGAGCATTGGAATGCACACCGTCTCGATCAAGCTCTCTCCGGAGGTAGTGGCTCAATTGAAGGTCTGGGTTCTCCAGGAATAAGAAACCAACTCCCAAAGGCAAACTAAAATTTCAGAGTGTGTTTGATATGGCCGAAGTCGATTCCTCTTCCCACAAGCTTCCTCCCCAGAACCTTGAGGCGGAGCAATCCGTTCTGGGGGGTATTCTGATCGAGAACGAGGCCATTCATCGGGTGATGGAACTGCTTTCCCCCGACGATTTCTATCGGGAGGCTCATCACCGGATTTATGATGCCCTGATCAATCTCTCCGAACGGGATGAACCCGCTGACCTGATTACCCTGACGAATGAGTTACGCAAAAAAGAGCAGCTTGATTCAGTCGGCGGCGCCTCGTATATCACCTCTCTCGTTGACTCAGTCCCCACCGCAGCCAATATCGAATACTATGCGAGGATCGTAAAGGAGAAATCTGTTCTCCGGAACCTCATTCAAACAGCGACTGAAATTGTCACCCAGAGTTACCAGGACCGGGACGACGTCGAAACTCTCCTCGACGAATCGGAAAGAGCCATCTTTCAGATTTCCGAAAACCGTGTCCGACCTTCCTTTTTTCCCATCCGGGAGATTGTCAAAAACAGCTTTAAAACCCTTGAAAAACTCTACGAAAAAAAGGAGCTGATCACTGGCGTGCCGTCCGGCTTTCACGAACTGGATCAAAAGACCGCGGGGTTTCAGCCCGCCGATCTCATCATTGTCGCAGGAAGGCCGAGCATGGGGAAGACCGCATTCTGTCTTAACATTGCCCAGTATGCGTCCATTGATAAAAAGGTCCCCGTCGCTATTTTCTCCCTGGAGATGTCGAAAGAACAACTGGTCATCCGTTTGCTTTGTTCCGAAGCCCAGGTGGAAGGAACCCGGTTGAGGACAGGTTTTCTTGCGGAGAGTGATTGGCCGAGGCTGACCCTGGCAGCAGGAAATCTTTCGGACGCCCCGATCTTTATCGATGATACGGCTGCCCTCTCTGTTCTTGAAATGAGGGCAAAAGCCCGGCGCCTGAATGCGGATTTCGGCTTGGGCCTCATCGTCATTGACTACCTTCAATTAATGCGAGGGAGGGCCAGAGTGGAAAGCAGACAGCAGGAGATTTCGGATATCTCCCGCTCCCTGAAGGGCCTTGCAAAGGAACTCAACATACCGGTGATTGCGGTTTCCCAGCTCAGCAGAAAGACGGAAGAACGACAGGGAAATAGGCCTCAACTTTCGGACCTCCGGGAATCCGGCGCCATCGAACAGGATGCGGACGTCATCCTCTTCATCTACCGCGATGAAATCTACAACCGGGCAGAGGATAACCCCAACCGGGGAAAAGCCGAAGTGATCATCGGAAAACAGCGGAACGGCCCCATTGGAAAGGTCGATCTGGCCTTTCTCGACAAATTTACTACGTTTAAAGACCTTTATCGCGGAGAGGCCGGGGAAGGATACGAATAAAGTTTTGAGTTCGGAGTTCAGAGTTCGGAGTGAAACCGATTAAATAGAGCCTGTTTATAAATTGCCGCCTCAATTAGAATTGTCATTGAGAAACTCCGAACCCCGAACTAATAACTCCGAACTGTGTTTATGCGCCATGAATCTACCGAATGTCCTGACCCTCATAAGGATTCTACTGATTCCGGTTTTCATCACCTTCGTCATCTATCGATCCCCGGTGTGGGCTATTATCACTTTCATCGTCGCCGGACTCACAGACCTGGTGGATGGACTTCTGGCCCGGGTAACTCATCAGCGAACAGAGCTGGGAGCTTATCTTGATCCCATCGCTGACAAACTCCTGCTCTCCTCCGCATACATCGCCCTGGCGATCATCGGTAGCTTACCAAGCTGGCTGACCATTGTCGTCATTACAAGGGACGTCGTTATTTTTCTGGGCTTTTTCATTTTTTTCCTGACCAATCATCGTCCGGAAATTCATCCGAGCATGCTGAGCAAGATAACGACCAATTTCCAGATTGTCACGATCCTGGTTGTCTTGTTGGCAGGCTATAGTTCCTTTCTTACCCGAATTACCCCGGTCGGCATCTATGGAACGGCCTTCTTTACGATACTTTCTGGAGCCCACTATATATATCTTGGAACACGAATCCTGAATGGAAAACAGAAGAACTCTCGCTGAAGCGATCTCTTACCCTTTTTCTCTTCGGGAGGAAGGAGAACATTACATGTCAATCATTATTGATATCATCGGAAGGGAAATCATTGACTCAAGGGGAAACCCTACGGTTGAGGTAGAAGTGCTCCTGGAAAGCGGCTTTATGGGAAGGGCTGCTGTCCCTTCCGGGGCTTCAACCGGAAAGCATGAAGCCCTGGAGTTGCGCGACAAAGATCCGAAGCGCTACCTGGGGAAAGGGGTTAAAAAAGCGGTCCAGCACGTCGAGCGACTCATGAGACCTAAGCTTCTGGGAATGAATGTCCTGGACCAAAAAGAAGTGGATAGGTCGATGGTCCAGTGGGATGGAACACCTAATAAGAAGCGTATTGGAGCCAATGCTATGTTAGCAGTCTCTCTGGCCTGCGCCAAGGCTGCGGCGAATTACCTGGACGTTCCGCTTTATCAATATCTCGGAGGTCTTTCAGCATCCCATCTCCCCCTTCCCATGATGAACATTATCAATGGGGGTGTTCATGCGGATAACAACCTTGACCTGCAGGAATTCATGATCCTTCCGATCGGGGCAAAAAGCTTTAAAGAAGGTCTCCGTATGGGAGTGGAGGTCTTTCACCACCTGAAAGGAGTCTTGAAGGGAAAAGGCTACAAGACTTCTGTGGGTGATGAAGGCGGTTTCGCACCGGATCTTCATTCTAATGAAGAAGCCTTTACCCTTATTCTTGAAGCCATTCGGAAAGCAGGCTACCGGCCCGGTCGGGAGGTAGCTCTTGGAATTGATGCCGCAGCGACTGAATTCCACCGCAACGGGCGCTATATTCTAAAAGCTGAAAAGGATCCAAAAAAAACCTTCTCTCAAATGATCGATTACTATGAAACCCTGGTTCGAAAATTCCCTCTCCTTTCGATTGAAGATGGACTTGCAGAAGATGATTGGAAGGGATGGAAGATGATGACTTCCCGGCTGGGGACAAAAATCCAACTGGTGGGAGACGACTTGTTTGTCACCAACCCGGACCGCCTCTCCAGAGGGGTCCAAGAAAAAGTAGGGAACGCCATTCTTGTGAAGCCCAATCAAATCGGAAGTCTGACAGAGACCCTCGAGGTGATCGAACTGGCGAAGAGAACTGGATATAATACCATCATCTCCCATCGCTCGGGGGAGACCGAAGATACAACGATCGCTGACTTGGCGGTCGGGACCAATGCGGGGCAGATCAAAACCGGGGCTACCTCTCGGACAGACCGGGTGGCTAAATATAACCAGTTGCTTCGCATTGAAGAAGAACTGGGAGCCCGTGCGATCTATGCTCCGCCATTGCGGCATTATTTAAAGTGATCGTTCGAGGTGATTACCAAAGAAATATCTCCCCTCCCCAGGTGGGAGGGGATAAAGGGGAGGGGGACTGATTGTTTCTGCTCACCCTAACCCTAACCCTCTCCCCTGCCTACCGGCAGGCAGGCATCAAGGGAGAGGAAAGACTGCATATTTTCATGGATCGTGGGTGACCACGCGGCCATGGAGGATGAGTTTGTATTAAAACTACAGTCGAGGGAAACTCATGCAAAAGATCAGAAAATATTATGATCCGGAAATCGAGACGATGGACCGGGAAGAATTGGAGGCGCTTCAGCTCCATAAGCTCAAGCTTCAGTTAAGAAGATGTTATCGGGGTTCAGAATTTTATAGAGAGAAGTATAAAGGATCCGGTGTCAAACCTGATGATATCCGATCCTTGGATGACGTCAGCTGTCTTCCCTTTGTGACCAAGCCGGAGCTTCGGGAAGAACAAGAGCTTTATCCAAATTTTGGCAGATATACAGTGGCTCTGCCCGAATCATGGGCTGAACTCCATCCCTCGCCCGGAACTACGGGAACTCCCGTCAACATCATATGGTCTCATGAGGATGTCCGGCAGATCTCCAGGTGGACGGCCAGAACGATGTGGAACTTTGGCGTTCGTCCGGGAGATATCATTCAAAACGGATTCGCTTATGGAATCTGGGTCGCGGGGATTTCGATTCATTATGCTTCCCGTGAATTGGGTTGTTTCCTGATCCCTGCCGGAGCCTCAAAGACGGGACGCCAAATCGATTACCTTCTCAACCCCGGCTCAACGATACTGATTGGAACCCCTTCCTATGCGCTCTTCATATCAGAGCAACTGCGCCAGAGAGGGGTCTCTCCTGAAGATATCCCGTTAAAAATCGGATGCTTCGGAGGGGAAGCCGGGGCAGAGGTTCCGGCAACCCGCCAGAAGATTGAAGAGCGGCTGGGGATAGAAGCTTATGACTACTACGGATTGGTAGAAATCGGCCCGACGATTGCGTCGGAATGTACCCAGAAGGCCGGGATTCATTGGATTGAGGACCACCTCCTTGTGGAAGTGATTCACCCTGAGACGAAGAAACCGTGCGATCCCGGTGAGGTAGGTGTTCTCGTGATAACCCATCTTACAAAAGAAGCCACTCCAATGATTCGTTTCTGGACAGACGACCTCGCCAGGCTGGATAAAAGAAAATGCAGGTGTGGCCGGACCCATGCCCGTTCCCTGGGAGGAATCCTTGGAAGAATAACAGACAGGATTGTCTATGGAGGAACCCAACTATTTCCCTCCCAGATTGAGAATGTCGTCAGAAGGTTCCCTGAGCTTTCTGATGAATTCTTCGTCGAGCTTTCCACCGATCTCAAATCCGGGTCGGATATCTGTACCCTTATTGTTGAGTGTCTCAAGGAGGAAGATGCTTCAACGGTCGCTCCACACCTGAAAGAAGGTCTGAGAGAAGAATGCAGGGTGACCCCGGAAATTCAGTTTGTTCCCCTCGGTACCCTCAAACGAACAACTTTCAAAGCAAAACGGGTCATCGACAAAAGAGAGAGGAAATCCGGCTAATGCTCTATACCCAGATGACGTCCGCGAACCATGGAAATGGTCACCGGTCTTAGGTAAAGGTAACGGTTACGAAGCCCGTTTCGTTTAGGGTCCAACGGTTACGCCTGCACGCAGAAGTGCGTTTCGGCACGCAGGCGTGAACTTCTTGAGCCGAAGAACGTAGCCGAATGACGATACGGGCATCCTTCGACAAGCTCAGGACGATGGTTCGACAGGCTCACCATGACCGGTCATCCTGAGCTTGTCGAAGGATCATGGTGAGCCTGTCGAAACCATACCCTGACCATTAGACGATACCTTTATTTTATAACTATCTCTTCCCGATCGAATGGGCTTTCCCGATAAACCTCCCAATGCCGTGGTAGACCCTGTTCTCAGGAGAATAGATCAGGGGCTTCACTTTTTCGATGTCCGGGATCCCGTTCTCCCCGAGGATCGATTCATCGGCTTTCACATCTACAATCTCTCCGATAAAGTGCGTATGCAACCCGATCTCGCGTCCGTGGGTTACCTTGCATTCGAGAATGAGCGGAAACTCCTGAACGTACGGAGCATCGACATGGTCGCCTTTAACCGGAGTTAATCCAGTCAAGGCGAACTTATCTTTTTCTCTTCCGGAATAAATTCCTATAAAGTCAACTTCTGCCGCAAAGGTTTCCGAAGGAACATTGACTGTGAACGCTTTCCTCTCCATCAGGCTCCCATAGGTATATGTCGCCTTGCGAAGGGCGATCCCAACCGAGGGTGGAATTGAACAACAGACGCCGCCCCAGGCGGCGGTCATCACATTAGGCCTTCCTTCCCTGTCATAAGTCCCAATCACCCATACCGGGGCCGGAAAGACCAATGTTTTCGCTCCTAAGGACTTCTTCATGAAACACCTCCTTGCACAAAATCCCGCATAGCGCAAAGCGCATGGCGCGTAGCGCTATTTAAGAGAATTTTTCATGACGGATACGACACCCACGAACTGAGAAAACAAGGAGCATCTCCCCTCCCCCTTGATTGGCATAAGCGCTAACTTCACTCTCTCTCCTTTTCATTTACCCCATCCCCACCCTAACCCTCCCCTTGAAGGGGAGTGGATATTAGGGAAGTGGAGCTTTTTTAACTCCTCCCTCTTCAAGGGGGAGGTTGGGAGGGGGATGGGATTGCAGCTCCAGGACTACCAACCAAATCTTCTCCTTTACTGATTCTATCTCCTTGAGAACCTCATCGTTCCAGAATCGGAGAACGCGAAAACCAGCCGCCTGTAGTTTTTGTGTGCGATTCTCGTCATACCCCGCCTGCTGTACATGTTGTCCCCCATCCACCTCAATTACCAGTTTGTTCTCCAGGCAGACAAAATCGAGAATGTAATCACCAAATGGATGTTGGCGACGAAATTTCAAACCGGAAATCTCTCGACATCGCAGAAGATGCCATAAAGCCTGTTCCGCGTCGGACATGTTGCTGCGTAATGCCCGTTGCAGTTTACCCAAATCTATCTTCTTATTTGTCTGGCCAATCACAATATACCCCATCCCCACCCTCACCCTCCCCTTGAAGGGGAGGAAATATTTAGGTTAGCGCTTATGCCTCGAGGGGAGCGGGTGGGGGTGACCGTTTTATCCTATTCGCTCGTCTGCAATTCCTCAATGTGGATATCATCCTTGATTCGGATGCACCCCATTACACTCTGGGCTGCCGGGCAGGAGGTGATGTAAGTGGAAAAAGCCTCCTTAGCTTCTTCAGCCTTTCCTTGGGGGGCCATCAGGTGGTACTTCACCCGAATTTCGGTGATCTTGAGAACATTATTGACGTTCTCGATATCTCCTTCCACATCGGCCCAGTAACGGTCTTCAGGAGTGGCAATCTTTCTTCTGGCCAACACCGAGGCCAGGGTTCCCATCATTCAGCCCGCAGTAGCTGCTACAATATGATCAAGGGTGGCGGCATGTTCCTCCTCGGACTCGACATTGTAAAACCTTTTGATCCCCCCGTGGACGCCATAATATACGGGTTCACTAAAACCTTCAATGACCGCTCTCCTTGTCGGCCCCTTCTCCCTCACAATCTTAACGCGCGATGTATGAACAATCTCTCCCATAGTTCCTCCCCTTTCGATTTCCCCCATTATACTCCAAAAAAAGCAAAACATAGCTATATTTCTTTTCCGAGCAGTAATGCCTCAGTTTCGCATGCGTAACTCAGGGCTTTAGCCCTAACCCGCTGCGCTTGCGCGTCAGCGCGGCGAGTTCATCAGCCCCCAAGGGCTGAGCTACAGGCGACGGCCTTTTTCAGCACCGGCAACTTCTATGTTGAAAACCACAAATTATTCCGGACCTGCTTGCTTTTTACCTCAGAATCAATTAATAATTAGTTTACATCTCCGAGCCCTCTTCCTGAATTTTGGGTTTAAGAATACGGAGGAAGGCCGTCAGGGCACACCTGGAAACGGGTATGCCTCCCGTGTTTGGAAAGGAGATAAAATAAAGGCAATAGCCGATACCCAAACACGGTATCGGTTTTTTTTTGGCATTTCACTGCTGACACTCGAAAGATGGGTTTAGAATGAAGGGATTCTTCAAGGTTCAGACGCCGGACGAGCTTTACCAGAAACTCAACCGTTTCAAACCGGTCGCCACAGAAGAGGTCAACATTGAGGAATCCTTTGACCGGGTTTTATCTGAAGATATTGTTTCCTCCATCCCTCTTCCTGAATTTCCCCGTTCCACCGTGGATGGATTTGCCGTTAAGGCCAAAGATACCTTCGGGGTCTCTGAAGGAAATCCCGCTCTCCTCCGGGTCGTCGGGGAAATCCCTATGGGCAAGGTTTCGGATATTGAAATCAGGGAGGGAGAAACCATAAAGGTGTCCACCGGAGGGATGGTTCCGAAGGGCGCAGATGCGGTCGAAATGGTTGAATACACGGAATGGGTCGATTCTCAGAATCTTCATGTCTTCAAGGCCCTTGCTCCACTGGAAAACATGATTCAGGGAGGTGAAGACGTCAGACCGGGGGAGATCGTGCTCCGCGCGGGGCAGCGAATCAGACCCCAGGATCTCGGATTGATGGCTGGAATCGGAAAAAGTCGTGTTCGTATCTTTCTCCGCCCACGGGTCGGGATCATCTCTTCAGGAGATGAAATCATTCCGGTCGAGAGTTTCACAAATCCGGGTGAAATCAGAGACATGAATCGCTATACCATTTCGGCCATGGTGAAAGAAACGGGGGGCATTCCTTGCTTCTTCGGTATTGCGAGGGACCGTTTCGAGCAGATCAAAGAGAGATTAGAATCAGGATTGCGGGAATCGGATATGCTGGTCATCACGGGAGGAAGCTCCGTGGGAATGCTGGACCTCACACTGGATGTCCTCCAGTCTTTTCCGGAAACAGAGTTGATCGCCCATGGTGTCTCTGTCAGACCCGGGAAGCCCACTCTTCTGGCAGACATCAGCGGGAAGCCTTTCCTCGGCTTGCCAGGACACCCTGTTTCTGCGATGGTCATTTTCCATCTCTTTGGCAAACCCCTTCTCGAAATACTTTCAGGTCTATCGAAAAATGGGAATGAATATGGGAAAACGTTAAGAGCTAAGGCAAGCCGGAATATCCCTTCGGTTCCGGGACGTGAGGACTACATAAGAGTGAAATTGGAGAAAAGGGACGGTATCTTCTGGGCCCATCCCATTTTTGGAAAGTCAGGCTCCATCTCAAGCCTGGTCAATGCGGACGGACTGATGAAAATTGGCATCAACGAGGAAGGAATCGTAGAAGGGGAAGAAGCGGAAGTCATACTTTTATGAAACGAAACATTTACTTGAAAAAGAAGAGTTTGGAGGAGGCCAAAGCCATTGCCGCTGAATTGACTCATCTCATCTGTCTCCAAACCGAGACGGTTCCCGTAGCTCATTCCCTCGGCCGGGTAACTGCGGAACCGGTCTTTGCAAAGGTCTCTTCCCCTCCCTTCCACTGCGCCGCCATGGATGGCATTGCTGTGAAGGCAGAGAGTACTTACGGAGCTTCGGAGGAATCTCCCAGATATCTGGCGATTGGCAAGGAAGCTTTATTCGTCAATACGGGAAACCCAATTCCCCAGGGAATGGACGCTGTCATCATGATTGAAGATGTACATCTCGTCGATGCCGAAAAGGCTGAAATCCGGGAAGCAGCCTATCCATGGCAGCATATCCGGTCCGTGGGAGAAGACATCATTGCAACCGAAATGGTCTTTCCTGAAAACCATAAGATTACGTCATACGATCTGGGAGCCCTACTTTCAAGCGGCCATCACGATGTAAGGGTCAGGAAAAAACCCAGGGTCCTGATTATCCCCACGGGATCGGAGTTATTGGAACCGGAGTCCTCCCCTGATCCGTCTGAATCAAAAAATACTCTCTCTGGCGTCATCGAGTCCAATTCCTATGTTCTCAGCGGATTGGTCAGCGAGGATGGCGGCATCCCCATTCGCCACCGCATTGTGGCAGATCATCCTCAGGAGCTCAGAGAAGCCCTCCTCAGGAATTACGACATGGCTGATCTGATCCTGATGATCGCGGGGTCATCGGCCGGCTCGGAGGATTACACCCGTTCCATCATCGAGGAAGAGGGGGAGATCTATGTTCATGGCGTTTCAATGATGCCCGGGAAACCGACGTTGATCGGGAAGTACAAAGATCGTCCCGTCGTCGGGATTCCTGGTTACCCGGTCTCCGCTATCATGGCCTATGAGGAATTGGTGAAGCCGATCCTTTATCAGTCCCTCCACTTGCTCCAATCCGAAAGGCCCAAAATCAGGGTGCTCCCGACGAGGAAGATCCCGTCCAAGCTGGGAACGGAGGAGTTCCTCAGGGTCAAGGTAGGGAAAGTGGGAGAAAGACTCCTTGCTACCCCGTTGCCCAGGGGTTCCGGAGTGATTACTTCTCTGACAAAGGCGGATGGGATCATCCGAATTCCCGCTTTCTCGGAAGGCCTGGAGGAGGATCAGGAGGTAAATGTAGAGCTCCTGAGACCCCTTGAAGAAATAGCGAATACCATTGTCATGGTGGGAAGCCACGACCTCACGCTCGACATCCTGGCCAATCTTCTGGCCAAGTTCCATCCGCCCATCTATTTCTCCTCCCATTCTGTGGGGAGTTTGGGAGGGATTCTTGCCATAAGAGACGGGATCTGCCATATGGCAGGATCGCATCTTCTCGATCCGGAAACCGGGGAGTATAATTTCCCTTATATACGCAAATACCTGAACGAAACAAAAGTAAGAATCATTCACTTAGTCGACAGAGAGCAGGGGCTGGTCGTTAGAAAAGGGAACCCGAAAGAGATACAAGGACTCCGGGATCTCCTGCGCAAGAATGTTTCATTTATCAACCGGCAGAAAGGCTCGGGAACTCGAATTCTCCTCGATCACCTGTTGAAAACCCTTTCGCTGGCATCCGGAGAGATTGCTGGGTACGACAAAGAGGAATATACCCACATGGCCGTTGCCTCAATGGTCGCCAGCGGCATAGCCGATGCAGGAATGGCGATTCTGGCCGCTGCCAAGGCCATGGATCTCGACTTTGTTCCCGTTGCCAGGGAGCAGTATGATCTCCTTATTCCTTCGGTTTACTTTGACGACGAGAAGATGCATCGGGTGATCGAGACGATCCACTCCAAGGAATTCAAGGAGGCTGTCCTCCGTATGGGAGGATATGATGTTTCAAAAACCGGCGAAGAACTGTAAGGATGAGTTGGTAGTTCGGAGTTAGGAGTTCGGAGCAAAAATCAAAAAAAAACAGAGAATCAGAAACTCCGAACCCCAAACTCATTACTCCGAACTATTATTTACGAGATAGGCAATGTTACTTGATCCTTTCAAAAGACGAATCAATTACCTTCGAATATCGGTGACGGACCGCTGTAACCTGCGGTGTCGTTATTGCATGCCCGAGGAGGGCATCCCCCTCTTCTCTCATGGGGACATTTTGACCTATGAGGAGATCTTGAGGATCGTCCGGGTTTTCGCAAAGGAGGGAATTTCCAAGGTCCGGTTGACCGGTGGGGAGCCCCTGGTTAGAAGAGGCATGGTGGAATTTATTTCCAGCCTCTCTCAGATTGAGCAGATTAAAGACTTGAGCCTGACCAGCAATGGAATCCTTCTTAAAGAATTTGCTCAAGCCCTGAAGAAGGCAGGATTAAAAAGAGTCAATATCAGTTTGGACTCTCTCAAGAGAGAAAGATTCCGTCAGATCACCCGAAAGGATGCGTTTGACCGGGTTTGGGAGGGAATCGAGGAAGCCTTACAAGTAGGCCTTTCTCCCGTTAAGCTCAATATGGTTGCCATTCAGGGGACGAATGACGACGAAATAGAATCGTTTGCGAGGCTCACCCTTCAACTTCCCCTGACCGTCCGGTTCATCGAGTACATGCCCGCAGGGAACGGCGAAGAATGGAAGGAAAGTCATCTTCTGACCATTCCACAGATCAAGGCCCGTCTGGAAAGCATGGGAAGATTGATTGCCCTATCGCCTGACCGGTGGGACGGTCCTGCGAAACGTTTCCGGTTCGAAGGATCTATCGGAGAAATCGGCTTGATTGGAGCAGTCAGCAGCCATTTTTGCGGCGACTGTAACCGTCTTCGACTGACGGCTGATGGAAAGATCCGGACGTGCCTCTTTTCGGATGAAGAGATAGATTTGCGGGAAATCCTGAGGAAAGGGGGCAGTGATCAGGATCTGAAGGAACAACTTATTATTGCTCTTGGGAAAAAACCGGCAAGACATCAGATTGACACACAGTTCAAAAAATGCCAGAGGAATATGTCCGCCATCGGAGGATAGGAAAGGATGGAGGACCGCTTCGCTTAAGGACCGGCTCTTGGCCTTGAGGATTTAGGCTAAGGATTTGTGTATATCAGCTTTGCATCGTCTGTTATGTCAATTATTTGCCCTAAGCGCAGCGATCCTCAAACGAAGTGATCCTTAAGTGAAAACGCTCCTTTAACCCCGTAGTGGAGGAAACATGCGGAAGCTAACCCATTTTGATAAAAAGGGCCGGGCGAAGATGGTCGATGTCAGTCAAAAGAGAGAGACCCTCCGTGAAGCAGTCGTTCAAGGGTCAATCTTCATGAATCCTGAAACATTTAGGAAGATCATGTCCGGCGAAGTATCAAAAGGAGATGTCTTTGCCGTGGCAAAAGTCGCTGGAATCCTGGGGGCGAAAAAGACCCCGGAAATCATTCCCATGTGCCACCCCCTCAATCTCTCTCACGTGGAGATCAATTTCAGGCCCTTTGAAAAGGAAAGCCGTATTGACATCGAGGCTAAGGTGAGGATTAAGGCGCAGACGGGTGTGGAAATGGAAGGGTTTGTTGCGGTTGCCGCTGCCGGTTTGACCATTTATGATATGTGCAAAGCCATCGATCGCGGAATGAGAATCTCAGATATTCATTTAGTCAAGAAAACGGGAGGCAAAAGCGGCACCTACATCGCAAAACGATTATAAATGTAAGAGGTAGCCGCAACCTTCAGGTTGCGATTGAAACCGCAGGCTAATCCCGCGAAGCGCGGGACTGCGCCTACCATGTTCAGGAGAGTAAGATGCAGGAATCTCAGAAAGGCAAAGTCCTTGCAGTAAATACCAGCGAAAAAAAAGGAACAAGAAAGACCAATATTCGGTCATGTGCCATCGTGAAAGACTACGGATTGAAGGGGGATGCGCACGGAGGCCCATGGCACAGGCAGGTCAGCCTGCTCGCCAATGAATCCATCGAAAAGATGAAGGCCATGGGTTTGAAAGTAGGATATGGTGACTTTGCAGAGAATATTACCACGGAGGGAATAGACCTGGTCCATCTTCCTATTGGCACGACCATGCGCATTGGACAAGACGTTCTCCTGCGTGTGACTCAAATCGGCAAAGAATGTCATACGCGCTGTGCTATTTACTATCAGGCCGGCGACTGCGTCATGCCCAAAGAAGGAATCTTCGCGGAAGTCGTGAATGAAGGGGAAATAAAGGTAGGAGATGAAATAGTTATTGGTTAATTGGGTCTATTGGGTTACTTGGGTTACTTGAGTTTCTTTGTTTATTAACACAATGAACTCAATAAGCTCAATGAACACAATAAACCTAATCGAGGTAGGAATAGGATAATGTTTAGAGTTGCCATCTTAACGATTAGTGATCGTGGTTCCAAAGGCGAGCGTGAAGATTCGAGCGGTCCGCTCATCCGGGAGATGGTCAAAGACCTGCCTGCAGAGGTCATTCATTATGAAATTATCCCCGATGAAAAAGATGAGATTGAAGAAGCCCTGAAAAAAAGCGCTGATCAATTAAGAGCAGACCTGATCCTGACGACGGGTGGAACCGGACTGAGCCCACGGGATGTCACGCCGGATGCAACGGAAAAGGTCATCGACAAAACCCTTCCGGGCTTTGCGGAGGCCATGAGGGCCGAAAGTCTTAAGAAGACGCCCCATGCCATGATCTCGCGGGCAGTGTGCGGAATCAGGGGATCATCCTTAATTGTAAACCTTCCGGGAAGCCCCAAGAGTGTACGAGAAAACCTGGCTGTAATCCTACCTGCCCTACCCCATGCCCTCTCAAAACTAAAGGGCGACCCCTCCGAATGCGGCCAGGGGTGAGAACTTCAGCCGACACTCACCATTTTGGTGAATGACCTCAAAACGATTTTATCGCTTTCCCCTACAAATCTTCACTTGGAGGCGTCGCGAATAGGTGATGATTATCAGCTGGCAGCATTACCTAATGCCGCCAACACACAGGTCAAAGACAAAATCAACGAAAAACACAATGTTTTATTCATTCTATCCTCAGACCTAACGCTCGGCATAAGGCGCGGCGGCTTTTTGCCGTCGCCCTTAATGCCGTGGTTATGTAAAATTCCTTACCGAATTTTCGATAGCTCATATTCCAAGTGCTGCAGCGCCTCCCGAGCATATGACAGCTGTTGAAGAAATTGCTCAAGTCTGGTCTTTTTATCCCATGTTGACTGCCCATTGTCGGAATAGTAAAGCCAAGCATTATGTAGGAACGCAATAAAGCTTTCCAGCTGGGTGTCCATGTCGCGACATTCAAATGGAGCGTATGCTAGGTCAGTAATCGCGGAATAGATTATATCGATTTGTTGTCGCTGTTTTTCGGTCAATGAGAGAAATTCAGCCTCATCGATCTCAGTTCGTGATAAAGCGACCAAACTATTTTCAATAACTGTCAATGATTCTTTCAATTCTCGGATATGAGGCAAAACTTCAGCAAAGTATTCCTCTTTTGAAAGCGCGTAGGTTGAAACATGCTTTGCTAGAAAATCATAGTTCGCACTCCATTCAACGATGATGTTGTCGCCCACATTTTCTCCATCAAAGCCTATAGGCCGGAAATCCTCGTCCAAGTCTTCGCGAATCCAAATGCTACGGCAGATATGATTGCGCCTATTGTGATCCTCAGCACTTGGATAGATGAATGTCCAGACAACATGGGCGTCTGAATCACCCCATTGACCTTCTACTAAATGATTGCGATGATATCTTCGCTTGGCACCTTCGTTTGTAAGCTGGCGAACGATAGCTGCAATCTCTGCCTTCGTAGCATTTCCATTGATGACGGTCTCGAAGGAATATCGTTTTGCTGCGCCATGACTGGTGTCATCCATCTTGAATATCGTGTAGCGATCCGCTGGAACAATGGGTGTCAAGAGGCTGCTAAAAGCTTCAATAGACGATATGTCAATCGTTTGCTTTGACGGAACTATGATCTTATATCCTTCACCGGTTGAAATAGCCGTTTCGGCCGTAACTGCTTGCCAATATATGACTCGCTTATCAATGTCACAGAGGCAGATAATCACGGGCAATGCGTGTTTTTTCCAGTATTCGACATGCTTCTTGTCCGTGCGAAAAACGTAGCCGTCTTTGACGGACTCCGACAAATAGCTTGAACCGGACTTTAACTGGATTCCCAGGAGTTGTCCGGTTGGCTGTTCTGACTGAATTAGTTCAGCATGGGCATCAATGCCGTAGTCACTTTCCGTCTGTTCCCGAAAGGCAAACCCGATCGACTCAAACGCCGTCATTGCAATACCAACGCCTTGACGTTCGGTTCGATCTTTTTCCTTAGCTTTCACTTTGAAATGTCCTCTTATACATAACGGCGAGCTGAGCCGAGTCTGCCTAAGATGGCGACCGGAGCGAGGCCATTCTTAGGCATGGCGAGGCTCCAGCGGCTTGTTGGGCGGCGCGCATTTTTGCGCCGCATGACAAGACGCGGCGGAGCAGCTCGCCGTTTGGGCGATCGGGTGCAGCGGCTTGTTCGAATCTCTACTTGTGTCTTGCCCATAGAAAACCCCAGCTGAGCTGTACGAGTGCAAAGAGGAAAAGAATGCCCCCTATGAGCGAACCTTTGGTAACCAAGGAATCTTGCGCCACGATGCCGATGAAACCGGCTATGGAAGCAACTCCGCTGAGGCCAAGTAGAATACCACTGAATCGAACCACAGGATTTGACCTGAGCATGAGAATGCCAAATATGATGGAAGGCACACCCAAGATAGCGTACGCCAGGTTGTTGAATATGAAGACCGCCGAGTCAGGCCACTGCTGCACTGTCTGTTGGAGCAAGAGTTCCGAAAGGGGTTGATATTTCGGTATCTCGTGTAACCGCAACAGACGGGGCACGACCGTTACTTGCGAAAGATAGGCGACCAAGTTCAGGCAGCCGTAAATCGGTACAAATGCTACTCCGATGGCCGAGAACACGCGGGCCATCGGGCGTAGGTAAATAGATAACAGTACGAACAGCATTACGACACTTGCGGTAAGGAGTGCGGCGTTCGAGTATGTCAGATAGAACAGGGTATCCAGCTTGGCGACGTGGGACAAGATCGCCTCGAACGTGTCCAAGCTACCGGCGGACGACAGTCCCACGATGAAGCAGATCAGCCAGAGTATGGTGAAGATCAGACTCACCAATGACAAGACGCCAACTGCCTTTGCCCGCCGGGCAGTCACTTCCGTTCTTGGCGCAAGGTTATTGAGATTGTCGTCTTTCTTCAACACGGCCTATATTCTTCTCTCTCCTCTTCCTTTCACCGAGATCCGTCCGTTACATGTCCTTAGCTGGTTCGAACATTCGGCATAAGGCGCGGCGGCTTTTTGCCGTCGCCCTTAATGCCGTGGTTGGCGCAGTATTTCTTCATAAGTCTGCAACGGTCTTGTAACATAACCAATAGAAGTTTTCATTGTCAGAAATTTCGGCCGCACCCCTTCTGTAAACTGTCTTTAGAAAAACATGAATTACTCTTTGAAGCATTTTAAAAATTTGGCTTTCATCAAATTCGTTTCTCTCACCTCTGTATGGCGGAATTAGTCCGATGTTGTCAGTTTTTGCCCATGCCTCACATCCTTCGGAAAATCCTTTAGAAGCAACAACAAGTCCGAAATACGTTGAGAATAGGGAGTGCTTATTAAGAACCTTTAAAACATCGCCCCATTCCTGTATTGCAGCAGGTGGAACATTTGTGCCATAGTCCTTGCAACTCACAAGTAATTTGACGTTGTTGGGAAACTCCATTGTCAAGACGTCTATTTCCTTTTGAGGATTACCGGTAAAACTAACGATGGTCTTTTCTGTCCGAATGGTGTAATTATGTTCAAGGGAGATTCTGTCCTCACTCAGGAAAATTGAGCAAGTTTCAAATGTCTTTTTTTCAAAGTCGTTCTTAAAGTCCATTTAATAAACTATTACACCGGGTCCATTAGGAGTTATTCCACTTAAAACGGCCATTCCTGGTTCTAATTTGTCAGCTCGAACATATTTTAATTGGTCATCTTCCGTCTTAACATGAAACAATGTATCTTCCGAAACTTCAACGGCTACTCCATCCTCTAAAGTGACGCGTAAGATTTGGGACTTCTTTTTTCGGTGATGCAGGGTTGAAATGTTTGCTTTCTTGTTTTTTTGTTCTTCTAAGTCAAACGAATAGACATAGTAGTCCAAGTCGGAGATATCAATGGATATTCCGAATTCATCGTCAATTAATACTCTGTCAGGCTGCTTCCTGAGTTCCTCAACAAGGTCGCTAATTTTATGAATGTTGTCGTCCTTGTCGTAGATTGTCACACCATGTTCTGGAACAGGCATTTTCGTTATTCCTTATGGTTTGCCAACGACGAGGTCACCGGGAGCCAGCTTTATTGGCAATCCGGTGCACCGCCGGGTTGGGCGGTAGTTGTATCCTGCATAACCTCTTTTCCCATTTCAGTTAGTACGAACCACTCGTGATCTTCGTATTCTGGATACGGCCCAAAGGTAACCTCCACCAAGCCGCTCTGCATTTCGACAAGACCAAGATCTATCACCCGCTCGACGGCCTCATCATCAAATCCGTTCATGGCGAGCATTTCAAATAGGCCATCGTAGGTAGATTCAGGCATATGATAATTGTCTAAGAGACCAAGCAGCGTTCGTAGCCTTTCTTCACTTCCAAAATCCCCAATGCGCACGAGTCCCTTTACACCGCCGCGGTCAGTGAGTGTTAACTCGGATGATTCAATCAACTCCAGAAGCTCGCTTGCAACTATAAGTACCCTGGCCGCTATCCTTTCATCGACAAGAGAGCCGTCATGGGCGACGTAGTTTCTATAATATGAGAACACTCCTCTGAAATATTCCTTGGCAGATTCCTGAAGGTCGTCGCCAAGAGGGACTTTTAGTAGCACATCATCCGCTCCCCCCAGCAGATTCTTTATCAGGCGAACTCCATACAGTTTGTTTGCAGTTTTTCCCTTTTCCTTTATCGCCTTCTCAACCTGCACCATGGCTTCTCTTGCGGACTCCTTGAAAAGCCCTCCATCAAATAGAGAGACGCAGTGCTTCTCTATTCGCGGAGCAATCAGTGCGAGGAGCTTTTCATCCATGCCTATCTCACCTATCCATTTGGTTTCTCATTTTCTGCCCAAAAGTGATTATACAGAAAATATTCTGTATAACACCGGTTATAGTCGACTTTTACAGAATGTTTATCGGAAGCTCCCGCGTAACATTTTAA
>Ga0214473_10002218_pt1 | contig 24172 bp, 23 predicted proteins | sample RVTome_7_FD_203509 | JGI IMG/M metagenome (GOLD analysis project Ga0214473, IMG submission 203509) | Soil microbial communities from uranium-contaminated site in the Upper Colorado River Basin, Wyoming, United States - RVT98D197 | ecosystem: Environmental > Terrestrial > Soil > Contaminated >... | reverse complement strand
TCGTTGACACCGCCATTGACGATGTTTCCCTGCGCACCATTGGGCGCGCCGAACACCATGAAGGTTTCCTTCCGACGGGCTGTTGGTGTCGGATAGACCAAGGCCTGCGTGGCACCAACATCGTTATAAACCTCAACAAGATCTCCCTGCTTCAAGCCAATTTCCGCCATATCTTCTGGATTGATCTCGATGTAGGGCAATGGGAAGCGATCGGACACGAAGTCGTTGTCCTTGTCGAGGAACCAGTTCTGCCAGATGATGTTGGAACGGCCGTTGTTGATAAGGAACGTGTAATTGTCCCTCTGCGCGGCTTTTCCGGCCGCCTGCAATCCGCGCCACTGGCCGGCGCAGAACAGAGCCTTCTTATCTTCGCGGCCATGACGGTCGAACTTGCCGTCGGCATAGAGGCGCTTCACTCCCACAAGTTTGCCGTCCTTGAAGTCAACGACCGGTTCCTGGACACCGTTATTGCCCATGGCACGTAGCCGCTCATAGGTGACAATCTTGCCGGTGTTGGCATGGTATCCATCCATGAAGGCGTCTTCTTCCGACTTCCAGTCGTAGCCCTTGAACTGGTCCGCATAGTCGTTGCGGCCCTGCTCGCGAAGGACGCGCTCAAGATGCTGAGCGAGACCCGCTGCGATGAGGCAATCGGGCTGGGCTGAGCCCGGACCGTCCATATACTTCTCGACCAGACGCATGCGCCGCTCGCCGTTCATGGAGGTCAGGTTCATCTCGCCCGATTCAACCGCAGGCAATATCACATGAGCCGCATGACCGATCTGGCTCTGGATGATGTCCACGTTCACCGAGAATAGACCACCAGCGTTGATCGCCCCGACGATGGCGTCGACAAGTTCCTCACGTGTCGCCCCGGCCCGCGCATCCATCGCGTCTTTCACCATGTTGGTGCGGCGATTGTATTCCCGCTTGAAGGCCGTAGCGTTGAGCGTCGTCTTGTAGTGGTCGTTGGCCCAGATGTGATGCACCTTGCCCTTGCCGGCGATGAGCAACTGGTCGATGTAGGGTGCTGGACGTCCCACGTGGGCATCCGAAGGCCGCATATAGCCTTCCTGGTGACCGCCGAGACGGCAGACGCCGCCGCCTTCGCGGCCGATGTTGCCGGTGGCGAGTCCAATGTTCACCAGCGTGCCGATGGCACGATAGTTGTCATTGCCCCAGATGATGCCCTTCTCGTAGCCGGTAACGCACTTACGGCGAGAACCATCCTCCTTCGGCTTTGCGATCCACTCGGCAGCCTTGACAATATCGGCCTCCGACACGCCGCAGATCGCGGCGCCATCGGCCAGAGACGTCCGGCATTCCTGCAGGGCGAACTCGAAACTGCCGAGGGCTGCCGGATGAGCTTCATCCAGCGGCTGGGCGACATCGCCCTGGAAAGTCGAATTGGCGATGAAGTCCTTGTCCACCCAACCCTGATCGGCGATATAGGTGAAGAGCGTGTTGAACAAGGCGACATCGGTACCTGTCTTGATGGCCAGATGGAGAACATTGTCCTTGCCGGCTTCCACTTCGCAGGCGTTGGCCGTCACCGTGCGGCGCGGATCGGCGATTATCACCTTCGCGCCGTTCCGCATCCCCGGAACCATATGGTTGAGGAAGAGGTTGGTCTGGCACTCCAGAGGATTGGTGCCAACGAGAAAGATTGTGTCCGTCATCGTGTAGTCTTCGTAGGTGTAGTTCAACTCGCCCACACCCATGTCGCGGGTCGAATGCACTTCCGAATTATAGGCGGGACGATTGTGGATACGGCAATGCTTCACCTTCATCGACTGGAAGTAGAGCTTGCCGGTTCCCCAGGTGTTTTCGTAGCCGCCAGCCGATCCGCCATGGTCGAACATGGACACAAAGAGATCATCCTCGTTGTCCTTGTCGATGACCCGCGCGGTGACGCGGGCCACGAGATCAAGCGCGTCGTCCCAGCTTGTTGGCTGCCAGGTGCCATAACGCCAGATCATCGGCTCTTCGAGGCGCTGCTGCTGTGTGCCGGTCTTGTCGGAACGGCGGTTCTCGGCCATGCGTGCTCCGCGCACGGAACCGAGACCCGAATTTACGTTGCATTCCTTGTCGGGCTTGATAACGAGGTGAACGTCCTTGCCGTTCTGCCTGACGATGTTGTACATCGACGGCGAGTACCAGGCTTCAGATTCGGCTGCCTGCTGCTTTGAAAGATCAGCGCCAAATACGTTTTCGTTCGGCGCGGTGCCGCCCTGCTTGTTCACGGGCCACGTATAGGCATTGTAACCGCAGCCCACGATGCAGTAATGACAAGTAACGTTGTGCCTCTTGGCGTCGGCAGGGATGATCGGCAAACGGTCGATATTTCTCTTGTAAGCCATGATTTTCCTCCCTCAGAGCACGTTCGACAGGCGGCCGTAGAGCAGTTCATCGACGCCTTCGGCGTAGATGTCGCCCTTGTCGTCAATGCGCAGTATGTATTGCGGCAAGTTTTGTGTCGCCTGTCCCCAGGTTTGCTGGCCTCCCGCCTCGCAATCGAAGACCGAGTAGTGGCCGGGACAATTCATGGTGCGGCTTTCGGCATTGTAGCTGAGCGGAAAACCCTTGTGCGGGCAGACCGTAGTGAAGCCGACGATGTCGCCATCGGGACCGGCACCGCCTTCTACTGCCTTGCCGAGCTTCAGCAGAACGCCGGGAGCATCTTCGTCAGGATACGAAATCTCCATTGGCTCGTTGAGTTTAAGATCCTTGACGTTGGCGAGCTTTGCTGAGGGGTAATCAAGCAGTGCACCATTCGTGGCGGCCCTGGCATCCTTGGCCATAAGGCCAACCATCGGCAGTGCCGCTGCGGTGGCAAGTCCTCCGCGCAGAAACTGGCGGCGGCCAACTTCGACAAGCTTGTCACATCTTTTCATGGCAGATCTCCCATTGCAGATATTTTCTTGCTTGGGAGCATGCTAGACGGAATCTCGGGGCCGACTTATTTGCAGTGCAGCAAACTGGGATTGATTGATTACAGGGACTTAGCCCAAGGCATGTTCGGAAATCCGAACATGCTGCGGCTGCGAAAGTCCGGAAATCCGAACCATTGTCTCAGAACTCTCCGGTGACTTCGAGCCGACGCATTTTCTCCCACAGGGTTGTACGCGAAATGCCAAGAAGTTTTGCCGCTTCAATGATCTGGCCATTGGTTTCCTTGATGGCGCGCTCGATCTGGCGGCGTTCGGCAAAGTCCCGTGTCTCGGAGAGCGTAGCAAAGGCCTTGATCAGCGGATGTTCCGATTCGACAAGGTCGGGGAACATGTCCATCGGCATGATCCATTCGCCGTTGGCCAGGGTCACGGCGCGTTCGACCCGGTTTTTCAACTCACGCACGTTACCGGGCCAATTGTATTCAAGGGCCGCTTCCTGGGCGAGTGTGCTGAAACCCCTGATAAGAGCACGGTCACCGCGCCGGAATTGTTCAAAAAACAAATCCATGAACCAGGGAATGTCGTCAGGCCTGCTTTTGAGTGACGGCAGTTCAACGCCCAAGGCATTGATGCGGTAGTAAAGGTCTTCACGAAAGCGGCCTTCGCGGATTGCTGCCGTAAGATCGCTATTCGTAGAGCAGACAATGCGACCGTGAAACTGCAACAATTGCTCGCCACCCACCCGGTTAAATTCGCGCGTTTCCACCAGCCGCAACAGTTTGGCCTGCAACTGTGTCGGCAGTTCAGCCACCTCGTCCAGAAACAGGATACCGCTGCGGGTGCGCTCAGCGAAACCACGATGAAAGCCGGTTACTCCGGTACCTTTGTGGCCGAACAATTCACTTTCCATGACATCGGCTGGAATTGCCGCACAATTAACCCCGATGAATGGTTCCTTTGAACGTTGCGAGATACGATGAAGGAAGCGGGCACAGACTTCCTTTCCGGCTCCCGTTTCACCAGTGATAAGAAGCGGGCTGGTGAGATCGCAGACCCGCCGCAACATGGCCTCAACCTCGCACATCGCATCGGATATCCCCAAGACCGCATCAGATCGCGTCATTGGATTGCGCTGAATCAGGCTCCGGGCACGCTCAATGAACGCGCTGGTATCAAAGGGTTTGGTGACATAGTCGCTGCCACCGGCGCGCATGATGGCGACGGCCTGATCAATATCTCCATAGGCCGTCACAAACAGGAATGGGGGCACCTGTGAAACAGCCGCAAGTTGTCGAAACAAATCATCGCCGTTGATGTCAGGAAGCTTGATATCACAAACGACAAGATCGGGACTGGTCGAGCGAAGCCCACGCATGGCTTCCGCCCCTGTTTTCCACCAATCAACATGACACCCTTCAAGGGACAGGCTTTGCACGAGGGATTCGCCCATCACAGGATCATCTTCGATCAGCCCCACCACGCGTCCATCAAGCAGCATGTTTCAACTCCGCAGGCTTTGGCGGCACCATAAGCCGAATGGTTGTCCCCGAAGCACTGCTTTTTACCACAATGAGCTTCCCGTTCATTTCATCACAAAGGCGCTTCACAATCCAGAGGCCCAGTCCCGATCTTTTATCAAGGGGCACCGATCCAGCCCCGTCGCGTTCGAGATACTCCCGGACATGAGCCGGAAGTCCGCCACCCTGGTCTGTGACATCTACAATCAATGCGCTGCTTTCAACTCGCGCATGAAAATTGACGTTGCCGTCGTCGGCGGTCGACGCACAGGCATTGAGCAACAGGTTGAGCACCGCATCGCGAACCGGAACGGCGGGAACGTGGACAGCTTCAGCGATTTCATTCTTCCATTCAAGTTTGAGCCTCTTGCGCCTGGCCTCGGGCTTCACCAACAGGCGGAGATCGTCGAGATCAGCCATTGTAAGGTCCCTTGGCCGTTGGTCGGCGCGATAGGATGCAAGGGTGGAGCGAACGAGGTCGCGAATTCCGGTCAAGCCATGCTCCAGCAAACGAATTGAGGTTCCACGAACCTGCTCACGCGTGCCATGCTTTTTCAGTGCATCCAGGGCGTTGAACATGCCACCGAGCGGGTTGTTGATTTCATGGGCCATGCCGGAAGCAAGGCGGCCAAGGCTTGCCACCTTCTCTTCCTCGGCCAGTTGGCCTGCTAGAAACTCGCGTTCATTCACCGCCTGAGACAGGACATTGTAACGGCCAAACAGGCGGCGAAATTCACTGCTTTGCCGCATGACGACGGAGTCAGGAATGAGCTCAATCTTGCCTTGGCTCGCCTGATCGAGATGCAGCGACATGATACGGACGGGTCTGATCATACGTAAAACGGCCAGATACCCGGCAATTGCCAGGATAAGTGTGAGCAGAAGATTGGTCAGGAGCAGGGTTCGCAACACGTCTCTACGTTCCTGCAGCAGCCCGCCAATATCAGCTTCCGCATATATTTTGCCGATTTCACGATCCTGATAAGGTAGTGGTCTCAACAGAAAGGCTGTAGCTTTTTCTTCATTGAGGATGACTTCTTTACCATCGGTAAAGTGTGCCAATACCGACTTTTCAGCAACAATATCAGAAGGGAATTTTGCCGGATCACTGGCTGCCAGTATCTTGCCTTCAGCATTTGTGACAATCGTCCATCGGACATTCAGTCCCCTATACCGTTCACGCGATCTATCCAATGTATCGAAGACTTCCCAAACATCGCCGCGAAACACCGAGGGAATGAGCGAGGCCGATAATCCATCAAGATAGGCCGAGGCGAGTTGTTGGAGGTGCTGCTCCTGATTCTCTTCGAGACGGGCCAAGACGCGATTCGTGATGATTGCACTTACGGTGAACATGAGCACCGCCACAAGCAAGGGCACTTTGAACGACAGCGGCCAGGTCATGGGGTTTAACCGGCTGACAGGATTTGTCCCGCTCATGATCCCAGCCCTCGCACCAGCATCATTTTCGCCGCAATCGTATCGAAAAGCGATTCCGGCTCATCGGCAAAGCCATCGAGCTTCAACATATTGAGAACATGCCTGCCCTCATCGTCCTCCGACATCTCGACGAGTGCCTTGTGCAGCAGTTCAACTGCTTCCGACAGTCTCTGGGTCTTCAAGCAAGCAATTGGTGGAAAACCCAGGAGTTCCGAGACGGCGACAATTTCCGTCTTGGCCGTAAGCTCGGGTTCAAGTGATGACATCACTTCCCACACATAGCCATCGACGCTTCCGCTTTGGGCCAGTCCTGATGCGACCGCCCGCACCACATTGCGATGCCCATAGGTAAAGATGGTCTTGCGGAAGAACTGATCGGGCCGGAGTTTTCTTTCCGCCAACAATGATGCGGTGACCAAGTACCCGGAATTGCTGTTTGGGTCAGAGAAAGCATGGATATCGCCTTTCAGGTCATCGATGCTGGTAGCGACCCTTCCTTTGGGGGCAATCAAATAGGATTGATAGAGCGGTTTGCCGCGCCAAATTGGAACAGCGATCAATGACAACTGCTGGCGAAATTGCGCAAAGGGATAGCCACAAATCCATGCGCCATCAAGTTGACCGGAAAGCAACAGAGCAGTGATCTCTTCATAGGTACGCCGCTGGACAAGCTCAACCTTGCGACCTGTCTTGCGGGAAAGATAGGCCTTAAGTTTCGTCAGCAGTTCAAGATCATTTGTTAGAAAAACTGGAGTAAGGCCGAAGTTCAGCGGGCTAAGCACCTGAGCATGTGTCGGGCGCGCAATTGCTGCACTCAGGAACAATGCTGCTCCGCCCAAGATCGAAGAAAAACGCCTCCGCGTGAAGGCAAAGGAAGGGGGCGACTTTTTGAGTTTCTCCTTCATGTTTGCATTATCTCCTACCGGAACGGTTAAAGTCCACATCGTATTCCAACATGTGAGCAGGCCCAAATGCTGCAATGCACCAAGCGAGAATCCGTATGCTTCAACGAATGACTTTAGAGATGTGGGCTAGGGTCTGTTGAGATTCAGGATTGAACGAACCCCTCGTTGGGTCCTACGAGCCGCGAATTGATGATCGCGAGCAATAGCGGGTGACAAGGACACTGGTGAACCGTTTTACCGCCATGACAGCGATAAGCGTGAAGCCCCACAAGGCAAGCGTCAGGTGTTGGCTGAATCCAAGGAGGTTGAATCCGCTGGAAATAGTCTGGAGGATTAACAGCGCAGCGACCAGACCGGTCACCCGACCGAATCCACCGTAGGGATCAATGCCGCCGAGGATTGCGGCAAGTATTGTGATGAGCAGATATGACTGTGCGATATCGGCGCCTGCGGAGTTGAAGCGCGCCATCATCACGATGGCCGCCAGCCAACAGAGCAGGCTCGACAGCACATAAACCCAGACCTGAACCCGCCGCGTATCAACGCCGGAGAAACGCGTCGACTCGAGATTGGAGCCAATCATGTGGATCTGAATGCCGAGCACCGTGCGGGTTAGAAGAATGTGCACCCCCAAGGTGACAACAGCAAAGATGCCAAACGATATAGGGATGCCGGCGATGGTTTCGTTCGAGACATGGATAAGGGCGTCAGGGAATCCTGAAAGCGTTTGGCCGCGGGTCAGCCAGATGCTGACACCAGAAATCAACGTTTGAGTCCCCAGCGTCACTAGGATCGGATGGACGCCGATTACCGCAACGATGAAACCGGTAATCAGGCCGATGATTAGGCAAAGCAGAAAGCCAGCGACGAAAGCGAAAGCGATCCACAGCCAGATTTCACCGCCTGCCGCATCTGCGGGCATCTGCGTCGTTAAAATCCACGCCATCAGAAGCGCGGCTTGGTTGGCGGTGGCGATGATCGCAAGGTTGAGGCCGCCGGAAACCAGCGGTATTGCCATCGCCAGCGACAGGAGTCCGAGTTCTGGCAACTGGAACATCATTGACTGCATGGTCCCCGGCTGCAGAAAGGTGCCTGGCAGGAGAACACTAAAGGCAGCGAACAACCCCAGAAGCAACAGCAGCAGGCCGACGAGATTAGTACCGGTGCTCTCGCGGATTGCCGCAACCGCACGATCAAGCGGTGCCCTGACGGCATCGGTGCGCGGTAATGGCTGCTCGGAGCGACTCACGTTGCGGCACCCACGATGCGCCGTCGACTACGTGCTCGTCGCTCGGTGAGCGCTGTAACACTGATTGAAATTAGAATAGCGAGGCCTATAACGACGTCAAAGAAATAGGGCGAAATCCCAAGAAGGTTCAGTCCGTTTTGCAATATTGCAAGGAGGAGTACGCCGAGTACGACGCCGCTCATCGAGCCCAGTCCGCCGATAAGACTCGCGCCACCGAGAATTGCGACTGCTAACACGCTGAGCTCGGTGCCGAACATCGCTGTCGGAACCACCTGATGAACCCTGTGGGCCTGTACAAAACCGGCGAGGCCGGCGAGGAAGCCGAGATACCCGTAAATGAGGAGCTGGAGGCGCAGTATGTGAATCCCTACGCGGCTCGCCGCCTCCGGGTTGCCGCCAAGTGCATAGATCTGACGGCCGGCATGGGTTCGCGACATCAACAGGTGAGTAACAATAATGACAGCGACCATGATAACCATGGGAAGGGTTATGCGCGCGAAGTCCCCGGTTGCCGTCTCGAAACGAAAAAGCACGACGCGGTCCGTCCACCAGTCGGGAAGGTTGTAGATTTCGCTGCCGCCGGTGAAATAAATGAGGAGTGCATAGAAAATACTTGACGTCGCGATCGTCACGATGATCGACACAACGTTGAGATAATAGGTTAGAAGTGCGTTAACGCAGCCAAGAAGTGCACCTAATGCGCAGGCAAGCGCTATGGCAGGAAGCGCCGGAACGCCGTAGTGCGTCGCAACCATTGCGGCGATGTATTGCGTCACCGAGGCGACTGCAGCGAAGGAGATATCAATGCCCCCCGATACAAGCACAACAAAAACGCCCGCCGCAAGGATCGTGGTGACGGAGTAGGCTTCGATCAGGTCGGCGGCGTTGGAAAGGGTCAAAAAGTAAGGCGAAGAAAACGAGAAGATCATCGCGACGATGACGATCACTACGGCAAGCGTCGTTTCGGCACGGCTGAAAATCGCGGCGAATGCTCTACGCAAAAATTGCCTCCGATAGTAACGTCTCGCTTGTCGCTCCGGGAACGTATTCCCCAACCAAGCGTCCCTCGCGCATATGCAAGATGCGATCGGCGTTAAAGTAGACCTCGGGTATCTCGTCGGAGATCAGGAGGATGGCAACGCCCTCGTCAGAGAGCTTGCGGATAATGTCATAGATTCCCTGCTTGTTGCGAATGTCGACGCCCGCCGTTGGGGTGTCGAGAATGAGAATCTTCGGATTGGTAGCCAGCCACTTGGCCAGAACGACACGCTGCTGATTGCCGCCCGACAAGGTGTGAACGGCGGCGCCGATATTTGATGCCTTGATGCCGAGTCGCGTTATCCACTCGGCAGCGAGTCCGCTTCGCCGGCGCGGGGGGACAAGCCCACAGCCGTTTGCAAGCCGGTCGAGCATGGTGATTGCGGCGTTGTCCACAATCGACTGTCGAAGGTTCAGGCCGAGCAACAGTCGGTCTTCCGAAACATAAGCGATGCCGGCCCGGATTGCGTCCTGGTTCGAGCGGAGTCGGAGCGGTTCGCCGTCAAGCAGTATCTCGCCATGGTCAAAATGCGTCATTCCGAAGAGTGCGAGGGCAAGCTCGGTTCGCCCGGACCCCATCAGTCCAATGATGCCCAGCACCTCACCGGAGTGCAAAGCGAACGAAACATCGGTGAATTCGCCGCTGCGCCCGCCACCCTTCACCTCGAGGACCGGGTCACGGCCGTCCAGCTTTCGTGCTTTAACAGTATGATTGATGCGGCTTCCGGTCATCAGTTCAGCCAGCCGGTGATCGTCAACCTCAGCCGCCGGAAGCGTATCGACCTTGCGTCCATCGCGAAGCACCGTAACACGTTCGGCAAGGGCCACGACCTCTTCCAGCCGATGGCTGACGAAAACAACCGCCAATCCCAGTTCCTTCAGGCGGCGGACAATTTCGAGCAGGCGAACGACCTCATGATGCGTCAGTGACGATGTCGGTTCGTCCATGAATAAAAGCTTCGCTTTGGCAGCAAGTCCACGGCAAATCGCCACTATCTGCCGTTCGGCAACGGCGAGCTGACCGACGATGGCGTTGAGTGGCAGATGCGCGTCAAGGCTCGCCAAGACTTCAGTGGCAATTGTGCGCATGGCCTTGCGGCGTACGGCCGAGAGCGGCGCGCCGAGCTCCCGGTCGATGGCGATGTTTTCCCATACGCTGAGGTTTGGAAACAGCGAGAGATCCTGATAGATTACCTGTATGCCCAGCTTCTTTGCCTGATAGGGCGTCAGGTGATCGAAGGCCGTGCCATCGATGACGATGCGGCCTCCCACGTCGGGTCGATGGACGCCAGCAACGATCTTGATGAGCGTGGATTTGCCGGAACCGTTCTCTCCCACCAGGCAATGAACTTCGCCGGGATTCACCGACCAGTCGACGGCATCGAGGGCGACTGTCCCGCCGAAACGCTTGCCGATATTTTCGAGCTTGAGAAACGGGTGAGTGGGCGGGATCGGTTCTGTCATATGCTCTGCCAGTAGGGAAGCCGCGCCCCAGCCGAGACGTTAGCCAGAACGCAATTTCCTTGATTGCCGACGATACCTACAAAAGCTTCTACGCGCTCAGATCGATTATCTCGACGGCTCAATCCGATCACTAGATCAGTTTTGCCAGTTCGTCGATTGTTTCGGGATTGATGTCGAGCATCTTGTTTGCCCGTATCGTCCGTTCCTCTGGCCCCAATTGAACCGGTCCAAGGCCCGGGATATCCATGCCGTCGACCGGAGTCTTGCCGGTGGCGAGAAGATTCCCCAGTTGAACCATGGCGTAGCCGGCGTCGATTGGATTCCACAGGTAGCCCCGCGTAATCGCCCCCGATTTCATCAGTTTCTGGCCCTGACTCGGAATGAACGGACCGACGACAATGACCTTACCGATCTTGTCGGCATCAGAAACGGCTTGACCAGCGCCGATTGGCCCGTTGGCACCGAAGATCAGGAAGCCCTTGAGGTCCGGATTGGCGCGCATCACGTCAGCCGCTGTTTTCTGGCTATCCTCCACGCTGTTAGAGACGCCGTAGCGATCGCCAACCTGCTGCATCTTCGGATATTTCGCCTTCTGGAGCGCCACTGCAGCGTCGGCCCAGACGTTGTGCAGCGTGACCGTGAGGCCGCCGACGTAGACTACGTATTTTCCTTCGCCGCCGATGGCCTGCGCGAATGCTTCGAGGTGGGCCTCGCCAAACTGCTTGTCCTGAATGAGCTCGATATCCCAGTCAGCGTTCTTCTGGCCTGGCTGTTCGTGAACAATGACTTTGATGCCAGCGTCCTGAGCACGCTTGAAGACCGGCTCCAACGCCGCGCCGTCGTTCGGTATGACGCCTATGACATCGACTTTTTTGGCGATCAGATCTTCTACCGCCCGGACTTGCTGGGCCGCGTCTGCCTCAGTCGGGATTATCATTGTGGCGTTTACGCCGAGTTCCTTACCGGCTTTGAGCACGCCTTTTTCGACGTTGTCGAACCACGGAATACGTATCTTGCCGACGATCCCAATCTGTGGCGGGTTATTGGCAGCCCCAGCCGCGAGTGGGCCGAGCACCGTTAGTGCGCCAACAGCGGCGCCTGACTTAAGAACTGTTCTTCTTGTAATTGGGCGCATTGGTTCTTCCTCCCAAAATTTATAGGCTTCTTGTAGGCCCACCGTTCCCAAAGTGGACAGACCACTTTTGTACTCTCCTTGCTATTGAAGTCAAGCGAGATAGCGCCTGCCAACTCTCTCAGCGTCGATGACGGCCCACGCCAGCGCGCCCTGATGAATGTCGCGGAGATGAATCTTCCTGAATGGTGCGATCCTCTTCGATGACACGACGCGTGCTCATCTCTATGTGGTCAAGATGGAGACTCATCGCAGCAACAGCCTTGACAGGATCATGCGCTTCGATGGAACTGACAATTGTTGTGTGCTCCCCAAGACTTCGGCGAATGAGCGATAGGTCCTGGGTGGCCCGACGGCGGACGTCGAGACCCATGTTGTAGAGACCATAAGCGATCCGTTCGAGAACCATATTGCCGGCGGTGGCCGATAGGCGAGCGTGAAAGCGGCTATCGAGCATTCGGAAGGCCACGGGATCACTCAATACCTTTTCATGAGCCAGCAGCATTCCCTTAAGGTCGTCGATGTCGTCGGCGGTGGCTTTCTGTGCTGCCTTCCGAACGATCTCGAGCTCGACGAGGCGACGGCTGTCGAAGGCGTCGGTCAAGTTCGCTTCCGACAAGGCAAGAAAGAAATCGAGCGGCGCGAGCAGTGTTCGCGCTTCGAGGTTGGTCACATAGGCGCCGCCGCCATGACGAGTGTCGACGACTCCGAGAATTGAAAGGGCGCGCAGGGCCTCACGAAGGCTAGGCCGGCTTATGTCGAGAATCTCAATCAGGTTACGCTCCGAAGGGAGCCTGTCGCCAGCGCGGAGCATCCCCGTTCGGATGAGGTCGAGGACGCGATTGACGACCGACTGCGCAACACCCTTCTTGGCACCGGATGGCACATCCCCTCCGATGGGCAGGAACGTTACGTTTGTCTTCTTTGCCATGTCGATCCGCTCCATATCCGCCACCGGACGCACTATTGGGTTACAGTCAGTGCCAGACTTCGTTAGGTTCAAACGCACCCCAACTTGGAATGGGGGGCTGTAGTCCGTCCTTAATCCACAGAAAGCGCCCGTTTATCGACGCCGACTTCTCGTCAAGGAGCGCTACGATGAGATCACTGGCCTTTTCGGGATCGTCACCACCTGTCTCTGCTACCCAGCGCGCCCATTCACGGTAACGATCGGCCTCGGGACCTAGGTTTTTTGCCGCATCGCGGACCGTAGCCCACATATCTGTCTTCACGTCGCCTGGATGAATGACGTTTGCGGTCACGCCGCTGCCAGCGATTTCCGATGCAAGGTGCCGGGTAAACTGATTTAGAGCGGCTTTGCTGGTTCCATAGGCACTGTTGATCGGACCGGGTTCATGCAGCGCCGCGGCCGACGTCACGTTAACGACACGGCCCCATTGCCGCGCCATCATTCCTTCAATGAATGCGTGACACATGAGATATGCGCCCACGACGTTGACCATTTGTGTTTTGATCCACTCATCTGGATCGGTCTTCCAGACGAGTTCGATCGGGCCGAACATCCCCGCGGCATTGATCAGAATCGAGGGCTGTCCGAGTTCGTCGATGACGCGGCCCCTGATCGCTTTAATTGACTTCGGGCTGCTGACATCAGCTGCGAAGACTAGAGCCTTACCACCAGCCTGGAGGACGTGATCAGCGGTCTCACGAAGCTGTATTTCTGAGCGTGAAATGAGGGCGGTTCTTACCTTCAACTGGGCGAGACGCACCGCTATTCGTTGTCCTATCCCGCGCCCTGCTCCGGTGATAACGGCAATCTTGCCCGCCAAGTGTTCCATGTTTCTCCCAACTCATCAAAGAAAACCAGGAACACAGAATATGAGGTCAAAACTGGTCTGTCCACTTTGTTCTGCCTCATGAGAGCCTGCGTTGGGGTAAAAGTGAATGCAGTCTCCAATTAAAAGTACGAAAGACTGTTACGGTTTTCAACCCCGTCGAACCCTTTGGCAACTTGCCGACCTTCTTTCGAATTGCCTTAGGCTGTCCGACATGGTCGCTGTGTCCCAATGATACCGGATCGCTGGCGGGAAAGGATTTGTCCAGGGCGTCATCAAGCTTTTGATTGATGGAAACCCTGTGGCGCAATGGAACCAGTTTGAGTTCGTCACCGCGGTTCATCGCTTACCCTTTGACCCCAGCTCCAATAGGCATCGCTGCCTGGCACTAATCCGGTTTCTTGAAAGCCTCGTTCACGTCATCCTGGGTGACGCGCGCTCCCGGATTGCCCTGCTGGTTCAGATTCTGCTCTTCGGTGCCGTCACCCATCATGCCGGGGTGCTGATTATTAGCCTGCTGGTTTGTCGACTTAGGCTTCGATTTCGCAACTGATTTCCGCTTCGGTTTGGAAGCCTTGACCGCTACGCGCTTCGTCTTGATTGCAGAGCTCTTCTTCGCCTTGACTGGCTTGGCCTTGGCGACTTTCTTCTTTGCTGCGCTTTTGGCAGTGGTCCGCTTCCGCTTGGTGCCAATCTTTCGGGTTTTCACGGTCTTTTTTGCTTTCCTGGCCATCATTTCCTCCAAAGTCTAGGCCGAAAACGATACCACGTGCCTAAGTGTCCGTCTTCAAATCATTTTAAATTTCGCCTGCGCGGCAACTTTTTCCAAGTGTCGTCCAAGGTTGTTCATGACCATGCTCTGTGGTAGCCATGAGGCATGGTCGGTTGCTGAACTATCAAGTTGAACCGCACATACGCATTGACACTATGGGCGGCTGTTGTTGCTGAACTAGGAGGTTGTCATGAAATATGTACTGGTGGCATTTTGGATGATGGTCATGTGCGGCGTAGCGGAATCTCAGAACTCCACTGGGGACGCAAAAATTTCCATTGGCCCTTGGCAGATCGGTGCAGATTTCACCGAAGAGCGAAAGCTGGACCAATGCGTTATGAGCCGCATGACCAAGGACGGGATCGAAGCGCGATTCACCCGAGAAGAGGCTGGATTGTCGCTTGTGATGACCTCGCCGCGTTGGGAACTGGATAAAGGGACGACCTATCCAGTGGAATTTGTCGCCGGTTCAACGGCCTGGAAAGCCGACGTTGCCGCTGCGAGCGACGCCGTCCGTGTAGCGCTGACGGACCAGCTCTTTAACGACGCGCTGAAGAAAGCAAATTCTCTGGAGGTTCGCGCAGCAGGGAAAACGATTACCGTTTCACTCAACCGGAGTGCGGACGCATTTGCACGATTGGAACGCTGTTATCAGACCAACAACAAGGCGGGTGAGACAAATCCATTCGTCGCACCAAAACCCTAGGCCTGAACGCGAAGGTCACTCTGATTGTCGGAGGCATTGGGGGATCGGCTAACGGTAGGCCCCTCAGACTGTGACCCTGTTTATCTGGGTTTGAATCCTGGTCCCCCAGCCACTTAGATTTCGTTAGCGAGCGCAGCGAGCTTAGGAAATCAAGTGCCCCGGCGAAGGCCGGGGCCTGGCTTGTCAAGCGATTGGCATTTCAGATCACCAATTTACCTCTACTCTCTATGTTCACCCACGGGGCATGTCTTCCGCCGCATGGAAAACGGCAATGACTTCGACATGGCTAGCCGTGATGCGGTAGACGGCGATGTAAGGAAGGCTGGGCACAACCACCTCTCGGGTGCCAGCCACACCGCCTATGCGTCCAGAGTTGGGGAAGTCCGCAAGTCGATAGGTCGCCCGCTCAATCGCGTGAACAACGCGCGCAGCGGCTGAGGGGTTGTGCTGAAAGATGTAATCGTGAATGTGCGCGATGTCGTTGCGCGCGGCTGCGGTAAAACAGACCTTCATTTCCCGAGTTTGCGGAAGAATGCCTCCATTTCCGCTTCGGGCACGAGCGCCTCCGGGGCGGCCATCCGGCGGCGCACTTCGTCTTCCTGGTCTTTTGAAAGGTGAAGCTTGGAAGAATCCTGTTCAACAATGGCAAGCACCATTTCACCAACTTCATCTTGCCGGCTGTCTGGCAGGGTTTTGGCTCTTTCAAGGGCACGTTCAAGTAATTTTGTCATGCCGGAACAATACCACAGTTCAGTTAGATTGTCTCGATATTCCCAAAGCCATTTACATCAAATAAGAGAATGACATGGCAGTACCCCGTGGCAAAACCATAAGGCCGGATTCCAAGGGGCGCCGGGCGCAAGAGCCCTATCAGGAGATTTCGGCGCGCGAAGCGTTGTTGTTTAAGAACAAGAAAGCTCTGCAGAGTGTCAAACAGGGCCTGCGTGACGCTAAGGCTGGCAAGGTCCAAGATTTGGGGAACTTCACAAAATATATCAGCGAATAATTTCCGATTTTGGCTTTCAAGCTCTATCCTATGACTGGAAACAATACAGTGGGTTGGCTTGTTAGACTGCCTAAAGAGGTTGACGCTAGAAATAATTGTGGCAAGAACGTTAGGCAAACACCTAAAGCATCTAACTATGAAGCGAAACGAGATAGAGCAGTTATTGAAAAGAGCTTTGCAAAGCGTAGTCGAGAATCACGCTAAATTGTTTACGTTGAACGTATCAGAACGCGCCCTGACTCATCAATTTGCTCTGGCAATTCGCCAGTTCACCCCTGCTTCTTACGATGTCGATGTCGAATACAATCGGCATTTTGACAATCCAAAAAGACTAAACTTGCCTAGACGAAAGGCATCAGACAGAGAGATAAGGGCCACCACTGTTTTCCCTGATATCATAATTCACAGGCGAAACACTGATGAAAATTTGTTGGTCCTGGAACTAAAGAAACCCAACGAAGATTTGGACTACGATGAATTGAAATTGGCCGCATTCATTATGGAACTCGGCTATTTGCATGCCGCCCATGTTATACTGGGATTAAATTCGAATGGTGACATCATCTATCAAATTATTTGGCACTCCAATACGTCTTAGTTCAGTGGCCTTTCATCACAATTCACCAGTTGGCCGCTATTTTGCAGGGGTCAAGCAAGGCTTTTCATCTTAGGCCTTCTCTCCCCCCACTCCGTCGCATCCTCATAGGCCTGTGACGCCCGCAGCACCGTGCGGTCATCAAACATCTTGCCCACGATATGCAATCCGATCGGCAGGCCCGCTTTGGTGAATCCGCAAGGCACGCTCGCCGCCGGTTGTTGCGTGAGGTTGAAGGGATAGGAAAACGGCGTCCAGTTCACCCACTTGCCCATGCTGTCATCAATCGGTGAAAGCTTGCCCGCCTCGAACGCCGCAATCGGCAGCGTCGGCGTCAGCAGCAGATCATAGCGCTCCATGAACAGACGCATCTGTGTTCCCAGAGCCCCGCGCTGGCGCACCGCCTCGAAATAATCCTCCGGCGTGATCGCCATAGATTGCTCCACGATATCGGCCAGGCCCGGATCAAGCAGCGCCTTCTTCGCCTCCGGCAATTTGCCGAGCAGCGCCCTGGCGCCCGACCACCACAGAATGCGAAAACATGGGCCCGGATCGGCAAAGCCCGGATCAACAAGTTCGATCTCCGCACCCAGATCCGCCAAAACCTGCACGGCCTTCTTGACGGCCGAGGCAATTTCCGGATCAACGTCCACATAGCCAAGCGCCGGGCTGAAGGCGATCTTCAGGCCTTGAACCCCCTTCCTCAGTTTCTTCATGTAATCGCGCCCCTCATAGGGAAGCGAAGTCCAGTCGCGCGCGTCGGGCTTGGCGATTTCATTCATCATCAGGGCGGAGTCTTCCACCGTCCGCGTCATCGGCCCCACATGGGCCACCGTGCCGAAGGGCGACAGCGGATAGGCAGGCACCCGCCCGAAGGAAGGCTTGAGGCCATAGATGCCACTGAAGCCTGCCGGAATGCGGATCGACCCGCCGCCATCGGTGCCGAGCGACAAGGGCGCATAGCCCGCCGCCACCCCCGCCGCCGAGCCGCCCGATGAGCCACCCGGCGTTTTCGAGAGGTCCCAGGGATTGCGCGTGATGCCGGTGAGCGGCGAGTCAGTGACGCCCTTCCAGCCGAATTCCGGCGTGGTCGTGGCCCCGAGGAAAACCGCGCCCGCCTCCCGAAGCCGTGCAACCGATGGCGCATCCTGGTCCCAGGGCTGGTTGCGATCCACAGTCTTTGAGCCCCGCAGCGTGGGCCAGCCCTTGACCAGCAGCAAATCCTTGATGAGCACGGGAACGCCATCCAGCGGGCTGAGCGCCTCGCCCTTGTTCCACCGCACCTCGCTGGCCTTGGCCTGCTCAAGTGCCGCCTTCTCCTGCACGTGGCACATCGCATAGATGGCGGTGTCGCGCCGGGCGATCTGCGCCAGGCAATCGCGCACCGCATCAATCGGCGAAAACTTCCTCTTGGCATAGCCCTTCGAAAGCTTCGCGGCACTCAGCCAGTTCAATTCCTGCATTTCAAACTCCCATGTCAGAAGGAAGATTTGCAGAATTTATTGTAATAGTCATTAGACCTTGGAAGATCACTCGAATCCCCCTCCCCTTGTGGGGAGGGGTTAGGGGCGGGGGTCTGGTGGTCTGACAGTTGAGCGACCCCCACCCTTAATCCCTCCCCACAAGGGGGAGGGAAAATTCACCTTCAACTAATTTTCATCATCCCGCGTAAGGCCCCTGCAGGCCCAACTTTTCCAAAAGCACAGCATGCTGGTTGCTGGCTTTCACCAGCGCTGCACCATGCCGCGCGATCAGGTCGCTCCGGCGGTCCGGATTGGTGGTGGAAGACAGCGCCCCCCAGATCGCTGCCATCGCTTCCGCCGTCTTGCGGGCCTGCGCCAGCGCACCTGCATCGTCGGTCGCGCGGGCAAGATCGAGACGTGTCACCGCGCCGACCCCGTTCACCGTGCGCGCGCCCGCATTCACATAACCCGCCGGCAGATCGCCCTTGAGATTGGTCACCGACTTGAACTGGATGAGATCAAAAATCTGGTCAACCGCCTGCTTGGCCCCTTCAACGCGCGACAGGTGTTCCGTGTCCGCCGCCGCATGGGGAAGCAATTCCATCTTGCCCTTATGGCGAACTTCCATCTCGCGATAGGGCACCATGGGACCCGTGAGGGCGCCTGTTTTCGCATCCTTGAACAGGTCCGCATCAATGCAGGCATAGCGCACCTTGCCACTTTGCAACGCTGCATCCAGCGCCTTGGCATCAACAACTTCGCCACGGTCATAATTGATCACTACGGCCCCGTCATTCATCACCGCCAGAACTTCAGTTCCGACGACGCCCGCATTCACATATTTCCCCGTTGCCGCATTAAGTGCCCCAAGCCCCGTATGCGGGCTGATGAAGTCAGCACCACGTGCCGCGTCTTCTGCCGTTGCCGCAAATTCAAAACCTTCCGATTCAATCCATTCCTGATGCCGGGGCCGCGCATGAATGGAAACCTTCATGCCGAAAGCCTTGCAAAGCTTGGCCAGCTCGCGGCCGATATTGCCATAACCAATGATCGCGATTTTTTTGCCCTCAAGCTTTTCCGTCGGAAATTCCTTGAGGTTCCGCGCCGTATCAAAGTCGCCTGCCACCACGCGGGCATGCAATTCATCGACCGCCAGATCGGGAGCCACCTTCAGCATGGCCTTCAGCGCCATCTGCGCCGTGGCGCGGCTGTTGAAGCTCGGCGTGTTCATCAACACAGCCTCGCCGCCCTCGCCATTGCCGCCGCCCCAGATGGCGCAGGCCATATTGCCCGTGCCCGCCCCGATGCGCACCCCGCCAAGTTTGAACACCGACGCCTTCGGCAAAAATGTCGCCGCCGCAATCACCGCGTCGTATTGGCCGGAATTCGTAATCGGCAACAGTTCCGCCTCTGTGCCGAGCTGCGGCTGGTAGAAGAAATGCAGTTTGCCCTTCGCGAGCTTTGTCTCATCGCCCAGCGGGCCCTCATGGAACACCCCGCCCTTCTTCTCAATGTAAGAACGAACTGCACTGTGATCCGGCTTGCCGTCCTTGCCAATCTTGAGTCCGACGAGATCGCACACCAGAATCCTGTAGGCCCGCTTGGGGTCATCCATGCGCTGCCGCCCGCCCTTGTCATTGGGCGGTGGAAATTTTTCGCCAAGGGCGGCCAGCTCTTCCTCAAGCACCAGAATTTTTGCGCGTAAGTACGCATAGTGCAAATTATCCAATAGTGCCGTCACATCCTCCGGTGCGCGGATGCCGCCGATCCACGCCCGGTAATCGCCCGGGGTTCCCGGAAACGCATTCACATAACGCGCCACATCAAGCCCGCGTTCATGGATGCCGTCAGGATGGGTAAGCCCCTCGTAACCCAGTATCTGCTTTGAGCGCGCAATGATCCGCGCATGAATGGCGGCATCCGTGATGTCAGCATCCTTCACCCGCAGCAGTGTGACGGCAGCACCCCGGCGTTCCGGATCAGCCACACCAAGCTCCAGCATGGGATGCGCCGCCACCCATTCATTGATCACCGCACGATTGGCAATGGAGCGCCGGTTGAGATCGGAAACTGAACCAAGCCTCCGCTCCGAGCGCAGCAGCCCAAAGGTCGTCTCGGCGAAGGCCAGCGTGCTGTAGGTGTTGATCACGCCCCCCAGCATCTTGTCCTGGGCCGGATCATAAATCGGTCCCACGTTCACGCTGCGCTCGCCGGTGAGCGGCCGCTTCGCATCAAGCGGCGCCACGATCTTCAACTGCCGCGGAATTGCCCAGGAAGGATTTTTCTGGTTGGCTTCGATCAAGGCAAGCGCCTGCGGCGTGAACGAGGCAACATAGTAACCGGAAATGCCGCCAATCGCCTTCTGGAACGGCATGAACAGGCAGCACTCGCTGACAACCCGGCGAACAATCTTTTCTCCCCAGGGCATCGCCCCAAGCATCGATGTGGCGTCAAGCACCGCATGGTGTTCGTTTGGGTTGCGCTCAATCCACTCCAGCAGATTTGTAATATCGGAAAGCGTATAGGTCGTGGCCCCCGTAGTCTCATGGCCCACGCCCACAAATATCTTGATCCCCATTTTCTCAAGCTGGTCGGCGGAAGGAATGGTGCCTTCTTCGCTGGCGAAATGAATGCGCTTCTCGTTTCCGCCCCGCGCATAACGCTGCAGTTCAATAATCTGCGCCCCCCAGGACTGGCGGAAAAACCCGCCGGCCTTCGCAGGTTCCGATTCCGGTGCCGGGGTATCAACGAAAAGATGCTGGCTCTCGTCCGTCGCATTCATCATGTGCATCAGGCAAACGGTGAAGCCTGAATGCCCGCCGCCAAGTCCCACCGCCATCTTGTTTGTTTTCGGAAACTCGAAATAGCGATGGATTTCGCGCATCATGTCGGCGAGAAACTTGTCCGCCGGATAACCCCGGTGCATGCTCCGGGCAATTTCGGCCACGGTGAAAGGGCCAAGATCGCGCCCCTTGTCGTCCAGCTTGCGGTAGTTCTTCTCAAGCCAGGCCTCGAATTCAAACCGCAGGAGGCGGCTATCAACTTCATCGGTTGTGGCATCGGTGATGGGCCCCACGCCGAAGAACTGGTTGGAGGTGCGTTTCGGCGGGCCCGCCTCGGTCGCCTTGAGTGCGGCCAAGCGCTGCTTCTTCAAATCTTCGATCTTCGCCATCAGCACATCTCCAATTTCGCGAGACATTACTATGGTTGATCACTTCCCCCGCGATCCCCAAATGCGTCATGATTCCGGGAATTTGCGCCGTCCGGCGCGCTTCCCGGCGAAATGGAACCATTTCGCCGATAAGGATTCGCGCCAGGTTAATAAATTGGAGCGTGATCGGACGGAAAACCGGTTCCCACTTTTCCTGATCATGCCCTAGATATTTTGCCGCGTCTTTGCCAGTTCGGCTTGCCCGATATCGAAAGGCACTTCCTCAATCTCGATCGATTGCGTGACCGTTGCCCCACCCGTCACATCCACCGAGTCAATCGTCTGGTCGACGCGGACATAGGATTGGCTGCCGCGAACCACCGTAACCGTAACGGTCTTGGGTATGGTGGGAACAATAAACAGCACGCTCTGCTGCACCGTTACATCCACCTCGCCTTCAGGGAATGTCGCAGCGATGAAGGAGCCCGCCCGCATGCGCCCATAGGATTTATGCGCCATGGAGACAAAAGGATCTTCGCCCCGGAGGCCCAGATCCGTAAGCGGCCGATAGACATAAATTGTGCCGGTGTTTTTGGCGCCTATAATGCCGTTGGGTTGGTAGCGCGCACCCTCTGCCGCACAGCCGGCAAGCGGCAATGCCAACAACTGCAGTACTGACCGACGCGTAATCAAGCCACCCATGAACCGCCCACCCCGAATCACCAGCGCGATGAGAGGGATACTTTAAGGCCGCAATTGGGCAACCGGGGTGGAAAATTAATCGGTGGCCACAAGTTTTCCCGTAAACATGATCGGTCCTGTGGCCTGTCCGGTTGGCGAGCCGCCTTTCGGTTCAAGGCTCACGGCGAACAATGTGTCGTTCAAGACTGCTGGATCGATCTTCCCCAACTTGCTTGCTGGAATTCGGAATGAAGCATCAATCACACCCAGGGATTGCGGCTTGTCGCGTCCGCCGCCCACCGCCCAGAGTTCATAGGATTTTCCGGGTTGTGACGGCGCACCGACAGTTTGCACGCTGATGCTGCCGTTGGCCAAATCGATGGAGGCAAGGAACGCCGGCCCCGGTCCTTCCGCCTGCAAAACGGCCACGTAGCGCTGATCGGTCGATGGTCCCGTTGGCTTGCCCACAAGAATGAAGGCCGCGAGTGACGCCGCAATGGCGCTTGTGCCAATCGTGGCCCAGCGCCAGGCAGAAGCCTTGCGCTTCCAGGCGACAACCGTTTCCGATCCCGCCGCATCGCCCGCTATGGCCTTCATGACTGCACCACGAATGCGGGGCGGCGCCTCGACAGGCTCGAGCGCCAAAGCCAGGGGAATCAACCGCCGTTCCCACGCCCGCACCATAGCCGCAAATTCAGCATCCCCAGCCATCAGCGATTCCGCCTCCTGCCGCTCCGCAGGCGGTAGCGTGCCAAGGGCAAATTCGGCAGCCAGTTCATCCATGTCTTCAGGTCTAGCCATCGAGGCATTCCTTTAGAACTACAAGACTCCGGCGCAGCAGGGTCTTTATTGTCGTTTCGGGGCGCTTGTACTGAACCGCCAGCTCTTCCCGCGTCCAGCCCTGATAATAGGCCAAAAGCACCATGTCCTGACGCTCCTCAGGCAACAGTGCGAGGCATTTTTTGAGGCGGGTCAAGTCCATGGCCAGTTCGGCCTCCGGCATCACCGGCACCGAATCTGCGGCATCCAGTTCCTCGGCCCGTTCCGACATGCGCTCGGCAAAACGGCGTTTGAGATCAATCGCCTGGTTGCGGGCAATGGCAGCCAGCCAGGCCATGGGACGGAGAGAACCCGCCTCATAGGAAGAAGCTCTCTGCCAAACCTTGATGAAAGCCTCCTGCAGGGCCTCTTCGGCAAGCTCCGGTTTCTTCAAAACACAGCGCACCACGGCAAAAAGCTTGCTCGATGTCAGGTCATAAAGCCGGCCAAAGGCCAGCCTGTCCCCGCCTGCTATCAGAGGTAGAAGTCCGTCAAGTTCACGCTCTATGGGTTCAGAAATGGTGCTCATAGTCCCAAATACGGCTCATTTCGCCCAATAGTTGCATATTTTCCCCCGAAGATAAACGCCAGATGAACGGAACATTCAGGTTGGGTTCGAGTTTAGATCAGTATGTTGGTTCCAAGATCGAAACACACGAGAGGAAACCACACCATGATCCGCTACACACTCTTTGTACTTGCCGTCCTCGGTTCAGCAGCCACTGCAATTGCTGCCATCGCCCCCGGCCATGAGATGGTCCCTGCAAATGGGAACGTCACGGTCATCGAAAAGAACCAGGCCTTCCCCGTTTACGGCCCCATCGTTGTCGAACAATGCGCCGTTGAGAATTGCTCGGACGTCGAAAGCGTCGAAACCTGATCGAACTGCCCGGTTCAATCCACCGGGCATCGGAACCGGGGCTGGAAATGGAAACTTTCACCCGCCCCTCTCGTAAAGTGGTCATGACCATACCTCGGTTCCAAAATTCCCCTCCCCAAGCAGATCCCCTGCAATGTCCTGCTTGCAACTCCGAGGCCCCGGGAAACCGGGGCCTCTTTCTTATGTGTATCCATCCACGAAGAAGAGCCCTCATCCGCCCTGTCGGGCACCTCCCATGCCAGAGGTACGGGAGAAGGCGATAATCTCAAAGGTTTTGCCTTCGCCCGTGAGCGAAGCGAATGGGGGTGCCCGACAGGGCGGATGAGGGCTCTGGGGCACGTAACCCATTCAAAGGTTTTGAGCCGAATCTAAACGGGAGATGAACGGCACGTTCAGGCTCCATTCCAAAGCGAACCGGTAGTTTGTTTTTAACGCTGAACACCGTCTCTGGAGGAGACATAAAATGAAGACCGTAATCGCCACCGCAACCCTCACCATCATGTTCCTGTCGGCGGGCGCATTCGCTGGAAATGACACCCGGACAGCCCCACTGGCCAAATCCGAAATCACCAACGTGACCGTGATCTCCAAAAACGGCCAGTGGCCCGTCAAAGGCCAGATCAGTGTCGACGCCTGCTCACTCAGGCGCTGCATGGACGCTTAAACA
>Ga0214473_10002217_pt1 | contig 24181 bp, 22 predicted proteins | sample RVTome_7_FD_203509 | JGI IMG/M metagenome (GOLD analysis project Ga0214473, IMG submission 203509) | Soil microbial communities from uranium-contaminated site in the Upper Colorado River Basin, Wyoming, United States - RVT98D197 | ecosystem: Environmental > Terrestrial > Soil > Contaminated >... | reverse complement strand
CCACGTAACTGAACAACCCGCTCTGGGGATCCTGGCTTCCGCGCATCGGCGTTCCTCCCTGAACGTGAGGACGCCAGTATACCAGTATGGGACGCTCATTCATAGGACTTTTTCAGCACCCTGCTAGTGTCCTAAGTTATAAATTAGTTGTTGGAACGCTGGAGCCGCCGGCCGAAGACGGCCCAAGCGTTGGCGCAACGTGCTCGACTGGTCCTGGCCTGCGCGGAGGGCCACTCCAATACCGCGGTGGCGGCCGCGCTGGGGGTGAGCAAACCGACCGTGGGCAAATGGCGGGCGCGCTTTGTGGCCCAGCGGGTCGACGGGCTCCTGGATGAGCCCCGCCCCGGGGCGCCGCGCCGCCTCACCGATGCCGATGTGGAGCGGGTCCTGATGCGAACCTTGGAGTCGACGCCGCGGCAGGCGACGCACTGGAGTACCCGGTCCATGGCCGCCGCCTGTGGCCTGTCGCAAAGCGCCATCAGTCGGATCTGGCGCGCGTTTGCGCTGCAGCCGCATCGCACGGAGACGTTCAAGCTCTCCAAGGACCCGTTGTTTATTGAGAAGGTCCGCGATATTGTCGGCCTGTATCTGCACCCGCCCGATCGGGCCTTGGTGCTCTGTGTCGATGAGAAAGCCCAGATCCAAGCGCTCGACCGCACGCAACCGTTGTTGCCCCTGCGGCCTGGCCAGGTAGAACGGCGCAGCCACGATTATCGGCGGCCCGGGACGACCTCGCTGTTCGCCGCCCTCGACGTGCAGACGGGCCGGGTCATCGGGCAGTGCCATCGGCGCCATCGGGCGATCGAATTTCGGCGGTTCCTGGACGCCATCGACGCGGCGGTGCCCGCCACACTGGAGGTCCATCTCATCCTCGATAATTACGGCACCCATAAGACCCCGACGATTCGTCGTTGGTTGCTCAAGCGGCTGCGCTATCACGTGCACTTCACCCCGACGAGCGCCTCGTGGATCAACCTGGTCGAACGCTGGTTTGCGGAACTCACCACCAAACGGCTGCGCCGCGGCGTCTTTCGCAGCCCCTACGATCTGGAAGCCGCGATCCGGCAATTCCTGGCCGTCCATAACGAAGCGCCGAAACCCTTTGCCTGGACCAAGACCGCAGATGAGATCCTGGCCAGCATCAGCCGATTTTGTAAACGAACCTCTGACTCAGAACACTAGATTAACTACTTGGGTGTAATGATGGACGTCCGGCTGCTGACAGCAAAAATCGTTCAAACACTGCGCCAGGAAGGTCTCCAGGCCATGCTTCGCAAGTGTTTATGCAATTCCAAATATGACCGCTCCGCGGATGATTTTGACATGAAATACGGGACGGATACAGGAGGTATCGAGCCCTTATGGAAGTTCAAGATACACTCCCCAAACGCGCGTTTTGGGGCGCGCTACGAAGCGACACAGGAACAGGAACTTGCGGACGCCGTAGACTTTCTGCACGAAGACCTGAAAACGTTTACTTTCATTGACCTTGGTTGCGGGAAGGGGAGAACTCTCCTGGTGGCTTCGAGTCTAGGCTTTAAAGAGGTCATTGGCGTTGAGTTCGTGCCAGAGCTCGTGGAGATTGCCAGAACCAATCTGGCGACGAGGCGAATCGCTAACGCTGTTGTGCTGCACGCAGACGCGGTCGACTTTCACTTCCCCAATAGCGATACAGTCGTCTACCTCTACAATCCTTTCTCGCAAGAAGTTCTCCGGAAAGTTGTCGCGAATTTGAAAGAATGTTGTTCAAAAAGGCTATACGTTATATATAAGTCGCCACAATGTTCCGAAGTTGTCGATTCTAGCGGGTTCCTGAGGTGCCTCGGGAGTCCGCCGGAAGCCCGGCGGATCCAGATCTGGAGGAATGTGGCCTGGTAAAACGACGGAATACCAATGACCTGCCTGGTTTTTGCGCTGACGCCATGGTCTCTGCCGGGGAAAGTGCTTTCTGTCATGCTGGCGAAGCTGATAAGAGGTGTATGATGGATTTATCGATCATCATTGTGAATTGGAACTCCAAGGACTATCTCCTTAAGTCGATTGCCGCGATCGAGGCTGAAACAAATGGGATTGAGTTCGAAATTGTGGTCATCGACTCCGGATCGTTCGATGGCTGCGATGAAATGCTGCGGGAGGTTTACCCTCACGTTCTGTTCATCCAGAGCGACAGAAATCTCGGTTTTGCGAAGGCAAACAATGAGGCCTTCAAGGTGTCACGAGGCCGAAATCTCCTTTTTCTAAACCCGGATACAGAAATCGAAGGCCTCGCGATAGAAACGTTATATTATCAGCTGAGTTCTTTACCAAATGCCGGTATTGTGGGAGGAACACTTCTCAACAGCGACAGGTCCATTCAGGAAAGTTGTATCCGGGCTTTCCCGACCGTTTTGAACCAGGTGCTCGATTCCCACATGCTCCGCGGCCTCTTCCCGAGGGCCAGATTGTGGGGCATCGAACCTCTTTTGGCAAGAAACGGGGCGCCGAAGGGAGTGGACGCAGTCTCGGGAGCGTGCCTCATGGTAAAAAGGTCGGTGTTTGAAAGTGTGGGGATGTTTAGCACTGATTACTTCATGTATTCGGAGGATATCGATCTGTGTCTCAAGGTGCGGAAGGCCGGGTTGAATACGTATTATGTCCCAAGGGCCGTCGTCGTCCACCACTGTGGCGCGAGCAGTTCACAGGCCAGCGTAAACACTTTTTCGAGCGTAATGATGTTGGAATCCCGATGGCGGTTCTTCCGAAAGACACGATCGTTGTGGTACTCGAGATTTTACCGCGCTGCAATGTTCGCTGCGTGCATTGTCCGGATCGGATTGGTGTTGTTCGTCTGGCTGGCCCGAAGACTGCTTGGAAGAGAACCTTCTAGCAGAGCAATACTGACAAAATGGATGGCAAGATTGCGCTGGACACTCGGGGGCGAAAGGTGGGTCAAGAATTACTAACACCATCTTCAGGGCGTGTTCTTCCTGGTTTAAGCTATGAAAGGATTGATGAAAACAGTATCTCGTAATACTCGGGTGGTCCAGAGTTTTTGGTTTTGGACAAAGAGGAAAATATGAAAAGGTTACGAGCTCTGTTTATTGTTCTGGTAGCCGGTATTTTGGTGTCGAGTATAACGATATATCCGAAAAATAGCCTTGCGGTTCCACTCGAAGTAGAAGTCTTAGGAAGTACCTATACCATGTTTGTTTACACAAAATGGTATGATCCGCCTACGCGTGAAACATCAAGAACACAAACGTCATCAACTCCAATCGGTGACTATATGTATGATGAAGCTACTTTGGGCTCCAGCACCTATTCTGCAGAGGCATCTGCTGAAGCGGATCTATTTGAAGTTACGGTGTTTGGTAGTACCAAGTTATGGTTGGCCTTGGCGTCTGCACAATCAGAAATGACCTTTTCGCCACTATTAGACGGAACTGCAAATTTAACGGTTGATTTCGGTAGATACTATGATTATGGGTTTACAGAAGGATATGTAAGCTTGTTTGACCTTACATCAAACCAAGAATTATGGAATTACGGATGGGATCATGGTCAAGGAAACGTTCCCTGGGATGGGGGGAGCAGTGCTAATTTAACTCTTGATACATACTTTGCCAATGACCACACATACTACTTATCGATGTTCGCGGGGATGGATTCAAATGGTGATAGTGAGCTAGTCAAGATAGGATTGTCTGGTCTTGAAATAGTGTCTGTCCCCGAACCCTCCACGATGCTCCTTCTTGGCATGGTTCTTGTGGGGCTTGTGGGATTGAGGGGGAAATTTACGAACTATTTAGTTTCAATTCGACGCTGGGGTATTAAGGTATGAAAATTGGAATAATTAAGACGTTCCAAGAGCTGGAAGCTGTGCGGACCGATTGGGAGAGATGGCAAAATCACCCTAATAATGATTTTGCTCAATTCAAGATGGTTTGTCATCTTCGTCCAGAGGTTGAATGTCCATGCGTTACAGTGATAGAGCAAAATGGTGAACCACATGCGTTGCTGGCTGGGCGATTGGAGCGAACTCAATTTGCACCGTCGATTGGCTATTTAACGCCCGTGAGGATATCCGCTAAAGTATTGACAGTCATCCATCAAGGCTTACTTGGCAAAATGGACGAAGAGACCGCTATGAAATCTGTTCATTATCTTTGGTCTTTGCTTGGTTCTGGCGTGGCAGATGCAATTGAATTCCATTATCTCTCTGAGAATTCGCCGCTGCTGCAGGCATTACGGCTTTACGGGTCGAGATGGTTTTGTGAAAAAAAGCCCAGGTGGTCTATCCATTGGGAGAGGGCCCTTCCAGCGGAGGGATCTTTCATAGAGCATAAAGTCCGAGCTAAACACCGCTCCTGGATTCGGAAAAAGGAGCGGGAACTGGAATCAGCCTTCCCCGGCAAGATTTCCTGGCGCTGGATGAGCCGATTTGATGATGTACCTGGACTTTGTGCGCGGCTTGAGGAAGTGGCGGTGCGCACCTATCAACGTGGATTGGGAACTGGCTTCATTGACAATGAGGAGTATCGCCAGCGTTTTGCTCTGTTTGGTCGGCGGGGACAGTTGCGTGTGCAGTTGCTGGAGATTGATGGGAGAGTCCGGGCTTTCTGGTTTGGGACTGTTTACCAAGGCGTTTTTCATCTGTCGGAAACCGGTTATGACCCAGATTTGAGCAGGTACGAAGTCGGGACCCTGATCTTCATTCGAATGAACGATGAGTTGGCGAGGGAGGGTGTCCGGAAACTCGATTTCGGGATAGGAGACGCTCTTTACAAACGACGGTTTGGAGACCAGTCCTGGCGGGAGGCAACAGTCTGGCTGTTTGCTCCGACCACGAAAGGGTTGGCTCTCCGATCCAGTAAGGGATTGTTTGCCACTATAGATAACCTTGGACGACGCTTGACGCAAAAGATTGGAGTTCTGGATCGATTGAAGACCGGATGGCGTCGTCGCCTGGCACCAACCAAATCATCAGTGAACTTGAAATAACCGATAACGGAAAGAATATGAATAGCTTTGCCACAGTATTTCTGCTGATAAACGCGGCCATGCTTCTTTTTTTGCCGCGTCGGTGGGCTCCTCTTCCGCTTCTGGTGGGATCCTGTTACATGACCCTTGGTTGGGGAACCGAGATAGGACCGTTTCACTTCCCCATCATCCGAATATTGGTTGCTGTAGGTGTAGTTCGGGTAATCATTCGAGGCGAGCGTTTGGTGGGTGAGATGAATAGCCTCGAGCAGCTGATGGTGGTATGGACCGCCTGGGCGCTGATTAGCAGTCTCTTTCACAGGGATATTTCTGGAGTGTTGGTAAACCGCCTCGGCCTTGTTTATAACGCGTGCGGCATCTATTTCCTTCTTCGCGTTTTCTGCCGATCGCTGGACGACGTGGTCAGGCTATGCCGTATCACAGCCATCCTTCTGGTGCCGCTATCCATCGAGATGTTATCCGAAAAGATGACGGGTCACAACCTTTTTTCCGCATTGGGCGGTGTCTCGGAATTCTCTGAGATTCGCGAAGGCAGGATTCGTGCTCAAGGGCCTTTTGCTCATTCGATTCTCGCGGGGACAGTCGGTGCGGTATGCCTGCCATTAATGATTGGCCTATGGCAACAACACAGGAAGACTGCGGTTGCAGGAATTGTGGCATCTTTCTCAATTATTTTTGCATCAGCTTCCAGCGGGCCAATCATGAGCGCTTTATTCGGCATTGGAGCGTTGTTTATGTGGCATTGGCGCCACCAAATGCGGCTTGTCCGGTGGCTTGCAGTCTTGGGTTATATCGGGCTGGATCTGATTATGAAGGCGCCCGCATATTACCTTATAGCGCGCATCGATCTGACGGGCAGTAGCACCAGTTGGCACCGAGCAGCGTTAATCGACGCGGCCCTTACGCACCTCTCTGAATGGTGGTTTGCGGGTACGGATTTCACTCGCCACTGGATGCCCACAGGCGTTTCCTGGAGCGAAGAGCACACTGACATTACGAATCATTACCTACGTATGGGAGTAGATGGTGGGCTGCCTTTGATGCTGCTGTTCATAGCCGTGCTGGCAATAGGTTTTTCCTTCGTTGGCCGGACGCTGCAGCAGATGCCTGAGCTGTCACCGCAGTCTCGGTTTATGATCTGGGCTCTTGGGGCGTCGCTCTTTGCGCATGCCACCACCTTTACATCGGTCTCCTACTTTGACCAGTCGTTTGTGTTCATTTACCTGACCCTTGCGGCAATCGGCTCAGTTTGGTCTGAGATGGTTAGGGAGAACGGTCACAGAATAAGCAGACCACACATTTCAAATCAGCTTGCGTTAACACAGAGCAGTTAAGGGGCAGATAAGGTGAAGATTCTGGTCGCGATCGCAAATTACGGAACCAAGAATGTAGGGTTCCTTCGTACCATTATCAAAGAATACCAGTCGATGTCGTACCGCGTGGACATAGTGGTCTTATCTAATATTCCAAAGGAGTTAGGTCCTGGAATCGAAGTCAAAATAGGGCTTTGCTCGAAGAACCCCTGGTCGCTTCCATTTGGGCATAAGAAAATCTTTGCCAAACGGCTCGAAGACTATGACCTTTTTATCTACAGCGAAGATGATATTTTAATAACAAGGGAAAATATTGAATCCTTCCTCCAGCTAACGAAAGTGGTGCCCGAAGACAATATATGTGGCTTTCTTAGATATGAACTGGATTCAACCGGCAAAAAATGGTATCCAGATTTTCGTGGCCCTTATCATTGGTTGCCGAAGTCGGTGAATAAGAAGGATCAATTCACCGTTGCCGAGTTCTCTAATGCTCATTCGGCTTGTTATATTTTAACGCGTGATCAATTACGAAGGGCGATAAACTCTGGAGGATATCTTGTTGAACCTCACCAAGGCCGATATGATTTATTATGTTCTGCAGCAACAGATCCGTATACACAATGTGGACTAAAAAAAGTGATATGTATTTCGCACATATTTGACATGCTAGTTCATCACTTATCTAACAGATATGTAGGCCACTTGGGGATTGATGAAAACGATTTCGACAGACAGATTGCATTCATGCTTTCAACAGAATATGGTGGAAAAGCCCGGCAAGAGCTCTTTATTACGACTAAAAACATTGACAGCGTAATATGGGATAAGCTCTATTTTGATAACAATAACCATGATTTATCGGCAATGGTTTCTCAAAAAGCTAAAAATATTCTATCTGTTGGTTGGGGATACCCTTTTACTGAAGCCACTTTGGTTCAAGATAACCATACAGTCACAGCTATTCCTCTCGACCCAATCGTTGGAACCCTCGCAGCTTCCAGGGGGATTAAAGTTATGGAACCTAATTTTGAGAAAGCCTTTCACGATCTGAAAGAAACTCAATTCGATTGTATTATTTTTTCAGATGTACTACAACATCTAAAAAATCCGCTCGATATCCTGTCAAGAGCAGTTAAGCTGTTAGCGCCTGATGGTGAGTTGTTAATAAGCATTCCGAATTTTAAGTATTTAAAGTTTTTAAAAGATCATTTCCCTTATCCTTTTTTCAAGAGATGGACCTATTCCAAGAATTATCTGCAGATGGTTGACAAGAATCATCTCACAAAATGGTTTCGATCAATTGGAGTTAACGAGATTGATTTCAAGTATGTTGATGGAAGTCAGTACCTCAATCAGCACTTAAACAAATTAAGACCATTTTTGGAAATTGCTAAGGTTTTGTTTACCAAGCGACTGCTCGCGAAAGGGAAGAAAGCACTATCTTCCCAGCGTTGAAATGAGAATATAAGTTAACTCAATGGGAAAAAATATTAGGATTCCTTCTCAAATGTAGCTTTTCAATTGGACTGGACATATCTTGACGCTGAGCCTGCAATCGGGTGTCTTTAGTCCCGCATCTGTAGTTCCCAGAAACCGCAAACGGAGAACCATGACACACAAAAGGATCAACGACTGCGTTCGGTACAAGAGATCTGGATGAGCAGTTGAGACCGAGGGCGATACTACTTAGTAGCTAAAGAAACGACGGGGGTGTTACATGCCACAGATCAATGTTCCTTTTAACTTACTCGAAACCACGCTGCTCAATGTGCCTGGGGCAAGTCATACTACTGCCACGGGTATTAACGATCATGGCCAGATAGTTGGGCATTTTACGGATACCAAAGGAGAGCACGGGTTTCTGTATAAGGCAGGATCATTCAGCCAGCCCATAGACTACCCTGGTGCGGTGGCAACTTACATCCTTGGCATCAATAATTATGGCCAAATCGTCGGACAGTTCCAGGATCTCCATGGAACCTACGGGTTCCTTTACAATACGGGCATATGCAGCCCCCGGTTGATTTATCCAGGCGCAGTTGCTACTTTTGCCAACGACATCAATGATCGTGGAGAGATTGTGGGGGTTTTCCAGGATTCGCAGGGAAAGAACCACGGCTTTCTGTATAATGCCGGTGAATATCGTTTATTGAATGTACCAAGTGGAAAAGAAACTACAGCATCGGGCATCAACAACGGTGGTCAGATCGTAGGGACATCCGCTGATAAAAATGGGACACATGGCTTTGTGTACCTGGAGAACGCAGGAGTATTCAGCTCGCCACTTCATTACCCAGGCGCACATGTTACCCATCCGGAAGGCTTAAACAATCGTGGTCAAATCGTAGGGATTTTTTCTGCTGTTAACGGAAATGACCAAGCCTTTCTGTATCTCGCTGGTGTCGCTATTCAGCTAAACATTCCCGGTGCAGTTAGTGCTGGTGCACTCGATATCAATGACCAAGGCCAAATCGTCGGAAATTTCAGAGATGGCAAGAGAGTATTACACGCTTACTGTGGGGTGGCTCTATTGTAGCCGGAACGGAAGATTCACGAGATGTTCTCTGAATGTTTAAATGGCTCAAATGATCTAAACGGAGTACTTTATGAAAGGCATTATTTTAGCAGGGGGGAGCGGGACGCGGCTCTATCCTATTACACGAGGCGTTTGCAAGCAGTTGCTGCCAGTCTATGAAAAACCCATGATCTACTACCCGCTCTCGGTGCTCATGCTCGCAGGGATCAGGGACATTTTGATCATTTCGACCCCGAGCGACTTGCCGAGATTCAAAGATATCTTTGGGGATGGCGTAGATCTGGGACTACGCTTTTCGTATGAGGAGCAGCCAAAACCGAATGGCCTTGCCGAAGCCTTTCTCATTGGGGAGAGATTTATCAGAAAGGACTCTGTATGCCTGATACTGGGTGATAACATTTTCTTTGGTCACGGCCTGACGGAACTGCTCAAAAAGGCGGGGAGCGATGTCACTTCCTCCGGCGGTGCAACGGTATTCGGCTATTATGTCAAGCACCCCGAGCATTATGGGATCGTCGAGTTCGATGCCGACGGTAGTGTGTTGACCGTAGAGGAAAAGCCTCAGAAGCCGCGGTCACAGTATGCAGTGACCGGTCGTTACTTTTATGACAACGAGGTCGTCACGATTGCAAAGAACATAAAGCCTTCATGGCGTGGAGAGCTTGAAACTACCGATGTCAACAACGCCTATCTCAAGGAGAAAAAACTTCGCGTTGAGCTCATGGGTCGGGGATACGCCTGGCTTGACACGGGGACTCACGAGAGCCTGCTCGAGGCAGGAGAGTTTATTGCCACGATCGAAAGACGCCAGGGCCTCAAGATGTCTTGTATCGAGGAAATCGCGTATAAGCTGGGGTACATAGACAGGAAACAACTGCTCAAAGCAGCGGAAAGCCATAATAAGAACCCCTACGGCGAGTATCTCAGAATGATTGCGGAACAAGGCGGCACGAATGCCCTTTGAACACGATGCTTCAGGCCACCTGCTGCTTTTAACGGCGAACATCATGGTGACCGGCGGTGCAGGATTTATCGGCTTCAATTTCATCAGGCATGTTTTGGGAAGACCGGATTTCACGGGTACGGTCGTTAATTGTAACAAGCTCACCTATGCCGGCAATCTGTTGAACCTGTCGGACATCTCCGGACTGGCTCTATGTTGAGGACCACTGCGATGTCATATGGCTGATCCTGAGCAAAGGAAGACCGGGGGGGGCCTATAATATCGGTGGAAAGCGGCGGATCCTTATAAGACCAAGATGTCCGAACTGCCGAAGGAGTCGGAAAGGAGGTGGAAAAGATGTAAAAGGCGTTGTGCAAAAGAATAAGATAGGGGAGAAATGGAAACAAGTTTAAAACCGAACAGTTACGGAGGGCAAAATCAGAGAGGAGAGTGCATCATGAAGATGCCTATTACGTTCGCTTGGTTGTGTGTGTCGCTACTGTTCGTGGCGGCAGTCGTGCTGCCTCCTGTCGCCGCGCACGCCGCTGCGCCGAGCGGCGCTATCTTCACCACGCTGTCGGATGGCACCGAGGTGAATCTGAACCAGTTCCCGTCGAAGGAGGACGTGTACCTCGACGGCGGCCCCGGGCCCGGCGCGCCCCAGACCGCCGCCGGTCTCGACGATGGCATCTATGCGTTCCAAGTGACAGATCCGTCCGGCAAGGTGCTCCTCTCTACAGACCTTGCAGGGTGCCGTAGGTTCTCCGTCAGCAACGGCATCATCACCGGCATTGTCCCGGCCGGCGGATGCGAACACCTCACCGGCGTCGACATCGACCACAGCGCCGCGACTGTCCAGCTCATGCCCTACCTCGACACGCCCAACAACGGCGGCGTCTACAAGGTTTGGGTCACGCTGGTCGAGGACTACCTTGAGGGCTGCGCTCTGCAGGGCATCCCGAACGGCCTCGCTGTCGTCGACTGCGGTCCGTTATCCCGCCGCTCGGGCGGCGTGGCGCACGGATTTATCCCCGCAGAGAGCAAGACCGACAACTTCAAGGTGAAGGAGGGTCCGCCGCGCGAGATCGACGTGAGGTTCATTGACCATGCCACCGGGGAGCTCATCGACGGCCTTGGGGTAATCTGGATTGACACGCTCGGCGCATCCAACAAGAAGTGGTCCGTCTGGGCGCCGCATCTGCTCGCCTTCCACGAGGCCCATGTGGAAAATGCCGAGACCGGCAACCACCGCTTCGAGATCTCCGACCAGCCAGGCTGCAAGGTGGATGAGGTGATCGTCGATGGCGAGTTGATGCCCGACCTCGGACCGCAGACGGTCGACGTGCTCGCCAAGGCAAGCTTCAAGAGCGGCACGATCTTTGTGGATGTCTTCTGCATTACCTCTCAATAGTTTTGCGCTGCCGCATGTGGCCCAGGGCGCTCGCCCTGGGCCACTAGGGCTATCGTGAACAAGCCGATTTTCATTTTCGATGGCGAATCTACGCAAAGGGGAATCATGCTACGACAAGCCAGACTTGATGCACCGGGCACCCCCGTATCTCAGTGCACTTGCTTGTTCATCAAATTATTTATTGACGAAATGGAATAGAGATGGATGATGTGAAAAGTCTATACGTGACGCGGCATATGAATTCGAGAAACCTTTTATTCTCATTCTTTTCTATAATGACCCTTATAGTGTTCTATGAACCTTTAAGGATACTTTTCGTCCGATCAATTCATGATGAGATCAACGATTATATACTCATTGTCCCTTTGGTAAGCGCCTATTTCTTTTATTTAAAAAGAAAAGAGATATTTTCAAATAATAAGTATTCTTTTAAAACCGGGATTGGGGTAATAATCTTAGGAGTTACATTTTATCTGATAGGAATGAGTCAAGAAAACAGACTTAATCAGAATGATGATCTCTCCATCATAACCTTGTCAAGCGTAATAATTTGGCTAGGAGGTTTTGTCCTTTTCTATAGTTTAGAGGCCTTTAGAAAAGCGATCTTTCCTCTGATGTTTCTTTTCTTTATGGTTCCTATTCCCACTCTTTTGATGGAGAAGATTATTTCTATTTTACAGGAAGGGTCTGCTGAGGCCACTTTCATCCTTTTTCAGCTTTCAGGTGTGCCTGTTCTGCGAGAGGGATTTATCTTTCATCTGCCGAACCTCAGCATTGAGGTTGCAAAGCAGTGCAGCGGAATCCATTCGGGGATAGCGCTTTTTATCACCAGTGTGATCGCGGGGAAATTATTCCTGCTCACCGGATGGAGAAAGTGGCTCTTGATATTGTTTGTTTTCCCAATTGCGATTATGAAGAATGGATTGCGAATCGTGATACTGACGTTGCTTGGAAACAATCTGGATGAGAGAATTCTCTCTGGTTCTCTTCACCGGCAAGGAGGAATCCCCTTCTTCCTCCTTGCCGTTTTGTTGTTGATGATGGTGCTCTGGTTATTGAGAAGGTCAGAAAAAATGGTGAGACCTAATGCGACTTGACATGGGCCTTGGCTCTTGCCCATTGGAGCAGAGTTGCCCCCATCACACCTCCACCACCAGCGACAGGGCTGTTCCCCTCTCCAGTCGTAGACAATACCTTCGAAGGCACGTTAAATTGTTTGCCAGCGGAGGGAGTTTACTGAATCCGTAAATTGGCAGGCGCCGCCGGTCTAGTGGCGCTATTTACAAATTCAAAAGCTCCTCTATCCCATACACCGTCTGCTCCTCGCACATTGCCAAACATATCAGTATTGAATGGTGACGGAAGGGTTTCCCCAGCAGCGGTTGTAGATCTTAGTGAAAAGTTATAATTGACGTAATCAACAAACGGATCACCGCTCGTTGCACTCGTTCCATTAGCTTCACCTCGAGTACCGCCAGAAGCAATATAGTGGCTATAATTGTGAGTTTGAATATTGCTGTAATCAATAGTTGCCGTAGTGTTATAAAATAAGTTGTTATTCGCTATATTGTCCCCAGATCGTATAATAAAATTAGTAAAGACAGTCGATCCGCTAACATTGATGAAAGTATTATTATAAATTCTGGCATTATAGAAATCTTCTCCATTGCCTCCTGCCCAGCCTCCCACCAGTCCATTGCAGCAGTTGTCCCACGGTGCACCCGGTATCCTATAAAATACGTTCCCATAAACGGCCAACTGAGCGTTGTGGTTGTCGGAGTTATCCCACATCAAACCACCCGTTGATTCAATGTCCGTAATGAGGTTATACCTAAAAGTTGTATTTCCTACAGTGCCATCGAAAGACCAGATGGAAGCAAGCGCAGAATGTACGGCACTGGAACCGTAATAAGACTGTACCCAGCCATGCTCAGCAATAAAATTTTGGGAAGAAATGAAGAAAGGACATCTTCCTATTCCGTGAATCCAAAAATAGGATATGGTGACATTGGATGCATTATAAACGGCCAGCCCATCATTTGAAAAGTAACCTCCCTGCGAACTGACACTTCCTTTCCCCTGCATTTCAACGTGACTGATCGTGATGTTATTTGCTGTGCCGGTATAAGCAACACGAATCACGGAATCCGAATCATTTGTTTCAGTAATTTTAAATCCGAAATTCTGGTTCCAATTGTTCTCGGCCCCTCCACCGGTTACTCCATCAAATACCCAATATGAAGTAGTAAACTCAATCTGGCTTGAGAAGGTGGCCTGCCCATCTCCATAAGTGCTGTCCCATCCAGTATCAGTTCCATGATCGGCTAGAGTTGCTTTTTTGACTGTGGTTACTAGCGTGCCAGAAGTGCCATCGTCGAATGTATAACCCCCATAAGATCCATCCGCAATGTAATATGTATCGCCTCTGGTTAAGGTGGATGGAAGAGTTGTATAGGCATTTGTCCAATCATTTCCGTTAGCACTTCCTGAAGCTCCAGAGCGAACATAATGGATAGCTGCCTCTGCACTCACTGTGCCGAGAAAAAACATCGCTAGAGGTAAAGCTACAAACAAAAGAACTCTCAGTTGCATTGACGGGTAGCTAAACGGTATCGTCAGAGGCGACGTGCCTGCCAGCGTCCATGAATTGTGTTTCATGATTCATCCCTCCTTAATTGCTTATTGCTTGGCAACTCGGCTGCGCGCCGTTTCACCTGGCCACCGGGTTCGATGAGTCAAACCGATCGCTCTTCTCTGCGATATGATGGCCGGTCATGTCGTGGCCCCTTGTCTTATCTAAGGACACAGTGAGATACAAAGACATTTGGTTCAGTCGATCGTTTTGATTACTTCATTGGACATCGTACTTTCACTTCCCTGCAAATTGATAGCAGCGACGGTGAAGTGGTATGTGCCTAGTGCAAGATCCGCTACTACGTAGGATGTCTGATTCGGGTTGAGCACTGAGATCAATTGGCTGTTGTCCGTTGTGACCGGCGTTGTCTGGCCATAGTAGATTTGGTATCCCGCCAGATCTGTTATGAGGGAACCGTCCTCGTTGGTGGTGGGTTTCTCCCAGGACAGGGTTGCGGAGTTGACACCAACCGGAATGGAATTCGCCGGATCACTACCGCTTACGCCACCCTCCCCGCATCCTTGAATCATTCCTACAGCTAAGCCGAAAAGAAGAGAGGGCAGTGCCTGAGCGACCTTGCGTCGAAACGTTCGCCACGATCTGAGCGATTGCCCCTTTGATGTCGTTGTCTGTTTGTCTTTCATGGCAGTCTCATGCATTATTCTTTTCATTCCTTATCCCGTTCCTCTGGCAGCTTTTAGGCAAGAGAGGTGCCACAAGCCGAATTACTAAACGTCATATCCATAACGCTTTGAATTTTAGCTGTTTTAAGGTGATGTTGATCTCGAGTTTGCCTGAAATTTTTTAAGAGTCGTCGAGTTTTCATCGGTGCATTATGTAATTTGGTTTACGAATCTGTAATAATCACAATTGACAGAGGTCTTGTCAAGACGTGTGTAAATAGGCCTGCGGATCGCGCGGTGGCACGCCATGACCAGGATGATCGCCAACAGCACGATCAGATCGGCGGCTTGTCCGGGGCCTGACCGCGTCCCTCCGACGGGACGGATCATGCCGCATCCACCGGTGGGACTCGTTTCTTGGACGCTTGTGCTATCTGACGGTATGGCCCACGCATGAACGGTCGATTGAAGATTTCCATTGCTGTCATACGACGACGCGGAGTAATAATACGTCACGCCGTTCTGTAATCCGGCGTGAAGGGTGCTCATGAGTTCGTTCGGCTGGCCGGTAAAATCACCGAGAAGCTCTCCATCGGAGGGGGTGCTGGGGAAGCGGTCGGTCCTGAAGCGGATCCGCACCCCCACGAAGTCCGCGTCGGGAGGATTCGTCCAGGTGAGCGCGACTTGACGATCGCCGGCGCGGGCCGAGAAGTCTCGGGGGGCTTCGGGTGGTGTGTTATCGGTTCCGTTTGTTGACGTTGGTGTCGTCAAAGTTTGATCGACGGAGCGCGACGCGTTGCCGGTGGCGTCGGCGCTGTGAACGCGGAAATGGTACGTGGTTCCCGGTGTGAGGCCGGGGAGTGATTGGCTGTGGCTTATGACCAGCGTCGAATCCGCCGAAGAGGACGAGCCGTACGCCGATGTCGTGCCGTATTCGACGAGTGAGGTCGCTGGTTCGTCGGTTGCCCAACTAATCACGGCCGAGGTTGATGTCATCTGACCGGAAGCGATGTTCTGGATCACCGGACCCGTGGTATCGGGCGCGGCGGACGTCGTGAGCGTATTGGTTGCCGATGTCGCGGCGTTGCCGGCGGTGTCGGTGGTCACCACACGGTAATTATACGTCGTGGTTGGCGAAAGACCCGTGAGCGTGCGGCTGTGACTGGTGACCGGGACCGAGTTCAGTGCGGATGAAAGATTGAACGAAAGGTCGGTGCTGTACTGAACCAGCGAGGTTCCCGCTTCGTTCGTCGTCCAGGTGATGACCGCCGAACTCGCCGTCATCGTGCCTGCGGTGACGCCGGAGATGACCGGTGACGTCGTATCGGGCGCGGCGGATGTGGTGAACGTGCTGTTGGATGAGGTCGCGACGTTCCCCGCTCCGTCGGTGCTCGTCACGCGATAGTGATACGTGGTGGATGCCGCCAGGCCCGTCAGCGTTCGACTGTGACTGGTGACCGGCGTGGAATTGAGGGCTGACGACGACCCATAACTCGTGCTGATTCCGTACTCGACCCGCGACGTTGCGGGTTCGTTGGTGGTCCACGTGATGACGGCGCCGTTCACCGTGACGTTGCTGGCCGTAATCCCCGAGATGACCGGCGGCGTCGTGTCAGGGGCCGCGCTCGTCGTCAAGGTGAAATCGCCGGAGGTGGCGAGATTCCCCGCCGCGTCGCGACTCAGTACCCTAAAGTGGTATGCGGTGGATGCCAGTAAGCCGGTCAATCCCTGGCTATGCCCGGTCACCAAGGCGCTATTCTCGGTTGTGGTCGACCCGTACGCGGTGGTTGTGCCGTATTGGACCTGGGAAGTGGATGCCTCGTCGGTCGTCCAGGTGATCGTCGCGCCGGTCGCGGTGACGTTGCTGGAAGCAACGCCGGAGATGGCTGGAGGAGTGGTGTCGGGCGCCGCGGTGGTCGTAAACGTGTTATCGCCCGACGTGGCAAGATTCCCCGCGGCGTCGGCGCTTTTGATCCGGTAGTGATACGTGGTCGCCGGCGCGAGGCCGCTTAACGCTCTCGTATGAATGGTCGCGAGGGTGCTGTCCAGCGCCGAAGACGTCCCATATGCCGTCGTCGTGCCGTACTCGACGAGCGACGTTGCGGCCTCGTCGGTCGTCCAGGTGATCGTTGCGCCAGAGCTGGTGATACTTCCGGAGGCGATGGCGGAAATCACCGGAGGCATGGTGTCTGCTAATGTCTTCGTCACCTCGTTCGAGAAGGCGCTCTCGTTTCCCGCCGTGTTATACGCGGTCACGGCAAAATAATACGGACTGATCGCCAATCCGGTGACCGTGTATGTGGTCTGAACCCCCGCATCGATCGGTGTCCCGTACACTCCGGATGACGTCCCAAAGTAAATTTTATAACCGGCCAAGTCAGGTTCGGTATTTTGATCCCAGGACAGCGTTGCCTCACCGGCAAACCCGGGAGTGGGGCCTTGCAGCAATACGAGAAGCGCCGCGACCCCGATCAGTGTAAGGCATGCTCTCATAAATTGTTCTCGTGCTCGCTCCATACGTCTCCCAACCCCCAAACGACATCGACCCGATTGAGGAGGCCTTCATACGTACCTCGGTTCCGTTCCCAAGCTCCAAACTCCAATGGCAGCCTTTGATCAAGAGAGGTGCCGCAAGCCGAATCACTGAATGTCATATCCATAACGTGTTGAATTTTAATTGTTTTTAAGGTAATAAGGTAATGTTGATCTCGAATTTGCCTGAAAAAATTTGGTAAGAGCCGTTGAGTGTTCATCGGTCCATTCTATGATTTGGCTTACAAAACTGTAACGATTGCATTGACATTCATTCGGGAAAAAATATTCATTCACGTAGAAAAAATGGTTGCAAATTGGAACTGAGTAGGCGTATATTGGGGACATTCAGCATTGATACATTTTTTGAGTGAAAAATATAGTCGGACAAGACTGCATAGTACGTCACCACTCGCCTGCGAGAGAACAAGGGAAAAGGGGACGTTCATGATCAAGCGCAGATCGGCCATCCTCAGTATCCTGGCTTTATTGGTGATTACCTTTAGCCCTATGGTGGTCCCCGAGGCCGCGGCCATCCCGGTGCTCCAATTGGACATTGGCGGCGGCGTGTACGACCTTGAAACCGAGACCATTGTCGGGACCTCGGATCCGTTTACGTTGTATGCCATCCTGACCCCTCGTTGGGGCGCAACGACCGAACAGATCAATGCGTTGTTGGCCGAGACCTACTACATTTCAGTCGCGCTCACCCCGAAGACCGCCCCTCCGGGAGGCTCGCTCGGAAGCTTTACGTTCAACGACGGGACTATCATCCATGATGTCGATGTCACGAGCGGCATGGATTTCGGCGTTCCTCCGCTGGAGTCGAACGTGACGTTCGACGCGAACGATCTGTCGAAGCACGGTATTTACGAAACGTACTTCAGGGAGTTTGACTTTACGTTCAACTCGATCAATACCGCGCTCGCTTACAATACGGCGGATGACCCCGGCGGCCCAACGGCCGGCTCCGGCGCTTATTTTGCCGCGTTTGACGTGGACAGTACGGGCCTTGCGGCAGGCTATGACCTGCACTTTGATCTGTACAATGCCGAGGTCAAGAACGGTGGCGATATCGACCGCGATATGTTCGCGCCGTTCTCGCACGACGCGGAGTGCTGCCGACAAGTTCCGGAGCCGGCGTCAGTGGTTCTCCTAGGGTCTGGCTTGGTGGGTCTTGGATTGCTGAAGAGGAAATTCTTCAAAGCCTAACAGGCTGCTGAAAAAGCCCATCTGCTGCGTTCTCGGTCGTCTGAAATCCTCACGTACGACTCAGTACGCTCCGGTTTCCTCCTCGCTGCGGCCTTGCAGCTGGGGATTTTTGAGCAGCCTGCAAGCTTTACCGATCCCTGTGGCTCACCCGATCTTCAATGCCTTCAGCGCCTGCCGAGCCTCATCGGCTTCATTAAATGATGGATCGAGTTTGAGGGCTTTTTCCAGCTCGCGCTTGGCCGATTTCGTGTCCCCGGTTTTCTCGTAGGCCATTCCGAGGTGATATCTGACCGTGGCGTTTTGGGGAAGCTTCTCGCTGCTCTCTTTGAGAAGAGCAATCGCTTTGAGATAGGCGCCTTTTTTATAGTAGATCCAGCCTAGCGTGTCCGCAACGCTCGGATCGTGAGGAAGCTGTTCCATCGCGGTTTGCGCCAGATTCAGGGCGGCATCGATGTTTCCGCCGCGCTCCAAATAAAGCCACGCGAGATTATTTGCCGCCGGGGCCAATCGGGGGTCGAGCTTCAAGGCGTGTTCATAGGCCGCGACGGCTTCGTCGTATTTCTGCTGCTGTTCGTACGCCACGCCGAGCAACATGTGCGGGCCGGCGAGCGCCGGCGCCGCTTCGGCCATCTTCCGGTACTGGGCGATGACCTTGTCCGGGTTCTTTTGCCTGGCGTAGAGCTGGCCCAGAGAGACGTAGGCCCCCATCAGATTTTTGTCCAGGTCGAGGGCCTTCTGAAACTGCGATTCCGCAGCCGCCGAGTTGTTCATCCTCGCGTAGACCGTTCCCAAGAGGTGGTGGATCGGCGCTTTTCGCCCGGCCTTTTCTAGCTGCGCCTCCAGGAGGCGGATCGCGCCTTGTGGATCGTTTCGCCCGAGAATGAGGCCGACGAGTTCGGCGAGGGCTTCCGGCGTCCCGGGCGCGCGTTCCAGAGCCAGCCGAAACTGCGCCTCGGCCTCGGTCGGTTTCTTTTGCACCCGGTACACGACGCCCTTTCGGTAATACCCGGAGGGACTGGAGGGGGCGGCGGCGACGAGGGCGTCGAACTGTTGGAGGGCTTCCTGCGCTTTTCCGGCTTGAAGGAGTGCGTCGCCGGCGATCTGGAGAGCCAGCGGATGTCTGGGCAATGCCTTCAGGACGGTTCTCGCCTCCTCGAGGGCCAAGTCAGGCGCTCGAGAGCGAAGATGCAGGTCGGCCAGCGCCAACCGAGTCTCCCAGGCATTCGGCTGGGTTTTCAGCGATTCGGAGAACTCCTGTTTGGCCTGCTGGATGTCTCCGCGCCTCACATAGGCCATCCCGAGTCCCTGGTGAGCTTTTACATGGTTCGGATTTTCCTTCACCGCTTCTTGAAAGTAGCCGATCGCCTGTTGCAGGTCACCGTTGTTCATTAGAAGAAGGCGTCCGGCGAGATAGAGCACGTCGGGATCTGTCTTCCGGTCAACCTGAAGGGATTCGATCAGCGGCGCGGCTTCGTCAAGCTTGCGGAGGTCCAGCAGGAGTTCTGCAAGATTTTTTTTGGCGGTGATGTCTTGGGGGTGTTCCTTGACGATGACACGATATTGTTCCGCCGCATCGTCGGGTCTCCGAACCGCGCGCAGATACTGGGCATAGGCCATTCGCGCGGCCGGATCGTTCGGAAAGGCCCCGACGGTTTCTTGAAAACGCGCGTCGGCCCGGCCCAGATCGCCTGATGCGGCATAATACTGCGCCAGGTTGAGATGCAAGGCCAGTTGCCCCGGTTGCAGATCGATCGCCTTGATGTATGCGGTTTCGGCCTCGGTCTTTTTCCCTTGGATGCGGTACACATTGCCGAGACCGATCATCGGTTCGGGATTCGTGGGGGCCACCCGCGCTGCCTCAACAAACGCGTGTTCCGCTCCGGCGTAATCTTTCCTGGCCATGGCCAAGCCGGCCTGGGCATACAACGGCTTAGGATCGTTGGGATGTGCCTGTCGGGCGTTCTTGATGGCTTCTTCGGCGCGGTCGAGCCGATTTTGCGCCATGGCGCTGTTCGCGAGCAGGAGCAGGGCATCTCGATGTGTGGGGTCTTTTTCCAGAACGAGTTTCGCCTTCACATTTGCGGTTTCAAATTGACGGCCCAGGAGATGCAGCTCTCCGAGCTTGACCTGGGCGTCGAGAAGGTTCGGATCGAGTTCCACCGCCTTGCTCAGCGCGGCGAACGCGGGCCTGGCGTAGGTGAGCGCGTTTTGCTTTAAATAGGCCAGCCCGAGTTTGTACTGGGCGTCGGCGTCGTTTGGGTCGACCTGGATGGTGTTTCGATATTCGATCACGGCTTCCGGATATTTCCCGTCCGCGGCGTACCGTTCGGCCCTCTCGAGATGGGTGGCTTTCAGCGCGGCCGGGTCCTTGCTGCAGCCCGCTCCCAAGATGCCGATCATTCCAATCCAGACGATGACGATTGCGATCGTGCGGGGCATGGTGATCCTTTCTGACGTGTGAAGCAGCGGGTACGATACCACGCCATTGTATGGGATCGGCGGGTCCGAATCCAAGCGAGCACGCCGCGGCGCGGCATTCCGGGGGCGGCCGCTTCTCAAGCCCGCATCGTGATGATCCGCATGGACTTCGTCGTTGATGGGGGAGCACGATGTCCGGCAAAGGCAGACCGACGACCCGCTCCGTTGACGCTCCTACAGGCCGTGCCGGGATGTCAGCGGGAGCCGCGACTCAAGGTCAACTCAGCGCGGGATCGACTCTTGGAATGCCGGTGTACTCACTCTGAGATCGTATCCCCCGGCCCGCCAGCACCCTCTCGCGGCCGACGGCCGTTGCCGAGCGCTGGCCACGAGAGCGTGCATCCCGTCCGCCCCCGCGGGGGATCCCCCGCTGACACCATCTCGGCTCCGCTCCATTCGTCGCGTCTCCGAGATCGTGTGAACGACGCGCTTCCTCCGACGCCGAGACGACTCACGACGGGGGCCCAGATCGCCAATCTCGAAGATCTGACCGATCAGCTCTGCCACCGGTATCTGCCTGATGTGGGCGCTAATGTGCTGGTCATCGTCGCGCTGGTGATCGCGCTGTATGTGGTGGTGGTCCGCAAAGCTCCGCAGCGGAGTATGACCTAGGTGCGGGCGATGGCGCCTGAGGCATTGGGAGGTTCGTTCTATCCCGGCATGGTTTCTCAGGAGCCACGGAATCATTGAACAGGATCAGCTCCGACCTCGGGTTCAAACAATCCCGCTTGACCGCGCCGCCCGTTCAGCGTACTATCAACCCGTGACGTTCTAGCCCCGCTGGCTAGCCTATCCGTCGCGCTTGATCGTTTCCCCCGCGCGACCGATTCTCCAGTCTCCGCAGCTTCTACGCCGAAGCCCCTGTTGGTCGTTGCCTGCGACGGACGGCAACCGTCGATAGGCAGACGAATGTATCATACGGACCACGGAATCAAGCCCGTAGAAGGGTCCCGGAGACTTATAAGCAGGATGGCTATCGAATCATGGTGTTGATGCCGGAAAAAGGATAGGGAACAGTATCTGTATCGGAAGTGTCGAGACGCTGAGGCGATGAGTTGTGCTTCGCGTTTAATAGCCAAACAGGAGGCGCCATGGACTACAACAAAGCCGTCTTTAAACGCGAGGCATGGGGCATCAAACCGTGTAAGCATCCCACAATTGAGTCGGAATATTTCATGGGAAAGAACACTAATAAGACCGTTTGTACAGTCTGCGGAAAGCTTTTTCTTTCCGGTTTGTAATTCAATTCCTGACAAAGCTAAAGACCGGTTCAACTGCCGATCGTGTTGCTACCTCCTCTGATCAGGCTCAAGGAGAGAGCCGTCCGAGCGTAAAGAGGGAGAGGTGAACGAAATGTATCTAGTGTCGAGCGGTATCGTCGCGTTGGTGGGAGTGCTGGGTCTGACATTGGGTCTGGCGATCTGGGCGTCCGTGAGTAATAAGAAGAAGGCCAAAACAGAATAGCCATCCTTCCGTTCCATCAAGACTCGTCCTGCCACTCGGCTTTCGTTGTTGGCGAGAGAGACGCGGGCAGTCCGCTAATGAGGAGGAGTACGATGACACCCGACGAGCAAATCGTGAAGATGACGAAAGCGATCAATCAGGCCATCAAGGTGATGGGCGACCGGTTCGGGTCGACGGAGGGGGATGTGGCGAGGGCCATTGAAGCTCCCTACAGCAGGCTGCAGGGAATCTTCGAAGTCCAAGGAAGCGAAGAAGCACGATTTCCATGTTGCTCGCTGACCCGGCAGCAAGCTGCTGGGAATGCGCTCGCAATGCACTTTCAGGACCTGAAGTCGTCGCTGCAGACGTCAGCGTGATCATGTATCCACGCAGCATATGTCGGGGGTCGGCGCTCGCGGAGCAGGGTCATGACAGGTCACGCGAGGCATCCGCCGGGTCGGCGGCATCATGATCGTGCCACAGAGCGACGTGACGGTACGCTGGCCGCTCCCCAAACAGGACTATTGGTCCACGCCGTTTGCCGAGGCGTTGCTGCACCATCTGGATCTCTTCCCGGGAGCTACAATCCTTGATATTGCGTGCGGCCGCGGCATCCCCGCGCTCTATCTGGCTGAGCAAGTTGGCCCGACTGGGCAGGTGCTCGGCATAGACGTGAGCGAGCATCAGATTGCACGTGCTCGGGAGGTTCAAAGACAGCATCTCCCGTGGCTTCGTTTCGAGTGCCTGGACATGCGTTCGCTGCCCTCACGCGTGCCGACCGTTGATCGCATCACCGGCAACCTCTCGGTCGTGTTCTTTCGTCCCAACCGGTTCGAAACGGTCCGCGGATTGGTCGACCATCTGAAGCCGGGCGGCCAACTGGTCCTGACCTTCCCGTCCCTGGGCACATTTGATTTGCTCTGGCGGAGAATCGATCAGGAAATGGGCGCGCGCGGTCTGAGCGCGGAGCGGCAATACCTCGAGGAGTATGTGACTGAGCGGCCGTCTGCGGATGAGGGCCGCGCGTGGCTCGAGGCGCTGGCTTTCGAGCGTATCGAGGTGGCCGAGTGGCCCCTGGAAATCGCCACCGGTCCCGGCCCCTTGTTTCTTCACCATCCGCTACTTCGGGGAGGTTTTCTCGACGATGTGTACGACTGTTTCGATGATCGCCGTGTCGCGGAGGAGGTCATGAAGAGGGTGTCTCAAGACATGCCGAGTTTCATGCCCTTAATGGCTCAGCGGTGTGTCTTGTCGGGATGGAAGCAGGGAGGGAGACTAGGCTAGCAGTCGGGCCCCCCGTCTGCGTGCCGCTCCCGATTGCCGTGTGGCGAGATACCGTAGAAACACCGATATAGTATATTTGAATCGTGCCAAGCTGGGGCCAGACCACCCCGAGTCCGTCAGACCAGCCCGATCGACGGTCATGTCGGGTCGGTTGGTTTTGTTGACGATGCGTCAGGATCGATCGGGCTGGTCTGATCGGGAGGTGGTTCGTCATCAGCAGGTCGTCGGTTCAATCCCGACCGCCGGCTCCGTTGTCTTTTCAAATCGGATTCCCGCGGGCACAGTATCCACTGCGCCTGATCTGCTTCAAGGATGCGGAAACCGGCAAGACGAGGATTTGATTCAAACGAACAGGCTGGTCACGAGCCCATCGCGCTCCAGTTGTCGTCCCGCTCTTTCCCAAACGCTTCCAATCGTTCCTAGATACGGCATGCTCACCCACGGCGCTTGAGGGCGCAACCTGGCGAGCGCATCCTGGTTCGTGCGTTCGGCGAGCCCCCGCGAGCGTCGTAGATGGTTGAGGATCAGGCCGCGCACCGTCAGCCCGCGGCATTCGGCGGCGTGGAGGGTCAGGAGCGTGTGGTTGATCGCGCCCAGGCGGTTGGCGATCACGATCAGCAGCGGCAGTTGAAGGGCTTCGGCCAGGTCCAACGTCGTTTTCGTTGCCGTGAGCGGGACCATCAGGCCGCCCACGCCCTCGACCACGACGAACGCGCGCCGCGCGGCCAGCCGCTCGTAGCCGCGGACGAGGCGGTCGAGCGAGAGTCGGACGCCCTCCCTGCGCGCCGCGA
>Ga0214473_10002216_pt1 | contig 24188 bp, 17 predicted proteins | sample RVTome_7_FD_203509 | JGI IMG/M metagenome (GOLD analysis project Ga0214473, IMG submission 203509) | Soil microbial communities from uranium-contaminated site in the Upper Colorado River Basin, Wyoming, United States - RVT98D197 | ecosystem: Environmental > Terrestrial > Soil > Contaminated >... | reverse complement strand
CAACTGCGACTCGAGGATCAAGCGAAGCAAGCGGTAGAGCCAGGGGACGCGCCGCCAAAGGGCGTACCACCAATGCCCGATATTGGTGTGATCGCCAGCGTGAGCATCGGTGACTTAATGCAACAGATTGCTTTAGCGTTTAAGCCCGGCGGCAGACGACTCAATGTAGGTCGCGTCGCAGACAACGATTTAGTCTTGAATGACGCGAGCGTTTCGAAGATTCATGCTGCGTTAATGATGAATCAACAGGGTACGCTGATGGTAGCCGATACCGGCTCAACTAACGGCACTTACATCAATGGCCGTCGTATTGCCTACGGTGAAGCGCGAATTCTTGAAGATAGAGATGTTGTCGCATTCGGAGATGTGGAAGTTCGCTTTAGAAGAAGTGAATGAAACTGGAATTCTTCAATCTACTACTGCAGGCATCTCCCCACCCTGTCCCTCATGTTCCCGAGAGAATGCCGGCCCTCCTGACGCTCGTTTACGTCGGCGGCTCCTCGGTGATAATTCTTCTGCTGTTTGTTTCGCTGTTTCGGAGTCGCCGGCTTGGAACCCGGAGTTCCATTGCCAACACGGAAGAGCTCCCCAAAGAAGTACGTAAACGCCTGGGCTCAACTTCAACCAACCGCGGGTTGCGCGCGCTGCGATGGCTTTTTGTGCTCCTGGCCTTTGGTCTACTAGGGTTTCACGTCTACTGGACCCATTACGCAGAAGAACGCAACCAGAAGTTTCAAGACCTTAGCTACAAGGATCTGCGTAACCGTCGCTTGTCTGAGTCGACATTGCGAGGTTGGATACTTGATCGCAGCGGCCGCCTCGATAAGGCACTGGCCTTTTACCGCCGTGATTCTTCGGGAGTTATCAACCGCGAGTATTCAATGGATAAGCAGATGGCCCACCTCCTGGGCTCCGACCGGGGTGATCCCGGTCTTGAACGAGCACTCTTCGGGGTGCAGAGCGGCGCGCTGCCCGAAGCGTGGCAGGTCGTAAGAGGTGCCAGCATTCAGTTCAAGGGCAACACCGACGTGCGCCTCACCATCGATCGAGAGTTGCAACAGGCAGTCGTTGATCAGCTAAAAGGAAAACATGGCGCAGTTGTCGTTCTCAACCCACAGACGGGTGACGTGCTGGCGCTCTACAGTGAACCTTCTTATAGCCTCAAGGAGGTTCAAGATGAAGCAACGTGGATCCGACTTGAAGCCAATCAGCGCGATCGACCACTGGTAAGCCGGGCCCTCGGTGCATATTACATTCCTGGCTCCACCTTCAAGACAGTGACCATGACCGCGGCCTTCCTTGCAGGCTATCAAGACACGCAGTTTACCTGTAGTGGCGGCGGTTACTATGCAGCGCCTGGCGCTAACGTGATCTTTGATGACGGCGGCCCGGGCGAAGTGCACGGCCGGATCGGAATTGATGCGGCTTACGAGGTCTCCTGCAATCAATATTTTGCGCAGATGGGAGTGAAGCTGGGCGCCGACAAATTGAAGCAGGCTGCACAGTTGTTGGGGATTGGGGCTTACGACACACCAGCCGAAGCGTTGCGGGGTCGCAAAGAGCCGGAGTTGTGGAACGCGAGCACGGAGCAGGTTAAGCGAGCTGTGGCGCCCCGTGAGTCAACCATTGTCACTGGCAAACAAGTTACACGCTACGATCTGGCATTGATGGGGTATGGGCAAGGTTATGCCGGTCAGATGACCCCTTTCCAAATGGCCTTGACAGCCGCAGCTATTGCCAATATGGAAGGCAAACTGATGAAGCCAAAGATCGAATTTAGTCGTCCGCCTGAGACGTTCAAGCAGGTGATGAGCCCGCAAACAGCCTCGAGACTGCGACAAATCATGGGTCGCGTTACCGGCGGGCCAAGCGGCACTGCACGTGGCGTCTTCGGTCCGCTCAATGCGATGGGCTTGGCGACGGGCGGCAAGACAGGCACTGCCCAAAAAGTAGTTCCCGTTTACGATCCGAAAACTGGCGAACCCAAAACTCGGCACAAGGTCGAGCGAGACAACAAAGGCAAGATCATTCGTGAGTATGAAGAGACGATCATGGATGAGGAGCATCCCCGCATCGATGGCTGGTTCCTTTGCATTGCACCGTTGGAAAAACCGCAGATAGCGATGGCAGTAATTGTGGAGGGCGGGGGTTATGGTTCACGATCTGCAGCGCCCATTGCGGCTGCTCTCGTTTTGAAGGCGCGAGACCTCGGTTACTTCAATCTGGCAAGCAACCGGTCCACCCCTCAAACACGACCATCACAACACCCTCGTAATATCCCTGGTCGAAGAGCTGCTACGGCGGAAAACTAACATGAAGAACCGCGCGTCTTCACACCTAATACTAATCGTGCTGGTAGTCGCTCTTGAGATTGCCGGCTATATGGCTGTTCATCGTGCCGCTCTGATACGGGGATATGAAACTTCCATAATCGGCGCCGTTCGCGATCTGCTGCTCTTCGTGCCTTTGATGATTTTGGTCATCTGGCTATCTCGCGCGATGCGTTTCTCCGGGAATTGGGTTCTTTATTCGACAGCAGTGCTGCTCTTCTCCATAGGCATGCTGGTCCAGTATCGGCTTTACAGCGATCCGGAATACAACGCCAGAAATAAGTCGGTCGCGCGCGAGGAGAAAATGACCTCATTGCGCACACGCTACATAATGGAGAATTATGAGCCAGCCAAGAAGCAGATGATGGGCTTGCCGCCGACACCGGCCCAGCCGATCGACATTGACGCGTTACCTCACAAGCCCGCCACCTACTCGCTCTGGGATGCTCTTACATCCAGCTACACATGGATCCCGATACTTTCCTTCATCGCCTTTGCAATATCCTACTCGTTCTGCGTGCGCGATGGCTTCCTGCTTTGGATACAGCGCAACAGTTTTCTGATCGTTCTGTTCACATTGGTGCCGCTGGCTGCCGCTGTGGTGACGTCCAGCGCCGGAAAGGCGCTCGGCAACATGACACCATGGGAGCCTTCAAAGATTCCTTTTTTGTTAGGCTTTGCAGGCATTCTGACGGCCCGCTACAAAGACCTCGCTGAAACTTACTGGGGCATCCCTCGAGCACGTGACGTTGTGCCGCTCGTGGTGATGGCAATCTTGCCTTTTGTACCCTTCTTTGCTCTCAAAGACTTTGGCCAGATGTTGATCTTCAGTGGCGCGTATACAACCCTGTACCTCGTCGCCGTACGCCGTTGGCCGCAGTTACTTTTGTTTGTCGGCTCGGTGTTTCTGGTCATAGGCATTTTGGTTGTCGGCGCCCTACCAAGAGATATTCAGGAGAAGGTTCCGCTACTTCCAGTGGTTGCCCGCCCGATTACCGCCGCTCTGCCGGCGCGTATTCAGCAACGATTCCACCTTTGGCTTGATGGGTTCGATCCGCCATCGCCAGAAGTTTCATGGTGGAAGAAAGACTACCAGGAGGCCATTAGCAAGGATCCGCAGTTGAAGGAACTGGCCGAGCAAAGTCCAGCAGTCCAGAACACCATTAACATTGATATTTGGTTTGACAAGTTGGCTTTTCAGCCGGCACAAGCCGTCTTTGGTATTGCTTCTGGCAAGGACACTGGTCGCGGGCTTGGACTTGGCTATCCGGAAGTTATCCCCATCGCCGATTCAGATTATGTCTACGCCGCAATTGGCGAGGAAATGGGACTTGCCGGCGGCGCTTTGGTGATTCTGGCAGTAATAGTCTTTGTTGTAGCTGGTGTTCGCACTTCGCTCGATGCGCGTGATATGTTTACGAAGCTTTGTGCAGCAGGATTGACGGCTTTCATGGGCTTTCAGGCACTGGTCAATGTCGGAGGAATACTAAGGGCTTTGCCAATGACTGGAATTACGTTGCCTTTCGTGAGCCATGGAGGCTTTAGTTTGATCACCAGTTTCGCCATGCTAGGGATGTTGATGGCTTTCTCGCACCGAAATGCAAGCGACAGAGCGCTGGTCGATAGACCTCCCGCACGCAAGCCTACCAGCGACATCAAATTGGAGGCTGTTCAATGAGTCAGCCACAGAAAGTTCTGGCAATTACATCCGCGGCGGTTTCGGATCGTGGTTTGAATGAAAGGCGTCCCCTGAATGAAGACTCATTTCTCGCTGATTGCCAACGCCGCATTTTTGCAGTAGCGGATGGTGTGGGCGGTGCGGAAGCGGGTGAGGTCGCTTCGCAAACTGCTATAGAGGTGCTTGATGAAGCTTTTCGTCATCAGGTTGATGGAGCCGATATAGAAGACTTAATGGAACTTTCGATCCAGCGTGCCAACGCTTCCATCTACCAGATGGCTCAGGAACACGCTCGTTTCTCGATGATGGCCACTACGATCGTGGCGCTGCACCTGAATGACAATGTTGCTACTTTTGGGCACGTTGGTGATTCGCGGTTGTATCGACTTGCCCCAGATGGCCAACTCACTCGTGAAACAGAGGACCATTCCGTAGTTGAGGAAGAAGTACGCGCTGGTAGGATGACTCCCGAGCAGGCGGCGAATCATCCGAGTAAGAACGTGATCAGCCGTGCACTAGGCGCCGAAGAGACCGTCGAGGTCGATCTGAAAACCCTCGAAGTCGCGGATGGTACCGAGTTCTTGCTGTGCACAGACGGAATCACCCGTCATATATCTGATGATGAGCTGCGCCAGCTGCTAATACTTAACGAGAACCTGGATGCGGTTTGCGCTCAACTAAAGCGAAGATGTTACGAACGCGGTGCAGAAGACAATCTTACGGCGGTGTTGGTCCGGGTCGGAGATCCGATTCCAACTGAACAGCGATTGGGTGAGATAGAACCGACTATTACCCCTGAAACGCAAATGAGTGCGGCCACGCAGCCTCTGGATGACGAATTGATCAAAAGAGAAATGGCTCGCGAAGGTTTTGTCCCTCCTTCTCGCAGGGCCTTTCCAGGGTCAGTCCCCTCCGCAGTTCCCCAGCCGGTGGTTGCCGCAGAGAATCCTCTGAGCATCGAGGCAGCTGAAGCCAGCAGCGGTAGGTGGATTGTCAGTATCCTCGTTTTTCTTCTCGTTTTAGCAAGCGCAGCCGTCGCTTTCTATGCAGGTGCCCGATATGGCGGACAACTTCCCTTCCTCGCTAGGGGCGGTGCGCCAGCCTCTCAGCCAACGATGTCACCGCTCCCTTCGACGCTGGACGATTCGTTGGCGAAGTTTGAGCGAAGTCGCCGCGAGGTCGATAGGGATCCAGCGCAATGGTTAGTGAACCAAATGCAGACGGAACTGGTTTCTCAGGGTATTCAGGATCCGCTGGCCTCGACTAACCCGGAGTTTCTATACCTGTTCGGCCGAGCTTCCTTGCTAACCGGACATAATGAGGAAGCCGCTAAGGCTCTGGAACAAGCGATAGTGAGAGCTGGCCATGATTCTACGGTTCGAAAAGAGGCTACGCTGGCGTTGGCAGCGCTAAATTTGAAATCGGAGAAGGACAAGCCCCAGGCGCTGACTCATTTTGACGAGATTCTGCAAAAATCACCTGCTGCCAGTTCCCCGTGAGAGTTGTAACGCAAGCTGTTAGCTTGCGCGCAAACTAACAGTTTGCGTTACAAAAATATGGCTGAACTGAAGTTACAACACAGCCGTCTGGATGGTCGTTACGACATTCTGGAGTGTTTGGGTAGGGGCAGCTACGCCGAGATCTACGTTGCGCATGACAAGGCCGCGCCACAGCGAGCGCCGACAACCGTTGTGATTAAGGCGCTCAACATGTTTCTTCAGGAGGCGCCCGATGTAGCCTTAGAGGAAACACTTGTCTCCAATTTTCAGAACGAGGCCGTCGCACTTGATCGCGTGCGCCATCCAAATATTATTAGCCGTCTCGGTCATGGCACAGCGATCGATCTCGCGGGGACAACCTTCCATTACCTGGTTCTGGAATACCTGCCCGGTGGAGATATGGCGGCGCTTTGCCGGCACCGTCCATTACCACTGGACAAGGCGCTGTTCTATCTTGAACAAGTCTGTTCCGGACTTGCGCATGCACACAAATGCGGGGTTATTCACCGAGATGTTAAGCCGCAAAACCTCTTACTCACCGGTGACAAGAAGATTCTGAAGATCGCCGACTTCGGCGTAGCTCGCCTGGAAACAAATGAAGGTGAGATTACCCGGGTGGGCACAAACATCTATTCAGCTCCGGAGCATAGCCCGCTGGTCCACACAGGACAGCTTGAGTCGGGATCGCTGGTGTCAAGTTCCCAACATTTAACGCCGGCAGCAGACGTTTATTCTCTTGCTAAGACTGCATACACTTTGTTAGCCGGAGAATCGCCCCGCCGCTTTTCCCAGCATCCTATAACTGAATTAGCGGAGCCGCTTCGCAACGAATACTGGGCCAACCGGGTCTTAGGCGTTCTGCAAAAGGCCACGCAAACCCGCCCAACAGAGCGGTTTCAGACCGTTGAAGAGTTTTGGGACGAACTATCAGAGGCCGCGCTGCCGCCGACCCGCCCGCTCGAGATTACGAACTCCCTGAGAAGGAAACCAAGCCGGGATCTTGATGTGGAAGCGAACCAGATACCTGAGGCGCCCCCGCGACCTCGATTTGAACAGCAACCTGCAATGGTTGCTAACTATCCGGGGAGCCCCTTGCCTCGTCGTCCACATATTGTAGTTCCAATCAAAAACGCTCAGCCCCGGCCCAACATTGCTACTGCTCCGTTGAGCCAACACCCTCTGCAAATGTCCACCGCGGCTCCTGTGGATACCAATGGGCGACATATAGTTCCGCAGCGGAATACAACCACCGGAAGGAAGCGTATGCTGGTGGCCGTTCTGTTGATCTCGGCGTTCTCCGGCATGTTACTGGCAACACACAAATACGTGACTTCACGTTGGAATCCGCTATTCAAGTTCCCTGCAATGGGGGAACTCTTTGTGATTGGGAAGGAAGGAGTCACCACCACAGACGTAAACCTGAGGCCGGACGCCAGCGCCTCCAACCCCCCAATCGGGCTGGCCGAGTACGGTTCGCGCATAAAGGTATTAAGCCTCAATGATAATTGGTATGAGGTGCAGGTTGTTGAGCATGGGCGCGTAAAGAGTGATCCTTTCTCCTCCGATCGCGGCTGGATAAATAAGCGATTTGTAAAATTTGAATAATTTCAGGAGTCCAAAGATTGGGTCTGCTTGAAACAATCAGAAAATGGATCGACGGTGAAACGGCCGAGGATCTCTTGGGAACCGCCGACGAGCACACCCGGCCTCGGCGGATCTGGGAAGAGTTTCTCGTCAAGATAGCCCGAGAAGTAGAGGCGGTGATGCAAAGGGAGATGTTCACACCGCCCGGTGGACCAACCTATATCCCCCGCGAGTATATTGTCTACCTTAGCGCCGACGATGATAAAGAATGGCAGGGCGATAAGAGGCGCGGCCTGGAGCAAGGTTTGTTTCACGTGCTTTCGGAGAGGGCGCGAGAACTAAGCGGCACCACCCATTTGGCAGCTAAATCTTTTGCCGTGGAACTGCGTGTTGACGGTACCTTGAATAAGGGCGAGTTTCGGGTTCAGGCCGTTTGGGATGAAACTGAAAGCGGGCACACAATGGTCACGCCTCGCGCCGACACGGCCAGATCGACCGCTGCAGTCAATTTCAATGACACCATCCGGGAGACTGCAGAAGAGGCGAACGAGCAGACTGTTGTGCGGCCCCGCGTGACGGAACTGTATTCGATAGAGATCTGGCGTAATGGCGTTCGGGAAACGGTGGTCCCCATTTCAAAGCCGGAGATCACAATAGGTCGCGGCTCTCGTAGCATTACAGTGGACCTGCCATTAAAAGGGGACCCGGAGGTTAGCAGAGTCCATGCCACGCTCACGCGGGAAAATGATGGTCGCTATTGGTTGGTTCCGAAAGGCCGAAATCCTACGCTTGCTGGGGCTCGCGAGCTCCCTCGCGACGAGCGCTCTGAAATATTGCCAGATCAGAAGATTGCAATTTGCACGTTTGTGCTGAGGATACAGCCAGCTTAGCCAGGCCCACCACCTGCCGCGACAGACTGTCGTTGTGTGTCTAGTTCGGTTACCAACTGCTGGAGCATGGGGATTGCTTCCTCGGCCTTCAGGTAATCCTTGCCAAGCATTTTGAGGAACCGACGCTCTCTGGTCTCTCCTGTTATCTCCTTCAACAAAGCCCGGCATAATGCTGTGACGACCTGCGGGTCGAATTGTGTACCAGTATTCCTACGAAAGTCATCCACTACATCGCAGAACGAGCAACGTCGTTTATAGGGTCGGTCAGTCGTCATGGCGTCGAAGGAATCCGCCAGGGCGACGATCTTTGCGCCGAGTGGAATCTGATCGCCACTTAGGCCGTCCGGATATCCAGTGCCGTCAAGGCGCTCGTGATGATAACGGGCCATCAGCGGAATGTCAGCATAGGGGTGCCGGATGGGCGCGAGAATCTCGTATCCGGCTGTGGGGTGGCGGTTCAACTCGGTTGAGGCTTTGGCATCGATCTTGTATGGCGCGTTTATGATGTCTCTTTCCACAACAAGCTTGCCGATGTCGTGCAAATAGCCCGCGATGGCCATTCCCTCAGCCTGTTCGTCATCCCAACCGAGTTCACGAGCTATTATCTCGCTGTATTTGCCTACGCGTTCGGAGTGGCCCTGAGTATATTTGTCCTTTATGTCGATGGCAGCCGCAAACGCCCGCACTGTGTCGCGATAGATGCCCCGTAGATCCTCGTACAGCCGCCGATTCTCTTCCGCGCGTTGCTCTACTTGAGCGAGCAGCCTATTGCCGTTGATGCCCACACCGATATGGCGAACCATAGCGCCGACAACTTCCAGATCCGCCGACGTAAAAGGCTCTCCGCTCGCCTTGGCACCCAGTAAGACTAGTCCAACCAATTTGCCGCGCACGACCATGGGACTTACTAATTCTATTGCCTCGCGACGGAGTTCTGCGCCATGGCGACCAATAAAGCCCGCAAATAGTCCGTTTTGTTGCTCTGCGCCGAGATCGAGAGAGTGACCCTCCACAAAAGCTTCTCTCTCAGGTGAGCCAACAGCCAGGCTGAAGCCGCATTCTTTGCCAATACCCCAAACGGCAATACATTCGAGGTGTTCTTGGGAATCGACAAATTCCGTAACGGCGCCGCGGCGGATTGCGAGAGTGCCAAGGAGCAGGTGCAATGACGTGCGCACCATGTCCTTGAAGTCTCCGGGGTTAGCGATTTCCTGCCCCAGATCCGCAAGAGCGGCAAAGGTGTGAATAAGCTTTTGCGCGCTTGGCTGCATTTAGTTAATGACCGACTGTGCTCGACTGCATAGTGAAACTCGTAAGAGCAGTCAAAGCTTCCTGTTCATCACGGGCCAGGATTACATGTCGGGTCAGGCCAAGCACTTGAAACAGTTCGATTGTCTGGGTATTTAGGTCGGAGAAGATTACGCGTGCGCCGTTTCTCTCGGCTATATCTATGATGCCCAGCAAGATTGAGATACCAATACTGTTTACAAGTTCGGTGTCGCTAAAGTCAATCACGAGCGCGCGGCAGCCACAATCAAGTTGCTTCCTGCATTCGCGCTCGATTTTTTCCCCTGTAAGCTTGTTCAGATAATCGCTCGCATAAACTACCGCAGTCGTGCCTATGCAATGCGAGCGGACGGAAGCGCCCGTTGATTCTCCCACTCGGTTGATGCCTCCCTGTCCTACGACGAATGCCGACTAGAATTGGTAGAGCTTAAGAAGATACTCAGGAAGAACCGCGACGTAGATACTTGGTCATGCGCAGGCTTGTGCCTTCGTCAACCCGCTCAAACTCAACTTCGTCCATGAGCGTCTTGATTAACTTAAGACCCCAGCCTCGCCTTTCCTCCGAAGTCTCATTAACTTGGCCGATTTCTGCGCCCTGCTCCGTACTTTGAGCTTGAAGATTGGAAGGGACAACTCCTCGGCTCGAAATGGTAATTACTAATTTATCACTTTCGAGACGAAAGCGTTGATAAATTTTTCGGTCGGGGCTGAAACTATGTTCCGAGGCATTAATGCAAGCCTCCACAATTGCTGTTTTGATCTGATTAATTGCTTCTGGTCGAAAATCCAAGCGGCGCGCGATTTGCTCTACGATACCGGCTGCAAGGACTTCATTATCATCTCCCATTGGGAGAACAAGTTCAAAGTCGTCCGGTTTGGAAGCAACTTTGGGCGGCTCCCACTCTTTGATCCGGGCTGCGAGAAGTTCAAATTGCTGCCGGCTGCTAGCAAACGCCTTGCGCTGCTTCAACAGTTCACAAGCTTCTAGAGAAAATCCTTCTCTGGCGATAAGCCAAATGCGAGTTCGATTAAAGCCTGAATGTATTGCGGACAAGGTCAAACTGTCTAGCCAGGCTTCAGTTAGCCGCCTATCCGCCTCCAACTTCGACTCGAGCTCTGCAACGAGCCAGACAACCTGATTTGTGGATGTATAGGTGCCTCCCTCAAAAGCGTGTGCTACGATACACCGCTCCTTGTCACGGAATTGATCGAGATTTGCAATAAATGACGAACATGTCGCTGTGTGAAAAACCTGAGGCAATCTAAGGTGCTTACTCTCGGAATCCAGGCCCCGTACGATCTCTTCCACCTCGGCCCCCCTGTAGCTTGCGGCGAAATCAGCGTAATCAAAAAGCATTTCCGGCACTACCTGGCAGTCAAACCTGCTCAGTAACTCACGCAAATTAAGATTAGCGGAGCGCTTGTAACGGTGGGTCATTGTGTGAGGCGCACGTTTCAGTGCGTCAGCTATCGCATCGGCAACTACGGTTGCGCGGGGGTCATTTGCCACGTCCAAGCGGAAACGAATCTTGAGATAATCAAGCCACACAGCCGGGCCACCGCCGGCCTCCACTGATGTGCCATCCCAATTGATCAGTTCATGCATGTGCAACTGCGCAAGCACCCTTTGCAATGCAGGGGTTTCCGCGTTTAAGAGCTTGCGCCAAGTTTCAAACGGGGTCCGGCGCTTACCTGCAATTGCTGACTCGTAGAGTATGCGAATCAGTGTGCGTCTAACTTCCGGCTCTGCGGCAATGTCTTCCAGCAAGGAACTGAAATGACGATTAAGATGTCCTCCCATCAGGTCATCGACGTAGAGTTGCTGGCAGGCAAGATATGTGGTTGGGGTACTGTTCCGCTCTCGTGCTGCTTGCAGGAATGCAGTAATAAACAGTGGGCTGCCTTCGAACTGTTCTGCGAGCAAATCGCCGGTTTCTTCGCTTAGCGCGACCTTTTGCCGGCGCGCCGCGATCTCTACCAGTCTTGTCGCCTCTTCCTCTTTGAGGCGATCGAGCCGTAGGACGTCCAGAGTCTCGAAGTCTGTTCCCGCTCTGTGAACCGCTTCAAACACCTGCCGGCGCAGGCCGGCGAGTGCATATGGCAAGTGAGAACGATTGAATGTCTTTATCATCTCGCTTCCCAGTTGCACGTCCGTATTGAGGTAGGCAGCTAGTTCCACGCCGTCAATCATCACGAATGGGCGTCCATTTTGAGGTGGCACCCGTTGAGGCGCACTGAGGCAAAAGCGAACCAGGGCCTTGCTGTCATCGCTAAAGCGCAGCTGATTGTAGGCGGCAACCAAGTCTGCTATCCAATCATAATCTGTAGCGGGTGCCAGTTTGACCAAGTCCGAAAGAGTGAGCGATGCTTCACATAAGGATGGAGCATTTCGCTGGAATGCTATGTATTGGCGTACAAAAGTATTGAGGAACTCGATTGAGGCGCTGACTGCGGTGGCGTAGGAACGCTCTACCTGAAAATAGATGGGTACGATTTCACTGCGGCGGTTGAAGAGCTCATCATATGCTTGGCGCAGCAGTTCAGAAACACCTGCCAGTGGGGCCAATAACACCAGGAGCCCGCGAGCTTGTGACGTAGTCGCCGGATGAGACACGAGGCGCGCCAGTTCGGGAGTTCGACCAACAAACTCGTCGCGTGTGACGTGCGCTAGAATTCGGCGTAACTGTTTGGAGTCGCTTTCACTCATCGGTCACTTATGGCTGATAAACCTCAATCCGGTTCTTGCCCAGGTTCTTGGCGTTGTACAGTGCCCGATCTGCCGCTGCAATTACTCGCTCAGCCGTGTCGATGTGCCTGGCAAAAGTTGACACGCCAATGCTGATTGTTACGAGCCCCAGTGGTTGGGATCTTCCATGCGCGTACTCAGATGATGCGACTTTCTGACGTATTCTCTCGCCAATTATCACTGCTTCATTGATTGGCGTTTGCGGCAGGAGAATACAGAACTCTTCTCCACCGTACCGGCAGGGTACATCCGCCGAACGCAGAGCTGCTTTCAAAGAATGCGCAGTGACCTGCAAAGCCAAATCGCCGGCCTGGTGGCCATTAAGATCGTTATAGGTTTTGAAATCGTCGATATCAATCATCAAGAAACTCATCGGATAATCATATCGTCGCGACCGGTTCAACTCTTCGTTCAAACGTTCTTCCAGGTAACGCCGGTTGGGTAGGCCAGTAAGCGGGTCGGTGATCGACCTCAACTGAAACTCTGTCGCACGCTCTTGCCATTCAGCACGCTCGAGAGCGACAGCGATCTGAGGTCCAATAATTTCCAGCAGGCTTAAATCGACGTCGTTAAAAGCTCCGGCCTCTTGTTTGTCGGTAACATTCAGAACTCCGATCCGGCGTCCACCAATTATTATTGGGTAGCTGACGAACGATTGAGTTAAGAATTTCCGCTCAAGGGATGCTGGTTCAACCCCAGCCGCTTCGATGTTCTCTGCCACCAGCGGCTTCCCACTTTCAAGGACGTGACCGGATATGCCTTCTCCAAGCCGCACTCTGTTTATTTCCGAAAGAGGAGCGTGCGTGCCGGTAATGGCCTTTACAGCCAGCTCATTCGACTGTTCATCAAATACAAGCAGCCAGGCGCGCTCTGCAGCCAGCAACTCCTGAACATTCGTTAAGATTGACTGGTAGGTTTTCTCCGGTTCTGGCGAGCTAATCCGTTCGAGAAAGTGTTGTAAGGAATCGGTAAGATGCGCGCGATACTCGATTTCGCTGCGGAGTTGCTCTATCTCTTTTTGCAAGACTGACTCCGGCTCGCGGGGCGGCTCAATTATGATCACAGGCTCTGATCCATTCCCGTTACTAAAACCCTTCGTCGCCTTTTCCAAGCGGTCTGCCAAAAGATCGAACCGCTTCTGTTCAGCGAATATGACGTTTGAAAAGGGTTTCTTAGCCAGCAAGCTGTCGAATTCCCCACTACGAAAACGTTCCATTAGTTGTTGATAATCTGCCGTCGTGAAAAAGGCGCGACCCGCAATGACCGCCAGGTTCCGTTTACGACCTATTTGCACAGGCAGGGTGAAGCACTCCAATCCTGCGTGACACTTATATTGAGTTACAGACTTTGCACTCATAGCCCGACGGTGCGCATCTCCGCAGTAGGGATCACATAAGCCAACATGATTGGGGGATGACTGGAAGGCCTGACAAATGGAGTTGTTGTTTGAGACCACTAGGGCAGGCGGTTGGCGGCCATCAACAAGTAATATGGAAAGCCCGAGATCAGCCGCCAATTTTTCTTGTGCTTCAGCCCATCCGGCAGGAGCGTCCTGCGGATGCTCCTGTACTATTTGAAGTTCTGTTGTGGGGACTTGCTTGTTCATTCGGACAACAGCAGTCTTGGCTATTCGCTGGTGGCGGGCAGCAAACTCAACTTGGTCGGGGAAGGGCTCGGACTCTTGCCTGAAAGTATAGGTTTCCAGTCCACGACCAACAAGTCTCTGGCCGTCTAGTAATTAGACGTTCCGGTAGCATTTCAACCCGGACGTACACGTAAGTCACTCTATTGTTAAACAACCAATGAACCGGGAATTTCACTGCAATTGAAGGAATTGCTAAGGATTTGCTGGTCTAGCTCGCTAAATTTTTTCCACGGCATCCAGTCCAGGCGCTTCACCAGGAGCGACCTTCTCTATGTCAGTTTGTGCGGGGCTTATTCGAATACATGCGGCAAAGTGGTTGGGTTTGATCTCGACCAGAGGCGGCACAACTTCGCGGCAGGCCAAAATGGCGTATGGACAGCGAGTATGGAAGCGACAGCCAGGCGGCGGATTTATTGGTGAGGGCACATCTCCCTGGAGCACGATGCGGCGCCGCGTCGACTCTATAAACGGGTCGGGAACGGGTACGGCTGAGATAAGCGCTTTCGTGTAGGGCATGAGTGGTTCGTCATAGATTGTTTTAGCCTGGGCGACTTCTACAAGCTTTCCCAGATACATCACTGCCACTCGATTTGACAAATGCCTTATTGCGCGAAGGTCGTGAGAAATGAAGAGGTAAGTCAGGTTCTGAAGGCGCTGCAGCCGCTCAAGGAGATTCATTATTTGCGCTTGAATGGAGACGTCCAGCGCAGATATAGGTTCATCGGCAACTATGAAGTCGGGGGCAACCGCCAGTGCGCGTGCTATGCCAATCCTCTGTCGCTGGCCCCCGGAAAACTCATGCGGGTAGCGCTTACTAAATCGCGGGTTGAGTCCAACTATCTCCAGGAGTTCCTGCACACGTCGATCTTTGTCCCGCCCGACCTTGAGGCGAAACGTCTCCAGCGGCTCTCCAACGATTTGCCCAACGGTCATTCTCGGGTTCAGCGAGGCATACGGATCCTGAAAAATAATCTGCAGATGACGCCGGTGCTGTCTGAGTTCCCTTCCGGAGAGCTGGGCGAGGTCTCGGCCATGGAACAGAACCTGGCCTTTCGTAGGCTCAATCAAGCGGAGTATCGCGCGCCCAAGCGTCGATTTGCCACACCCTGATTCACCAACAAGCCCAAGCGTTTCTCCCGAATATATGTCCAAGGTCACCCCGTCGACAGCTTTCACTACTCGTCTAACTGAGTGGCCCGTAAGTAGATTGTCCCAGGCAGAACCGCCACCCAGGTGGAAGTGCACCTCCAAATCGCGAATTGCGATAAGTGGTTGCTCGGGTTGCGTGGGCGCTACCTGGACAGAATCCGTGTTCATAGAATCTCTTTACGACCTGATTGCTCGTACACTTCTGCGGCAAAATGGCACAGCGAGTAGTGCTCAGGAGTCAACTCGACAAAGGGCGGAAACTCCTTCCTGCAAAGCTCTTCGGCACGGTCACAGCGATCGGCGAAAGGACAGCCGGGCCCGAGACGTGCAAGATCAGGAGGAAGTCCCGGAATCTGGTAAAGCTTGCCCTGTTCTGCCGTCGGATCCGGCACTGAGCGGAGAAGTCCTCGGGTGTACGGGTTTCCCGGCCGGGCAAATAGTTCGCTAGTTGCCGCTTGTTCGAAAACCTTTCCGGCATACATTACGAGCAGATGGTCTGTCATGCCGGCGACCACTCCCAAATCATGCGTGATCAGAATCACGCTGGTGCCGGTCTTCTCCTTCAAACTTTTTATTAGCTCGAGGATCTGCGCCTGAATAGTAACGTCGAGAGCAGTGGTGGGCTCATCCGCTATTAGCAGTTCAGGTTCACAGGAGAGGGCCATAGCGATCATCACCCTCTGCCGCATGCCTCCTGAAAACTCATGAGGGTAACTGTCAGCGCGGACAGCCGCATCGGGAATGCCAACAGTTTCAAGCATTTTTATCGCGTGGCTGCGCGCCTCAGCATTCGAATAACCCAAATGAAGTTGCGTGATCTCCATTAGTTGCCGCGATATCCGCATGAAGGGATTCAGTGAGGTCATCGGATCCTGAAAGATCATTGCTATGCGGCGGCCACGAATTTTACGTACTTCACTTTCTGGCAGGAGTTGAATATCCCGGCCGTCGAAGATCACTTCGCCCGAAACAATCTTTCCTGGCGGACTGGGGATTAACCGAATAATCGAGAGATTTGTGACCGATTTTCCGGAGCCCGATTCGCCAACGATGCCCAACGTTTCACCACGTTGCAGAGCAAAGCTAATACCATCGACAGCCTTGACCGTGCCATCCTCCGTATCGAAGTAGGTGCGGAGACTCCTGACCTCCAGAAGTGTGCCGTTGTTCCTGTTCACATCAGAACTTCCGCATTTGTGGATCTAGAGCGTCGCGCAAACCGTCTCCTAGAAAATTTAGTGAGAAGAGGGTTAAGGCCATGGTGACGCCTGGAAAAATTAGTTGCCAGGGAAATATCGCGATGTTTTGAATCCCATCGGTAGCCAGGCTTCCCCACGAGGCCAAGGGAGGTTGCACTCCAAAGCCGAGGAAAGAGAGGAAGGCCTCTGTCAACATCACTGTCGGAATTGTCAACGTCGCGTAGACAACCACAGGTCCAAGTGTGTTCGGGACGATATGACGAAAGATAATCCTCGGGGTTGATACTCCGGTTGCTCTGGCAGCCAGCACAAATTCCTGATTCTTCAGAGACAACACCTGGCCGCGCACTATTCGGGCCATCGTCAACCACGACACGGAACCAAGCGCCACGAAGAGAAGGACAAGTTGTCCCCTGGCAGTCTGGCTGCGAAACATCGACAGCAGCACAATGATAATTATCACGTAGGGCAACGAATAAAGGACGTCCACCAAGCGCATTAGTGCGTTGTCCACGCGGCCTCCCAGATAGCCAGCTATGGCGCCGTAACTGACGCCGATGATTAGAGACACAAGGGTTGAAATGATTCCCACCATTAGTGAGATCTGCCCGCCTTGCAGCACTCGAGCAAGTAAGTCGCGCCCCTGGTTATCCGTGCCCATTGGATGAGTCCAGGAAAATGTTCCGTTCGGCGATGTGAACGGAGGAAACGATTTGAGTAACGCAGCATCCGTCGGTATGTAATCGGGTGTATATCCAGTAGCTTTTCGAATAATAAAGGGTCCAAGCAACGAGGCGAGCGTGACAAGCGCGACCGCGATCATGCCAAAAACCGAAAGCCGGTTCTTTAGTAATCGGCGCCAGGCGTCACGCCAAAGTGACGATCCGGAGACCATTTCACCCCGCTCCGCTAAACGAACGTCAGTCTCAGCGATGGCAAGTTCGGGACTGGTGTGAATGAGGTCGTCCCGGCGCCCTCGGATAGCAGAACTTTCTACGTAAGCCGAATCGGCCCTGCTGTGAGATGTCTGTTTATCTTCTTCCATCATTCGACATTCTGGTCCGAAGACTAATAACGTATGCGGGGATCAAGGTAAGCATAGGCAATATCGACCAGCAGGTTCATGACCAGCAACGCTATCGCTATGAAGGCAACAATTCCAATAATTAGCGGTTCATCACGATTTAATGATGCTTGAATGAAATAGTTGCCTAACCCCGGCAAAGCAAATATACGCTCTACCACGACTGTGCCCGTGAGCAGAAATGCCAGCGCGGGACCAGTGTAGGATACGACCGGCAGCAGACCGCCGCGAAGAGCATGACGCATGACGACGGCCCTTTCGCTCAGGCCCTTCGAGCGCGCCGTGCGAATGTAGTCTGAACGCAATACCTCAAGCATTCCGGCGCGCGTCAAACGGGCAATATAAGCCATATAGATGGCCGACAGTGTCAGAACCGGCAAGATGATATTTCGGCTCGGAAATCCTGCCCAGCGAGACGGGGGCACCCAATACAGCGTAAGAGAAAAAATAAGAACCAGTATTGGTCCGAGTACGAAGTTTGGAACCGAGATACCCAACATGGCCAACGCCATTGAGGCGTAGTCCCATTTTGAGTTCTGCTTGAGAGCCGCAATTGATCCGGCCGTTATTCCGACGCCCAGCGCCAGCAAGTATGCCAGGATACCGATTGTTGCCGACACAGGAAGGGAGCGCGCGATGATCGCGTTTACTGATTGCCCTTCGTATTTCAGCGAGGTGCCAAAGTCCCATCGCAGAATGCCGCCCATTGTTTTGGCATATTGCTCGTACCACGGTTTGTCGAGACCGTATTTTTCGCGAATATTTTTCTCTATCGCGGGAGGTAACCGCTTTTCACCAGAATAGAAGTTACCAGGCGCGAGACGTATGAGGACCCAGGTAACGGTAATGACAACGAGGATCGTGGGGATGGTAATTAACAGACGGCGAGTGATGAAGCGAAGCATTTTTCGGAATCGTTAATCAGCCATTGCCGGCACCCCATAATCCCACTTTGCCGGATCACGTTCGATGTAGACGAATTTCCACGGGAAAAGAGAACCGGCATTAGGGTACATGCCTTTAACGTAAGGCTTCTTCACCCAGTTCGTTGCAGAGGTCTCGATTGGAATGACCGGCTGCGCGTCGAGCAGAAATTTTTCGGCCCTTGCCATCAATTCATACCGCTTCTGCTTATCGAGTGTGCGATTGGCTGCATCCAACATCTCAGAGTAGCGCTGGTCCCACCACCCGCTGCCATTATCGCCCGTCGGCGTGGAGAACAGGTTCAGAAAGGTGAATGGATCCATGTAGTCAGCGCCCCAGATACCGAGAGCAAACCCTTTGTATTCGAGTTTGGCGCGAACGTTTAGGAACGTCCTGAATTCCATACTACGCAGTGGCACAGTGATTCCCAGATTCTGTTTCCATTGAGCTTGAAAGAACTCGGCCATCGTTCTATTAGAGGATTGCGTGTTGAAAACGTACTCCACCTGGTCCACGGGAAACTTCGCACATTCATAACTGCCATCCGCGCGTTGCATCACTGGAAAGCCAGCTTCGCCTAATAGCTTTCGTGCCTGCTCCGGGTTGAAGGGATCGCCTTTCGGTTGTGGGTAGCCAGGAAATATTCCCTCCGGTGTGAATGCCGACAGCGGCTTGGTGATGCGCCGCGATTGTGAATACGTCACTTTATCGATCGCCATATTGAAGGCACGTCGCACTCGTATGTCATTCATAGGCGGCCTGGTGACATTGATCAAGACATAGACGATGGCGGCTTCTGCTCCGTCCATGTAATCCTTCTTGGAACGGACGACGTCGAGCCAGGGGTTAGGGACGGTATGATTCAGTACGGCGTCAGCCTCCCCAACTTTGTACAGGTTCATAGCGGTAGGATTATCTTGAGTAGTGTAGAAATGGATCTCCTCAAGCCTTACATTTGCGAAGTCCCAGTAGAATGGATTTCTTTCTACTACGAGTTCACTATATGGCCGCCATGCTTTCACCTTAAAAGCGCCAGAAGTAACAATGTGTGCCGGTTCGGTCCAATGCTCCCCATATTTTTCGATCACTTTGCGTGGTACTGCTCGAAACAACTGGTGAGCCAGCAAGCCACTGAAATAAGGAGCTGGCTGTGATAGAGAGATTCTTACAGTGTAATCGTCAACAGCTTCGATGCCGACATCCTCGGCGCGGACTGGCACAAACTCCTTGTCTCGCACGGCTGCCTGCAATTTCGCATCAGCGTCAATTAGCTTCTTGCGCGCCTTTTCACTCGCCGGCAAGGTCAGCCGCGCAGGCGAATGCATGAATTGATGGAATGAGGTATTCGGCGCAGAGTCTGAACCCTTGTATTCCGCCTCACCGCTTGAAAGCGGCTTTTGACTGAGGGATTCAGGAACTTCTTGATCACTATGCGCGAAATCCTTCTCTAAAAGAAACTCACCGGTCTGCGGATTTCGAACAAAGACAGCGCCTTCATTGTAGGCCTGTCCATACTTTATATAGTAGGCAAGATAGGCGTTGCGCGAGGCAAGCTCGGGAGATAGACCACGTCTAAAACTATAAACAAAATCCTCAGCAACGATGGGATCTCCGTTGGACCAACGCGCGTTGTGGCGTAAATGAAAGACATATTCTGACGAGTCGTTGTTTACACCCCAACTTTCGGCTATCGCCGGGACAGGAGCGAGCGTTTTTGGATCATACTCCACCAAACCCTCATAGAGAGCGATGAAGATCCGCGCTTCAGGTTGACCGGAACTAATGGGAGGATCGAGAGTTTCCGGCTCGTCGCCATTGATATACCGCAGGACATTGCGAGTTGGTGGCGTCGTTTTACCGAAAAACTCTTCATTCTTCGCCGCGACCTGACAGGAACTAGTAGCCGCCACCAGCATGATGATAGCTACCAGGGCGGTTCGTTCTCGCGGCGTGGGCACGGTAACCATAGATTAGTTTAGCCTACTCGCAAGTTATCACGCGAAAAAGATTCAGATCAAATCGGCCACGATCAAAACGCTGTAGCCCGCACTGCTGAAGGCGCTTCGTGGATCACTAATGAAGGGCCTGACCCTTGTGCTATGTCATGAGTTTTCCAATTGGTGTCGATGCTTACGCTTCTGAGGGAAGGAATATCCAGCACATTTGCGTCGAATCCGTTAACATATGGTTTAACTAGTGAATAGGAGGACGCAAAGTATATAGGGATGGATTTCAGCTCACTCAAAGCTTGCGCTTCCGAATCACTTTGCCGCTCTGCGGTTGCCAGCGGTTGTTGGGATCCGGCGAAATTCTGCCGCTCGTGTTGAAACAACAGGCGAATATTGGTCAGTTCGTCAGTGGTCTGCATTACCAGGCCTCGACGAACGACGTCGTACTCGCCTGCGCGAACAACAGCTTCGTACTCGTCCCAATTTCTCATGATTATGTCTGTTTCAATGTTTAGTTCGGCATGCCACATAGCCGCTATAGATTGAGAGACTACTCTTTGCTGCTCATTTCTGTTGATTAGCAGACGCACCCTGGGAAATCCATTGCCATCCGGAAATCCGGCCTCAGCCAGAAGTTTTCTTGCCCGCGCGACGTTCTTCTCCAATAACTGTCTACTGCCGACGACGGTGTCCGTTTTGTCGTCCATCTCGTCAGGAAGAAACCTCTTAGCGGGTTCGGTAGAACCTCCCAACTCGTCTTCGCTAATTCTCTCCCTATCAATCGCGATTGCCAGAGCTTCACGAACACGCACATCGTCGAACGGAGCGCGTGCTGTGTTGAAGCTGTAATACGTAAGGGCGCCATACGTTTCGCGCCGAAAGTCTTCATAAGGCGCCAGCAGTTTTATCGCCAACGGCTCAAAGCTCGCATTCGTGACAGCATCAATCGTGCCCGCTCGGTAAGCAGCAAGTGCAGCCTCTTCATCCACAGCACCTACAAACTCAACCACGTTGAGCGCCACTTCACTTTTTGCCCAATAGTTCTCTGCCCGTTTAAGGACCACCCTGTCTGGTTCAGTTGCTGAGAGGGTAAATGCTCCATTCGAGATGATCGCCGCAGACCCAATTCGCTTGCCCGGTTCTATTTCCGCGGTCCTTACGGGCCGAAAAACAGGGTGGGCCACCAGAGCGGGAAAGTTTTCATCAGCGCGCTCGAGGTGAACTCTGAGGATTTTGTCGCTCAAAGCCTGGGCGCCAAACTGCGGTTCCACCACTGACTTAATGGCGGCCTTCGGCGGCGCGGCCGATCGCTCGTTGCGATTTGCTTGCAGTTGCCTCAGAGCGTTCCTGGCCCCCTGAATGTTACGCAATAACTCAGTATGGGGAACAAGATCGCCGATCTTTGCGACGCGTTCCCATGAACGGACAAAATCGTGGGCGGTCACGGACTGTCCATCCGACCATCGAGCATCCTCGCGTAGGTAAAAAGTCCAGGTCCGGTCACCATCGGACGATTCCCACCGGCTAGCTACGGCCGGCACAGGAGTGAGGGTACGTGGATCGTAGTCAGTAAGCCCTTCAAAGATCGCTCTAACCAGGTCTGTATCGGGCGGTGTAGCAGCAAAGGCCGGATCAAATATCTGCGGCAGTCCACCATCGCTCCAGCGAAAATGCTGCGCTTTCGGAACAACCACTCGTCCGTAATAGCGCTCGCCGGGCTGAGTCGTAAAACATCCCGCATGACCAAAGGCAAAGGTTAGGAGTAAAACGGCAACTACAGAAGCTTTCATCCGACCTCGCGTTTGAGCTGAGATCCTACAGCGACATCAGGCCTATGGTGCATGTTTGCTCGTGGCCAGCAGGTCCTCATAAACCTCCTGGGTGCGTTGGCGCGTGGCTTCGAACCCAGCGGAAGTATCGATCAGGTAATCTGCATACTTCTGCTTCTCGAGTTGGGACATTTGAGCGTTAACTCTCTTTTCCGCCTCTTCCGGCGACAACTCGTCTCTTAACATGATGCGTTCTAACTGAACCTCGGGATCACAATAGACGACGATCAACTTGTCAAAGCGCTTGTATCCACCTGATTCAATCATTAGCGCCGCATCGATAACGGCGATTCCGAGAGGGTCGATCCGTTCCCACTCACGTATTATTTCATCCTGGCGAGCGATAATATGCGGATGAAGAATTGAATTTAACAGGGCGCGCTTATCGGTATTTTCAAATACGAGGGCACCCAATCGCGGCCGATCCAGAGTTCCATCCTCTCGTAGTATCTCTTTGCCAAAGGCTTTCACAATGTGGGCGAGAGCCGGCGACCCGGGAATGACAACCTCGCGTGCCGTCTGATCGGCATCCAGCACGTGACAACCAAGTTCGCGCAAAACGCCCGCAACAAATGATTTACCTACTCCAATGGAGCCGGTTAGCCCAACTCGTAGCATGATAAGCGAATTTGCGACGGGGATTGCCAATTGCGGAATGAGGTTCGAATTCCGCAGATATGCAATCCGCAATTCATATTGCTCTCCGTAGCCTGGCAGCCTTCAAGGTGTTCTTCATCAGCATCGCGACGGTTAGAAGACCAACGCCGCCGGGCACCGGTGTGCGCCATCCGGCCACTAAGTTTGCTTCAACCGGGTTGACATCACCTACGGTTGTATAACCGCGCTTCTGGATGGTCTGCAACCGCTGTTGAAGATCAACGCCAAACAATGTACGGGCAGTAACTTCGTCATCCACCCTGTTTACTCCCACATCGATGACAATCGCTTCTGGCTTTATGTGATTTCCGCCAATAGCCCCTGCCCGGCCTATTGCCGCCACAAGAATATCGGCTTGCCTTGTTATTGACGGTAGATCGCGAGTTTGCGAATGGCAGACAGTTACGGTTGCATCACGCTGGAGTAGCAGTTGGGCCACGGGCCGGCCTACGATCTGGCTGCGGCCAACTACGCAAGCATTGCTGCCTCTGATCGGAAGGTCATAGTAATCCAGCAGTTCCAGGATTCCTGCCGGCGTACATGGCACAAGAGTGGGCTTGCCCATTGCCAGTTTCCCAATATTCAGTGGGTGGAAGCCGTCAACATCTTTCGCCGGGTCTACTGCTTCGATGATTTCTGCTGACTCGATATCCCGAGGTAACGGCAACTGCACCAGAATCCCATCGACGTCGTTTCGTTTATTGAGTGACGAAATTAGATCCAGCAGCTCAACAGCGGTCGTTGAGGCCGACAGAGCATGAAGCTCTGAGCGGATGCCAACCTCGGAACAAGCACGAGTCTTGTTTCTTACATAAATTTCGGAGGCCGGGTCATCACCAACACGAATCGCTGCTAAACATGGTTGGATCCCATGAATTTTCAAGAGTTCTCTTACTGCTTTGGCAACTTCGGTCTTGATCTGATTGGCAACTGGAGCCCCTTCCAGTAGCTTTGCTCCGTGTTCGGCTTTATTGAGAGTTCCGGTCATAAGAGGATTATCATTTATATTGCTCGCCCAAGACTACTCCAACCCAGCCAAAGCAGCATCAACCAGGACGCGGAATTCAAACCGCTGAGCAACAGTCAAACTATAGAACCGGGAAGCAAAGGGGTTCACGCACATAGGAGAGAGCATTCCGTCTCTATCGTAGACTTCTTATGCGACAGCGCAATAGCTCATTTGTAACGACTAGATTCCTCATTTGGGAATCTCAGCTCGCTGAATCATAATTCCACCCGTGCGTCACGGAAACCGATTACTTCTTTTAACGCTTGCACTTCTCAGCTTCGTTTCCACCCCTTTGGCGCAAACTCCAGCCGAACGGCATAAACGAATCCGTGCGGCAATCGACGCAAATGATCGGAATGCAGCAATTGCAGAGCTGCAAGCGCTGAAGTCTTCCAATGCCAAACTATTTGCGGCAAACAACTACGATTATCTGCTCGGCAGATTGACCGAGCAAAACGGAGATGCCACCGGGGCGACCGCCAGCTATCAATCGATCGTTGCTCGCAACTCGATGCTTTCACAATACGCCTTGTGGCGGCTCGCGCGGTTTGCTCGATCGATCGGAGACCTTGTGCTCGAACGCGAGCGGCTCCAGCAACTGATCAACCTGGGCCCCGGCAGCCTGCTGTATCTGGCGGCAACGTTACGGATCGGTCAAAGCTTTCATGAAAGCCGCGATTACTCCGCGGCAATTTCGGCGCTTCAGCCGCTCACTACCAGTAAGAACAA
>Ga0214473_10002215_pt1 | contig 24192 bp, 20 predicted proteins | sample RVTome_7_FD_203509 | JGI IMG/M metagenome (GOLD analysis project Ga0214473, IMG submission 203509) | Soil microbial communities from uranium-contaminated site in the Upper Colorado River Basin, Wyoming, United States - RVT98D197 | ecosystem: Environmental > Terrestrial > Soil > Contaminated >... | reverse complement strand
TGAGGCAGCCGCCCGGATAGACGCGCGCCGTGTCCGGCGTCGGCATATTGGGCGACGGCGCCACCCACGGCAGCCCCGTGTCCTCCCATCGCATCGCGCGGCGCCAGCCGTCCATGGGTACCACCGTGAGGTCGCAGCCGATCGCGTGCTCCTCGTTGTGGTAGGCCGCGCGCTCGGCGATGGTCATGCCGTGGCGCACGGGCAGCGGGTGGAGGCCGACGAAGGACGCGAAGGCGGGGTCGGGGAGATTGCCCTCCATGCGGAGACCGCCGAGCGGGTTCGGCCGGTCGAGCACCACGACCGGGATCTGTGCGGCGGCGCAGGCCCGCATGGCGAGCACCGTGGTCCACACGAAGGTGTAATAGCGAGTGCCCACGTCCTGGAGGTCCACGACCAGTGTGTCGATGTCGCGGAGCATCGCGCGGGCCGGCGCGAGCCGACGGCCGTAGAGGCTCCGCACGGGGAGGGCTGTCGTCCGGTCTCGCGTGGAGCTGATGTGCGCGTGGTCCTGGGCGGCGCCCGCGAGCCCGTGCTCGGGGGCGAAGAGCGCGGCGAGCCTCACGCCGCGGAGCGCGCGGATGGCGTCGACGGCGTGGGTCAGCTCGCGCGTGACGGAGGCCTGGTGGCACAGCAGGCCGATACGCCGGCCTTTGAGCAGGGCCGGGAGGCGACCCGCGAGCACATCGAGGCCTGAGCGGACCCGGGCCATGGTCCCTTATAGTAGGTTCTGCGGCGGCGGAACCCAAGACAAACCCGGCGCTCGACTGGAGGACCACGGACAAACCCATGCGCCCTATTCGCTACGACCGGCTGCCCACCGAGCGGGTCGATCCTCGGAGCCGGCATCTCGACCGCCTCTCGCCGGTCGGGATCGCGCGGCTCATGAACCGCGCCGATCAGCGAGCGGTGAGAGCCGTGGCGCGCGCGGCGCCCGCGATCGGTAGGGCGGTCGCGCTCATCGCAGACGCGCTGTCCCGTGGCGGCCGGCTCGTCTTCGTCGGCGCGGGGACCAGCGGCCGGCTGGGCGTGATCGAGGCCGCCGAGTGCCCGCCCACCTTCGACACGCCGCCCGCGCTCGTCCAGGCGGTGATCGCGGGCGGGCGGCGCGCGGTGTTCCGCTCCGCCGAGGGAGCCGAGGACGATGCGACCGAGGGCGCGCGGCAGATGCGGCGGCGGGCGCGCGCCGGCGACGTCGTGGTGGGGATCGCCGCCAGCGGGGTGACGCCGTTCGTGCGCGCCGCGCTCGCCGAGGCCCGGCGACGGAAGGCGCCGACCGTGCTCGTGACCTGCAACCCGACTGTCTCGCGTCGCTCCGCCCGCGTGGTCATCGCGCTCGACGTCGGGCCCGAGGTGCTCGCGGGCTCCACGCGGCTCAAGGCGGCGACGGCCACCAAGCTCACGCTCAATACGCTCACCACCGCCGTCTTCGCGCGGCTCGGCAAGGTCTACGGCAACCGGATGGTGGACCTGCGACCGCGGTCGGCGAAGCTGCGCGCGCGGGCGCTCGGGCTCGTGCGCGAGATCGGAGGTGTCGGCGAGCGGGAGGCGACGCGCTTGCTCCGGGAGGCCGCGGGCAATGCCAAGCTTGCCATCGCGATGGCGCGGCTCGGGCTCTCGGCGAGGGAGGCGCGGCAGCGGCTCCACGCGGCCGCGGGATCGCTGCGGCGAGTACTCGAGCCCCAACGGCGGCGAGCGCCGGAGGCCGAGCCCGGACCATCGTAGATCGGTCTTTCAGGTGACACTCTCGGTCACCTTCGACCAGCCTCCTGGCGAACTGATCATTCGCCATTCTTATTTTCCAATCACTTGATCGCGATCTCTCCTTGGCGCTCCTCTTGCATTTCACCGAAGGTCGCCATGGAACTTCGGCGTTTCCGTCAGAAGGGACAGGGCCTCCGGGGGGCCGCCGCGACGATCTTCGCGCTCACCACGGTATTGCCCGTGCTCGTGACCGTGTTCCTCTTCTCGCGGTCCGACACGTTCAAGGAGACGCAGGCCCAGGTGAGTCTGCTCATAGCCCTTGTCATTGCCTTCCTGGGATTCGTCCTGTTGCGCGGGCTGATCGACCGGGTCTCCCGCCTGGCTCAGACCGTCGCGGCACCCGCGCCAACCGAAGCCTCAGCGCGGCCGAGCGACGCCGTCGACGTGAGCGTGCCAGGATTCGGCCGGCTGGACGAGATCAGCCAGATTGCCGCCGCGTTCGACCGCCTGTTCGAAGACATGCGGGCCTCCACGGAGCGTCTCGAGGACCTCGTGTTCAAGCTCGGCACCCTCAATGAGATGGTGGAGCTCACGTCGAAGATCCCGAAGATCCAGGACCTCCTGGCTCTCGTCCTCGAGCGGACGATGCGGGCCGTGAAGGCGAGGAGCGGCACGATCATGCTCCTGGACCAGGAATGCCGGGTCCTGCGCATCGCGGTGGCGCGGGGGCTGCCGGATGAAGTCGTGGCCAGTGCGCAGATCCGCTATGGCGAAGGGATAGCCGGGAGAGTGGCGCAGTTCGGGGAAGCCGTCGTGGTCGACGACACCGAAACCGATCCCCGGTTCGCCGGGGAGAGCGACCTGCCGGCGGTGTATGGAGGCGGCCCCTTCATCTGCATGCCGATCCGGGCAGGTGACCGCCTGATCGGGGTGATCAACCTGGCGAAGAAGGAGTACGGTGCCGCCGGCACCCCGACGCTGCGGCCCTTCAGCCCCACCGAGCTTCAGTTCCTCAACTCGCTGATGACTCACATCGCGTATGCGGTGGACAATGCCAGGCTGCTCGAGGAGGCGCGCCAGGCGGCCAACCGCCTCGGGGAGGTGGTCGCCGACCAGCAGGTGAAGCTGACCCTCGCGCAGCAACAGATGGTCCAGACCGAGAAGCTCTCGGCCCTGGGCCGACTCCTGGCGGGTGTGGCCCATGAGCTGAACAATCCGCTGGCGGTCGTCCTGGGCCAGTCCGTGCTGATGCGAAAAGCAGTCGGGACCGGACCATTTGCCGAACGGGCGGAGCAGATCAGCCAGGCCGCCGATCGGTGTGCTCGCATCGTGCGGATGTTCCTCGCCGTTGCCCGCCAGCATCCCCCCGAGCGGCAGAAGGTGCAGCTCAACCAGGTCATCGAGGAGGCGCTCGCCCTCTTCGCCTGCCAGCTCGAGGCGGATGGCGTCGCCGTCACATGCCACCTGGCGGACGACCTGCCTTGCCTCTGGGCTGATCCCGACCAGCTCCACCAAGTGGTGGTCAACCTCGTGGCCAACGCTCAGCACGCGGCGCGTGAGACTCCGCCACCGCGCCGCGTCAGCCTCACCACCCGATACGACGCCGCGCAGGCTAGGCTGTCCCTCGAGGTCGCCGACAGCGGCCCCGGCATCCCTCCCGAGCTCCGGACGCGCATCTTCGAGCCCTTCTTTACCACCAAGCCCCTCGGACAGGGGACCGGACTCGGCCTCTCCCTGTGCCAGGGAATCGTCGAGCAGCACGGAGGCTTCGTCCGGGTTGACGACGAGCCCGGGCACGGGGCCGTTTTCACCGTGGATCTGCCGGTGCAGGGCCACTCCGAGGCAGGGCAAGAGGGCAGAGCCGTCGAGGCGCCGCCATCCATTCCAGGAAAGAGAATCCTGGTGGTGGACGACGAGCCGGCTGTCGTCGCCATGCTGGCGGAAATGCTGGCGGCGGACGGCCACCTCGTCGACACGGCGGCCAACGGGTCCTTCGCGCTCGCCAAGCTCGGCGAATCGACATACGACGTGATCCTGAGCGACCTGAAGATGCCCGGCCTCGACGGACCCGGTCTCTACCGGGAGCTGGAACGCACCCATCCGGAGTACGTCCGGCGAGTGATCTTCCTCACAGGGGACGCGCTGAACCCGCCGACGAGAGAGTTTCTCGACCAGACCGGGGCGCCCAGTTTGAGCAAGCCCTTTGCCCTGGACGAGCTCCGCTGGGCGGTGCGCGATGTCTTGCAGGCGGCCGGCGCCGGAGACTTGCGATGGGACTTCGACCTGCCGGGGCCAGGGGAGATTGCGGCGTCCGCGGCTGGACCTCGACCCCCCACGGGCCCGAGGGATCGGGGCTCTGCCCCCACCGGGAGATCCGGCCGCAGTGCCTGAGTATTTCTCGATGTCTCGCGACGAGGAGGCGCCCGGAGTGGAGAACGTGCGTCAGCGGGTGACGCGCTGGGTGGAGGACGCGCCGAGCGTCCTGCGCATGGTGGTGGACCTGGTCGATGACCGGGAACGCGCGCTGGCAGCCGTCCAGGCCGCCGACCGCGAGCTGGAGAGACTCCGCGGGGAGCTGGCGGCCGTCCACGCGGACAATGATCTCCTGCAGCGGGAGTGGACCGAGACCTCGGACATGCTCGCCGAGATCGTCGGCACGGCGGGCGAGGCGCTGCGGCGTTTCCGTGTTCCCGCGCCCGTGCTCGAGGTCCCTCCCGCCGACGACCCGGCGATCGCGCCCGTCGCGTCCGCGGCGGCCGCCGGCCCCCCGCCACTCGAAGAGCCGCGCGCGCGGCGCATCCTGCTCGTCGACGACGACACGAACTTCAGGGCCATGATCATCGATTACCTCGCCGGCCTTCGCGGGTACGAGGTGCTGCCGGCGGTGAGCGGTGAGGACGGGCTCGAGCGCCTTCAGGGGTTTCAGCCGGACGTCGTCCTGCTCGACCTGATGATGCCGGGGATCGGCGGCATGGAAACGCTGAAGCGGATCAAGACGCTGTACCCCCAGCTCTGCGTGGTCATGGTCACGGCCAACGAGGACCTGGGCATCGCTCGGCAGGCGCTGGCCCTGGGCGCGGCCGACTACGTGACGAAGCCGTTCGACCTGGACTATCTGGACGCCTTGCTCAATATCCACCTGACGAGGAGCGAAGCGGCCCCGGACGGCGCGCCCGCCGCCCTCGCGCAGGTCGATCAGGGTGCATCGGTGGCGCCGCCGACCCGACCCACCGGGAGCTACTTCGCGCGTCCCTGACCGCGGTCGTCCGGCGCCCGCCATCGGCAAGGCGGTCGCCCACCGCTCGGGGCAGTTACGCCCCTGCCGGCCCGATGAGCTGTCGCACCTTCTCCAGGAGGTCGGTGAGCTGGAAGGGCTTGAGCTCGACGTCCTCCACGGGAAGGTCCCGGTAGCGGTCGAGGTCCGCATACGCTGACAGGACCATGATGGGAATCGCTGCCCACCGGCTCGTGTGCCGGACGCGATTGATCAGCTCGCGCCCGTCCAGACGAGGCATCAAGATGTCCACGATGATGAGATCCACCGGCAACCGGGAGAGCCAGTCGAGGGCCTCGAGCCCGTCCTCGGCCGCGATCGGGAGATAGCCCGCCCCGCTGAGCAGATCCTCCAGCACCCCACGTACCTCGGTGTCGTCCTCCGCGATCAGCACATGCTTGACGAGTCTGTTCTGGGCGGGCACGGACCCACCTTAAGGGGAAGGGCGGCGTGCTTGCAAGAATTCCAGTCAGGGCCAGGAGTCCGAGCCCGTCCTTGAGCACGGCACCGTCGGGTGGCTGAGCCGCCGGCTGGCGGTCCCGCGTGCGGCCAAGCTGGTGGCTTGGACGAGCAAGCCTATGTTTCCACTACCGGAATTTGTCACGTGCGTCGGATTGCGATCCGAACAGGACAAACGGACGCCTGGCCTGGCGGCTTCGCCAGTGGCTCACTATGGACCTCGACTACACGTACACGCGCTACAACCGGGGCGCCTCTTCCGGCGGCGTCGCGAGCGAGAAGCAGACCGCCCTCAGGCTGAACGCTTCGTTCTGATCACTCACACGGGAGACGATCGGATGTGGTGGCGCGCCTTCAAGAGCCGCTTTCTCCCCCAGGCGCCGATCGCAACCAGGCCCGTCCCGACCAGCGCGAGCGTGCCGGGCTCCGGCACGGGCTGAAGTGTGATGTGCTCGGACAGGATCGAGCCCGTCTTGAGCCCGCTGCTGTCGACAAACAGGGCCTTGATGCTCGCCTCATCCAGAGCCGTGAACAGGTCTCCATTGTTCACCGTGATATCGAACGCAAACGAGTAGTCGGTTCCCACGCCGTTGGCGGTGGTGACGACGACTCCATTGCCGCCATTGAGCGTGCTCCTCGCCTCGGCGCACTCGAATCCAGCCCCGTTGCCATTGCAGCCACCCGAGTTGATTCCACCATCCACCAGACTCCAGAAGGACACACCGGCCGGCGCGGCGACCAGCGCGGCCGAGTAGATCAAGCTCGTGACCTTGATCGCCACGGAGTTCAGGAATGACCCACCCCCGGTGTAGGTATTGGTGTCGATACCCAGCGTGATACGGAACGTCTCGTGCAAGGGATCCGCGTCGAGAATGGGGCTGCCGCTGTAGCTGAGCGTGTAGATGGCCCCGGCACAGGAGCCGCAGTTCGGCCCGATCGAATTGGCGTGGGCCCAACCCGCAAACAATGCGAGAGACACGGCCGCTCCGACGACCACGGCCAGCCGAGATCCCAACCCTGTCATCCCTCTCACGTTCTTGACCTATCGTTTCCGAGGTTCGGAGATAGGCATGGGTCGGGCCAATCCAATTAACGCAGCAAGTTAAGATACTTGCCGGGCCTATCCAAGATGAGATAGCGCAATCAGTCAGCAAATGTGCGCAAGAAGATGCATGGTCCCGCAATAGCCTGCCGGATTCGATTTGATCTTAGCCAGCGCCTTCCTTGCCTCGTCCTTCCCCGCGAAGCTCGTCAGCGAGCTGAGGGCCGAGGTCAAGGCCCTGCGGGCCCCGTCCTTGTCTCCGACCTTGATGGACACCAGGCCGACGTGGTACTGAATGACCGGGTCTTCGGGATGTTTCGCCCGCTGTCCTTTAGCAAGCAAGCCGGAGTGGCCGAAGATCGGCGCGACGTCCAGGTGGTTGAAGCACGCGCGCAAGCGGTCCTTGAGCTGCAGCCGGTTCAGGAGGGCCAGCAGTGAGGACGAGCCCGCCGTAGGAGGTCGGGGTCTGCTGTTCGAAGCGGAGGGCGGGGAGTTTGTGGGCTTTGCGATGGACCGCGGGCCTCCGTTCGCGATTGACGTGGTGGGACGTCGCACTCGCATCGTAGCCAATCGAGACGGGAGGCTCCCTGCCTACTGAATTCCGCCTCAGTGGGGAAGTCGTCGTCAAGCTCGACCACGACCACGACAGGCCTGGTGCGCTCGCGCTTGGACACCAAATTCCATCCCGCCGGCCGGCAAAGTCAGCCGGCACACCGTCGACGCACTCGCGCTTAGCCCGGCATCGTTTCATGGGGACTGGAACTACACGATCTTCCCCAATGGCCGTGCGAAGAAGCGTTAGACTGGATCACTTACTGTCTTTTGTGACGAGCAAAGGTGGCCCTTACCCTGGTCGCAGAGCTGAGGGTCACCGTGCAGGAGCCGGCCCCGGCGCAACCGCCACCGCTCCAGCCGGTGAACGTGTACCGCTCGTCGTTCGAGTTCGCCGTCAGGGTCACCGCCGTGCCGTACAGGTAGCTCGCGGTGCAGCTCGTTGTTCCGCAATTGATCCCCGCCGGAGTGCTGGTGACGGTGCCGAGGCCGCGGACACGGACCATGAGGGTGACGGGCTTCAGGGCAAAGGTGGCGGTCACCGTCGTCGGGGAGGTCAGGGTCACAGGGCAGGTACCCGTACCGGTGCACGCGCCGCTCCACCCCGTGAAGGTTGAGCCTGCCGGCACGACGGCCGTGAGGGTAACCGCCGTGGCGTACGGATAGCTCGCAGAGCACGTCGTCCCGCACAAGATCCCGGCCGGGGTGCTACTGACGGTGCCGCTGCCGGTCCCCGCGCTGCTGACGGTGAGGCTGACGGACTGTATCGCGTCGAACGTGGCTGTAACCGTCGTCGTGGAGGTCAGGGTTACCGTGCAGGAGCCAGTGCCCGTGCAACCGCCGCCGCTCCAGCCGGTGAACGTGGAACCCGTCGCCGGTGTGGCGGTGAGGGTCACCGCGGTGCCGCTGGGGTAGGTCCCTGAACAGCTGGTTCCGCAGATGACCCCCGACGGCGCGCTGATCACGGTGCCGGTCCCGGCCCCGATCTTTAGCACGGCGAGCCCGACGGTCGGCGCGGTGGCGCCGCAGGCGGCATTGGAATAGTCGGAGTATGCGGTCGCGTCGAATGCCCGGACGCGGTAGCAATAGGTCGTCGCGTCGGCCACGCTGGGATCCACGTAGCTGGTGGCGCCCGGCCCAAGCATGGTGACCTCGGCAAACGCTCCCGTCGTTCCGGTGCTGCGCTCGACCGAGAAGCCGAGCTCGCTCGTGGAGCTATCACTCCAGGTCAGGGTGAGCTGTCCGGCGCGGGCCTGGGCGTGCCAGCCGATGATCGCGAGGAGCAGAAGCGAGGTGCGTATTGCTTGTCGGGACGACCGACCTAAGCGGTTCACTGCGGGTCCTCCTCAAAGCCGTTAGCGACGTCACGGCCCCGAGAAGGCCCTGTGTTCGCCCGGCAACCCTGCGACCGTGTCCCGAGATGACCGGGAGTTAGGCCAGTGGCTTTGCGTCCCACCCTTTCGGGTGGTTTGCCTTTGTCAGGTTGTGAGTCTCTTTTCTCCTACACGTTAGATCTGCCTTGGATGCGCTTCGGCTCGCGTCCCCCTGAAGATTCTCCTCTTGCTCCACCTCACGTATAAGCAAACCTGCTGCCAGCAGACCATCGAGCGGGAAGCCATTGAAAATGCTGAACAGCCGCAGTGATGGCGTGATCACTTGTGATCATGTCGGAAAGGCGGGGGACGAGGCCCGTCATCCCGGTGACGGCAGGTCAGCGCGGCCCATGGGCTCTCCCTGTTCGGGGATGCGCGACCGGGCGCGCCTGAATCCGCTCATCCTCCCGCTGATTCTCGCCGTCTGGCTCCCGCACTCGGCCGGGAACGCCGCCCAAACCGGCGCCCCGCAGGAGTGGGTAACCCCCAAGAGGTTCTGGTCCTCGTCAACGCGATCTGGCCCGACGAGGACGACAACCGTGGGTCCGATTCCAAAAAGTCGCCAAGTACTCCATCCGCGCGAGAACGTCTACGAATCGCCAGGGAGCTACGACTTAATGTGAAACTGCGGTTTGTCCCGATTCATCTTGCATAGATACCGCAATCCATTGCGCATTCGAGACAGGGAACCTGCTGATTACGTTGAGGTGACTTGGTGGCACACCACGTGCTTCATGCTAACCGCTGAGTCTCTTGGCCCCCAATCGCACAGGAGGATGTGAGATGACCGGAAGACCGGGACGGTTGGTGCCTCTGGTGGTCGGTGTCGCCTTCCTTCTGCTGTCGACCGCGACGGCGCAGGCCACTTCGATGCTAGATTTCGGAATCCCTTCCGGAGGCCCGGGATCGATATCATATGATGCTGGAACCGGGGGTTCGCTTGTGGGAGTGGGTATCGGCGTGGGCGATGTATCAGGTCTACCCGGGGGCCCGCTGGCCGTACCGTGCGTCGGTTGTGTCCTTAGCTTTACCACGGGGGCGCTGACGGGAACGACCGGTGACAGCTGGACTTTCGGCGGTGGTCTCGCGACGACAATCACGATCACGGGGAGTGTGCCGGTGGCAGGTGTACTGCTCCCCGGTGTACTGCTCTCAGGTCACTTCGGCAGCGTAACCGTCCAGCAGTTTGGCTCGACATTCAACATCGCCGGTGCCTCATTTTTTGACACGAAGGACCCGGTTCTCTTGGCATACTTCGGTCTCCCGATTGTCGACTATGACGGCAATTTCAACATCAGCTTTCTCGCGGCTGGCTCCCCACCCGGATTTTTCAGCTCAACATCCGTGCTGAGTGGTGACGTCTTGAACACCCCAGTGCCTGAGCCAGCGACTCTCCTACTGATCGGGTCTGGACTCGTGGGCCTAGGGTACCTCGGACGACGTCGAACGCAACATTCCGCGATCTAGCTGATCCACCCCTTGGGTCGCCCAGGCGGCCCTTGTGTCAGTGCGAAGACCTTTCTCGGGTAGAGTAAGGCTCCAATCTCAAGGTGCCTCCTAGGGGGCTCTAGCCGCGTCACCAGGTCAGCGCAGCCTCGCTCACCGTTGAACGCCCCTTAGGCGGCTGGTGCTCGCGCCGCCTCCGCAGAGTTCGTAGTCTTCCACTTCGTAGTCTTCCACATTGTCATTGACCCTTCTCCCTGGATTTCATATAGTTGCGACACGATTTCCGACCCCAGGATACAGGAAACTGGAAACCATGAGACATATCCGCCGCTGGCAGGCACTCCCGTCGCTCGTTGGCGTGCTTGTCTGCCTGCTGTCCGCGATACCTACTTCCGCTGCCGACGGGGCTTACGTGATCGGGGCTGCGGACGTCCTCGAGATCCAGGTCTGGGACAATAAGGACCTGAACCAGGTCGTGTTTGTTCGGCCCGACGGCAAGATTTCGCTCCCGCTGATCGGCGAGACCCAGGCCGGGGGGCAGACGGTGCAGCAGCTCCAGGATGCCCTGGCCGAGGCCTACACGAAGACGGTCAAGGGAGCCAACGTGACCGTCCTCGTCAAGGAGATCAAGAGCCGCGCAGTGTACTTCATCGGTGGTTTTGCCAAGCCCGGCCTCGAGCAGCTCACCAGAGAGCTGACGCTGCTACAGGCAATCTCCATTGCCGGGGGACTCCTGCAGACGGCGGACGGGGAAAACGGCTTCGTGCTGCGCGGCGACCAGCGCATCCCCATCGACTTCACGCGACTCGTCCAGAAGGGCGACGTCAACCAGAACCTCAAGCTCGAGGTCGGCGACTCGATCGTGGTACCGCTCGCCGACTCCGTCTACCTCCACGGAGAGGTCAAGGGTCCGGGGGCGATCAAGTCGACCAGCGACCTGACGGTGCTGCGAGCCATCTCTCAGGTCGGAGGCGTCACCCCGCTGGCCGCGACGAGCCGGGTCGAGATCCTTCGCTTGCAAGGGGACAAGAAGGAGCGCATCAAGGTGAACCTGGACAAGATGAGGCAGTCGCCGGACGAGAACCCGGATGTGCGCCTGAAGCCCAACGACATCATCTTTGTGCCTCAGCGACTCTTCTAGGCGGGACGCTCGACCTCGGCCGGCGAGGCAGCTCCTCCCCCCGCCGGTGCGTCTCCGCACGGCTCTCCTCCTGGTGTTCCCGCTCGCTGTGCTCGGCCCGCCCGCCTGGGCCCAGGCACCGGCGCCCCTATCGCAGGCTGAGCCCTATGGCACGCCTCTCCTGGGCGTCCGGCCCCTGGCTGTACCAGGGCCGGGCGCACCCTTCCCGGTGCCACCTCCGCCATCGCAGAGCCACCTGCCGCCTCTGCTCTCGTCCCCTGCGCCGACCGCCTCCGCGCTCGCCTTCGACTTTCATCCGTTGATGACGTTCTCCGAGCAGTACAGCGACAACTTCCGGATCAGCTCCACAAACAAGATCGACAACTTCCGCTCCACCATCAGCCCCGGCTTCCTCGTCGGGATTAACGGGCCGAGGACACGGGGCACGGTCTCGGCCGGTCTGGGTGTCACTCAGGATAGCAGCAACAGCTTCGGAGACTCCGGCTTCTTCCCGAGCCTGTCGGCGGCGGTCAAGCACGCTTTCGATCCGAGGCTGAGCGTGAGCCTGGTTGACACGTTCTCGCGTAGTGACGAGCCAGCCCTGGCCAACCAGTTCGGCCTTCAGCAGCAGCGCCAGACATTCACCAGCAATACGCTGGGTCTCTCAGCGGACTGGCTGCCGGGTCTCCTGGCGACCCAGGGCTATTACCATCTCTCGACGTTCTCCGGCACTACGGATACCGTCAGCCAGATCGTGGGGGTGGACGTCGGCACTCCCCTGGGCGCGCTGATGGCCGTCAAGGCGGGCTATGAGTTCTCCCACAGCAACACGTTCGGCGCCACCTCGAACGAATCGACGGGGAACTTGGTCTGGGCCTCCCTTGCGCGGCAGCTCGGCACGTCGAACGCAGTCGGCGTCTCGACTTCTTACTCGCGTCAGACGCTGGACAGCACCCGCATCTGGAATATCTCGGTCTTCACTGCCTACGAGCTGCCGGGGCTGCTATCCCTGTCAGGCAGCGCCGGCTACAGTTTCCTGAATTCCGATTCGGGCGGCGACTTCTCGACCCTCTCGAGTAACACGAGCGTCAGCTACCATCTCGGCCAGGCCGTCGTCTCCATCGCGATCTTTCAGGATTTCAACCAGACCGCTCTCCAGGGGCAGAATTTCGGCGTGACGCTGACCCGCTCATACACGGGGACCTTCGGATATGCGCTGACCCCGTTCATCAACACGAATCTGCGCGCAAGCTACAGCGAAAACCAGAACACCGGCGCGGGCAACACCACGGGAAGCCAGGACTCTAAGGTGTTCTCCGGCTCCGCCAGCCTGAGCTGGCAGCTTCGCCGATGGCTCAGCATGGGCCTCGACTACACGTACACGCGGTACAACTCCGGTGCTTCGTCCGGCGGGTCCGCGACCGAGAACCGCGCGACCCTCAGCATGAACGCTTCGTTCTGAGCAAATCGAGCGCTTCGGGTTCCACTTTTGCCATGCGTGGGTCGATAGCCCGCAGTAGCGCGCTGGTGCTGGGTGCCCTCGTCGCGGGGTGCATCGTGGCGGAAGCGGGCCTCCGGATCGCCGGCTTCGCGCACACCTCCCTCTACGTTCACGACGAGCGCCGCGGCTGGGCCTTACGCCCTGGTATCGCGAGCTGGGTCCGCACGGAGGCCGGTCGTACCTTCGTCCGCACCAGCAGCGCCGGCCTGCGGGACCGCGAGCACACCCTGGAGAAGCCCCCGGGCACGGTGCGCGTCGCCGTGCTCGGGGACAGCTTCACCGAGGCCTTCCAGGTCGCGGCCGAGGAGACCTTCTGGGCCGTGCTGGGGCGGGAACTGGGGCGCTGTCCCGCCTACGCCGGGCGCACGGTGGAGGTGATCAACTTCGGGGTTGGAGGCTACGGCACCGCCCAGGAACTATTGACACTGCAGGACCAGGCCTCGTGGTACAAGCCCGATCTCGTCATGCTCGCCTTCTACACGGAGAACGACGTCCTCAACAATGCCCGCGTATCGAATCCGACTCGAGCGGACGAGGCCCCGTACTTTGTCTACGAGGGGGACCGACTCGTTCTCGAGGAGTCGCTACGCACTGCCTGGCCGGTGACCCGCGCCTACCGGCGGGTCGCTCACTGGATTGTCGATCTCACCGCCCGCCTGCGACTGGTGCAGATCCTCCGCGCCGCCACGCAGGGGTGGACGCAGCGATCCGAGGCTGAGGCCCACAAGGCTCGTATGGCAAGCCTGGGCGTGCCAGACCCCGAGGCGGTACCCTACGTGGCGCCCACGCAGCCGGGGCTCATCGAGGCATGGCGCGTCACGGAAGGGCTCCTCGTTGCGCTGAGGGACAAGGCCCGGGCGGGTGGCGCCGATCTCTGGGTCTCGACGCTGTCGAACAGCCCCCAGGTCTACCCGGACGCGGGTGTGCGACGGGCGTTCATGCAGCGAATCGGGGTTGCCGATCTGCTCTACCCGGACCGTCGGATCCAAGCATTGGGTGAGCGCGAAGGGGTCCCCATCATTACGCTAGCCATTCCACTCGCGGAATACGCAGAGCAGCATCGCGAATTTCTGCACGGGTTCCCGACCTCGACTCAGGGGGTGGGCCATTGGAACAAGACAGGCCACCGGGTGGCCGGCGAGATCATCGCTGCCGATCTCTGTGCTGCTGCGGTGAAGACCAAACACTCACCTGCGCCATCGGGGTGAGCGTTCGCGGGCCGCAACTACGTCCTGGCGAACCTCCGCCGCACCGCCACTCCTGCTGCAACGAGACCGCTGCCAAGGAGTAAGAGCGTACTGGGCTCGGGCGTGGGGATGAAACCGTCGATGATATCGTTTGCACAGGTCGCCGAGGCGAAGTGCACGCTCATCCCCTGGGTGGAGAGATCAGTCCAGAAGGCATCATTCGGATCGAAGCTCAGCGTGACGATGAGTTCGTTGACACCAGAAGGGCACTGACCGTTCACGGGTGTCCCGCTGAGACAGGCGACCGAGAAAGATATCGGAGAGCCGTTGACCGCGCCCCCCGTCGCCCACACGATCTCGTTGTTTCGGTAGATCAGGTTGGAATGGTGGCCGATGACCTGGTCCGCTGTCTTGAGATCGGAAGCGCCCACCGAATAGAGTTGTCCGGCGGTGAGTCCGCTGTGAGAGGTGAGTGGGATTGCGTAGTTGTTCGATCCGCTCTTGAAGATCAGGTCGCCCGGATTTAGGCTAATGCCGAAATCAGTCCACGACGCGAGGTTCTGGGCCCCGCTGTGGTAGTTGAAGTAGATCTGCGCCGTGACATTACTGTTCGTCAACGAGGTGAAGGCAATGTTGTTGATGTCGAAGTCGGCCTGGAGGCCGATCACGTCGCACGTAGCAAGGCTCCCACAGTTGTTCGGGGGTTGCAGATACGGATCCGTGATCGTAAAGGGTGCCGCATATGTCGCCCACCCCTGCGCGAGCAGAAGGGCTCCTGCCACACTCCCCACTACCCATCGTTTGATCGACGCCATCAGATCTCCCCCGCCCAGGGCGTACTGAGAATTGCGCAACCGCGACTATACTGCGGTCGCTTAAGTCTGAGAGGCGTGCTGGAGCAAGATCCGGGCCAATGGGCCACAAAGCCGAACGTATTGAATAGGATGAGTTTACATGCTCTTGATGTGCAAGCTCTTGCACACCATCACCAGATGTTCGGCCCGGAACGCAATCTCTTGCAGATGGGGTTTACTTGAGCTCTGCCAGGACCTTCCGCGCCTCGTCCTTGCCGGGGAAACTCACCGGAGAAGTGAGCGCTGCCGTCAAGGCTTTGCGGGCGCCGTCCTTGTCCCCCGCTTTCAGGGACGCCAGCCCGAGATGGTACTGAATGGTCGGATCGTCCGGCAGCTTCGTGGCGCTCTCCCTCAGCAGGCCAACCGCTCCCTGGTACACACCGCGCTGGTACAGGAGCCAGCCCAGCGTGTCCGAGATGCGCGGATCTTCGGGAGCCACCTCCTTGGCGGTCTGCGCCAGATGGAGCGCCTTGTCCTTATTGCCGCCGTGCTCCGAGTAGAGCCAGGCGAGGTTGTTCGCCGCGGGAGCGAAGCGTGGGTTCTCCGTGAGGATCTTCTCGTACGCCCGCTGGGCTTTCGCGATGTCTCCCATGCGCTCGTAGATGACGCCGACGAGCATCTGTGTGGTGAGGTCCCGGGGATTCACCTTGAGTCCTTCGTTCAGCCTGGCGAGCGCTTCATCATATCGGCCGGAAGCCTGATAGAGAGCCCCTAGCCGCACATAGGGCTCGATCAGGCGCGGCTCCAGCTCGACCGCCTTCAGGAAGGCGCCTTCGGCGAGGGCGGGCTCGCGCCGGGCCAGGTACACCATCCCGAGCAGGTACCGGAGACCACCTGATTTCGGCTCCAGGGCGATCTGCTTCGTGACGCGGCTCAGAGCGGCGTCGGGCTGCTTGTCGGCGAAGGCCATGGCGGAGAGCTGGGCCATCGGCTCGACATAGCCGGGCGCCAGGACGAGGGCGGCCTCGAACTCTTTCCTTGCGTCGGCCGGCTTGCCCTGCACCCGGAGCCCGACCCCCACAAGATAGGGCCCGCGCGGGTCCCTGGGTGCGAGGCTCGCGAACTTGCGAAACACCTCGGTGGCCCTGGCTGGCTCCCGCTTAGCCAGGTATGCGGAGCCCAGGAGGACATGGGCCTGGACTACTCTGGGCTGCCGGGCCACGAAGCTCTCCAACTCCTCGATGGCGGGTTGCACCGCGCCCGACTGAATGTTCAGCTCGGCCAGCAGAAGCACCGGCTCGGCGAAGTTGGGTGCGATCGAGGTGGCTTCCTTCAACTCGGCTTTGGCCTGCTGGAGGTTGCCGGCCTGGAGCTGCGCCAGCCCGAGCTGGAAGCGTCCCAGGGCATTCCTGGGCTCGATCTTCAACACTTGCTGGAATTCCTGGATCGCCTCGGTGGTCTCGCGCTTGGCCAGGCGCACGCGTCCTTGCAAGAGATGCCCGTCGAGGTCTGACGGGCTCTTCTTGAGAAGCGCATCCAGCGCCTTGAGGCTTTCGTCGTAGTTACGCTCCTGCAGCGCAATGTCGGCCAGACGGCGCCACGCGGGCAGATACTGAGGAGCCTTCTGGGTGATCTCCGTCAGGATGCGCTTGGCCTCGTCGGGTCTTTGCGAGATGAGGTAGAAGTCGGCCAGCCTCATCCGAGCCGGAGACCCGATCGGTGCGATGTCGGCCGCGGCCTTGAACTCGCGCTCGGCCTGGGCGACGTCCCGCTTGCCGAGATGGAGGTTGCCCAGTGCCAGATGGGCCTCGACCGATTTCGGCTCTCGTGCCACGGCCTCCTGGAATGCGCGCTCTGCCCTCGGCAGGTCCTGCTTTCGCAGGTAGAGCACGCCGAGCGTCACGTGCAGCTTCGCTCGATCTCCCAGCTCGGCTTGGGCCGCCTCGAGACGGCGGATCGCGGCATCCGCGTCCTGAGGCGTGGCAGCCACGCTGCCCAGCAAGGCGAGAGCGTCGAGGCTCTTCGGGTCTCGCTCCAGAACAAAATTGACTTCGCGCCGCGCCTCTTCGGCCTTGCCTCCCAACAGATAGATCGTCCCGAGCTTGAGGCGGATCTCGAGGTCGTCGGGAGCGAGCTCTTCCGCCTTGAGGAGGTAGCGGAACGCCTGCCCCGCCTCGCCCAGGTTGTAGTGCAGGACGCCGAGTTGCCTGGCTGCGCGTGCATTGGCAGGGTCGTACCGGAGCACATTCCGGTACTCGAGGATCGCCTCCCGGTTTTGCTCTCGTGCGACGTACTTGTCACCGCGCTCCAGGTGCCGGGCCTTCTGGGCCTCCGGCGACCGGGAGCAGCCGGCCACGGCCAGTAGTCCAACGATCAAGACGCCTGCCCATCTGCGTGTCGCGCAAGGCATCAACCAGCTCTCCCGCCTCAGTCGGGCAGGTACTCGCCCAGAACCGGGTACATGTGTTGAATATACTTGACCAGATGGGCGGAGGTGTCTTGCACGCTGCCATAGACCGGGCTCGAGACTCTCACGAGGGCGCCATCCGTCCGGTGGCGCACAATCGAGTTTTTCATCATCTCCAGCCGGGCGGCCACCTCGCCCGCGGTCGCTTTCCCCTGGGCCTGGTACCAGTAGAACACGATCTGCTGATCACGCTCCTTCTGTATCAGATACCGGTTCACGGTGATTGCCGCGAAGGGGCGGGGCAGGGGGATCGTCACCATCGAGGCTTCGAGGGGTTCCCAACCGCCTCCCGGCAGGCAGTTTCTCGGCGAGTGCGGCTGGGCTCCCTTCCGCTGGCTGTCCCAGTAGCCGATGAAGAGCCAGAGGCTCCGCCCCTCGGCATCCTGGTAGCGGCGCATCACGTAGTCCGTGGCCTTCAGAACGTTCAGGGTCTCCAGCTCGAAGATCGTCCCTCCGCTCCCTTGCCACGGCCCCACCGTGCTCGGGAAACCGTCGAGGGGCCTGCGGATCGGCACCGCCTCACCCGAGGAGCGGAACTGCAGTACGAGCAGTGCTCCGATCAGAAGCGAGATCGACAGGGCCGCTCGGATTGGCTGATTCATGGCGCCGGCTTCCGTCGGTGCGACTGCGCGAGGCGAATGATGCCGTGGACGCCGAGGAGGCAGAGAAAGGCGAAGAGAAAGATGACCCAGCCCGAAAACGTGTGAAAAACCCCCTGGGCATATTCGATGCCGAACCACTGGCCGATGAGCCCTGTAGCCACCACGCGGCCGGCATTCGCGAGGATCGTGATCGGCACGGCCGAAGCCACGAGCGCTATCATTCCCCAGGCCCCCGGTAGGGTCAGGTAGGCCCAGGCCGCCGCCAGCGCCAGGAGGGAGATGAGGGAGCGAATGCCGCTACATGCCTCGGTGACACCCAGGCTGATCTGACTCAGATGGATGACATTGCCGTCGAGCAGGACGGGCACGCCCAGAAGCTCGAGCATCCAGGCCGCGTTGCGAGCGGCGAAATTCTGGAGCGGGAACGCCACGGCGTAGAACAGGGTGGTCGGCAGAGGCACCATGAACAAGAGAAAGAGAAGAGGGAGGGCGAGCATTCGGAGCATCCCTCGGCCAAGGTGGAAGAGGATGAGGCCGGCAAGCACAACGATGAGGGAAGCGCGCATCAGGAAGAGTTCGCCGGCGAGATCACCCAAGAGGAGCATCCCGACCCCTGCGAGAAGCACGGTCAGGCCAACCCAGCTCCCGTTCGGTGCTAGCGCCCTGAGTCGCCTCCGGCGCTGCCAGACGAGGAACCCACTGAAGAGTGGCACCAGGAAGCCGTGGGAGTAGTTAGGGTCGTCCCACCACTGCCAGACCAGATCGCGGAGGACACCCCGGTAGAGGCTGACCAGGATGGCCAGGAGGAGCAGGGTCATCAGGCCTGCTCCACGCCTGCGCCAGGCGCCCGCCGCGAACGCATCTGGCTGGGGGACGTTGCACGCGAAGACCGGCGCCTCCGTCTGCTGCCACTCGAATGCTGGGGATTGCCTGTTCGGTTGAGCCTCTAACCGCGCAGGGTTCTCATCAAGGGGCTTAGACACTTCACCCATGGCTGGGCCATACTACGCCCCAATCGCGCAAAGACAATAGGGCGCTTCCTGCCCCGATTTCGCCGGTCGAAAATCCCGTGCGTTTACGTGTCGCGCAACACCTCGCCGCAAGCGCGACGCGCGTGCCCGGCGGCATGTTTACGCAATGGGACCTCGCTGCGATGCACGTCGATCCAGCTGGCAACCTGGTCCGAACGCGAAATCTCTCCCGAGAGAAATGCTTCGATCAGTTTTTTGGTGATCAGCGCGCTGAACGGCGCCTCGTACCGGATCGCCTGCCCCGCACCGGCGGCCTTGACCAGGTACGGTACACGATGCGACACGGCTTTCCCGTCCAGCGCCGGGCGATGACGGAGGGGGTGATCGGAAGACCAGATCACGGTGGTGCTCTCCCAGACCCCGGCCTGTTCCATCGCGCTTCTCAGGATTCCTATCGTCCGATCAGTGAGGGCCAAGGCGTCGATGTATCCCTGCTGCGTCTGCTTGAAGATGCCCATCACAGGCGTGTCGCCGCGGTCGTTTCGGCCTGTGGCCGGATCGTAGAAATACGGCGGATGCGGCACCGGCAGGTGGAGCAGCACCAGGCCGTAATCGCGGTCACGAACCACTTGGATGGCCCTTGCCAGGACCCTGTCGTAGTCCCAGATATGCCTCTTGGTGGAAAGCGACTGGCCGAATGGGGAGCGGTAAACGTTCTCATACAGGCTGCGAGGCTGGCCGACGAGGAGCTCCGGGATCGTCTGGCCGGCGCTATTGTACTGGTTGCTGGCGCTCCACCAGGAGCAGTCCGAGAGATCGGCCTTCAACACACGGCAGTAGGGAACCGCCCAGCCTACCACCGCCGTGTTGAACCCCATCTCTCTGGCCCTGTGGAACACGTTGCCCTGGCGGCTCCACGGGATCCAGAGGTCGCCGTCTTTCAACCGCATCATCAGCTCCGAGGCGGTACTCGCTTTGACGTCTGCCAGGGCCATTCCCGTGATCAGCGCGGGAATGGACCAATCGGTGCCCGGGCCGGGGGTCTTGGCATTGGTTGCCCACAACGCGGAATCGCGTAAACGGTCGATTTCCGGTAGGTGGAGGCTGGGTGGGCGCTCCGGAAACGTCAGCTCTTGGTCCCATTCGTCGAAGATCACCCAGACCACGCGTGGCGAGCTTGCTGGCTTCGGCGGCAGCCACGACGCCATTGGGCCGTCCGCCGCGGATGATGCGTCAAATGCGCGAACCTGGTAGAGCGCCTGGCCAAAGAAGAGCGGCACGAGGGGCGCGAGCAGGAGCAGCAGCGCGTACACCGGCTTTAACGCGCGCAACCCGCCGAACATCAAGGCCAGGGTGATCAGGATCGCTGCGAGCACCCCGAGCGCCGGCGCCCCTCGTTCCACGAAACGCAGGAACAGGGACGTGCCGGCGAGGGTTCTCACGGAGTTGACCAGCGAAGTCAGGATCAGCAACCCACCGGCCGGCATCAGCCACAGCGCGAGCGCTCGGCGCGCGCGCAATCCCGTCATCCAGCCGAGCAGGAGCAGGCCCAGCAGGATCACGTTGATCATGAGCGCGATGAAGTGCTCGGGCCTGGCCGGGGCCTTCAGCCAGTAGAGGGAAGCCCCTTTCGACTCGAGCAGTTCTCCCCAGACGCGCAGGTAGATCAGGTTCGCCATCGAGAGCGCGACAGCGGTGTCTTTCCAGTTCACCCCGTCAACCGCGCTTCCTCAGCAGGTAGAGCCAGCGCGTCGTGTTCTCGATGTGCTGCGTCCGGATGATGGCAAAGTGGCGCAGGCAGACGCGCTCGAAGTAAGCCGGGGTCAGGTCCTTGTGCAGGTCGTCGCGGCCTCGCGTCAGGCGCCGGAACATGCTGTCGTCCGGAGCGATGAACTCGATCACCAGCCATGACCGCGTCAATTCCGCCGCCAGATCCAGGATCTCGGCCAGCGGCACCCGCTCGGTGACCAGCATGTGATGAATCACGGCCAGCATCAGCACGGCGTCGAAGGTGCCCCGTGCCCGCTCCAGGAACGAGGCGCATTCCCGATTCCGCCAGCCAGTGCCCGGGCTGGGGCGCGAGAGGTTGACCACGAGCGGCAGGATGTCCAGCTTCTCGGCCCGTGCGCGCCGCCAGACCTCGCCGAGCACCACGGGGTCGTCGTCCACGGCGACCACCTTGGCGTCGCCCCGCGCCGCGAGCGCGCTGAAGTGCCCCGTGTTGCAGCCCACGTCAAGCACCGCGCGCACGCCGTACTCGGCCAGCGCCTCCTTGACGAACCGCTCCTTGGCCTCGAAGTGCGCCGGCGTGTAGTTGTTGTTGCCGGTCATGTAGTCCGACCACGCCGACCCCTTTCCCGCCGCGGGCTCCAGACGCTTCAGCGTGCGCCGCAGGCCGTTCAGCAGCGCGTTCAGGATGAAGCGCGCCTTCGCGGGGTCGCTCGATCGCCCCTTCTGGTAGATCGACGCGTCGTCCTGGTTGTGTCTGGCGCCGAGCCACGTGGGCATCGAGACCAGGCCGAAAAACGGCGGGCGCAGTCGTTGGAGCAGCGTGGTCCAGCGGTAGACATCTTCCGGCTCCAGCCCGTCACGACGCGTGGTCAGGAGCTGGTCCAGGCGGAGCCCGTACGCCTTGCTCGCCAGCAGCGGCAGCAGGAACGAGCGGACGAACTGGGCATACGCCAGCCAGGTGGCGTCGTCCGCGTCCCGTCGCTCGAAGCTCAGGACATCGATGAACACCGGGTCCGGCCCGCGGAACAGGATGTTGTAGGGCGTGGCGTCCTTCAGGCCGAGGCCCTCCGCCAGCAGCGCCTGGGCCAGGTCGAGCGTGAGCAGTGCAGCCGCATGCAACATCTCGGGCGGCCACTCGTAGGGGAAGCTGGGGAAATCGACCCGCTCGTGCTCCAGCACGACGACTCGGGAATGCTCGTCGACCAGCTCGCGCGCCGCGGCGTCGGCCATGACCGCCCGAGATTCCTCCGGGGGCAGCGCGCGCGTGGCCACCACGCTGCCGCCCGCCATCAGACGCTGCCCGGTGGGCGAGTCCAGGAAAGCGCTGAGGTTGGCCGCACCAAGGGCATTGACTAGCCTCAGGACGCGTCCCTGAACGCAGAGGACGCGGCCCGCGGGATCGCGGAAGGAAGCGACGCGGGATGACGTGGGGCAGGGCTGTTCGCTCAAAGCTGGCGTGTGTCTCCGGGATCGCGAAAGCCGTCGGGTAAGCCGATACTCTCCGCTGGGAGATCCCGGTGTTGAAGGCCGTCGCGGGGTGGCAGCGGGGCGCTTACTTCCGGTGCCGGAATCGCACGACGCGGATGAATCGAGAGACGAGGCGCCGGAAGTGAAATAGCAAGCCAACCAGGATAACGAGGAAGGCTTGCCAGATGAGGGCGCCGGTCCCGGGATCGATATAGGCGTGTGCCGTCGCGGGAAAGAATACCACGAGTAGGACGATCATCAATAGCGGCGCGATCATCGGACCCACAACGTCCTCCAGTTGTTGCTTGCCATGCGCGGCGACACGCCTGCTGAGAAGCTAGCCAGCCGGATGCCTGACGCGAAGTTGGCTCGACAACTACTTCCACCCGGTTAAGGGTATCACGAAGAGTTCGTCTCCAGGAAGTGGCGGGCATGAAGGATGTAAAGGAGCTGTACGAGACCCGAGGCGAGGTGGCGTTACAGGAGCTGAGCCGGCGCAAGCCGATCGTGAAGAACCGGGTGGCGTCGGAGATCGAGGCCGAAACGGGCCGCTGTCGGCTTGAGGCCGGGGCCACGGCATACTCCACGACCGCGAGATGCTCGCACACCTTCCACCGGTACTTCCGCGGATGTCCTGGTTGGTCAGATGGTCCCCCTTTCTTGGCGCCTTGATGGTGCCCGGCAATGGGTCCCATTCCCGACTAAGTGCTTCACGGCCCTCATCCACCGAGTCTTTGCGATCGACGTGCTGGCCTGTCCCCGTTGTGGGGGCCGCCTGCGTCTGCTCGCGACGATCCACGACACCCGGCCGTCATTCGGCAGCTTCTCACTCACCTGGGCCTCTCCCGCTCGGGGCAGAGCCCCGGCCCCGCCCCACCCGAGCCCGGCGCCGCGCCCTGAGCTCGCGAGCTTGAGGTGAGGAAGCAGCCGCAGCCGTCCCCCCCCCGGTTGCGCCCCGGCGCCAGGAGACGCCATCAGGTCTGGTCCGTCTGCACCTTGACCGTGGTGTTGTCGCTGGTTAGGATGGCGCCAGTGCGCCAGTTCAATCATCTCGCGCCAACGTGCCTAGCCCAGCCGTACGACCTCTCCCGCGAGCTGTACCGATCGGTGACGGCTACGATCCGGCACCGTCTGCCCGTCGCCAACAAGTGGATGCACTTCAGGGGTCCCCTGGTCTCCTCGCGCGCCCAGTTTTATCTTGCGGAGCGGTGGCGCAACCTGGCGAGCGTGAACCTATACGCGGCAAGCCGGATCCCGCTCGTCGCCTCGCTTACGGCGATCTGCTTGACGGTGCTCAAGCTGTTCGCCAAGGAGATGCTGTGGTAGCGATCGAGGGCCTCGGGGGGCCCTGTTGATGCCTGAGTTCCGGCGCTACTCGCTCGGGGACGAGGAGCGCCTCATTGAGCTATGGAACCGGGCCTATCGGAGCTGGGGCGGATACGTGACCCGCACGGCCGCGTACTGGACGTGGTGCATTCTAGAACGGCCGGGCGTCGAGCCCGAGGACGTGCTGGTGCTGGAGGACCAGGGTTGTATCAAAGCCTATGGCGTTCTAGGGCCCAAGGGCGGTGTGCTCGAGCTGGCCGTGGATCCCGACGATCCGCCGCGCCGTCGCCTGGTGCTGGCCAACGCACTGATCGAAGTGCTGGAGCAACGGAGCCGCGCGCGGGGGGATGAAGCTATCAAGTTCCAGGTGCCCGGCCTGGACCGCGTCCTGTGCCGTGCGCTAAAGCGCAGGGGCTACCACTCCCTCCCGTATGAGTCGCTGCAGTGGGTGCTGGTGGACCTCGCGGGTACGCTGAGCAAGCTGCTGACCCACCGGGCACACGAGATCCCCGCGGGATGGTCGCCGAATTTCCGGATCGCCTTCGAACGGGGCTACTACCATTTCGCTCCCCACCGCACGCTGCGCGTCGAGATCGGCCCGCCGCCATGCGTGGACGTGGACGGTGCCCCGACTTGTGACGTGACGGTTTCAATGGATCTCTCGACCTTCACCGAGCTGTTCTTCGGCATGCGACCGTTCCGGGACGTCCTGGCGCGTGGCGGCGTGCGGGTGGAACCGGCCTCGGCCGCCGGAGACGCGGAGAAGCTCGTCGCGCTGCTAAGCCTGCGCCAGCCCTGGTACACGCCGCTCAGCGACGAGCGCTGAGGAGCCCGCTTGACTCAAGAAACCGTGCATGAGGGGGAGGGCCTGGTCCCGTACCGGCTGCGCCTGTACGAGCCGGGCGATGAACGCCGGATCGTCGAGGTCATGGCTCAGAGCCATCAGGGTTGGGACAATGAGCGCTACTGGCTGTGGAAGCACGCCGGGCGCCCAGGCTTCAATACGATGGACGTCGTCCTGGCCCACGCTGATGGGGAGATGCTGGCCTGCTTTCACGGGGCGGTGCTGCCCGTTTACCTCGAGGACGGACTCGAGATCCTGGCCAGTTTCGACGGCGACTTCTCGGTGCTCCCGGAGCACCGGCGTCGTGGCATTCCGATCCTGGCTCACGATCTCGC
>Ga0214473_10002214_pt1 | contig 24192 bp, 23 predicted proteins | sample RVTome_7_FD_203509 | JGI IMG/M metagenome (GOLD analysis project Ga0214473, IMG submission 203509) | Soil microbial communities from uranium-contaminated site in the Upper Colorado River Basin, Wyoming, United States - RVT98D197 | ecosystem: Environmental > Terrestrial > Soil > Contaminated >... | reverse complement strand
GACTGCCCAGAGCATCCTCGCCGAGCAGGTCATCGCCATCGACCCGGGCAACCCGGAGAGACCAGCTCTCGAAGACGGCGCAATCCTGCGAGGCGTGGACCCCCCGCGCCTGGACCTGGCCCTGGCCCTGGGCTACGAGCTGCTGGATACCCTCGTGGAGGTCCTTCGCAACAACCGCGAAGAGCTGACCGATCTCCTGGCGAACGTCGCTGGCCTGATGCGTTCGCTGAACCAGCTCCTGGGCGACAACCGCGAACGCATCGACCGCATCATCGCAAACGTCGAAACGGCCACCGACGAGGCGACTCAGCTGATCCGGTCGACGCGCGGGACCATCGAAGGTGCCGAGGTACAGCGGATCGTCCGGAACCTCGATCACTCACTGGCTTCCGTGTCCCGGGATCTGGACCCCATCCTGCGCGACACCCGCGACGCCGTGCACAACGCCAACGAGACGCTCGCGGCACTCGGCCCCGAGGAGCGGGACGAGATTCGCAGCACGATCAGAAACGCATCGCAGCTCGCGGAACGGGCCAACCGCACCGTCGCAGACGCCCAGGCGATCGTCACCAACATCCGCCAGGGGCACGGCACGGTCGGTGCGCTGTTGATGGACGAGGAGATCTACGACGATCTGCAGGAGATGATCCGCGACCTGAAGCACAACCCGTGGAAGTTCTTCTGGCGCGAGTGAGCGGGGGGACGCGCGGTTGAGCTGTTGAGAAACACAATGCCCGCGAGGCAGAACGCGTCCCCGCCATCCAATTCGGTTTCTCAACGACTTAACCGCGCGTCCCCACTACTCAGGGTCAGCCCGGAGCGCCCGAGTCCATGGGGGGCGGCCCGGAATCCGCCGGCGGCGGCGGACCCGAGTCCATCGGGGGCGGCGGGCCAGAATCCCGCGGTGGTGGCGGGCCCGAGTCCCGCGGCGGCGGCGGACCCGAGTCCCGCGGCGGCCCGGCGTCCATGCCACCGGCATCGCGAACGACCACGGGGCCCGCGTCTGGCATCGCCGAGTCCGGAAGGAGGGCTGGCATGCCGGCCTCGAGGAGCAGACCCAGGTCGGTCGTGCATTGACCGCTGACGCAGGCAAGCCCGTCTGCGCATTCGGACGTCCGGAAGCAGGACTCGCCGGCGGCCCGGTCGCTGGCGGGACCGGAGCAACCCCAGGACAGGACCGTGAGCGTGCACAGCAGAGCCGCGAGAGCCGTACGCATACAGAACATGGCCCTTCAGGGTAGAGCCTACTTGGGGCCACGCGCAACGCTCCCAAGGACCCACCACCCGAGGGGGTCCAAGAGTCACCATGGCAGTGCCCGTGCAGGGGCAACCCCACGTAACGGTAAGGGAAATGCTCGGCTGCCCCCCGATCCGGCCGTTTGACAATGCGCAATGGGGGCTGCTAGCCTTTTCCCCGCGGGAAACGCGTCTCGGCTCCCCACGGGGAGGCCGGGCCTCGACGGAGAGGTAGATGGCTGAGCAGAAGGAATCGTCGGTTCTCTTCAACCTCAAGGAGTTGATGACCCTCGAAGAGGATCGCATCAAGACCGAAGAGGACGAGCGGCAGGCCCAGGAGGAAGCAAGTCTCCGTCTCCGCGAGGCGGAAGCTCAGCGACGTCGTGAGGAAGAGGAGGCGCGCTTGCGCGGCGAGGAGGAGTCCCGCCAGGCGGCCGAACGCGCCGCCCACGACGCCGTGGAGCAGACGCGCCGCCAACGCGAGGAGGCCGAGCTGCGCGTCCGCCTCGAGGCCGAAGGCGCCGCGCGCGCCGCCGAGCAGGAACGCCTGCTCTCCCACGAGCGCGAGATCCAGACGATCAAGGCGCGGCAGCGCAAGGGCGTTCACCCCGGCGTGATCGCCGGCCTCATCGTCTTCATCATCGCCGCGGGCGCGGGAACGTGGTTCGGCGTGGTTTCGCCGTACCTCGCAGGCAAGGAAGCAGCGGCACGCGCTCTCGAGCGGGTCGCCGAGCAGCAGAGGACCGAGCGAGAACGCCTCGCCCAGGAGGTCGAAGAGGCGCGCGTCCGGGCGCAGGAGGCGGCAGAGAAGGTGAGGCAGGCGGAGCTGGCCGCCCAGGCGGCCGCCCAGGCTGAAGCAGAGGCGGAAGAGACCGCCACGCGGAGCACGCGAGATCGGAATCGCGATCGCAACCGCGACCGCAACCGGGAGTCCATGATGGGCGGCTCGACCGGGGGCAGCTTTAACGACGATCCGCTCGCCGGCCTAGACGGCATCTGACGCGGATCCCATGGCCGCCTCGGGTCGCGAGCGGATCATCCTGCCGCTCGATGTGGCGAGCCTCCGTGAGGCACAGGAGGTCATCGGGTCCCTGCACGAGGAGGTGGGGATCTTCAAGGTGGGCCTCGAGCTGTTCACGGCTGCGGGCCCCAAGGCGGTGCGTGCGGTGCACGACGCGGGGTGCCGCTGTTTCCTCGACCTCAAGCTTCACGACATCCCGACGACCGTGTGCCGAGCGATCGCGGCCGCGATGGAGCTCGGTGTGGCGTTCCTGACGGTCCACGCGGTCGTGGGACCGCGTTGCCTTCGCGAGGCGGCCCATGCAGCGATCGGAGGGCCGACACGGCTGCTCGCCGTGACGCTGTTGACGAGCTTGGACGAGGAGGAGGCCCACGCGATCGGGTTGTCGGGGTCGACGACGGCGACGGTGCTGCGCCTCGGTCGCGTCGCCACCGAAGCCGGGATCACAGGATTGGTGTGCTCTCCCGCCGAGTGCGCTCCACTGCGGGTCGAGCTCGGGCGATCGCCGCTACTGGTCGTGCCAGGTGTCCGGCCGGCCGGCTCCCGAACCGACGACCAGGTGCGTGTCGCCTCCCCCGCCGAGGCCGTAGCCGCGGGTGCGGACCTGCTCGTGATAGGCCGACCCATTCGCACGGCCGCTGATCCGTCTGCCGCTGCGAGGGCCATCGCAGCCGAGATCGAGCTCGCCTCGCCGTGAGCCGCGTCGTGCCCGGGACCCGAGCCGTGCTCGAAGCCTTACGCGGGCCGCGGGCGAGCGGCATCGCCGTGATCTTGATCGATGAGGCGGGGGGCAAGGCCACTGCAGCCGTGGCCAGTGCGGCCCGGGAGCGGCGCGTGCACGTGGAGGAGCGCCCCCGGCGTGAGCTCGACGCCCTCGCTGGAGACGCGCGTCACCAGGGCGCGCTGGCGATCGTGGGCGAGTATGTTTACACGACGGTGGAGCGCATCGTGGAGGCGGCCCACAGGCCGGCGCTGCTGGTGGCTCTCGACCAGATCACCGACCCGCACAACTTCGGGGCGATCGTGCGCTCGGCCGTGGTCTTCGGCGCAGATGGTGTGATCACCCTCCAGGATCGGGCCTGCCCCGTGACTTCGACGGTGGTTCGCGCCTCCGCAGGGGCGACCGAGCACGCCCGGATCGCTCGCGCGACGAACCTGGCGCGCACCCTGGCCAGCCTGGCGGATCTGGGGCTATCGGTCGTTGGCCTCGACGAGCAGGGCACGGTACCGCTCGAGTCGTTGCCAGCGGCACCCGCGGGACGGGTGGTGGTCGTGGGCGCGGAGGGAACGGGTCTTCGGCGCCTCGTTCGAGAGCGGTGTGACATCCTCGCCCGCGTCCAGACCAGCGGTCCCATCCGCTCCCTCAACGCATCGGTCGCCGCGGGCATCGCCCTATGGGAAGCGGCCCGCCAGCGTCACGCCGGCGCGGGGTGAACGCGCCGACGAGGCTCGCGGTCCCAGCCCCCGTCGCCGTGGGCCAGGCGTGATCGGGACGCATTGGGCCCCGTTACTTCCCCGGGATGCTTTCGGGTAGACTGATTGGATGACTACTAGACGCTTGTCTCTCTTCGCCGCGGTGGTCGCCCAACTCTTCTCGCTTTGCGTCGCTCGAGGCGCCGCGGCGCAGGCGACTTGCATAGACGCGACGGGAGACATGTGCCTGAACGTCATCCGCGCGGCCCGCGCGGACGGCGTCATCGACGACATCTTCACGACCAGCGACGGGCGATTCGCACCGGAGTTGACGTTCGGCCGGTATGTGCGCGGCGTCAACGGATGCATCGGCGGCACCTACGAGCCCCGTGTGCTCACGGGCTACGCGTGCCATGCGCCGGTGGCTGGCGAGGCCATCGCGCCCTACGCGGACTCGCTCGATTGGCAATGGACGCAGGTGCTCCGGACGCGCGACGACCTGGTCGTCGTCGCCGACGGGGAGGCGGGCTTCTACGTGCCATGGCGCGGCCGCATCTACGACTTGGGCGGGGAAGCCAACCGCGTCGCGCTCTTTCCCATCACCGATCACGCGCCCCTGCCCTGCGAGGCCTTCGAGTACTCGGTGTGGCTGAGCAACAACCCCGATTCCTCCGAAGCAGCACCCGAAGGGGCACCTGACCCTTCGAAGTGGAACCCGGCGCGCCTCATCCGAGCGTTCACCCAGGGCTGGACGCGGAACCCCACCGCTCCTGGCGCTGCGGACGCGACCCGCACCGATCTCGACACCTGGCTCCGGGACAACAGCACGGGCGAGGCGGTAGCGGACGCCCTCACTACGGTGTGGGCCCTGCCCTGCGGACTCACCTTCCGCTACGTTGCGATCCAGGCCGGCAACTACGGGAACCCGGGACCCGAGTGCGTGTACCACAGCAGCGACGACGAGCTCGACGCGGTCGCGGGCTTGAACGAGGACGACACGATCATCTGCATCGACGCCGACGGCGACGGCCATCGGGACGCGGCATGCGGAGGGGGTGACTGCGACGACGCTGATCCGGCCGTACATCCGGGCGCGTTCGAGCGGTGCGACGAGGTCCGAGACCTCGACTGTCTCCCGGCGCGGGCCTGTCCCGCGGGCACGGTGTGCGACACGATGACCGGGCTTTGTGCCACCCAGTGCTTCGAGGGCGGATGTGCCGAGGGGTTCACTTGTCTCTCGGAGCTCTGCGTCGACGTCGATTGCGCTGCCCTGGTGGAGCCGTGCCCCTCGGGAACACTCTGCCGGGCGGGCGCATGCGTGGCCCCTTGCGACGGGGCCGTGTGCCCGCGGGGCCAGATCTGCGCGGGCGGCGCGTGCATCGACCCGTGCGCGGGGGTCGTCTGTCCCACGAACCAGGTGTGCATCGCGGGCGATCCTGGCGCGATGACGGTGTGTGGGCCCGGGTGCACTTGCACGGACCTGAGCGTGCCCCTGTGCCCGACGGACACGGAGTGCGACCGGCGGGAGGGCTCACCGACGCTCGGCCGGTGCGTCGACCCCGGATGCGAAGCGCTCACGTGTGCTCCCACGGAGGTCTGCACGGCAGGCGCCTGCGTCGACGCCTGCGACGGCGTCAGCTGTCCGAGCGGCCGGACATGCATCGACGGGTCGTGCGTGCCGGATCTGTGCGCCGGCATCGCCTGCGCTGGCACGCAGGTCTGCAGAGACGGCATGTGTTACGACGCCTGTGATGGGGTGTCGTGCGCGGCGGGCCTGATCTGCCGGGACGGCGCGTGCGTGCCGGACCCTTGCACAGGCGTCGTATGTGACGATGCCCACCGGTGCGCCGGTGGGGTTTGCGTTCCCATCGGGTCCGTGGACGGCGGTGTGCTCGCGGACGGGGCGGCCACCGGCCCAGACGGCGGCGGGACCTATGGTGGCAAAGACCCGGGGTGCGCCTGCAGCGTTCCCGGTGGAGCGACCGCCTCGCCGTGGTGGGCGCTGGTCGCCGTCGCCGTGCTGATCGCGCGAAGACAGCATCGACCACGGCGGCGCCCAGCGCGCGCGTGACCCGGCTCGTCGCTCAGGTCCGGGCTACTCAGCGGCTGCCATGCGCGCCCGATGCGCCTCCCCTGCCTCGGCGAGGGCCGCGGCGAGGGGCTCGCCCTCGAGGACCTCGGCGTCGAGCAGCAGCTGTGCGATTCGCTCGAGCGACGCGCGGTTGGCGCGGAGCAGCGCGGTCGCTTTCGCAAGGGCGTCATCGACGATCCGCCGTATCTCCGAGTCGATGGTGTCAGCGAGCCGCTCGCCGACCTCGCGACCGAACCCGACCCCGCCCCCATCGGACGGACCCAAGAAGAGGGGGCGGCGATCGCGACCTACGGAGATGGGCCCCACCGCCTCGCTCATACCGAAATCGACGACCATGGAGCGCGCGATCTCGGTGGCGCGTTGCAGATCATTCTGGGCTCCCGTGGACACCTCGCCGAAGATGACCTGCTCTGCGGCGCGGCCGCCGAGCAAACCCAGGAGCTTGGCGCGGATGCCCGACTCCGTCATCAGGTAGCGTTCTTCGGTGGGCAATTGCATCGTGTAGCCGAGGGCAGCCATGCCGCGCGGCACGATGGACACCTTGTGGATCGTGTCGTTGCCCCCCGAGAGGAACCCCACGAGCGCATGCCCGACCTCGTGGCAGGCGACCCTTCTCTTCTCCTCGTCGCCGATGAGGCGGTTCTTCTTTTCGAGACCTGCCACGACTCGGTCGATGGCATCGGAGAACTCGTCTTGCCCCACCTCATCGAGGGCGCGCCGCGCCGCGAGAAGCGCCGCCTCGTTGACGAGGTTGGCGAGATCCGCCCCGGCAAACCCGGGCGTGCGCGCGGCGATCACGACGAGGTCCACTCGTTCGGAGAGGCGCACGCCCCTGACGTGCACCTTCAGGATGCCCAGCCTGCCTGCCCGGTCCGGTCGGTCCACGAGCACTTGCCTGTCGAAGCGCCCGGGTCGGAGCAGGGCTGGATCGAGGATCTCCGGGCGATTGGTCGCGGCCATGATGATCACGGCCCGGTTCGGCTCGAACCCGTCCATCTCGACCAGCAGCTGATTGAGCGTCTGCTCACGTTCCTCGTTGCCTCCGGGACCGAGCGAAGCTCCGCGGGTTCGGCCGAGCGCGTCGAGCTCGTCGATGAACACGATGCAGGGCGCGCTCTTGGCGGCCTGATCGAAGAGATCGCGAACGCGCGCGGCTCCCACACCGACGAACATCTCGACGAACTCGGAGCCGCTGATGGAGATGAAGGGCACCTTGGCCTCGCCCGCGACGGCTCGGGCGAGGAGGGTCTTGCCCGTGCCCGGAGGACCGACGAGGAGAACGCCCTTGGGGATCTTGGCGCCGAGACGTCGGTACTTATCGGGGTTGTCGAGGAAGCCGATGATCTCCTCGAGCTCCTCCTTGGCCTCCGGCACGCCTTCCACGTCGTCGAAATCGACCGACACCTCGCTCTCGCGGAAGACCTTTCCCTTGCTCTTGCCGAAGGAGAGGACGCCGCCGGCCTGGCCCCGCATGCGCCGCAGCACCCCGCCCCAGAGGAACACCATGAGCACGATGCTCAGCCCGATATAGACGAGCCAGGGCCATTGATCACCGAGTGCGGAATCGGGGATTCGCCTGAAGGCGACGCCGTGTTCTTCGAGGAGCGACACCAGGCTCTCGTCGTCGACGCGCCCGGTCGCGAACGTGGCGGGCCTGGGCGTGGCTTTGCCATCTCTGCCGACGCGCGGTGCCGGGATCTGACCAGACCGGTAGGCGCCGGTGATTCCGTCGTTCGTGAGCTGGATCCATTCGACCCGTCCCTCGCGCACGAAGCGCTTGAGCTCGTCGTATCGGATCGCGTCCTGGGGCGAGTACCCGATCAGCACCTGCGCGATCGCCACCGCCATCATCGCGCCGAGGATCAGCAGCAAAGGGAAGCGGCGGCGCGAGGGCTTGGGAGTCTCCGGCGGAGGCTCGCCTCCGGGCTTCTTCGAGTGCGAATCGGGGGCGTTTTCGGAGGGGCTAGGCACCGTGGCCTTGGCATCGTAAGCACGCTGCCGCCCACGGGCAACTCGAGGGGAAGCTCTCTGGTCCCCGCGGCGTACCTGGTTTTCGATTGACGGTGGCTCGCGGAGCCTCGTAGCCTCGTTTTCCTTCGGATTCGGTGCTCACGGTGGGAAGCTCGACGGTGGCAGCTGGCGCTCGGGGCGCCGAGTCGTGTGGCGGGAGCCTGCTGTCGAAGGCGCTCTTCAACACACTGTCCATGCGCCTGGCGGCCGCTGCCCTGGTCCTGTCGTTCTTCCTTCCGGTGGATGGGCTCGGCGTGGACCTGTGCTGGTTCAAGGGCCTCTTCGGCCTGCCGTGCCCTGGCTGCGGCCTGACTCGCAGCCTGACCAACGTATCGCACCTCGACCTGGGCCGCGCCCTGGCCTACCACCCCTTCGGTCCGCTCATCTGGACGCTCGTCGTGTTCCTCGCGGTGGCTGGCCTGGCCGGTCCGACGCGACGGGCCCGCATGGCCGCCTTTCTCGACCGCCACGCGAGCGGTGCGCGCGTGGCCTACCTCGGTTTCGTTTACGCCTTCGTCGCGTTTGGGGTTTTCCGGCTGGCGGTCACGCTCCTGTGGTCCGACGCCTTCACCTCGATCTGAACAACAAAGGAGAGCCACGTGGAAATTGTCTTGATCGGAATCGGCGGCATATTCATCCTGCTCTCACTCGTCTGCTGGATCATCATCCTCATCCATGCATTCAAGGCGAGCGTGGGGGAAGGCTTCCTGTGCCTGTGCGTGCCCTGCTACATCCTCTACTACATGTTCTCCAAGTTCGAGCATGAGAAGAAGGGCATGATCATCGCCGGCTACTTCATCGGCTCGATCGTAGGGAACGTGCTGATCCGCATTGCAGGGATGTCGTCCCAGCCAAGCTACGACAGCGGGTACGGATACTAGACGTTCGCGACAGGCATGGCCCGCCCCACGCCTCGCGCGCGTCGGGCGGGCTTCCTCGCGGGGAAAGGTAGACGAGGGAGGAATCATGGAGCCCGGGGCGCGCTGCGCGGTCCACGTGGATCAGCCTGCGGTCGACACGTGCACCAGGTGTGGCAACTACGTGTGTGTCGGCTGTATGGAGGTCCAGAACTACGATACATACTGCGGCGACTGTGCGCTCCGCCTGGGCTACAAGGGCCAGCACAGCCAACGGGCCGTCGCGGCGCTCGTGTGTGGCCTGCTGCCCCTCGGGACCTGTTGCGTGCCTCTAGGCATCCCGGCCGTCATTCTCGGGCACATGGAGCTCGCCGCCATCGCCGACGGATCAGCGCCCGCATCGGGCAAGAACCTCGCCATGGGCGGTGTGATCCTCGGTTGGGTCAGCATCGCCAGCATGGTGCTCGGCGGCGTGGTTCTCGCGATCATCGGGCTGAGCAACTGACCCTGAGCGCCGAACGCGTCACGGTTCTGAACTACGCGGTCCGACGGTGTCTGCACCGAGCGCCTGACGCAGGAAGCCGTCGATGCGCTCCGTGATCTCGGGCGAGCCCTCCCGGATCGCAAGGCCGTGCGCCGAGCCGGGATAGAGCTGGATCTCTCCGTGCCCGGCGATTCGCGCCACGTCTCGCGCCGCCTCGGCCGCGGGCAGCTCCTCTTCGGCGGCGATGGCGAGCAAGGGCCGGTCCCTGAGCCGTGACACGGGCGTGATCGCATCGAACCCGTGGTAGGCCCGACCGGGCGAGATCGCGACGACGGCCGCGATCCTGCGCTCCTCCGCGGCCGCAGCGAGCACGGCGCTCGAGCCGATGCTCGACCCCGCCGCGCCGATGCGACGTGGATGGAGGTCCTCGCGGTTGCCGAGGAACGCGACCGCCGCGAGAACGTCCTTGCGCGTGTCCATCCAGGCCTGCCGATCGAACTCGCCATGAGCCAGGGCGCCCGCGGAGCCGGCCGTGCTCTCGCCGTGCCCCCGCATGTCGATGGCCAGGGTGGTGAGCCCGGGAGGCCGACTCAGCGCTTCGACGATGGGTTCCCACTCGGCGCGGGCTGAGCCGAGTTGGTGGACCAGAACCACGGCCGGGGCTCGCGCGTCGCCACCGGGGCGCAGCGTGCCGACGATCGTCACCCCATCATCCGTCGCGAAGGTCACCCTCTCAGGCGGACCCGAGGGCCGTCCGCGGTCTTCCGCAAGGGGCCGCGCCGAGCCAGCCCCCTCCCCACCTCCGCCCGCCGGCGCCGCGTCGTCCGAGCAGGCGCCGAGGAGCGCGCACGAGAAGATCATCGTCGTGAGAATCCGCATCGCCTGCATATACACCGAGCCGGGAGGACCGACCATCACTCCGTGCTGACCACGTCGTCCTTGCTCAAACGGGACAGCAGCGAAGCGAGCGCCTTTCCCACCGTGTCGGCGTCGACGCCGTCGAGGGTGAGCTTGACGCGGTGATCAGGCTGCCCCCATGCCAGGTAGCTTCCGATGCTCACCTCCGGGTTCTCCCGCGCAACCTCGGTCAACATCACGGCGAGGGCGAACTCATCGCAGCGGACATACACGGCGCGGGATACGAAGCGCGTGTCGCTTCGCAGTCGCTCGCGTAGCAGCGGAAACTTGACCTGGAGGATCTCGGGAACTCCGGGAAAGACGTAGACCTGCTCGACGGCCACCGTCGGCCACGGCATCTCCCCGCTGCGGATCAACGTGGATCCCTCGGGCACGTCCGCCATGCGCAGGTGACTCTCGGTCACCGCCGAGCCGAAGTGACCGCGGATCAGCTGTTCGAGCTCGGGCGCACGGCGTAGCTCACGACCCAGGGCGCGGGCGACGGCCTCCATGGTCACGTCGTCGTGGGTGGGACCGACACCCCCGCTGGTGAACACCACGTCGTGGGAAGCCCTGAGCTCGGACACGTCGCGAGCAATGATCTCGACCTCGTCCGGGCAGACCACTACGCGGCGGAGGCGCACGCCCAGCTCGAAGAGCTCTGTTGCGAGATAGGCGATGTTGCGATCGCGGACTTTGCCCGTGAGGATCTCGTTGCCGATGATCAAGACGGCGGCCGTGCTTGGTATGGGGGAGCGCGTCATGGCAAGGGCGAGGGCCGCGCTACGGCGGTATGGGTCTCAGAGAGATGCGCACCGACGTGAGCCCCTCGGGAAGCGCGAGCTCCACGTCGTGCGGGAAGTACTCCGGAGCCGTGATGGTCACGTGATGGACCCCAACCCTGAGCACTTCGGGACGAATCGCGAGGCGGCGGGCCGAGGCGATGTAGCGATCGTCCACGTAGACGCTCGCGGTGTCGGGCACGGCCGTGATGGCGAGCAGCGCCCTTCCCCGTGCGGGCGGGGCGCCGCTGCAGGACGAGACCAGGAGCCCGAGAACGAGACCCGCCGTCAGATGGATCGGCCCGCGCATCAGGGACTCCACGGGACATCTTCCAGGGGGATCGCCCCTCGCAGCGCAGCTCCGGGGACGATCGCCACCATCACGACGCTGCCATCCGCGAGCGGCCGGAGCCCGCGCACGGACGCGGCAGTGTCGACAGCGCGATGCAGGCGAGCCGCCACAGTCGGGAAACGATGCCCCGCCAACAGCGCCTCATCGACGAATTGGTGGAGGGCCGCGCGGCAAGCCTCGTCGGCCCGTCGCCGCGCGCTCGCCCGGCGGGCTTCGAGCCGGTCGAGCCGTTCGTCGGGCGAGGCGGTCGAGACGGCGACGAGCTCATCGCGGCGGGAATCGAACCGAACGGGTCGCGCATCCCACGGAACAGAGAAGGGGGGCTCGGCGTCAGCGGCCGATGCCAGGAAGAAGACGAGCGCAATGGCGACCGTGACGGAGCGAGTCATTCCCACTCGATCGTGGCCGGCGGCTTGGAGGAGATATCGTAGACCACCCGGTTACACCCGCGAACCTCGTTGATGATCCGCGAAGAGACGATGGCGAGCAGATCGTGGGGCAGGCGAGTCCAGTCCGCGGTCATGCCATCTCGCGAGTGAATCGCCCGCAGCGCCACGACGTGCTCGTAGGTCCGCTCGTCTCCCATCACACCCACGGTGCGGATCGGGAGGACAACACAGAAGGCCTGCCAGATGCTCTCGTACAGCCCCGCGACACGGATCTCGTCGATGAAAATGGCGTCCGCCTCGCGGAGAATGCGGAGCTTGTCCTCCTCCACCTCGCCCAGGCACCGTACGGCGAGGCCTGGCCCGGGGAAGGGATGACGCCCGAGGACGTGCTTCGGCATGCCCATGGCCTGACCCACCTCGCGGACCTCGTCCTTGAAGAGCTCCCTCAGGGGCTCGATGAGACCCAGCTTCATCTTCTCGGGCAGTCCACCGACGTTGTGGTGACTCTTGATGACCGCACTCGGACCCTTGAACGAAACGCTCTCGATGACATCCGGGTAGAGCGTCCCCTGCACGAGAAACCGCACGTCCGCGATTCGGCTCGCTTCACGGTCGAACACGTCGATGAACACGCGGCCGATGATCTTGCGCTTCTCCTCCGGCTCGGTCACTCCGCGAAGGGCCGTCAGGAACTCCTCTCCTGCGTCCACATGGATGAGCTTCAGGCGGAAGTGGTCGCGGAACATGCGGACCACATCGTGCGCCTCGTTTAGTCTGAGCAGGCCGTTGTCCACGAAGACGCAGGTGAGCCGGTCGCCGATCGCGCGGGACACGAGCATGGCGGCGACGGAGGAATCGACACCACCCGAGAGGCCGAGCACCGCTGACCCGTCCCCGACCTGGCGCCGGATGCGACCCACCGCCTCCTCGACGAAGGATCCCGCGGTCCAGTCCGGCTCGCAGCCGGACACTTGGAAGAGGAATGCGTCGAGCATCTCGACGCCCCGCGGGGTGTGCACCACCTCGGGGTGAAACTGCACACCGAAGATGCGGCGATCGAGGTCTCCCACCGCTGCGAACGGCGTGCTCGCCGTGCTCGCCAGCGCACGGAAGCCCGCGGGCAGTCGGCTCACTCGGTCGCCATGGCTCATCCACACGTCGAGGCGGTCGTGAGGTTGGAACGCCGCCATCAGCCCGGCGGCCTCTTGAACGTCGACCGAAGCGGGCCCGAACTCGCGCTCTGTCGCGGGCTCGACCACACCGCCGAGCAGGTGACAGGTGAGTTGCATGCCGTAGCAGATGCCCAGAATGGGAACGCCCAGGGCGAAGAGCCCCGGATCGACCGTCGGAGCCCCCTCCGCGAAGACGCTCGCTGGACCACCGCTCAGGACCACGGCGAGCGGCGCGAGGGCCCGCACGTCGTCTAGGGGCATCGTGCACGGCTGGATCTCGCAGTAGACCTTCTGCTCGCGAATACGTCGCGCGATCAGCTGGGTGTACTGCGATCCGAAGTCCAGAATGAGAACGAGGCGCCGCTCCATGAACCTCAGCGCTCCATGCGATAGTTCGGGGCCTCCTGGGTCACCACGACGTCGTGGACGTGGCTCTCGCGGAGCCCCTGGGGGGTCTGCCGGAGGAACTCGGCCTTGCGCCGCAGGGTGTCGATGTCACGGCATCCCGTGTAGCCCATGCCGGCGCGCAGGCCGCCCACCAGCTGATAGACGACGGAGCTCAGCGGCCCGCGATGGGGGACCCGGCCCTCGACGCCCTCGGGGACCAGCTTGTCCATGTCGTCGATGTCGGCCTGCTGATATCGATCCTTGGAGCCGCGCCGCATCGCGCTCATGGAGCCCATGCCGCGGTAGGCCTTGTAGCTGCGGCCCTGGTAGAGGACGAGTTGGCCAGGCGCCTCGTCGGTGGCGGCGAAGAGGGAGCCGATCATGACACTGCTGGCGCCCGCCGCGATCGCCTTGACCAGATCGCCAGAGTACTTGATGCCACCGTCGGCGATGATGGGAACCCCGCGCTCGTCGCCCACACGCGCGCAGTCCGTGATGGCGGTGATCTGCGGAACGCCGATCCCAGCCACGATCCGCGTCGTGCATATGGAGCCGGGGCCGATCCCGACCTTCACCGCGTCCGCCCCTGCCTCGATCAGCAGCGCAGTCGCCGCCGCCGTCGCCACGTTCCCGGCGACGACGTCAACATGCGGGTGCTCGCGCTTCGTCGCTCGCACCGCTTCGACAACGCCGAGCGTGTGCCCGTGGGCCGTGTCCACCACGAGCACGTCCGTGCCGGCCGCCACGAGCGCTCCCACGCGCTCGGCTCGGTCGGGCCCGACGCCGATGGCGGCTCCGACTCGCATCCGGCCGAGATCGTCCTTGATCGCGTTCGGGAAGCGCTCGGCTTGCAGCAGATCCTTGATCGTGATGAGTCCCACGAGGTCGCCGTGCTCGTCGACGACGAGGAGCTTCTCGATGCGGTGCTCGTGAAGCAACTCCTTGGCGCGCTCCTGAGACACGCCGACAGAAGCGGTCACCAGATCACGGGTCATGTGCCGTTCCACTGGCTGATCGAGGTTCTTCTCGAAGCGGATGTCTCGGCTCGTCAAGATGCCGACCGGTCGTTCGCCATCGACGACCGGAAGACCGGAGATCTCGTGCTCGCGCATGAGCGCGACCGCTTCGTGTAACGGGCGATCTGGCCGGACGGTGACCGGATCGACGATCATCCCGCTCTCGGCGCGCTTCACCTTGAAGACCTCGCGAGCCTGTTCTTGGATCGACATGTTCTTGTGGACGATGCCGAGCCCACCTTCGCGTGCCATCGTGACGGCAGTGCGCCACTCGGTAACGGTATCCATGGCGCTCGATACGATGGGGATGCTCAGGCTGAGGTTCCGCGTGAACCTGGTGCGCGTGTCGGCGTCGCGGGGCAGGAAATCGGCATAGCCGGGGACCAGCAAGACGTCGTCGAACGTCAGCACCTCGCGCAGCGGTCCTTCGATCACGATGCCACCTCCGGCTCGACAGGGCCGCGAGTCTAGCGCCCCCGCGCCGGCCGCGCACCCCCGGCGCGCTCCAGACTGGCGCGGCACGGACCCTTGCGGTAGTTTCGCGACGATGACCGGACAGGGTGGAGGCGGCTGGGGAACACCGCCCGGGTCGCAGGGCGACGGATGGGGATCGCCGCCAGGTCCCCAGGCGCCGGGACAGGGGGCTCCAAACCCCTTCGAGCCCGGGCCCGCGCCCTTGGCAGTGCAGCAGACCCCCTACCGGTCACCGCCGCCGTCGAAGGGTCCCGGCTGGTTCGGACAGGCGATGGACTCAGGGTACCAACCCGATGCCGAGGAGATGCAGCAAGCCTTTCACGCGCACCTGTTCGCGGGCCTCGCCGCGATCCTGTTCTGCGGCATGATCTTCCCGGTCGGAGCGCCATTGCTCGTGATGGCGATGGCCAAAGAGAAGCGGCCCTTCATGCTGTACCACATCAACCAGGCCGTGATCTTTCAGGCCGCGATCTTCGTGTTCAACAGCGCGATGGGCATCGTCGGGGGGATCCTGGCGATCTTCTGCGTCGGCTACTTGCTGCTCGCGCTCATTCCCATCGCGGTGCTGGGCGGGGCCATCTTCGCGTTCGTCATCGGCTCTGGCGCCAAGGCGGGCGCCTGGAACGAGTACCCGGTCGTGGGCCAGAAGGTTCTCCGGGAGTGGAAGCCCGCGTTCACCTGATCCGACGGCCTGACGTGCCGCGTCTGCGCCCCTACCCTCAGGGGACGATCGTGAAGGGCGCTGTCAACGCCTCGCGCTGTCCCCGGACTTGGATGCGGAACGGCTCCGTGCCCGGGGCCGCCGGAAGTGTGATGACCAACTCGGTCGGTGTTGCCCGGTCCACGCGCACAGCCGTGGAACCGAAGGCAATCCGGTTGAGGCGCGCGCGCCGGCCGAATCCGTGACCGCGGATCGTCACGCTGCAGCCCGCTGCGTAGCACTGCGGGGACATGCTCGTGATGCCGACGCCGGGAGGCGTGGGGGTCACCGTGAATGGCGACTCGGTGGCGAGGGTGCGCCCATCCGGCAGGCGAATCGTGACCGGGCCAGTGGACGCCCGCCGTGGAACGACCACACGGAGCTCGGTGGGAGTGATGGACAGGGGGGTGGCCTGAACGGAGCCGAAGCTCACGATCGTCCCAGCGACGAGTCCCACGCCGCGGATGCTGAGCTCGGAGCCCACGAAGCCCTCGGACGGATCGACCGAGGCGATGGAGAACGGCATGAGCACGCGGAAGACCTCGGGCGAAGAGACCGCCCCCTGCATGCGGACGCTGACGACCATGTGGTCATCCGTAGCAGCTGCGGGGACGCGCACCACGATGCGATCGTCGGCCAGGGACCGCAGGGGCATGGGGCGTCCGCCGATCGTGACCGCGACCAGGCCCGGGTTGTCACCGAAATGCGATCCGCGAATCACCACATCACTCCCGACGGTCCCGCCCGCGGGCTCGAAAGTGACGACGACAGGCGGCTGGGTTATCACGAAGGGCGCTGTGCTCCGTGCTTGGCCATTGCCGGCCACCGTGACGTCGAACGTTCCGCTGCGCGAGGCGGGAACGCGAACCCGAAGCTCGTTCGCCGATGCGGACACCACCTCGGCCCGCGTGCCACTTACGGTCACCGTGTTCTGGGCCGGCACGGCGGAGAACCCCGCCCCCCGCACCAGCACGACCGTTCCGACCGGCCCCGTTCGGGGCTCGAAGCCACGGATCGCGACGGGCTCGAGCACGGTGAAGTCGGTCCGTGCCTCGGCGGGTCCGAGGCCGTGGACCGTGACCGCAAGACGCCCGGAGGAGACGCCCACGGGGACCTCGCCCACGATCGTGGTGGGCGCCAGGCTCCGGACCACGACCGGCCGCCCACCCAACGTCACAGACAGGGCGCGCACATCCGTTCCGAAGTTGCTGCCCCTCAGCGTGACGACGGTGGCGGGTGGACCCGCGGCAGGGGTGAAGGAGCGGATGGTCGGAGGATGTTGGATGACGAAGGGAGTCGGCGTCTGCGCGCGACCGCTACCGGCGACATCGACGAGGAGCGTGCCCGACGCGGCGCGATCGGGGATCCGAACCACCAACTCCGTCGGCGTGGCGCTCTGCACCGGCACCGGCACGTTGTTGAGGAAGACGCGGTTGCTGGCCGGAGTCGTGGAGAAGCCGGCGCCTGCGATCGCGACGATCGATCCAGGAGGCCCGATCCGCGGGCGGAAGTCGCTCACGGCCGTTCCGGTCATGACCGCAAAGGCCGGGCTCGTGCCCTCACCAGCATTGGCGACGCGGACGACGAAGGGTCCGGAGGTGACGCCGGCCGGGACGATCACCGTGAGCATGGTCGGCGTAGCCGACCGGACGACCGCGGGGCGACCCGATAGCAGGACCGTGTTGTCGGTGAGCCGCGGAGAGAAGTTCTGGCCCCGCAGCGTGATCTCACTGCCGGGGGGACCCTGGGCGGGCTCGAGCGTCTCCACCGTCGGGGCAGGACGGCTGCTGACGACACGGAACTCTGGGCCGTTGAAGCGTCCGAAGGGGGTCGCGATCACGATGCGGCCGGTCCCAGCGCCGGCGGGGACCGTGACGGTCCACCGGTTGGGTAGGCGTCGCACCACCGGAAGCTCAGTCCGGCCGAGGAAGATGTGCGAGCTCGGATGGATGCGCCGGCCGATGATTTCGAGCTGCACCCCAGGCGGACCGGACGTGGGCTCGATCCGCTCGACCACTGGCCTGGGTTGGCCCTCGACCAGGGGCGGGTCGGCGGCGGAGCACAGGGCCAAGAGGGCTAGGAGCCCGGTTGAGCGGGTCGTCATCACGGTTCCTCCTCGCAGCGTGCCGAGCCTCGTCCAATAGACAAACCGCGTCAACGGGCGCACCGCGGCACGGTGCTCGGACGTGGCCGAGGACCGGCCGATTCAAGGGAAAATCACGCGATCGGGGCGCGGGAAGCGGACCTGCGCCGCGAAACCGGAGAGAGCCGCCCCGCTCTTGTCATCCGGTGCCCAACACGGCGGCGCTGAGGTAGGCTGGCCGCCCCGAGGAGGAAGCATGAGCGGACCTCGAACGGTGCGCGCCCCGCGCGGCACGAAGCTCCGATGCAAGGGCTGGCCCCAGGAGGCGGCCCTGCGCATGTTGATGAACAATCTGGACCCCGATGTCGCGGAACGACCGGAGGACCTCGTGGTCTACGGCGGAACGGGGCGGGCGGCGCGATCCTGGGATGCCTTCGATCGGATCGTGGCCGAGCTCGAGACGCTCGAGGGGGACGAGACGCTCCTCGTGCAGTCGGGCAAGGCGGTGGGGCGGTTCCGGACGCACGCCGACGCCCCTCGGGTCCTCATCGCCAACAGTCTGCTCGTCCCGGCGTGGGCCAACTGGGAGGAGTTCCGGCGCCTCGAGGCCAAGGGCTTGACCATGTACGGTCAGATGACGGCGGGCTCCTGGATCTACATCGGCACGCAGGGAATCCTGCAGGGCACGTACGAGACCTTCGTAGCGGCGGCCAACGCGCACTTCGGCGGTGACTTCAGGGGACGATGGATCCTGTCGGCGGGGCTCGGCGGCATGGGAGGCGCGCAGCCTCTGGCGGCGACCATGGCCGGAGCAAGCTTCCTCGGGGTCGAAGTGGATCAGGCGCGCGTCGAGCGGAGGCTCGCCACCGGCTACCTCGACCGGTCCACGGACGATCTCGATCAAGCGCTCGAGTGGGTGCAGGGGGCTGCTCAACGCGGCGAGGCCACGTCGGTGGGCCTCGTGGGTAATGCCGCCCAGGTGTACCCGGAGATCCTGCGCCGCGGCATCCTACCGGACTTCGTGACCGAGCAGACCTCGGCGCACGACCCGCTCAATGGCTACGTCCCGGCCGACCTGTCCCTCTCCGCAGCGGCCGAGCTGAGGACGCGAGACCCGGAGCTCTACGTGCGCCGCGCCCGCGAGGGCATGGCAACCGAGGTGCGGGCGATGATCGAGATGATGCGGCGCGGAGTGATCGCCTGCGACTACGGCAACAACATCCGCGAGCAGGCGCGCATCGCCGGCGTCGACGACGCCTTCGATATTCCGGGTTTCGTGCCGGCCTACATCCGGCCGCTCTTTTGCGCCGGAAAGGGGCCGTTCCGCTGGGTGGCGCTCTCCGGAGATCCGGAGGACATCCGCGCCACCGACCGCGCGCTCATGGAGGTCGTGCCCGACGACGAGGCGCTTCACCATTGGCTGCGAATGGCCGAAGAACGCGTGGCGTTCCAGGGACTGCCCGCGCGGATCTGCTGGCTGGGCTATGGGGACAGACATCGCGTGGGCCTGCGCTTCAACGAGCTGGTTCGAGACGGCATCGTCAAAGCGCCCATCGTGATCGGGCGGGACCACCTCGACTCGGGCTCGGTGGCGAGCCCCAATCGCGAGACCGAGGATATGCTAGACGGCTCGGACGCCATCGCCGATTGGCCGATTCTCAATGCACTGGTCAACACGTGCGCAGGCGCCACGTGGGTCAGCGTCCACCACGGGGGAGGCGTTGGCATTGGCTACTCGATTCATGCTGGCATGGTGGTGGTCGCTGACGGAACCCCCGAGGCGGCCCGCCGGCTCGAGCGCGTGCTCACCACCGATCCCGGCACGGGCGTCGTGCGCCACGCGGACGCGGGGTACGAGCTGGCCCTGCGGACAGCTCGCGAAAAGGGCGTCATTATTCCGCACGGGCGATGATGGACTCCCTCGATCTCCTCGTTCGCAACGCGCGCGTGGTCACCTGTGACGGGCCGGCAGACGCTACGGCGACCGCGCGCATGGCCATTCTCGAGGCGGGCGCGGTGGGGGTGCGGGACGGGCGGATCGCGTTTGTGGGAGCGACGGACGACGTGGATCCGGGTCGCGCGGCGCGCGTGATCGACGCTGGCGGCGGCGCCGTGCTCCCCGGGCTCGTCGACTGCCACACACACCTCGTGTTCGCGGGGAGCCGCGTCGACGAGCTTGCTCGTCGGATGGCTGGAGAGGACTACCGGCGAATCGCCGCCGAGGGTGGGGGCATCGCTGCAACCGTGCGCGCGACGCGCGCGGCCGACGACGACACGCTGGTGCGACTTGCGGCGGCCAGGGCCGGCGCGATGCGCACGCACGGCGTGACGACGGTGGAGGTCAAGAGCGGGTACGGCCTCAGCGTCCGCGACGAACCGCGGCTTCTTCGGGCGGCGCGGGAGCTCGGACGGCGCGGGCTCGTCCGCGTCACGAGCACGTTTCTCGGGGCGCACGCCATTCCGCCAGAGCGAAAGAACGATCGAACACGCTACCTCGACGAAGTCGTCGACGAGATGCTGCCAGTGGTGGTGGGTGAAGGACTAGCGGATTCCTGTGATGCGTACATCGACGACGGGGCGTTCACCCTGTCGGAAGGGCGCAGGGTCCTCGAGGCGGCGCGGCGGGCAGGGCTGAAGGTGCGCGCACACGCGGGGCAGTTCGCCGATCTCGGCGTCGCGCAGCTCGTCGCAGAGCTCGGAGGCCTCAGCGCGGACCACCTCGAGCACATCGACGACGCGGGCGCGGGCGCGCTGGCCACGGCGGGCGTCGTGGGCGTGCTCCTGCCGGGCGCATGGAGGACGCTGCGGCAGCGGCCTCCGGACGCCGAACGGCTCCGCTCGGCCGGGGTACGTCTCGCCGTGGCGACAGACTGCAATCCGGGCACGAGCCCATGCACGGACTTGCCCCTCTGTACCGCCCTCGCTGTCCGAGACGCGGGGCTGACCCTCGAGGAGGCCGTGCTCGCGGTGACGGCGGACGCCGCCAGGGCCGCTGGGGTGCGCGACGTGGGCCGGATCACCGTCGGCGCCTGGGGGGATCTGGCCATCTACCCCCAGCCGGACGCGCGCGCGATAGCCTATGGCGTCGGGGACGTGCGGCCAGCCGTGGTCGTCCTGGGCGGTGAAGTCGTTCACGAAGCGATGCCAGGAACCCTGGCCGTCTGGTAACCTGGAAGCGGATATGGAATTCGACCTCGACACCGCCCACGGCGCCTACATCCAGCGATTCGAGCAGGCATTCGGTGACAAGCCGGCCGGCGCCTTCGTGAAGTTCGGGCGCCACATGGTCCGCAAGCTGACGCGCGAGGAGTTTGCCCCTCGAATCGAACGTTATCTCCTGCTTCACCAGACCGCCGGCCGCATGCTGCAAACAGGCGCGACGATCAACGACGCCTTGGTGCTGGAGTTCGACGAGGCCGCAGCCTGGATTGCGATAGAGGCACCCGACATGCTCAGCCTATTCAGCGGCGAGATCGGCGATCCGGAGGTCGCGACCGGCCGAACCAGCGCCCCTGGGGACAGGTAAGTTCGGCTCCCCGCCAGAATGTGTGGGCGGAATTCGATGGATCCGTCGGTCCGGCTAGCGACCTGCTGATCGGAGCTCCTCGGGCGACGTGCTGACGCGGACGTGATCGGAGCGTCGGCCGTCACGCCGTCCGCGACGCGCGGGATCGACCTGTGAGATCCGACCGGGGGTGGCAGGGTGGCAGCAAGGTCGGCGGTGCCCGCTGGAGAGATCGGGGGCGGTGTGGCGGCGATTTGAGCGATTGCTAGCCGCTGTCGGTGGGTTGGCGCGACAGCCCTGCTGTATGTGGACACGCGTGGCGAGCTCCTGAGCGCACCGGTGCGTGCCCGCGACGGTCACAGGCACGCGCCGGTCTCAAGAATGATCGTCCCGTTAAGGCGCTCTGCACCGCACGCCGTGGTAGCGGCGCATCATCCAGGTGCCGCGAGGAAACAGCACATCGCGCTCGCCAGCACGCCAGCGAAGCAGCGCTTCACGGTGCTCGCATTCGAACGTGCGCTTCTCGGCCGCCTTCTCTCGCGCCACCTCGAGGTCACCGGCAGCGACGAACGTCGGTCGACGTTTCCCGAACTTCTCCCACGAGCTCGCCCGGTCGGTGTGCGGGACACGGGTCACGCGCTTGTGGCCCAGGAATCCCCTGCCCTTTCTCTTCGCCTCGGCGTGCGCCTCGGCGACCAGCCCGTCGACCACGCCCTGGATCGCTGCGCGCGCCGCGTCCATCGACCCGAAGCTCTGCAGCAGTTGCTTTGGCATCACGATCTTCATCTCGACCGCATCCGGCCACTGCGGGTTGTCGGCGTCGTACCAGTACTTCGGTCTCTCGACCCGCACGACACGCTCGCCGATCTCGTTGACGAGCACCTTGGCGCCAGGCCAGCGCTGCGGCGTGCGCACCAAGAACGCCGCCACGCAGTTGGCGACCACATACGCCGTCTTCCCGACGAGGGCCGCAGGAGTAGGCAGCTCCTGGTAGCTTGGGCCTTCGCCGTCGAAGACCTCGCCCGGCCAGCCCCGATGCGCCTTGACCGACAGCGTGATCGCCCGGTTGCGTCTCTCGAGGAACACGGGGAGCAGCCCGTCCGGGTCCGTGAACACCTCGTGCACGTGGTCGGACAGCATCTGCATCACGTGCAGTTCGAGGCCGAACAACTGCGCGTACACGATCGTCGCGTACCAGTACAGCTGAGCCATCGTCCCGTCGGCGTCGGGTCGCAACAGGAAGTGACGTCGGGTCGTGCGGCGGGTGATCAGGTAGGTTCCGGGTACCACGCGTCGAGGTGCGGTCATGCCACCACGCAAAGCCAAGAACATGCCGCACAGCCCGATCAGTGATTCCGCAGAGATGCCTCAACTGCCGGCGCAATCCGCCGCCACTTCGCCGCCAGATCCGCCACCCCCGGTGGGATCTGCCCGCGGTGGGATCTTGATCCCGCCACCCGCCGGTGGGATCTTGATCCCGCCACCCCCGGTGGGATCTTGATCCCGGTGGGATCTTGCTCCCGCTCAGTAACTCCGCGGCAACCTGGAGGTATCCATCGTGTCGAGGGCAAACCGGATCAGCGCGCTGCGGCTCATCTTGCGATGGCCTTGCCCCTTGAGAGCCTCCACCGCGGCGTCGAGGCGGGCGAGATCCTCCTTGTACATCGAGATGCAGATCACGTCGTAGTGATCTGGCGTCCCCTTCTGCGCCCTGCGTTTGCCCCCCTTGCGCCGGCGCGCCGGCTGATCCGACCTGTAGAACGTCGATCGGAGCACTTCTCTCACCTCGTCACGCTCGAGCACGTCACGCATCCTGTCCCTCCAACATCTTCAACGGAAAGCGCCGCAGCGCGACTGCAGGAGCTGGCATAGCCACCGGAGCTCGCAACGCGGCGTCCGGGCCCCTCGCTCCTCCCAGTTGCACGACGGCGGCCGGCTGGCGCGCACGCCGCCGCACGGCCCGCACCGCTTCGACGAGCGCCAAGTAGTCCTCGGCGCCATGGCTGTCAGGCGCGTGCTCGAAGATCGTCTTCTTGTGGTAAGGCGCTTCGCGCAGCCTCGTGTTGATCCGAATGGGGGGCAGGACACGGTCGCCGAAGTGGTCGGCCAAGCTCTGCATCGACTCGCGACTGATCCGGTTCCTGACGTCGTAGAAGGTGGGCAGGACCCCGAGCAGGTCCACCTCGTGTCCCAAGAGCTCGCGCACGCTCCGCAGCGTGCGAAGAACCTGCCGCATACCGATGAGCGACAGGTAGTCACAGCTGACCGGAACGATGACGCTGTCGGCGTAGGCCAGAACGTTCTGGTTCATCAACGAGAGGGCGGGCGCGCAATCGATCACGATTGAGTCGTACCCCCGCGCCCGGTCGCCCAGGCGTTCGCGCAAGACGCGATCGCGGTTGGGCTTCGTCGCGAGCAGCAACTCCGCGGCGGCCAGGGTCTCGTTGCTCGTGAGCACGTCCAGGTTCTTGCGCACCGGGACCGCCACGTCGTCCACGTCGGCGCCCGCGACCAACACGTGGTAGAGCGTGCGCTCACCGCGGATCCCCAGAGACACGCCGACGTTGCCCTGGCCGTCCGCGTCGATGAGGAGCACCCGTTGCCCGATCTCGGCCAACCCCGCGGCGAGGTTCACCGCGGTGGTGGTCTTGCCCGTGCCGCCCTTGTGATTGAAGACCGCGATCCGCCGGGGGCTCCGCGGCGGTCGCAACGCTGGCGCCGCAGAGCGGCAGGACGTGGAGCAGTAGTAGAGGCGGCGCCCGTCGTCCGTTGCAGCTTGGAAGGGGTGCTCAAGCGTGAAGCCACGGCCACAGACGGTGCATCGGCACCCACCCGTTACCGTGAGCTGGGTCTGGTGGCAGATCTGCGAGCAGAAATAGAGGAAGCTCCCGTCCTCTTCCCGCACCTGATAGCGGAATTTCACCTCGAACGCCCGACCGCAGACCGCGCACTGAGACTTCGGTGTCTCCATGGAGAACCCCTTGGTGAAGCCCTTACTGAAGCTGTTAGATCAGATGGCGGATCGCGCGTCAAAAAAGCGGCATGGCGCGATCGGCCGCGCGGACGACCGAGGCGCATTCACACAAGTGAACGGTCCACCGCCTGAAGGCGGTGGCTATGGATCCTACGCATCTCGCCAGATGATCGTGTTGCCGCTGGGCTTCGATCGCGCCCGTTCCCGTTCGAGAGGCCGGCGCGCGGGGGCGAGGGCTCGGACGGGCGGGGACCTGTCGACCCCACTTGACCACTTCGCTGCGCGAGACGCCGACGAGACGCGATCGTCCCACCCTCCCGGCTGGTCCTCGCTCGTGAGTCCTCGGCC
>Ga0214473_10002213_pt1 | contig 24197 bp, 19 predicted proteins | sample RVTome_7_FD_203509 | JGI IMG/M metagenome (GOLD analysis project Ga0214473, IMG submission 203509) | Soil microbial communities from uranium-contaminated site in the Upper Colorado River Basin, Wyoming, United States - RVT98D197 | ecosystem: Environmental > Terrestrial > Soil > Contaminated >... | reverse complement strand
CATGTCGTGCAAAGCGGATCCCGTTATAGCCCTCTTGTCATTTTATTGCATGGATTCCCCGATTTTTGGTACGGCTGGCGGCAACAAATTCAGCCTTTGGCTGATTCCGGGCTGCGCGTTTGGTCACCTGACCTGCGAGGCTATAACCTGAGCGACAAACCCAAGGGGATCCCTGCCTATCGCCTCGATGAGCTTGCCAGGGATGTCGTCGGCTTGATCGATGCCGCGGGCGTGGAAAAATGCTATCTTGCTGGTCATGATTGGGGTGCCGCGGTAGCCTGGTGGGTGGCCTTGCACTACCCCGAACGCCTGCACAAGCTTGCCATCCTCAACGTCCCTCATCCGGCGGTGATGGCACACATGCTATCAAGCAACCTGGCTCAGCTGCGCCGGAGCTGGTATATGTTCTTCTTTCAAATCCCATTCCTGCCAGAAGCCATCCTGCGCAATAATGATTGTGAACTGATGGTAAAAATGCTGCTGACCTCCAGCAAGCCCGGCGTATTCAGCAATGATGATCTTGAACGTTACCAACATTCATGGTGGCGCAGGGATGCGCTCACCAGCATGCTCAACTTGTACCGCGGCGCCATCCAGATGCCTCCAGATATGAGCGGCGACCTGCGCATCAGAGTACCCACACTGATCCTGTGGGGTGCCCAGGATATCGCCCTGAGTCGTGAGCTGGTTCAGCCCAGTCTCGATCTGTGTGACCAAGGTAAGGTCGTGTTCTTTGAGGCTTCGAGCCATTGGGTCCAGCATGAAGAAGCACAGGCTGTAAACAGGCACTTGTTGGAATTCTTTTCCACCAACCAGTAATTTCATGAATGACGTCGCCCCTGAACCTGCACCAATATACCTACAGCTTCGCAATCGCATCCTGAACCTCAGCCCTGCCCAAATGGGATTCAATCCCTCAAGCGAAGTTCCCCATGTATGGGGTGTGATGATGGAGACTGGCTACAATGTAGGGACAGCAACCCTGGTCTGTCTGGCAGACGGTACCACTAGTTTATACTACAGCACTGGGGGTGGCATGCTGGGCAGCGCCGAGTACACCCCGGTTGCCACAGCTTCCAAATCATTGGTAGCTCTGGCTGAGAAGCACCTACAGCTTATGTCATCGATCGATGAAATTCCCCTGCCTGAAGTGGGTCAAGTCAGGTTCATCTTCCTTACCTATTCCGGATTCTTAGCTGCTGATGCCTCCCTAAAAAACCTTGCTGCGGGTGAGCACTCACTCTCACCGCTCTTCATAAAAGCCCAGGAACCCTTGGAGCAATTACGGTTACTGGCAGAAAAGAGACGTAAATCTTTATGACTTCATCTGATTTCGACGTCGTTACTGGTGCATTTGGCTATTCCGGTAAATACATCACGCGTAGATTACTCGCCCAAGAGCGTGCTGTACGCACCTTGACCAATTCAGTCAACCGACCCAATCCTTTCGGCAACCTGGTGGAAGTCTTCCCATTCAACTTTGATGACATTGACAAGCTGACCGGTTCGCTGCGTGGAGCAACTGTGCTATATAACACTTATTGGGTGCGTTTCGACTATACCAATTTCTCTCACTCAGGTGCCATCGAAAATAGTCTTAAGTTGTTTGATGCCGCTAAACAGGCTGGTGTAAAGCGTATCGTCCACATTAGCATCACCAACCCATCCGAGTCTTCCACCCTGCCTTACTTCAGCGGCAAAGCCTGCCTGGAGCGCGGCCTGATCGAGACAGGGTTGTCATATGCCATCCTGCGCCCGGCTGTACTTTTCGGCAAGGGAGATATCCTGATCAACAATATCGCCTGGATCCTGCGCCACCTGCCCGTTTTCGGTATTTTTGGTGATGGCAGTTATCGCATACAACCCATCTATGTGGATGACCTGGCAAAATTGGCTATCGAGCAGGGGCAGGAGCAGGCGAGCCACATCATCGATGCCATTGGACCAGAGACGTTCACTTACCGGGAGCTTGTGCACGCCATTGGCGAAATCATCGGGAATAATAGACCCATCTTCTCAGTATCACCCAGCCTTGGGTATTGGTCAGGCTGGCTAATCGGGAAGCTGATGGGAGACGTCTTGATCACCCGAGATGAGATTGCTGGGTTAATGCAAAACCTGCTCTACACCAGCTCACCCCCCATCGCGGACACCCGCCTAACCGAATGGGCAAGGGAACATGCCTCATCCCTGGGGGTGCAATACGCCAGCGAGCTAAGACGCCGCCTCCAACGTGACGTTGCCTATGATATTCTTTGAGTATGGGGATGGACTGCATTCGTCAGGCAGAGTGTATACCTGCTTAACCCGAGATGGTGACCGACTATCGATTACCTAGCTAAGGTAAAATTATGAATGATGTGAGCGAAGCGAACGAAGTAAACATAGCGAGTGCAGTGCACCCAATAAACACCATGAGTATCGAAGTGAAGCAAGCTGAGGTCAACGAACGACCCATCCTGCGCCACCTGATGGAATTGTACCAATACGATTTCAGCGAGTTCGACGGGGCTGAGCTTGGTTCGACGGGTCTCTATGATTATCCCTATCTCGACCATTATTGGGTCGAGCCGGAACGCACACCCTTCCTGATACGCATGGACGGCAACCTGGCAGGCTTTGTGCTGGTGGCGCGCTACAACTACCTCACCGGGCATAAGGATACCTGGGTGATGGCTGAATTCTTCATCCTGCGGAAATACCGCCATCAGGGTATCGGTGAGTACGTTGCGCGATACATTTTCGACCAGTTCCCCGGCGAATGGCAGGTGGGTCAAATCATAGAGAATACAGCCGCAATTGCCTTCTGGCGTAAAGTGATCCAGTGTTACTCACAGGGTGACTTCCTGGAACATTGTCTCGACACTGAAAACTGGCGCGGTCCCATTCAAACTTTCACTTCCCCACCCTCCTTGCCACAAAATGGGAAAAATGCATAATGACTGCAAACCAACACCTGCATTTTCTCCCATCCTTTAGAACAGGGTAAAAGCTCTATGTATAAACCATTGATCGGTCTCACCACCACCCGCATGCCCAATCCATCCGGGCGTCCTGCTTTTGGCACCAACGTACCCTATACCAGAGCCGTTTCGAATGCGGGTGGCTTACCTATTCTCATTCCCCTTGAGCTGTCAAGCGATGATCTGGAGGCTCTTCTGCCCCGGCTGGATGGCATCCTTTTCACCGGAGGCTATGATATCGATCCACAGGAATATGGCGGTCAGCCCCATCCCAAAGTGGAGAATATTGACCATACTCGTGACAAGAACGAGACTCACCTGGTACGGGCGGTGGTCGAAACAGGCAAGCCATTCCTGGGTATCTGTCGTGGCTTACAATTGATTAACGTCGCACTGGGTGGCAGCCTGTACGAGCACCTCCCAGACCAGTTAGCTGGGGAGGTACTGCATGATAATCATGATCAGCCAAGGAATTTCCTGGCTCACAGTGTAAGTGTGGAATCAAACAGCCAGCTGGCAAGTATCCTGCTCAGCAACCAGGCACAGGTGAACAGCCTGCACCATCAAGGTGTGCGCAGACCTGCGCATGAGCTGCTTCCAACCGCCTACTCCCCGGATGGTCTGGTTGAAGCCTTCGAATTGCCAGGGCATTCGTTTGGATTAGCAGTTCAATGGCACCCTGAAGAGCTGCAGGAACACGAATCGATGCGCAGGCTCTTTCAAGCGTTTATCCAGTCGTGTTAAGTGGTCAATTCTCTTTAACTTTATAAGGACATTCAATGACTCAAAAATATCAGTTTCGCGCTGTAATCGAGAACGCCGGTGGGGGAGGTGCATATGTTATCGTTCCCTTCGACGTCGAGAAAGCTTTTGGTAAAAAGCGCGTCAAGATAAATGCCACCATCGAGGGTGAACCATACCGCGGCAGCCTCGTCCGCATGGGCACTCCTGACCACATGCTACTCATCCTAAAAGAAATCCGCGAAAAGGTAGGTAAGAGCTTTGGAGATGAAGTATCCGTCGAGCTGGAAGAAGACCTGGAGCTCCGCCAGGTTGAGGTCCCGATAGATCTCCAGCAAGCCCTGAAAGCTAATCCCACTGCACATACCTTTTTCAACCATCTCTCATACTCCCATCAGAGGGAGTATGTTCTTTGGATCAATGAAGCCAAGCGACCAGAGACACGCCAGGCACGCATCCAACGATCGGTCGAAATGCTCGAGCATGGGAAAAGTGAGCACTAAACACTTACAACCTATCGGCATCTTTGATTCTGGTATTGGCGGGTTGACGGTTTGGCGTGCCATCCACCAGCTATTACCCGACGAACCGTTAGTCTACCTGGCTGATCAGGCTCATGTCCCATACGGTCCCCGCCCCATGCAGGAAGTCCGTCAATTTTCTAAAGCAATCACCCGTTACCTGCTGGACCAGGGCTCGAGGTTGATTGTCCTGGCATGCAACACCGCTTCTGCAGCTGCCCTGAAATACCTGCGACAGACCTTCCCCGAAGTACCCTTCGTGGGGATGGAACCAGCCGTAAAGCCAGCAGCTGTGCACACCCACAGCCGCGTGGTGGGTGTGCTGGCAACCCCTGCCACCTTCCAGGGCGAGCTATATGCTTCGGTGGTTGAGCGCTTTGGTCTGGGTGTCAAGTTGCTGCAGCATACCTGCCCGGGTCTGGTAGAACAGATCGAAAATGGCGCATTGGAATCTAAAGAGGCACGCCGGATCCTCGAAGAAGCGCTCCAACCTATGCTTGAACAAGGCATCGACACTGTAGTACTGGGATGCACCCACTATCCCTTCGTCATTCCTCTCATCCAGCGTATCACAGGCCCGGGAGTGCGCGTCATCGATCCTGCCCCCGCGGTTGCCCAACAAGTGCAGCGTCTGCTGGTTGCCAGCAATCTACTTGATCTGGAATCGTCTATACAGGAAAATGTGCCGAGGAAACCCCGGCATCTACTGCACTTTTACACCACGGGGGATCCCACTCGACTGGAAAGCATGATTCTCAGTTTACTTGGAGAAAAATGCCCGGTTGAGGCTCTTATCTGGAGCTCTGGTAAGCTTATTTCATTGTGATACAATTTTATAAGCACCCTAGTAATTCAATTATCTAAGTCATTCCCGCTCCCCGGAGGTCATATCAATGCTGAAACGAATGCGTGAAACTTCCCGTCCCTTGCTGTTGGTAGCTCTGGTCATCCTGGTGCAGTTCCTACTTGGCATACGCATGGATGCGGTTGCCCAAAGCACCAACCAGGATCCACCTATCACCTGGATGTTCAATGCTAAAGCCAACTCAGATCCTACCAATTATGGGCAGCATGAGCCACATCTGGCGATCAGCCGTACCAACCCGAATGTGGTCGTCGCAGTAGCCAAGGATTACCGGGATGGAAATGTTAAACATGTGTGGATCTATGTCTCGCATGACGGCGGTCAGACCTGGCCTATAGAATGGCAGCGCCAGATACCTGTCACTACTTATGATGTTCCCCTTCAATCAGATCCAATCGCCATGGCGCGTGATGATGGACGCTTGTACGTGGTTTCCCTCGGTTATGATTCAGGCCATGGATTGTTTATCACGTGGTCAGATGATGATGGTCTCTCCTGGGTTGATCCTGCGGTAGCCATCACCTACAACCAAACACCGTACGGATTGGATGATAAGGAATGGCTAGCGATTGACAATGACCCCAATAGCCCCTATTATCACAATATGTACGTTGCCTGGGCTACCGGTGGTATTCAATACAAACGCTCAACGGATGGTGGCGAGACCTGGACACCCAATTACGTAACGATAGCCCCAGGCGATACTGAATATCCATATCCTGTCGTTGGTCCAGATGGCACGTTGTATGTATTTTATATGTACGGCTGGGGCTACTGCGCACGAGGTTATATTAGATATGTAAAATCCACGGATGGAGGGTTGAATTTCACCGATCCATATACCGTCGCCTACGCCTCGCAGCCGTGTAGTCCCATCCATGGGGGTGGATTTGACCAGTTCCGCTTTTTCTCCATCATCACTGCGGCGGTAAACCCTACAGATGCGAATGACATTTGGGTTGGTTGGACAGACGACAATGGCTTTTTAAATGGGAAGACAGATGTGCTGTATGTGCACTCAACTGATGGTGGTACCACCTGGAGTGAGCCAGCCCGCCTCAGCCATGATGACCCGGAAGTTTATATTGACCATATCACCCCAGTATTCTCAATGAGCACGGATGGACGCTTGCATGCTTTCTGGATTGACCGGAGAGCAGACCCAAACAACCAAATCTGGCATGGTTACCACACCTCCACGAAGGATGACATAACCTGGGAGGCGGATACTCAGGTGAGTGAAGAACCGTTTGACCTGAATCTTGGTTTCCCACCTGGCAGTGGCAACGCCGCGGGTGACTACTGGGGGCTGGATACAGTTGGAAATATCGTCATGGCCGCCTGGAACACCACGGTCATTAATGACCAACAGGATATCTTTGTGGCAAGTGGATTTTATACCACAACCATTGTCACTCTTACCGGACAGGTGGTCGATGGACAGAGCCTTCTGCCCTTATCAGGAGCAGAGGTATCGCTAGACACTGGCGTCTTTACAACCACCAATAGCTCCGGATACTATACGCTGACAATGGATGCAGGTGTTTATACTGCCACTGCCTCAGCTGCAGGTTACTTCCCCCAGGTTGTGCCAAACCTACCCCTCTGGACAGGCACAGTAGTGCAAGACTTTTCATTACAGCCGGAAGTGACCCTCACAGGACTAGTTAGCGATGCCACGACCAACACGCCAATAACAGGGGCAGAGGTGTTGCTCGATAGTGGATCATTCACCTATACCATCCCCAGCGGAGTTTACACCTTCACCCTGCCACCTGGGATTTATGACGCTACAGCATCAGCAGATGGCTATATTTCAGAAACAATCACCGGGATTGAGCTGATCACCGGCACAGTCACACAAGACTTCGCCCTCTTGCCACTCATCTGCCCAGCACCGCAGATCATGCGTGTGACTGTCAATATCATTGATCAGCTGACCCTTTCCTTCTCGCCAACGGTCTCCTCCACCCTGCCGGTAGATTACCTGTGGAGCTTTGGAGATGGCGCTACTAGCCCTGACTCTGCCCCAGTACACACTTTCCCGGATTATGGCACTTACACCACCAGCTTGGATGTGACGAACGCATGTGGCACCACAACCTGGAGCAGCACCCTGAAGATAGACCGTTTTATATTCCTGCCTTTGCTCATGAGAATAAACCCATAGTATAAAAAAGACCCGGCTCTGTGAACTACGCCGGGTCCTTCATTTCTCGTTATTATAAGCCTTTATCTGCGATCCGTACACCCAGCATTGCCGGGCTTATTCTCAATCCCCTGAAATTATCAAAACTCAGATCACGAAAGTCAAAACCTAGTGAATCTCGCGCTTGCTCAAATAGGACGGTATAACTTTCCAGGATGCGTGCATCCCAAGTCAACCCTAGTTGTTGGGCGGAAGTCTGAATACTTTCACCATCCGGCCCCTCGATCTCTGCGAAATCACCATACGGCATCTCGTCAAGCACCACTTCCAGGTCCCCCAATACATAGGTCGTGCGATATTTCTCGTACATCATATACACTCGATAACCAAGGGCTTCAAACAATGCCCGGGCGGTGTCGAAATCCGATACGGTGACCTCAAGCTCCTGGCGCAGACGTGCCCCACCCACCACACTTCCAGCACCTTTATAAGTTATCCGCGCTCTGGTATCCTGCCGCAAGCGTAATAGCCTGCCCGTTTCCATCAGGGCGGAATCCGGTGTATCAAAGCGCAGGTTGATTTCATGCACTCTCGGTTCGCCGGGTTGGGCACCCAGAGTGATTAATTTCTTTTCCAACACTTTGCGCCTGGAGAGATAGAACTTCACCTCCAATTCCTTATCTGCGTTGCTCATGCTGTCTCATTATATTATTGCTTTATACCACACTCAGCATGGTCTCCCTCAGTTCCACCCGGTCTCCAATTTTCACCCGCAAGCGGGTCACCTTGCCGTCCCTGGGTGAACGCAACTCATTCTGCATCTTCATCGACTCCAAAACCACCAAAACTTCACCCCTCTGTATCGTTTGCCCTTCTTGCACTGGGATGGAAACAACCATGCCGGGCATGGGAGCTTTCAAGTGGTAATCCTCGTGCTCAGCCACTCTGCCAGCCAGGGCAGCCCGCAGACGTTTCTCGCGCTCGTCTTCCACACTTGCGGTGAAGCGGGTCCCATGGAACAAGACCTGCCAGGTATCCTCATTCGGGTAAACATGGGCATCAAAGGATTGCCCGTCAACCACCAGGGAATACACGGGTTGGTCACCGACCGGCATGAAGTCCATCTGGAAGGTCACACCATCCACGCTCACACGGTGTTCGTCAAGAATGTCGACAATATATTCTCGTCCGTCAATGGTCGTCACATATTTCATGCCTATCTCCTTAGTCTCTCCCACCGGCTCAGCCATTTCCAGTTGCTGGTATCGCGCTCATTCCTCTGGATGACGTGGGCAGCCCGTTCCGTCTGCCGGTGTGCCACCAGCGTCGCCAGGATGGCAGCGATTTCCGGGCGCGATTCCTTCCCTTCCTCGGCTTCCTCGATGGAAAAACGTTCCTCCACAAAGCGGGTATCGTACTGTCCACCCATGAAACGATGTGAGTCCATCAAACGTTGGTGGAATGGAATATTGCTGTGCACGCCCAGGATTTTATATTCCTCCAGCGCCCGGCGCATACGCAGGATAGCTTCACCGCGTGTCTCACCCCATACGATCAGTTTCGAGATGAGCGAATCATAATACAGTGAGACATCAAAACCGATATACACGCCTGTATCCACCCGTACGCCGGGTCCCGTGGGCAGCAATGTATGGGTGATGCGCCCGGTGGAGGGGATAAAGTTATTATATGGGTCTTCGGCGTTGATCCGGCATTCGATTGCCCAGCCATTGTGGTGGATATCTTCCTGCCGGTGACGTAAGCTTCGTCCCCGGGCAATTCGCAATTGTTCTTTGACGATGTCAATCCCCGTGACCATCTCAGTGACCGGGTGCTCCACTTGTAAACGCGTGTTCATCTCCAAAAAGTAAAAGTTTTTATCCTTATCCACCAGGAACTCAATCGTGCCCGCATTGACGTAATTAACCGCCTGGGCTGCCCGGACAGCTACAGCCCCAATTTTTTGGCGGAACTCTTCGTCCTCACCCACGAAAGGCGAGGGGCATTCTTCCAATAATTTCTGGTGCCGGCGTTGAATGGAACACTCACGCTCCCCCAGATGGATCACGTTGTCCTGCCCATCCGCCAGGATTTGTATTTCAATATGTCGCGCTCCCTCCACAAGTTTCTCCAAATATACGTTACCATCCCCGAAAGATGCTTCCGCTTCACGTCTGGCTGCATTGAGCAGGGTGGGCATTTCCTCTATGTTGATCACTTCCCGCATACCCTTCCCTCCCCCGCCCGCGGTGGCTTTTACCAGTAAAGGGAAACCAATCTTCGGTGCCAGGGCCAATAACTCCTCATCCCGCAGAGCGCCTTCCCCTTCAGTGCCAGGCACCACCTGTACCCCAGCTCTTGAAACCGTGGCACGCGCCACAGCTTTATCCCCCATGGCTGCGATGGAAGAAGGGTTGGGTCCGATGAATATCAGCCCTGCCTCCCGACAAGCTTCCGCAAAATCTGCGCGTTCCGCCAGGAAACCATAACCAGGGTGGATAGCTCCAGCTCCACACTTACGGGCAATATCGATAATCTTATCCGCCCGTAGGTACGAGTCGCGTGATGGGGCTGGTCCAAGTCGATAAGCTTCATCGGCATAACGTAAATGCAATGCCTGGCGGTCAGCATCTGAATAGACTGCCACTGTGCGCAGTCCCAGCTCACGGCAAGCGCGAATGATACGCACCGCGATCTCACCCCGGTTGGCGATCAAGACCTTGTTAAACATGCGTTTTCTCCAATGATAATGACCTGTACTCGATTATTTTTAATTCAGGCAGTATTCCTTCAGAAATCGAAGAATTTTTAGGTTGAATTCAGCCGTATTTTCCTGAGGCAGCATGTGTTTCGCCCCCGGGAAAAGCCATAAGTCTGCACCAGGGATTGCTCCGGCAATGTCCTTCGCATGCTGCTGAGTGGCATGTTCGTCCCCTTCACCCTGTACGATCAAAGCCGGGCATCTGATCTGACCTAAAAGTGGGCGCATATCCCATTTCAATGATTCAAGCTGGTGCCAGCCATTAAACCAATTCTCGAATACAGCCTCATACTTTTCGCCATGGGCATACTGCATACCCACCCTGAAGCGCTTATCCGTTTCGAATGCCTGCCTGAGGTTCAGGATACTCGGCTCCATCTTCGTTTCAACATATATATGGGCTGCCACTGTCACCAGGCAGGTCACCCGCTTGGGTTGCTGAGCAGCAAAATAAAGCCCAATCGTTACACCATCGCTGTGACCCAGGAGTGCTGCGCGCTGGATTTCAAATTGCTCCAGCAAACTGTTGAGATCCTTTATGTCAGTAGAAATAGTTGGCAGGTCCAATCCTGGACGAGCATCCGATCCACCATAACCCCAGCGGTCATCCGCCATAACCCGGTAACCTGCCTGGACCAATGACGGCTCCTGCCCCCTCCATGCTCTCACTGAACCCAATCCGTGATGCAGCAGCACTACTACAGGTCCATTCTCTGGACTAGTAAGATCAACATTCAGGTTGTGTCCGTTTACTAACATTCTTCTACTACAGGTTTCGAAGGATAACAATAAGTAAAGTTTTTATTAGCTGGGTGCTTATTGATATTGTTACAATGGGATGCATCCGTGCTTCTTGGGTGGGTTGGAGTCGCGTTTATTGGATAGCATTTCCAAGGCATTGATCAAACGTGGGCGTGTCTCCCACGGTTCGATGACATCATCAATATAACCCCGTGAGGCTGCTATATAGGGGTTAGCAAATTTTTCACGGTAATCAGCCACCAGCTCTTCCCGCTTGTTATCCGGGTCTTCTGCCTGAGAAAGTTCTTTGCGGAAGATGATATTCACTGCTCCATCCGGACCCATCACTGCAATCTCGGCCGATGGCCAGGCAAGGTTCACATCGCCGCGCACATGTTTACTGCTCATCACGTCATAAGCACCGCCGTACGCTTTGCGGGTGATCACTGTGATCTTCGGTACGGTGGCTTCACAATATGCATAGAGTAACTTTGACCCTGAGCGGATGATCCCACCATGTTCTTGCGCAGTCCCAGGCAGGAAGCCGGGCACATCCACGAAGGTGATGATTGGGATATTGAATGCGTCGCAGAATCGAACGAAGCGGGCTGCCTTCTCTGAGGAATTGATATCCAACACCCCCGCTAATACCGCGGGTTGGTTTGCCACGATCCCCACGCTATGCCCGCCTAATCGGGCGAACCCAATGACGATATTCTGTGCGTAAGCTTCCTGGATCTCGAAGAAGATGTTCCCATCCATGATCAGGCGGATGGCATCCTTGATATCGTATGGCTTGCTGGGGTCTTCAGGGATGAGGGTATTTAACCCTTCTTCCATACGCAATGGGTCATCGTCATTGATATTAAATGGCGGGTCCTCCATGTTGTTTTGCGGAATATACGAAAGCAGCTTACGGATCAGGTAAAGCGCATCCGGCTCAGAATCAGTAGCCAGGTGACATACCCCTGATATTTCCGAGTGCACGTCCGCACCGCCTAATTCTTCAAAAGTCACTTCTTCATGCGTTACCGCTTTGACTACATCTGGACCAGTGATGAACATATAAGAGGATTTACGCACCATGATAATAAAATCCGTCAACGCAGGTGAGTAAACCGCTCCACCAGCACACGGACCCATGATTACGCTGATTTGGGGGATCACCCCGGAAACCAGGGTGTTGCGCAGGAAGATATCGGCATAGCCTCCCAATGAAACGACACCCTCCTGGATGCGCGCCCCGCCTGAATCATTCAAGCCAATTACCGGAGCACCATTCTTGAGAGCCATATCCATGATTTTACAAACTTTCTCTGCATGCACTTCCCCCAGGCTCCCACCAAATACGGTGAAATCTTGTGAGAAGATATAAGCCAATCTCCCCTCAATCGTCCCCCACCCAGTTACCACACTGTCAGCCAGGTATTTCTGCTGGTCAAGATTAAAATCACTGGTGCGGTGGACTACAAACGGACCCACCTCCCGGAATGAACCTTTATCCAGTAACAAGTCGATACGCTCACGGGCGGTCAGCCGGCCGCGATCATGCTGGGCTTCAATGCGGTCAGCTCCTCCACCAAGGCGGCTCTGGGTTTTCGTGTCACGCAAGCGTTTTATTTTCGGATTATCGGTCATATATGTCTCCTAATTGCAGAGAAGTTGCTTATAGATCCAATAAGGTGTCTCTTGATCCCTCAAACAAGAGATTATCCATTGTCATCACGGTTCGTTTGGCTCTGGTTAGCTATTATGTCAACCAGGCTAAAATACGCTTTTACTTTACGCCGACTCAATGTCCAGGCTGTAAATGCCAGACATAGCACTGTGGCACCAGCCGCGAATTGCCAATTAACCGGCAGTAGAGCACGTCGGGCTCCCTCCATCCCACTTACCGGGTGGTCCGCCAGGAAAACATGGTCTAGCCAATAATACAGCGCATAGGTGAGCGCTACAGCTTGCATCAATCTGGGAGTCCAATTATTTGCCCTCCACAGCCCCCATAATAAGAGCGAACCAGCCAGGGTCCAGATCAAACCAGTCAAAACCATGTACAATGGAGAAACCCCTGGCCAGGAAACAAGGAATTCCCAATACGTGATGCTCAAAACCAGGCGAGCTAGATTGATAACTGTGATGATTAACACCCCCAGTGCCAGTATGGTTACGCTGCCCGGGCGTGAGGCAGATGGCAATGCACTCTGCACCGGTTGTACGATGGGTTCAATGGGTGACTCGGAATTAGCCATATTTATTCTATCGATATGTAGTTTACCCGATGTTCAAGGTAATTTTACCGAGCTGCTCACCCATCTCAAGCTGTTCGTGGGCAGCATGCGCATCCGACAGAGGATAATCACGATCCAGCACAGCTTTGAGCTTGCCCGCGAAGACCAGCTCCATCACGGTTGAAAAATCAGCCTGGGTGCCCATGGTTGAGCCAATGATTGACAGGTGCTTGCCAAAGATAAAGCGGTTATCGATCTCAAATTTCGGTCCACCCGAATTTCCCACCGTCAGAATGCGCCCGCCTTTGGCTGCGGCTCGAAAACTGGATGGGAACGTAGTGCCTACATTATCCACCACCACATCCACGCCCCGTCTACCTGTCAGGTTGTAGATCGTCTTGGACCAATTTTCATCCTTAGAGCGGTCGATCAGATGATCTGCCCCTAAGGATTCGGCCAACCTGAGCTTCTTCGTATCAGAGCCAACCACATAAACTGTCGCTCCGGTCAGCTTGGCAATCTGAATACTGGCGGTGTTTACCCCGCCGGAAGCGCCCACCACCAACACGCTCTCCCCCGGTTTTAACTCTCCACGGATGAGCAGAGAGTGCCAGGCTGTATGAAATACCAATGCTGCCGCAGCTGCTTGGCGCAGTTCAAAACCTGCCGGGATGGGATATATATTGGCAGCAGGAATGACCACGTACTCTGCATACGTCCCCCGTATGGTCTCCCCGAGTAGATGCCATTCACGGCAAAGGTTATCCTGCCCCGCGATACAAGCCGGGCAATGACCGCAACCCAGGTTTGCATTGATCACCACCCGGTCGCCGAGATTCCAGCCTGATACACAAGCACCCAGGGCTGCCACCTTCCCAGCTCCGTCCGCTCCTGGGATGTGCGGGTATTCAAGTTTAATCCCAGGCCAGCCTGTGCGAGTCAATAAATCCACATGGTTAAGCGCCGCCGCTTCCAGCTTCACCAATACCTGCCTCTCCCCAGGTTCTGGTGTGGGGAAGTCGGTGTATTTCAACACTTCAGGTCCACCATGTGAATGAAATAACGCGGCCTTCATAAATACCTCCTGCTCACTTATTCACCTGCAAACCTGTCCGCTTAATTTCCCAATTGCCTGATAATCTGATTGCCCAATCATTTAAATTCAATCTCCCATACATGTACATTCGCTGGCACACCCGAATAGGGTTGAAAGATCTCAAAGCGCACCTTACGCGCAGATACAGTCCGATCAAAATTCACCTCAAGCTCAGGATTACTGACGGAACCATCGAAGGTCGCTACAGATTGTACTGGCTGCCCACCACCATCAGGATATAGCACAGTTGTCACACGCACATCAGCGCTGCCAAGCATCATTTTGTAACCACTTAATTGGACCACATCGGGGAATGTCAGCTCCACAATCAATGGATTAGCCTCCAAGGTGCGTGCCACAGAATTCAAGTCACCATCAAATATCAGCTCAATAGAGCCCATATCCAACACAGAGTAACCAACCAAAACTGGCTCATCCAGGATCATCAAGGTCGCTTCCTGCAGTGCACTGCGTACTTCCTGTTCAGCAGTCAGGATTTCACCAATATTGTCCACATATTGGAGGCGCACAAAATAAAAACCCGCTGCCTCATCTGGGTAGGGCAGGACCTCATCAACGCGAACGTTCTTAAATTTGCCACTCGCAACTACCTTGTCCATTTCGGCGGGGATCATCACAAACACCATCTGGTCATTTAATGGCATTTGCTGGAACAGATGCCCTTCTACGCTACCCATGCGTACCGGCGCATCCGCTGGGAGGAAGAATTCCGCGATGGCATCCGCCCCATTAGTCCAACTGGGAGAAACCATAAGCTCGGCATCGGGATGAAGGCTCACGTAATTATTGACTGCCTCAAACAACTGCGAGGCTCCATACTGCATCCCTGCCAGGGTGTAATCCTGGTACCAGGTAGGCCCATTCACCAGAGAATCACGCAACATGGCAAGGTTAGCTGTCCCAAAAACTACAAGCAACGCCAGGGAGATACCAACAGGTAGCCGCCTTTCGGGTGCAGTTGCACCTCTCCGCTTGATTATCTGTTTCAAACCGCTTTCCAACCAGTCTAACACACGCTCCAATCCCAGCGCTATCATGACCACCGCCGGGATCACAAATACCAGGATGCGGGTGATGCCGATCCCTACCAAGGCGCTGCCTGTGGGGGCAGCGAGCATGGCAAACAGGATACTGCGGTGAGCTGATGAGCGCAGCTTGAGCAACACAATTACCAGCCCCAGCCCGAAGAAGGGCAAGGTTGACAAAAACAGATGGCCATAATCTTTCATCAGATGACGTTCTAAATCATGTTGGTTGGGTATGAACCAATAAAGGGGATTTAACCCATACAGGTAGTCAGAGAAATAATGGCGTAATTTTTCGAATAATGAAATGTTTTGAGTCCAGTAAGGAGCCCGGGTGGCTAAATGTTGCATCAATGCTTCAGGATGTGCCAGCGAGTATCGCAGGTAAGGCACAACAAGAACAGCCAGGAGCAGTAAGCCGCGTAGCGCAACTTTGCGGTTTTGCCAGTGATAGCGCAGGTCTGAGATGAGCAGGAAAACCCCAGTAACCACCATGATCAGCTGCCCGGGACTGTAGGTGTAAAACACCAATGCACCCATAACAAGTGCACTATATAACGCCTTTGGAGAGATGCAGCGGTAACGCAGGTAAAAATACAAGAAACCTGCGTAGAATGAGGCCATCTCCACGGTTTCGAAGGCCGTACGCGAGTGCAGGAACCACGCCGGCGCGATCGAAAGCAGCAGTACCCCACACCACCAATAACGTAGCTTGAAGATATCCCGCAGGATCAGACCCACCGCCAGTGCTCCCAGGGTGGAAATGAGTACTGACACAGCCCGGGTGACAAATACCGATTTACCGAATAACAGATACGGTACCACCTGTAAATAGACGCTTACACTGCTCAAGTTGTAGGTCGAGTTCCTGTTGAAGTAAGTGGGCAAGAGCTCATCATCATAATTACGCAGACCATCTTGGACGAAATCTTCTGCCATCACAGTCTGTACGGCTTCGTCGGTGAAAAAGTAGATCGGGAAATTAGCCAGTCCAATCAGCCGGGTCAATAAATAAAGGCTAATAGCAACGCTGAACAACGCCATTCCGAGCGGGATCGCCCGCCAGATTGTACCCGCCAGGTCTGACGTTGCCCACCTCCAACGCTGCCAGGCTGCCTTACCCTGACTCAACCCAGCCTGCGGCTCGATGGTCACCCGTACATGGCTATCCTCTTCCAGCTCCAGAGGCTCGATGGGTTTTAAAATACCCTCTCGATAGACGGCCTCTTCAATGATCAGACGAGGTTTTCCTGTCCTGCCAGCCAGCCGTTGGCGTGCTTGCTTTAATCCATCCCAAAAAGTAAGCCATCTCACTTTGATCGCCTGGGGGTCGAATTTTAAATCACTGATGAATAATCCGAAGGCGATCGCCGTAGCAATACCACTCATGACCAGACCAATGAAAAACAGGCGGGGTGAATAACGGAAAGTATATTTGTGTACGCCCGGTTGCACATCCACTGCCAAATAGCCGCTCACGTTTTTAGGCGTCTCAGCCTTACCATCTACCAAAACCTGCCAACCTGGATAAAGCGTCATCATGACCACCAGGGTCTGGTTAGACAGCCCTTCTCCAATTGCATCCATATGATTAGGGCTGGAGAAGAACGGTGTGAGTGGGGTGACTTCTGAGCGCACCAATCGGCCCACATCCCTTGATTGGAGCTTGGCATTATCGACCATAAAAGCCAATGGCAGGCTTTCAGGTAGTGAGAATATTTGATAGTCATCCACGACTGCAATTAACTCGGCACCTGCTGGCGTCTGCTCTGTGGATGATTGCGTCAGGTAATTGGGTTGTGCCTGCACAAAGCGTTCATTAATTTTTCCGTCCAGCGAACGGATATCAGCAAAGTGATACCATGCATCCAGATAGTGCAGGTTATTGCTGATGACTGCTTCTTGCCAGGCATTGGTGGGATTGTGGCGGACGTAATAGTCGCCGAGGTCATTCTGCCTTACCCAATTCATGACATGATAGGCTTGCGAGTAGGTATCCTGCGAATGAATCGCGAACTGGTTGGTGGCGAACAAGTCACCCACTCCAAACAACATAAAAGCGCTCAGCAACACCAGACTAATCGTTGTCAGCATGCGCATCCCATTGGGATGTCGATTTCCTCCAGCCGCCCCGCTGTCGCTAAGTAACCTCCACAAGGAATCCATTCCAATCCCTGCCAGACAGATCAGGGCGAAACTACCGAATACCAAAATCCGCAATAGATGCCTGAATTGCTGGAAAAAACGGATCTGTAAGAATGCTTCCTTCCCTGGCATCCATTCCAGGCTGATCCAGCCCACTGTGAGCAGCACAATCAGGGCGAAAAATAAAAGCGTCCTCCGGTCACGCTTCCAAATTGCCAAGGGCAGCAAAGCTAACCCCAGGAACGGTGTCAGGCCAATATAAGCGTAAAACTCCTCTCGGGCTGGAAGCACGCTGTAAGCATCCGGTCGCATGCTATCCTTGGAAGTGTAATCCAGGAAGATTTGCTTCACCGTCTGAGAGCCTGCCAGGTTAAGGTCTTTACTTAAGCGAGGCCAAAACTCTGCTGTCGGTAACAGCTGGATCGCGATCATTCCAACCGCCAGCGCTCCGATACCTAAAAAAGCAAAGGTGCGTCTGGTATCAAGAGTGATAAAGGGTGGCTGCTTTCTAATGCGCAACAGCATAACCAGCATAAATAACCCGATGATCAGTAATGTATAAAGCGGGTAATATGCGTTGCCAGAGAAAAAGAGCAGCGCTAGAAACCCAGCCGCAACGGCGATATCCCGCCTGCGTAAGTGCTGGGTTACCAATATCAAGCTGGAAATGATCCAGGGGATATAAGCGAACCCGAAAATGAACAGGTATTGCCCTTGTAAAAATCGTGCTACTGGTTGGCCAGCAAAGGCGAACATCAGTGCCGTCCACAATCGCGCTGCCCGACCTAACCCCAGTGCATAAGCCAAGCGCCACATGCCAAAGGCGGCGATCAGGAAGCTAAAATATACCCCCAGTTTGAAGCCTGCGCGCACACCCAATAGCAACACTGGCACAGTAACTACCGGGTTGTAGACATGCAACATTGGGTCAGCGATATAAGGAAGACCACTCTGGATATATATGTTCCACAGTGGAAAGGCATGATATTGTTGGATGCTGTTTACCATGGTCCAATCCAACATCTGAAACACTTCAGATTCATTCCCGGGTAAGCGCGTGGGTGCCCGAAGATCAAGAATGCCCGCACAAAAAAGCGTTACTGCCAGGAAGATGATCAGCCATTCCAGCCAATACCCACCCCAGATCTTTTTTTCACCCGGCTTGTCTGGTTGCACGGAAAGATTCGCTTGTTCTTTCCCTTCGGTTGATTCTACGGCAACCAATGTATCCTGAGCATTCAATGGTTGATGTTGAAGCTGTAATTCCTGTCCGTTATCTGGAGAGGTGCCTGGTCGAATTATTTGCTTGAACCACCCGAAAGCCCGTGTATAGGAACCCACTGATCATAGCCCCCTATGGTTTCTCACAATATAAGCGCTGGTTGCTCATCCAATACCAGCATATGATCGACCCATCCAGCACGAGCCTGGGTGGCAAATGTAAAGCGATGTTCACAAGATGGTTTGGCATTCAGGGTCCGGGTGCTCTGAATAATAGTGTCACGGGCTTTTTTATCGAAATGGGAGGATTTTTAGGCTTTTTAATATTGCCTGATTGTCTCTTGAAATCTATCGTAAGCCTAATTCCATCCTGGAGATCACCAACCGTTGGATCTCACTTGTGCCCTCATAAATTTCGGTGATCTTGGCGTCGCGGAAGTAGCGCTCCACGGGGAGCTCCTTGCTATAACCCATGCCACCATGAATTTGCACAGCAGTGTGAGCGACAAACATCGCCGTTTCAGAGGCGAACAGCTTTGCCATGGCAGCTTCTTTGGTAAAACGCTCGCCTGTCTTCTTGGTGCGCTCCTTTGCCATGGCGGCGTTATACACCAGCAAGCGGGAGGCTTCAATGCGGGTCTTCATATCCGCAATCTTAAATGAGATGCCCTGGAACTCACCGATCTTCGAGCCAAAAGCTTCACGCTCCTGGGCGTAGGTTACGCTGGCTTCATAAGCCGCTTCAGCAATCCCCAAGGCCTGGGCAGCAATACCGATGCGCCCCGCATCCAAAACAGCCATGGCGATCTTAAATCCATCCCCCTCCTCCCCCAGCCGGTCTTCCAGCGGGCAGCGATAATCCTCGAACAAGATCTCGCTGGTCGCTGAAGCACGGATACCCAGCTTGGGTTCCTTCTTGCCACGCACATAACCCGGTTTGCTGGCATCGATTAAAAATGCGCTGATGCCGCGATGTTTCTTTTCGGGATCGGTCATGGTAAATAGCACCAAATAATCCGCTACGGGTCCACTCGTCACCCATGACTTCCGCCCGTTAATGACGTAATTGTCACCATCCCGTACTGCCCGGCTGCGCATCGTCCCTGCATCCGACCCCGACATGGGCTCGGTCAGTGAATATGCCCCGATTGATTTTCCCGAGGCAACCGCGGTCACATATTTCTGCTTCTGAGCTTCCGTCCCAAATTTCAGGATGCCATTGCAAAACAGGGAGTTGTTGACCGACATGATGGTGCCATGCGCGGCATCCACCTTGCAAATCTCCTCCAATGCGAGCACATATGCCAGGGTATCCATCCCCGCCCCGCCATACTCCTCAGGGACTTCAATACCCATGAAGCCCATCTCACCCATCTTCGCGATCGTCTTGGATGGGAATTCACCTGTTTCATCGAACTCTGCCGCCACCGGGGCGATTTCTTTTTGGGCAAAGTTGCGCGCCGCCTGGCGGATGCTTTCATGTTCTTCAGTAAATGGAAATAATCCACTGCCGGCCATCGTCTCCTCCAAATTGATAAGGGTTGGAATGATTGTGATTATAGCATGGGAAGTTATTCACATTCAATTTCAGGTCATTTCGGGCTGCCATTAATGGTTATTTTGTAATATACTAAGGGTTAGACTGAACTCGATCATTGCCCTATGCTTTCGAAACTAAAAAGCGCGTTGATTGGTACGCCCCTTCCCACCCAGCAGCTTGGTGAGAAGCGCCTGAATAAAATCCGCGCTTTGGCAGCTTTCTCCCCCGATGCCCTCTCGTCAATCGCATATGCCAACCAGGAAATCTACCTGGGTTTACTCGTCGCGGGAAGTGCCGGGCTGGGGTTGGCCTGGCCGATTGGTGTGGCGATCACTGCGCTCCTGGCAATGGTTGCTTTATCTTATTTCCAGACTATTCAGGGGTACCCATCTGGCGGTGGCTCGTATGTTGTCGCGCGTGAGAATTTGGGTACCCTGCCGGGGCTGGTTGCAGCGGGTGCATTGCTGATTGACTATCTACTAACCGCTGCGGTGAGCCTAACGGCCGGCGTGGAAGCCATCGCCTCAGCTTTCCCCGCACTCTACAAAATCCGGGTTGAGATCGCCCTGGTATTGCTTTTCCTGATTACCATCGCCAATTTGCGCGGTTTACGTGAAACTGGGACGTTGATGGCAATACCCGTGTACCTGTTTCTATTTACTTACTTTCCGATGTTAGTCTATGGGATCATCGTTTTATTCACCCACGGACGAGTCCCAATCACAACAGTCGCACCATCTGCTACACAGCCGCTTACACTTTTCTTGATCCTGCATACCTTTGCAACCGGTTGCACTGCCTTGACTGGCGTTGAAGCCATCAGCAATGGAGTGCCGGCTTTTAAGTCTCCCGAATCAAAGAATGCTGGACGCACACTCATCGTCATGGCGATCCTGATGGGCATTTTGTTTGCTGGCAGTATCGGATTAACACAGTACCTGGGGATTATCGCTGCCCCGCATGAGACCATCCTTTCTGCCCTGGCGCGCAGGTTACTCGGAAGCGGGCTACCTTATGTGGTGATTCAGTTTTCAACCATGCTCATCCTGGCTGTGGCTGCCAACACCAGTTTTGCAGGTTTTCCGCGCCTGGCAGCCATCCTGGCACAAGATGGATATCTCCCCCGCCAGTTCACTGGTTTGGGTGACAGGCTTGTATTTGCCAACGGCATAATCTCATTGTCAGTAGCCACGGGAATCTTGATCATCATCTTTGGAGGAACCAGCCACTTGCTTATCCCACTCTTTGCGGTGGGTGTTTTCCTGGCGTTTACCCTCTCGCAAGCCGGTATGGTCAGACATTGGTGGCGTGAGCGTAGGAAAAATCTGCAATGGCTACCCAAATCTATCATTAATGGCATCGGTGCGATGGCGACCTTCGCCACACTACTTATCGTTGGCATCAGCAAATTTCGGGAGGGCGCCTGGATCATCGTGCTCCTGATCCCAATATTTGTCATTGCCTTTCTACGTATCCACCAGCACTACCAGGATGTGGGCAAGCAGCTGAGTTTAAAGGGCCTCCCGCCAAACCTCAAACCCCTGCCACCTTTGCGCCTGGTTGTGCCTGTTTCAGGTGTACATCGCGGCATCATCGAAGCCATGGATTTCGCTCAATCCATCTCCAAAAATGTCACCGCCATCTATATCGAGCTGGAGCCTGGTGCGGGTGAGAAGATGCGCAAGGAATGGAACTGCTGGTGGCCAGATATACCTCTGGTCATCCTGCCCTCGCCTTTCCGCTCGATCATCCGCCCACTGCTCGACTACCTGGATGAAGACGATCGCAAGCATAATGACGGCACACTGGCTGCCGTGGTATTACCGGAGTTTATTCCTGCCAGGTGGTGGCAGGCGTTGCTGCACAACCAGACTTCCTTGCTGATCAAGACTGCCCTGCTCTACCGGCGCCGTACGATCGGCTTTCAACGCATCGTCATCGATGTGCCCTATCACCTGAAGAAATAACCAGGAGAATCCAGCATGAAAATCCTCATCGCCGCTGACATGGAAGGTATTACCGGGGTAACCAACTGGAATCAAGTTGACCCCGATCATTCTGAGTACCCGCGCTTTCGCCATCTGATGACTGATGATGTCAACGCAGCCGTGCGCGGGGTTTGTGAAGCCGGGGTAAATGAGATCCTGGTTGCCGATGGGCACGACCGTGGCACCAACATCCTGCTCGAGGAGCTGGACCCATGTGCCTACCTGATCTGCGGCGACTACTCACCCCTCGCCATGGTCCAGGGCATCGACCAGGGTGTCGATGGGGTCATCTTCGTGGGTTATCACGCCCGCGCCGGCAGTCAGAACGCCATTCTGGACCACACCTGGTCCAGCCGCCGGGTAGCCAACTTGTGGCTGAATGACATCCTGGTGGGTGAATATGGTCTGAACGGGGCGGTTGCCGGGCACTACAACGTGCCTGTGCTCATGCTCACCGGCGACCAAACCGCCTGTGCCCAGGCCAGCGAGCTGCTCGGCAATATTGAGACTGTCGTGGTGAAGACCGCCCTCAGCCGTATGGCAGCAGAATGCCTGCCACCTCAAATCACCAAAGAGCTCATCCAAAACGCGGCCAGCCAGGCAGTGAAGCGCCTGAAGGCTGGCGATGCCCCCAAGCCTTACACCCTTGCCACCCCCATACACGTCACAATCGACTTCAATACCTCTGAACAGGCCGATCAGGCAGCCCTGCTGCCCGGATCGAAACGCCTGGATGGCAGGCGTCTATCCTTCAGCGCTGATGACATGCTGGCAGCTTATTTTGCCTTCGAGGCGGCTGTGTCATTGGCGAGCGGATAAAGCTTGCCATGGAACTTTATACGATCGGGCACAGCAGGCATCCGATTGATAAATTCATCCAGTTGTTGGTAGACCATAGCATTGAGTATTTAGTGGACGTGCGCAGCGCACCCTACAGTCGTTTCAATCCCCAGTACAACAAAAATGCGCTGCAGCAGGCACTGGAAAAACAGCACATCGCATATGTATACGCAGGTGAAGAACTGGGTGGTCGCCCAAAGGATCCCACTTGCTATAAACATAACACAATCCCAGACAAAGCTGCTGATTATCAGCATGAAATTGACTATCCGGCAGTGATGAAGCGTCCCTGGTTCCTAAACGGGATCCAACAATTAGTTGAGACCACTGGACAGTACACCACGTCAATCCTATGCAGTGAAGAAGATCCTGCCAGATGCCACCGTCACCACCTCATCGCCAGGTACTTGATGGACGAGTACCCAGGAATATCCATTTTGCATATCCGGGGGGATAGCAGCATAATGGAGGCGAAATCCATCCAGTCTGCATTGGACATTCCCGGCACACAGCAGCTCACTTTGTAGAAGCGAAACTTATCCTGGTAAGCCCCCGAGCGATGGGTAATGGTCTTTAGGCGAGAAGTCTCGATCCACAGGCTCTCAATTTCCGTTAAACTAACTATGCTATAATCCCCCCGCAGAAAGGGAATTTATGCTCAAGAAATTCGTCACCATTCTCGGTGGAGACCCCAACAAACGCGCCATCAGCAAATCGAACGAGATCGTCGACCAGATCAACAGCCTGGAGCCCCAGTTCGAAGCGCTGAGTGATGAAGCACTACTCGCCAAGACGGCTGAGTTTCGCGCCCGCCTGGCAGGTGGCGAGACACTGGATGACCTGCTGCCTGAGGCTTACGCCGCTGTGCGTGAAGCCAGCAAGCGCACCAACGGGCAGCGACCCTTCGACACCCAGCTCATCGGCGGGATTGCCTTACACCAGGGCAAAATCGCCGAGATGCGCACCGGTGAAGGCAAGACCCTGGTCGCTACACTGCCGCTGTACCTGAATGCCCTTACCGGACGCGGCACCCACCTGGTGACCGTGAACGACTACCTAGCTCGCCGGGATGCCCGCTGGATGGCACCCATCTACCATGCCCTTGGGCTCAGTGTGGGTGTGCTCCAGATGGCAGCCCGCACCGAGAATGGCAAAAAGGCTTTCATCGTTGACCTTGAAAAGGCCTCCCCGCATGAAGACCAGCACCAGCTGCGTCTGGTGCCGCGTGACGAGGCTTATGCCGCCGACATCACCTACGGCATCAACTCGGAGTTCGGCTTCGACTACCTGCGCGATAACATGACCATGCGCCTGGACGAGCGCGTCCAGCGCGGCCACTATTACGCTATCGT
>Ga0214473_10002212_pt1 | contig 24202 bp, 21 predicted proteins | sample RVTome_7_FD_203509 | JGI IMG/M metagenome (GOLD analysis project Ga0214473, IMG submission 203509) | Soil microbial communities from uranium-contaminated site in the Upper Colorado River Basin, Wyoming, United States - RVT98D197 | ecosystem: Environmental > Terrestrial > Soil > Contaminated >... | reverse complement strand
TATTGCCGCTGACATTTAGTGTCACATTTGTCCCTGCCCCGATGGCATAAGCACCATTATAATAAAACTCGTTGTTTGTAAGGGTCAGCGAGTTTGTATATGCAAGAACAGCTGCCCAATTGTTGTAGTTATCCCAACAGCCGTATTTGATTACTGCATGATCCAGGATGGAATTAACGCTGGAGCTGCCAAATTTGATGTAGGCCCAGTCCCCTTTGGCAGGTAGAGTAGCGCTTCCATCCCCATTGGTGTCTCCGCCTACCGAGTCATCCTTTATGGAGGTAAAGTAGATCTTGTTCTCTTGTGTACCGTCTGCTAGTAGAGTGCCGTTTACGGTGAGGCGCATGGTTGTTGAATTGAATTTGACGACGACACCGGGTTCAATTGTAAGAGTAACACCTGGGTTCACGGTGACAGTGCTGATAACCACATAGGGACTGTTGGCAAGGGTCCACGTAGTATTCTGACTTATTGTGCCCCCAACTTGTGTGCCGGAAGAGCTGAGGAGCATGAAGGGCCCTGCGCCGGCTTGCGGTTTTGCCTGTTCCTTTGCGGGACCGGCAGTATCATTGAAGGGATCACCAAAATCCTCCTCAAATAGGCTATCTGTTTCCAGATTATTGCCTACATGCCCAGCATCGAATACGTCAGCGCTTGTCCCATCGGCGGCCTGCTCATCCGAGTCGGAGCCAGATTCACTTTCACTGTGGGCTTGTTTGGCAGCAGGATAAATGCTTGCAGCGGTTGCCATGGTCGGCTGACAGACAAGAAACAAAACAAGTGTGAGTGTGATTAGTCTTCTGGTAGAGGAAAGAACTTTTCTCATAACAATGCACCCCTTCAATGATAATAGGTTCAATGAAGCCAAGAATGTTACAACAACGCTTATTGAAAAACCAACAGCAACAATTGACTTACTAATGATGCCAGGGTGTCAGAGCAAGTGGAAAAGTCTATAGTCGTAAGTCATAAAAATGCCCCTGCCGAAAAAACCCCCGAAATCTGTATCTGCACACTTCACTAAACTAAAGAAAATTCCTTCTATGAATTAATAAAATCGGAAAAATAATTGCGGGTTTCTTTGGATTGCCGCGATTATCATAGTGAGGCATCTTTCATCAGGCTGTTTGAACAAAACCTTGAAAACCACGAAGTCATTCTGAAACGAAGTGAAGAATCCAATTTCGAGGCCTTGTGCGATGACCAGATTCTTCGGCTTCGCCTCAGAATGACACGTCTGACATAGTCTCATGCTCCTTTATTTTCTTTTAGGTAAGGGATGATCGATTTTCTATATTTATCTCTCAAGGCTGCTGTTGTTGCTCCGGGAGCTCCATCTCCTATCTTTTTTCCTTCTATCATCACAACGGGCATTATCTCCAAGATGGAATTTGTGATAAAAACCTCATCTGATTCTTGAAGCTCCTCTCTTAACAAGCTGCCCTCACAAAAGTCCATTCCCGCATCGGCTGCCAGGCTCAATACGTGTTCCCTGGTTATGCCGGGCAGTATCTTATGACTGAGCGCGGGAGTCACCAGACGCCTCCCTCTAACTGCAAAAACGTTGCTCATCGTCCCCTCGGTCACAAAACCGTCCCGCACAAAAAGAGCTTCCTGTGCCCCGCGGCTCTTGGCAAATGCCTTCGCTACTACGTTGGTCAGACAGTTTAGAGATTTAAGATAGCCAAGACTGCGCGCCTCGGGGACAAAGGCCGCCGAAAAGCCCTCGTCATACATGTCTTCAGTGTAGGAAATACCGCCGGTCAAAGTTACAATCAATGTCGGCTTTGCGTCTTCGGAAAAATCCAACCCGCGTTCACCGGTCCCCCTGGTAAGAATAATTTTTAGAACTCCATCTTCCACGTTATTCGCTTGAAGAACCGCCTGCACAATCGATTCCAACTCGCTGACCGGTTGGCAACTTATCTTCAAGACTCTCGCGGAGGAGCGAAGTCTATCGAGATGCCTCTCCAGCAGAAAAGGCCTCTTCGCATAAACCCGGATTGTTTCAAAGAGCCCGTCGCCATAGAGAAAACCCCGGTCAAAAATGGAGATTTTAGCTTCCGCCGATGACATCATGTCGCCGTCTATGTAAACAATCTCTCCCATCTCTCAACCTCCTTCCGGCAGCCGACCGCGGCAAGTAGCGCGTCCGCCTTGCTCAATGTCTCAAAGTACTCGCGGTTCGGCTTCGAATCTATCACAATCCCGGCTCCAACTTGCGCATACGCTTCCCGGTCTTTGATGACAAATGTTCGGATGATAATATTCATATCCATATTTCCATTGAAACCAAAGTAGCCGATTGATCCGGTGTACGGTCCTCTTCTTACCGGCTCCAACTCTTCAATTATCTCCATGCATCTTACTTTGGGACAGCCGGTTATTGTTCCTCCGGGAAACATGGCCTGGATCAAGTCGAATTGGTCCTTGCCTTTTGGCAACGTGCCCCGGACATTTGAGACTATGTGGATTACATGGGAGTATTTTTCCAGAACCATGAGCTCGTCGACTTCTACCGAGCCGAATTTGCAGACGCGACCCAAATCGTTGCGCTCCAAATCAACCAGCATGATGTGCTCAGCTCGCTCTTTTTCATCCAAAATCAGATCATTTGAGAGCTCACCGTCTTCAGCAAGATCATCCCCCCGCCGGCGAGTGCCCGCGATGGGCCTTGTTTGCGCAATTCCATCTCGAAGCATTATCAACCTCTCGGGAGACGATGAAACCAATTGAAAATCACCGCATTCAAGATAGGAAGCAAAAGGTGAGGGATTGATGTTGTTTAGCTGCCTGTAGAGGGCAAAAGGATCGCCGCCAAAAGGAACTTCCAGGCGTTGGGAGATATTCACCTGATAGACGTCACCGGCCCGGATGTATTCCTGAATCTTTTCAACAATATCTGCAAACTCCGGCTGAGATAGGTTTGAAGAAGCAATCAGGTTTTTGTCTGCTTTTGGCTCCGTCTTGGACCCGGGGATTTCAAGACCGCCTTGCCTCCCGGTCAAGAAGGAACAAATCACATCCAGCTTATCGCGCGCCTCCTCGTAAGATCTTTTTCCGTCCCGTCCGACCAATTGATTTATGATCGCGTAGAGCTCACCGTTCACATGGTCAAAAGCCAGAAGAATCTCCGGGAAAACAAAGTACAACTCCGGCAAGCCGAGATCGTCTTGTGCGACTGTGGGAAGTCTTTCAATATATCTGCCGGCATCATAGCTCAGATAACCCATCGCCCCACCCAAAAAAGGAATAGGCACGTTTATCTGACTTTCGGGCGAGAGTTTTTCTAGCAAGGCGCGGAGCAGGAGAAAAGGATTGCCGGAGACGTATGAAGTTTTAGCACTCTCGATAATTTCAGCTTTTGAATTTTTGTATCTGAACGTTGCGAGAGGATTCAAACCCAGAAATGAATATTTAGTAAGCCCCGGGGAGCCTCCGGCGCTCTCGAGCAGACAAACAGGCTTAAGGTCTCTGAGGGCTACAAGAGCCGTGGAAGGTGAGATTTGGCATGTGCCCAGCCGGCAAATGAGCGGCGAAATCTTCCCTTCTTTTGCGCTATTGAGGAAATCTTCTTTGTTGACAATGGCTTCAGCCATCCTAACCATGTTCCCACCCACTAGCCCGAATAGTTGGGGACAAGCCCCAACGCTACTTTTGGCGCGGAAGCCCATCTCCCGACATCTGTCGGGTCGAGCCCGAACCCTGCAGTTTTTTCGTAGCGCGGAGGTTTATCCTCCGCCTTCTTGAGGTGGGATGCCTGTGGTTAAGACTGCCCCTTAGGGGATCATACCTCGATTGGCTTATGGCTCACAGCCGATCCACTTGTAGCTTCAGAGCTTGCTCTGATTCGGCAAAGCAAGCTTTGCGGCTACTCAAAATAATGCCAAACAAAAAACATTTGGTTTGCGGCCGACGGTTCTTAAGCATATGACCTTCGACATTCGACTTTCGATTCCTAATCTACATTCCTTTCGCAAGATTGGCGAATTTCGTGTAGTGCTCTAAGAATGCCAACTTTACGATCCCTGTCGGACCATTTCGATGCTTGCTTATGATTATCTCAGCAATGCCCTTCTCTTCCGAATCTTGGCGATAGTATTCGTCCCGATAAATGAAGATGACCAGGTCAGCGTCCTGTTCAATTGAACCACTTTCGCGTAAATCAGCTAGAAGCGGGCGTTTGTCATTGCGCTGCTCAACCGCCCTGGATAACTGCGATACCGCAATAACCGGCACATTTAGCTCTCTTCCCAGAATCTTTAGGGACCGCGAAATCTCGGAGACCTCTTGCTGGCGGTTTTCGCTCCTTAGACCCCCCTGCATCAGCTGCAAGTAATCGACAACGATCAGCCCCAACTTGTGCTTGGTCATAAGCCTTCTTGCTTTTGCTCTGACCTCCATGATCGTGATGTTGGCAGTGTCGTCAATAAAGATCGGGGCTTCGGCCAACCGCCCGACTGCATTCGAGAGCTTGGGCCAGTCCTCGTCCTTTAAGTTTCCCGTGCGCAGTGACTGAGCATCAACCCGCGCCTCGGAACACATCAGGCGCTGTGCCAATTGCTGGCGCGACATTTCCAGGCTAAAAATCGCCACCGGAGTCTTCTCAACCAAACCAATATGTTGAGCTATTCCAAGGGTAAAACTCGTATTGTGGACAAGAAAGTCATTTGCTACAAAGTTGTGAGTCTCCGGCACTGTCAGATCATAAACTTGTTTGTTTCCCATGCTCTCAATCGCAACAATCGTGTCCCAGTAGACATCGCTTTCGGCAAGATCAATCAACTTTTGGGAACCCAATACATCTCCGTAGATTCTCAAAGTATCTCTACGAACATTTTTGTAGACTCTAGGACGAGCGTCCTTAGAGCGTGCGAAGGAGCGTACTTTGCCGACCTCGCTCCATGTCTTGCCGGATTGCTCCTTAATATCCCGAACTTGGGCCCAAACGGCCTTCGGAATTGAATCCTGTGTAAAAATTCCCTTTTTGCCGGCCGCCGCTTCGACAAGCTTCTTGAGGCTCCCTTCTTTCCCAAACATACCGATTTCCGCAGCAAATCTAAGGATATTTTCTGAATTGTGAAACGAAAGTTCATATGTAATTCGGTAATCCCCGTTATAGCTAATTTTCTTTTTCCGAATCTTGCTGATAATGCCAAATCTAAGTAAGAGATGTTGAACTTGCCTTATCATCCTTTTGGATGATGATGAATAAGAAATCCCGTATGAGCCCAGGGAGTTAACATAAGCACTACCATCGCAAGCAAAGAGCCTGTTAAGAAATAAGGCCAGCCTTTCTCTCGTCAATCTGAACACGCACTCCGGTATGACTTTGTCTTGGGCTAATTTCCCCATCATTTGATGTTCTCTTAGCCAACGAGTAACAGCATTGTTCTTTCTCAACGAATCCACCCCGTGCGCTCCGCCTTCAACAAAGAAATCCAAGGGTTTTGCGGTGACTTGGCAAATCCCGGCAAACGTGGCATCCGTCGGCACGCTGTGACCATTGGCGATAAGCTGAACTGCGCCATGGCTGATTGAGGCTTGTTCGGCTAGCTGAAGCTGGGTCAGAGAGGTCTCTCTCAGAGCTTCTTTGAGACGCTCACCCAACAGCTTGATTCTGGCCCGCTCACTAGGACCTCGCACCCTTGCTGACACGCAACATGTAGGAGTTTTCGGCCCATTTCTGTTCTCAATATTTGTCTCAATCCCGGTAAATCTAGTGACCGCGTCGACAAAATCATTCATTATCCTCTTATTGCCGTTAGTAAATCTTGGATTAGCGCTGGTGAGGCCGCCATCGGCAAGAAAATAGGCCAATGCCTTTGCTTCATGCTCGGGCATATCATAACTACCGGCCGTAGGAATAACGCGGGGAACACCTATACGGTCTCCGATTCTCAACTCTGAAAGAGGCTTCCAGCCGTCGATCGTTAGAAAAGGGTGCGGTAGCGTTGTCTCAATTTCGCGTCCAAGAGCTGTTTTCACTTTGAAAACAGGCTTAATTCCATCGTCAACAAATACTGAAGGTTGAGTTGTTTCTAATTTGAGGTGTTTGTTGAGCGTAAACAACGAAGCTGATTTGTGCCGATGAATCTCTTCTATGGTTTTGACCTCGCCTGTAGCCGGATCAACGATTTCGGTGTCGAAGGCTACACACTTCCCCATACTGGGACGCCCGGCGATTACGACTAGATCCGAAGGATGAAGACCGGAGGTCAGATGGTCTAAGTCCGCGAAACCGGTGGCCGTGCCGGTAACATGTGCTTTCTTCTCATAGAGCTTTTCTATTTGCTCAAAACCCTCGGCCAACAACTCTTTGATATGGGTAAATTTCTCGGAAATTCTCTTCTGGGAAACACTGAAGATCAGACTTTCCGCTCTGTCTATTATCTGCTCAACCTCATCCGAGGTCTCGTATCCCAAGCCGGCGATGGTTGTAGCAGCACTTATCAAATGCCTCAAAACCGCATTGCGCTCGACTATTTCAGCATAATACTTAGCATTGGCGGCAGTGGGAACGACGCTGACCAAGGTATGAATGTACGGCTTTCCGCCAACGTTCTCAAGCGACCCGTTTGCCTTTAGTTCTTCGGCCACCGTTATCGGGTCCGCCGGTTCGCCGCGGCTCCACAACCTTAAGATCGCTTCATAAACGTTTGCATGAGCCTGCCTGTAAAAATCTTCAATTTTTACTATCTCGGCCACAGCTGAAATGGCCTCCTCGGAGATCATCATTGATCCCAGGAGGCTCTGTTCCGCATCAATGTTGTGGGGAGGAATTCTCTCTATGGGAGCATTTAGACCAATTCCATCTTTCGGCCTTCCGACAACCGCCATTTGACCTCACTTGCTCGATGAATTGCCTATTCTTCTGTATCTTCTTCTTTTTTCTTGTCTTTCTCTTCGATCTCTTCTGCTTTTTCTTCGCTTGCCTTCACTTCAACCTCTACCGAAACCTCAACACCAGGATGAAGCCGGACTGAAACCGGAAAAGTGCCCAAATTCTTCAAGCCTTCTTCCAGTACGATTTTCTTTCTATCAACCTCGACCTTTAGTTGCTCATAAATGGCCTCGGCAATGTCCTTGGACGTGACGGAACCATACAGCTTGCCCGCCGCACCTGCCTTTGCAATAATAGACGCCTTTTTTCCTTCCAGCTTTTTGGCCAGTCCTTCTGCCTGCACTTTCTTTTCGGCTTCTTTCTTTTCCAAAGCTTTTTTCTTTAGTTCAAGCTGCTTCAGATTTGAAGTGCTCGCCTCAACCGCCAAGCCCTTCGGCAGCAGGTAATTTCTCGCGTAACCCCGGGCGACTTCTATTACATCTCCCTCTTTGCCTAGCGCAGAAACATCCCCTCTCAAAATTAACTTCATATCACTCCTCCAATTCACAAAATTAGCATTCATGTATGCTCTGGATTGATTCAGGGAAGCTCAGGGACTGAAACTGCTTGTCTTCCTTGATGATCCCTTTTTTCCTTTGACCGCTCATGCCAAAGTAATATCTATTATTGTTCGAATGAGTATTCAAGTCAAACGAAATAGGTCCAAAGTCCAAGGTCCAAAGCCCAAGTTCCAGTCTTGGTAATCCTTTTGACTTCGGACTTAAAATTTCTTATTTTTGCTTTGCGATTTTTCACTTTTCATTTTAAATTTTTGGGTCAGAGTCTATGCTTCAGTCGCGAGCTTTCGAAAATTAAGCCAAACGTCAAGAAGTCCAAACCAGGCAATGACTTGTGAAGCCAGCGGAATTGCCACGAACATGCCTATTCCCGCGGCCCTCATCCAGCTCCGCATCCGAAATTTATCCATATAGAAGTAGACGATGGAAAATCCCTGTACCATGAATAACAAATTGAAAACAAGAAGAAGATTAATCCCCGCAGCTCGCCCTATCGTGCTAAATGACCCCAGGTAACCCGAAAAGGAAGTCCCTGCAAGTCCCAGAATATACCCCCAGGCAAAATACCAGGGAAGTTGCCAGTCCTTGAAGGCGGGACGGGCAAGGCCCGTTTCCTTAAACTTCTTCAGGACAATACTCGAGAGTAGGACGCTCAATAATGATACCCAGATCGAAAAAATCATCGCTGCGGCCGGGATAACGCTCGGCAAAATTCTGATGCTCTCTTTGATCGTCTTGAGATTCGCTTTAACCTGGGCCTCGGAAATTCCCTGCTTGACGTATTCTCTTTCCATTTCCAGCAGGAACTTTTTCAACATTGAAGTCTGCTGGGTAATAATATTGGCTTTTTCGACAAGGAAGAATAGAAGTCCCATCACCAAGAGAGCGGAAATAACAAGAGCTGTCCCCGCAGCCACAACTTTGCCGAAAGAGAATTCCTTTTCAGCCGCTACGAAATAGCCCAGACCCAACGAAGCAATGATCATGAACAAAGGGATGGCCTCTATGACACCAGCCAAGGGAAGAATGACTACTCCGGTAATCAGAGCTACTGCAACACCCGCCTTTAGACCATCGCGAGCTGCAACTGTCAAAACCGGGAGGGGACAAAGAGCCAGGGTCACAAAGGAAAAGGCCGGTAAAATAACAACAGAGAGACAAAGGATTACTGAGAGTGCGGAAAACTTTCCGACGTCCGCCAATATTTGAGCTTTTGCAGCATCTTCTGACACCACTACACCCCGATACCTCTTTCTGCTTCCTCTCAAACCTTATGCCGGTGAGTAAAGGGCAAAAGCGCCATTTCGCGGGATCTCTTTATCGCAAGGGAAAGCTTCTTCTGATGCTGCGCGCAATTCCCGGTAGCCCTACGCGCCCTAATTTTACCCTTTTCTGAAACATATCTTTTCAATAGATTAACATCTTTGTAATCAATGTAATCTACTTTATCTTTGCAGAACATGCAATATTTCTTCTTCTGTCTTCTTATAAAATCAGCCATACCGTTTCTCCTTATCAAAATGGAATATCCTCCTCTAAGTTGGGTTCACCGGTTGTAGTTCCCTCGTCGGCGACAGGTGGTTTTATGTCCGAAAAATCTTCAATTCTCTCTTTGGCCGCCGGCCGGCCTAGAAATTGCACATTCTCTGCGACAATTTCCACTGCGGACCTTTTTTGACCCTCTTCGGTCTCCCAAGACCGGCTTTGCAGACGGCCCTCTACGGCAACCGGATTGCCTTTGGACAAATACTCAGTGCAAAGCTCCGCAAGCTTTCCCCAAACAACAATGTTAAAATAATCAGCCGTATCTACTCGCTCACCTTGCTTGTTGGTCCAGCGACGATTTACAGCCACCCCGAAATTAGCAACTGACGCGCCGCTAGGCGTGAATCTCATTTCTGGATCTCTTGTTAGATTACCTAGTAAAACCACTCGATTAAGACTAGCCATTGAAATCACCCCAAAAAAATAGAAGGCTATTCGCCTATCCGGACAATCATAAATCTAATAATTTCACCTGTTAGTTTAAGCACTCGGCCAAGTTCGGCAATTGTCTTGTTGTCGCCTTTGAAGGTTGCGACTAAATAAAAACCATCCTTATGACCATCAATAGGATACGCCAGCTTGCGCCTTCCCCATCTGTCAACCTTTTCAACTTTTCCCTTGTTTTTCTTTATTAGGTCTTCGACCTTCTCAATTGTTTTTTCTGTCGCCTCTTTGTCTAGGTCGACATTTATGATGCACATTACCTCATAACTTCTCACATTTCACCTCCTTTGGACTTAAGCGGCCCTAAATAACCGACTAGCGACTTTCGAGTAGCGACTAGCGTTTTGGTAGATCGCTCGTCGCTGATCGCTCGTCGAGCTCAGGGCAGGAAATGAATCCCATAGCATGAAGCTGCCCAATATACAAAGGGTCAAGCATTATTGGTTCGCTTCGGTTGGATACTTCCTATCCGGCTGCTTATCCGGAATAGACCGTTAATCCCTACTTTACAGGATAAACTCCATAGATTATAGCAAGGAAAACAAAGCCCGGCAAGAAAACACACAGAAAGTGAAAACCGCAGCTCTTCCGCCTCGCGATTTTTAGGCGAGATTAATATCGCGGGCTTTATTAGAAAGCCGAGCAAAAACCATCTCATGATCCTATTCATAAAACCCATCACGGCGAAATGATGATCGAAAGAAGCAACCTCATTGATGAGCAAACGACCGCCAATATCTGTCAATTCTGGTTTTCAATTGACGATGTCATTTAACATGTGCCTCTGAGAAAACTCGTCTTCAACATCCGCTGGGAGGAGAGACAAGAAACAATTCTCTTCTTCAGCATAAACAGCAGAGTCAACAAAGCTGTGATACAAAGCAAGGCAATTTGGCCGCAGCCGGAGTCGGTCGTCTCGGCGCTTGAATATCCTCCGGTGTCAACCAACGCAGAGTGCCCTTGGCCGACATTTTTAGAAAGAGCTGCTTGATGGTTGACCCCGGATTCCAGCGGGGAGTCGTTCAGCAGCTCCTCTGAGTCACCCCCGCCCCGAGATGGATTTTCTTTCACTGCTAATTGAGCCGAGTCTGCGCTGGGGGCTGCAGTTAGAGCCTTTGCACCTGGTACAACGGAACTGCGTGCATTCGAAATATCGGCAGGCGCATTTATGGAACTTCCATTTGGCGGAGGATTTGCAGTTCCTGCCAACTGCCCCTGGCTTGCGGCGGCTGATCCGGCGGACCCTATAGGCTCTGTTTGAGATGTAACAAGAGAATCAGTCGTCAACGGTGGTGCGGGGGGAGTAGTTCCAGCTGCCATAGGGATTTGCTCTGGATTGGCCGGCAAGTCCGAAGGCAAAGCCGAACCGGAAACAACTTCTTGGGGTGCATCTGGTTTTTGGGCCTGAGCAGCTAAAGGGGGCAGAAGAGTGACAGGATCTAAATAGTCCGGAGAGCCATAAGGCGGAACTTTCACACCGAAATGGAGATGCGACGCTGAACATGAGGAATCTCCGGGGACAACTGTGCCCAACGGATCGCCCTGCCTGACGACGGCACCAACTGACAGATTTGTGGCGACTGGCAAATAGGTTGTTCTCATTCCGCCTGAATGCTTGATGCCAATGCCTGGATCAGCCCCGTTCTTCCGCACCCAGTAGACTTCTCCATCAGCGGCGGCCAAAACAGGTGTCCCAACAGAAGATTCGATGTCGATTCCTCTGTGTCCGCCATCCTCATATCCGGTGTCCTTGTATTCAGTTATAACCTTCCCTTGTACCGGCCAGACAAAGGCAATTTCTGCATGAGCAGTGTGAAGAGAACCATAAAGCATCAAGGTCACAAGAAACACAACAAACAAGAGACTTGAAAATCTAAGACGTAAGACCGGGCGTAAATGTGTTGCCAACTCTGCCTCCTCTCCGGTCCGACTCAGCAACCGCTGAGCGCATGATGTGGCACGCTTATGTGTAACCGCGGATGTACCCTTTTATGCTATCATTCTATTACGCCTTTATGTTTGTTGCAAGACTTTTTTAGAAAATTTTTTTGCGGAACATTTTTCGGTGTTTTGCCAAGCCTAGCGCTGAATTCTATTGCAGTAGCCGGGTTTGATTGGCGGCAGACAAGCTACCGCGCTACATTTGCGATCATCTGGAAAGCCGCGGACATCTAACCGATCCCCTCAAAGAACTCGATCAAATCCTCCTCGCTCTCTGGAACAAAGGCGCCGTACTTGTCTGCACAGCACTTCTTGAATTCATCCGCCGCGAAAAACGAAACAACGGGATACTTTACCAACTGAAAGCAGCCTTCATCATCCGCCGTGTCGCCGATGTAGACCGTTTTCTTCAGATCAAATCCCCGCTCTTTGGAGAGCTCTTCCAAAAGAGGGGCCTTGTGCTTGTAGATTCTAAGTAGAAGCCCTGAGGCTACTCCATCCTTCTCTTCCAACAGATCAGCGAAGATAAAATCAAAAGAACTCCTAAAGCCGCAAGCTCTCAGTATCTGGTCAATCCCATCAGCATAACCCGCCGAGAACACTCCGATTGTCTTATTTTCATCATGATATTTCCGCAATAATCTCAGAATCCGCAGGTCAACCTTCTCCTGCACTTCCGGTTTTGCCGCATATCTCTCAACTGACCGTCTGATCACTGACATCGGTATCCCCTTGATTATCTCTTCATTGTAAATTCGATGCATTTCCCTGACAAAATCAAAATTCTCATCTTGCCGCTGCTCCTCATTGAGTTTGGTCAATTCCCGCTGGGCCCTAAAAAGCCTCACAGCATCCTGGGGCCGGCGAAAAAAGCGGAACTTGGCGATATCAATAGCAATATTTCTCAAAATAGGCGTTTCATTTCTGTCTAAGATCAGTGTTCCATTCCAATCGGCAATAATTGCCTGAAAGGCCATGCTTACTCCTTTTTTTGATTATTTTTTCGTTTAGAATTTTCCAACTGCTTCCGATTATATTACTCGCGACTTGTTTTGCATTTCAAGCTTTCATATTGGTCTTTTTTTCTTCACATCAACCGGCATCCGGAGAATTGACAACGTCCGGTGCTCTCATCATCGGGAGAGGAGCTTGTGGACAACCAGAGAGAAAAGCAGGTCTTCCAGCTAATAGCTACCATTCAATGGGCAGTTATTTCACTAACATTCCTATATACTCAGTTGCCTCATATAGAGCATATAGAGAGATACACTTATTGGCTGCTTGGTGCATCGGCTGTCTATGCGCTTATTTTTTCCAAGTTGCCGGAAGCTCTCTACTCAAGACCAAGATTCTTTCTGTGGTTAAGCTTAATTCATCAATTTTATGCGGTTCTTCTTGTCCACTTCACCGGCGGGATCGAAAGCGACCTCCATTGGCTCTTTCTACTGCCGATTCTCTTCATCACCGCATACTACGGAATGAAAGAAGGTTTTCTAACGGCAGCTTTGTCATCCGGTCTGTTGCTCTGGACCTATCTCCTTGATCCTCATGGACTGAGCAACGTGATCTTCTGGCATATTTGTCTCAGGCGACTGGCCGTTCTTCTCGGCACTGCTCTTTTCGGAGGATTATTTGCCAATGAAGAAATTCGGGAAAGAAAACAAATTGAAATATCTCACGAACTCTCTCAAATGTATATGCAGGACCCTAGCCTGCAGAACATTCTTGCCTCGACATCCAAGCAGATAGAGAAGGCCTTCGATGTTGAGCTGTATGCGCTGATGCTCTTTGACGCGCGGAACAAGACACTGATCGCGCAAAAACCGGCCAAGGGACTTGCCCTGAATCGCATGAACAAGCAGGCAATGCCTATCGATCTGGAAAGTCCGATTATGTCGGTGGTTGCCAAGGGAGAGGTTTTTGTCTCCAACAAGTCAGTTGACACGGCCCGATGTCAAGAAATAGATGATCTTATCAAGGTATCCGGAGTAAGAAACATTCTCATAGCTGGCTTGATAAGCAAGAACGACTTGATCGGTGTCTTAGTCCTCGCAAACAAAAACGGCCGGAAGGGTTTTGATAAGATTGACGCCTCCCTCATGAAAGCCATATCAGGCCAGACAGCAATCCACCTGGAAAGAGCCCGGCTTTATGAGAGAACGCAGCGCAATGCCGAAGAGGCCACTATGCTTTTCAACATAAGCAAGGCGCTTAGCTCAACGATAAACATAGACATACTGCTGAAGCTCATTGCTGAAAACACTGCTGAGTTTCTGGGTGCCGATACCTCATGCCTGATGCTCCTAGACAAGAAGGTAAAAGAATTGTCCGGCAGGGCGACCTACTGCTCCGGAGCAAAAACGTTGGTCAGAAGACATGCGTGCCCGCTCGTAAGACTAAGGCTGGGGGAGGGTGTGCCCGGCTGGGTCGCCAAGAACGCGCAGGCGTTGTTGATCTCCGATGTCAAAGCAGACCCACGATTCAAGTCGATGTCAAAACTGTGCAGAAAAGACATTGGCTCAGCGCTCTCCGTGCCGCTTATCGTAAAAGACAGCGTGATCGGTGTCTTGAATGCCGGGAGCATTCTGCCTCATAAGTTCAATGAAGAAGATCTAAAGACAATGATCACTCTGGCTGGCGAAGCTGCCGTTGCAATCCATAATGCTCAATTATTTAGCCAGCTTGAAGAGTTATACCTTGATACACTCAAAACCCTTATTGCGGCAATCGAGGTGAAAGATCGTTATACTAGAGGCCATTCCGAGCATGTAATTAGATATGCTTTGGCAATCGCGCAAGAACTTAACTTGACTAAGCAGGAAAAAGGAGTTGTCAAAGCAGCTGCACTGCTCCATGATATCGGAAAAATCGGCATCACCGAGAAAATCCTGCTAAAATCGGGCAGGCTCACCCGGGAAGAACGGGAACAAATAAGAAAGCATCCATCCATCGGGGTCGAAATTCTCGGCTCAATCAGAGCGCTGCGGGAAGTAATCCCTTTGGTCTTGCATCACCACGAACGATACGACGGCAAAGGCTACCCTTCACAATTAAGGAGCGAGGAAATCCCGGTAGGTGCCCGCATCCTGGCGGTCGCCGATGCTTTCGACGCCATGATATCGGATAGGCCCTACAGAAAAGCTTTGAGCTTTAAGAAAGCTCTGGCCGAGCTTAGCGAAAATTCCGGCAGCCAGTTTGACCCCAAGGTAGTGAAGATCTTTGTCGATATTCTCAAGAAGCCGGATATTGAAGAAGAATTGTCAAGAATTGAAAGACAATTAGAGGCTGAAAAAGTCTCAACGAAAAAAGAATGAGCAAGAGAGCTCTCTAAACGGAGAATTTGAAATAGATTACGTCACCATCGCGGACCACATACTCTCTTCCTTCAATCAACAGATGTCCCTGTTCACGGGCTTTGTGAAATGAACCGGCGCCTAGCAAGTCTTCATACGAGACAACCTCTGCTTTTATGAATCCACGCTCCATATCGCTGTGGACTTCGCCAGCGGCCTGAGCTGCTTTTGCGCCTCGGGCGATAGTCCAAGCCTGACATTTGTTGGATTCGATGGTAAAGAAAGTGATAAGGCCGAGCAACTTGTAGCAAGCTTTGACTAATCTTTGCAAGCCGGACTTCTCAATACCCAATTCTCTTCGAAATTCGGCCGCTTCACCATTCTCAAGCTCGGCCATTTCAGATTCGATCTTGGCCGACACAACAACTGCTTCGGCACCTTCTTTGGCAGCCAGCTCCTCTATTTGTCGGACAAAAACGTTACCCGGCCTGTCCCAGTCATTTTCTGCAGCATTTGCGACATATATGACGGGCAAAAGTGTTAGCAGGCCGATTTCATTTATGAGCGCTCTTGTCTCGCTTTCCAGATTCAATAGGCGGGCGGGCAGGCCCCGGTTTAAGAAATCCTCGACTTTTTGGGCTGTCTCGACTCTCTCCGCCGCTTTTTTGTCACCGCTCTTCGCTGATCGCCGGGCTTTCTCCAAAAAGCGCCCCACTACTTCAAGATCAGCAAGTATTAGCTCCAGATTGACGGTTTCGATATCATAGAACGGATCTATTTTTCCTTCCACATGCGCTATATCCTCGTTCTGAAAACAACGCACTACATGGACAAGAGCATCCGTTCCACGGAGATTTCCCAGGAACTGGTTTCCCAGTCCTTCACCCTTGCTTGCTCCCTTAACAAGTCCGGCCACATCCAAGAACTTGATGTGCGTGGAAATAACTTCCTTTGAGCCCGCTATTTCGGCGATTTTGTTCAATCGATCGTCGGGAACCTCGGCGACACCAACATTCGACGCTACGGTGGTGAAGGGATAGTCGTCAACTTCCGCCCCTGCCTTGGTCAAAGCATTGAACAAAGTAGACTTCCCTGCGTTTGGCAAACCAACTATTCCAATTTGCATAGAGCCCCCGTTTTCTTATTCGCCAACGGTGACCAGTCAAAATGTGGTTACAAGAGCCTTTTCTTTTCGCTTCTGACCTTGGACCTTGGACCTTGGACCTTGGACCTTGGACCTTGGACAGAGTTTTCCAATTTCGTGAAGTAAATCACGGTTTGAGATGATCGCTGATGATAAATTATTAATTGTCCCAGGCAGTCAAGACCTCCTTTCCTTATCGTCCTCCCCTGCGGTAAAGGAAAGCTGCTTGGGGCCTTTTTTATTTTTTAGAAACTTTTCAGCCAAAGCAACACTAGGTCAGCTCTCAAAAGAGCCGCAACTGCCAATATCAACACTATGAGTGCGCCAATATAGTAGGGCGTCACCCGCTCCTCTTTGAATTGCTTTCTCTTAGCCTTCAAGGCCTTAAATTCCTTTTCTTCCTCATCCGTGCGGCTCCTTATAAACGCCAGGTCGTCGAGTTTATCAACATCTTCGGCAGTCATCTCTTTGCCTTTCTCGCGTAAATATGCCCTTATTCCTCTGAAGTAGATATAGGCAGCTAGGAGCCAAACGAGAACGGTAAATGTGAGAAGTAGGGGGCCGAGTTTTTCCGAAAGCCGCACGATTGATTTTTCCAAACTTACCAGGAGTTTGATCAATTCCTTCACTTTATCCTACCTCCAAAGCGTAAAAGATAATATCAGCGCCAAAATGACCAGTACAAGAACCGGAACAAGTATATTGACCGTCAGTGAGTAGGGCGAAGCCCAGATCCAGGTCAAAGAGACAGCCAGAATAGTGACCAGGCATCCGATGACCAGAAGCGGAAAAGCATCTTTTGTCTGGGCCCTACCACAAATGCTGCAAAATCGCGTATTTTCCGGGATTTTTCTCCCGCACTTTATGCACTTTTTGAAGCTGTCTTCTTCGAGCTCCTCTTGGGCTTTCTTATTCTCCTCTTTTTGCTCTTCCAAGAACAACCTCCAGTCATTAAAACCATAATTGCAAAATGCAAAATGCAAAATTAAGTCCGCAGTCTCTTCGATTAGTCCTTGGGTGCTTTCAAAAATTTGCAATTTGCATTTTGACTTTTGCATTACGGTCGTTTCTATTGGTTTTCTTCTGACGACCGTCGTACATATCCGCGGAACCTTCTGTCAAACTTGGAACGAAGCAAGCGCACACTCCTACCGCAACCCATGCACTTAAGCCCGATATCCATCCCCAATTTTTCTATCTCCCACTCATTCGCCCCGCAAGGATGGCCTTTCTTTAGTTTTACAACATCTCCAATTTCTATTGGAACAATATTAACCATTGAGACACGCTCAATCAAGACATCTTCTTGTCACAGCACTGTGACAAGAAGTCGGCCGGTAAGACAATTGCAGACGTAAAATCGAAAAGCTTAAACGCGGAGACCTCAAGACAGGTTCTTGCTGGAGGTCCGCCAACCTAAGATGCTTATTGTTCTAGATCATATATTCCTTCATATTCAATCGCGTTATCAAGCAGTGCCGCTTCTATTTGCGGCTTCATTTCGCTGCTGATCCTTAATGCGAGGCCGCATTTGGAAGAGAAGTTTCTCGGAAGAGGAATCATTCTGCCGGTAAGATCGCATCTCTTGAGGGTTTTTTCGGCCTTTAACGCCTGGTGCGTAGATTCAAATACTATGATGCAATCAGGATCCATAATCTCCTCCTTATCCTAAAGGTAAACATACCGCAAATCAAATGCGTTGAAAAGGGCATATAGCGCAGGCCGCTGGGTCGTGGGTCGTATTCTTGACTTCGGACGCCGGACCTGCGACCCAGGACGCCTACCGGATGACCTCAATTCTCCCGGCTTGGCCGGCTGCCACCTCGCCGACGACCGACGACGACAGAACTTTCTCCTCCGCAAGATATTGGAGCAAAGAGTTCAATTTCTCCGGATGCACACATATGAGAAGCCCGCCTGAGGTTTGTGGATCGAACAGTATGTCCCGGGTAACCTCGACGACCGATGAGTCAAATGAAACATCGTCTCCAAGAAAATCCCGGTTTTGACTTGCACCGGCCGGGACCAAGCCGAGCTCCGCATATTCTATCGCCTTATCCCAAACCGGAACTCTGCCGGAATAGATCTTCGCACTCACTTGGCTTGCCTTAAGCATAAGGGCCAGGTGGCCCAAAAAACCAAAGCCGGTAATGTCCGTGCATGCAATCACCCCGGCTTTTCTCATTGCCCGGCAAGCACCGGCGTTGAGCTCGCGTGCTCCATCAATTGCATCCATCATATCCGCTTCTTCAATCTCCCCGGCTTTGAGTGCCGTGGCCAAAATTCCCATCCCGATAGGTTTAGTCAAAACGAGTTTGTCTCCTGCTTGAGCGGCTGAATTAGTGATGATTTTTTGCGGGTGCACGAAGCCGGTAACAGCCAAACCGTATTTAGGCTCTTTGTCCTCAATGGTGTGTCCGCCGATTATGGTTGCCCCGGCTTCCTGGACTTTGTCCCTACCACCCATCAGTATTCTTTCCAACACCTCGTAGCCGAGTTTCGGCCAAAATGAGACAATATTCAAGGCCGTTTTGGGTTCTCCGCCCATCGCATAAATATCGCTTAGGGCGTTGGCGGCGGCGATCTGTCCGAAGAGATACGGATCGTTTACTATGGGAGTGAAGAAGTCGACTGTTTGCACAAGCGCCAAATCGTCACTCAAGCGATAGATTGCGGCATCGTCTGATGTCTCAACACCAACCAGCAACTCCTCGGCTCTCTGAAGCGGCAAATTGTTTAGAACTCCGGCCAGGTCACACGGACCTATTTTCGATGCTCAACCACTCTTTGCCGAATATTGCGTCAGCCTGATTTTCTCAGTCACAACTCATCACCAACCATAGAAGTTAATCGTCATCGTAGAAATCAAAGCGAAAAATGTAAAGCGAAAAACGACATAGAAAGACTTAAAAAGCAAAAATCTTTTCAAGCCGTTCCAAATCTTGCATTGTCGTTTTTCCTTTTTCATTTTGAGTCTTCGATTTGCGTTAATTTTGATTATACAATTAAATTATACAAAGGATTTTTAGTTTTGATAAAGAAATTTAATAAAAATGTCGCCGGGTATCGGAGATTGCAATGAACATCAATTACTTTAAAACATTCATCACCGTAGTTGAGAAAGGAAGTTTTTCGGACGCAGCAAAGGCTCTTTCTCTCTCACAACCTGCCATAAGTTTTCAAATCCAGGCGGTTGAAAAAGAATACGGGCAGACTCTGCTGGACAGATCCGGTGCAAAAGTCCAATTGACCGAGGCCGGCAAGATATTCTTCAACTATGCAAAGCAGATATTGAAGCTCAACAGGGTCCTAAGCGAGGCGATTGATGAACTTCAAGGCGTTGTGCGCGGCCACCTGGCCTTAGGCGCCAGCACTATCCCGGGTGAATACATCGTTCCAAAGATATTGGGACAGTTCATAAAGGAGTTTCCCAATGTTGAACCGGCCCTTGAAATCAGCGACACGGCTGTGATTTTGAACAAAATAGAAGAGCATGAAATTGATATCGGATTCGTCGGCGCTTCTCCGGAGCCCAACAATCTCCAAATCGAAAAATTTGTTACCGACCACTTGATCTTGATACTCCCGCCAAATCATCAACTATCGGCCAAGGGATCTGTCGCCATTGAAGAAATCCTGAAAGAACCTTTCATCCTGCGCGAGGTAGGGTCAGGAACGAGAAAGACGATCGAAGAAACGCTTCAAAAGCACGGTTTATCCCTGGGCAGTCTGAATGAAGTCATGGACTTAGGCAGCACTCAAGCCGTTCTCACCGCCGTTGAAGCAGGTTTGGGAATTTCCATTCTGTCAAAATGTGCGGCTGAAAAGGCTCTCGCGCTGGGCACCTTAAAAACCTTGCCCTTCAGCGACATTGATTTCTCCAGAGACTTGTATTTGGTCTTTGACAAGCGCCGCTTCCTAACCCGCACGCAAAAAGAGTTTATTGAGTTTGCCATGCGCCAATAGGATTTGGCTTCAGCAAAAAAATCTATCTTTTTTTCATTTCTTGCCGATAAATGAAGGTAAATTTTGTAGTTATTGAGATTTGAAAAATTAATACGGCGAAAAATGACGAGGTAGCAATGATTACCGCAAGTTTCTTCGAGTCCCACGAAGGAAGAAATGCCGAAGCAGTATTGAAGAGCAAAAATAGGCAAGAGGCGGCCGGGCAAATCAAGTGGATCATCAAAGCCAGATGGACTGTCTTAATTGTTCTCTTCGGCTTGGGTATCATAGCTCATGCTCTAGCCATCTGCCCTTTGTCACTGGAACTGCTCCTTTCTCTTGGTTTTGCTGTCTGCGCGTATAATTTCCTCTGCTTCTTCTTGTTGAAGAGAGAAAACGGTAGTGAGGATAGAATTCTAAACTACATAAAGTACTTACAGGTTGCCGGAGACATCGCTATCCTCACAGCATTCATCCACTTCACAGGTGGACCCAGAAGTCCCTTTTTTGTCTTATACATACTGAGCATTATTGTTGCAAGCATCCTGCTATCTTCAAGAGAGACCTACTACACGGCTATTGTTTGCGCCTTCCTCTATGGCGGGCTGTTGCTGCTCGAGCATTATCAAGTAATTCCTGATTATAACGTCTACGTCTTCACCATCTTTTCTCAAGAGCGGGCCTCTTCGCTGCTGTTCTTCACTATTCTTGTGGCCAGTACGATTTTTTACACTACCGCTTATCTGGGCACTCATCTTTCAATTCGGTTCAAGGAGGCGAAAATCGCTCTTCAAGATATGGAGTGGTATCACCACAAATTCATTCAAGAGATGTCAACAGCGGTCATGGTGGCCAACGAGAACGGCAAGATTGTTGTCTTCAACAAAGCGGCTCAAAAAATTACCGGATTCTCCTGCCCTGAGATGATTGGCGGAATGTGTTCAAGGCAACACGAGGATGAAACCCCTTTGAGCAAGCTGACCTCGCTCGTTATCAATGTTCTGGAGGAAAACAAGGAGATCAAAAGAGGCGAGGTCTCAGTCAATAAGAAAGACGGGGAACTGATACCGATCGGCTTCAACATCTCTCTGCTCAAGAATTCTCAAGGCAAGGTCATGGGAGCAGTGGCCATCTTTGCCGACCTGAGCGAAGTTAAGACGATGGAAAACCGTCTTCGATTAAAGGACAGGCTCTCGGATTTGGGTGGTCTGGCTGCGACGATTGCACACGAAATAAGGAATCCGCTAAGTCTGGTCAAGATGTTCGCTCAACTGATAGAAACCAGTCTGGATCAATCCTCCTGGGAGGGCAAGACTCAAGCAATAGAGGATATCAAGTCGATCAGCTCGCAAGTGGATATCTGTGAGCAGGTAATAAGGGAGCTGCTGGTCTTTACCAGACCTTCCGCAATAGCTGATGTCTCCGGACCTGAAGAGATCGGGCTGGATGATTTCTTAAAAACGCTCCTCAAAGACTATAAGAGAAGCGAGCTGTTTTCAGGCATTCAACTGGAAAAAAGGCTTCACGCTGAGGAGGCGTTTGTCTGGGCCAGATACAAACAGCTTCGGCACATATTCGTCAATCTGGTCGAGAACGCCGCTCAGGCGATACATGATGGAGGCAAGCTGGTCATCGGGACGAAACTGGAGGCCGGGATGGTCGAAATAGAGGTTATTGACGATGGTCAGGGTATCCCCGCCGAGGTACTGAACCACATATTTGAGCCCTTCTATACCACAAGGGAAGAAGGAACAGGACTAGGACTCGCCATTGTACAGAAGATAGTGTTGGAGCTCGACGGGACCATCGAAGTCGAAAGCAAAAGGGGGAAAGGCACTACGTTTAAGGTAAGATTGCCGGCCAAGGAGAAAAGCCCTTGTGTCGGCAACAACGCGCGCTTGTAATAATGCTAAGATTCATTTGGAAGAAAGGGGAAGTTAAATGAGCAAAATCAAAGTCCTCCTAGCGGACGATCACGATCTCTTTCGCGAGGGATTGCGCAGGATGTTGGGCCTGGGAAAAGAAATTGATATTGCGGGTGAGGCCACGAACGGCTCTGAGGCGGTAAAGAAGGCGCGTGAACTTCTGCCGGATGTTGTCCTGATGGACATCGGGATGCCTCAAACAGACGGCATCGAGGCAACTCGTCAAATCAAGAATGACTGTCCCAGTGTCGAGGTAATAGTCCTCTCAATGTACGAAGACGATGAGCACTTGTTTAGGGCCATCAAGGCCGGCGCTGCCGGGTATATCCTGAAAAACAGTCCACTTGACGAGGTCGTGAGAGTGGTAAAAGCGGCTTATAGGGGGGAGAGCTTGCTGAATCCCGCTTTGGCCAGAAGGATTCTGGACGAATTTGCGACTGAAAAAAGTCCGGAGGAAAATGCCGACGGCCTTTATTGCGATCTTACAAAAAGAGAGTTGGAGATCCTAATATTGCTCGCAAGCGCAAAAACAAACCGCCAAATCGGAAAAACTCTGCTCGTCACGGAGAAGACCGTTAAGAACCACATTTCAAATATCTATCGAAAACTCCAGGTTAATAGCCGGACTCAAGCCGTGCTCAAGGCAATCAAATCAGGCTTGGTGGAGTCGCACGGATAGCATTAGTATGGCTCCAAATGCAAAATGCAAATTTCAAAATGCAAATTTCTTGAAAGTCTGAAAAATCCTCAAAACAAAACATTTTTCAATTTGCGGCCTTGTATTTTAAACTTTTCCTGTTTTCAGCACGTACCCAAAAATCAATGAATATAAAGCCCTAATCAGGCAAGATATTTTTTATTGGGTGTCCCACTGCTAGAATGGGAGTATGTTTGTTCGAAAGAAGAGAAACAAAAGCGGCTCAGTAAGCGTCCAAATAATAGACAAATCCAAGGGTTACAGGGTTTTTAAAACCATCGGTTCATCCAAGAGCCCGGAGAAAATCAAACAATTGGTTGCTCGCGGTTGGGATATCATTCAAAACAGCGGCAATCAAGCAAGGCTGTTCTCATTTAAAACAGAAGAAGAACGTTGGATAGAAGACTTCCTGAGTGGACTCTCCAATGCTCAAGTTCACACCATCGGCCCGGAACTGATCTTTGGCGCTCTGTTTGATCGTGTTGGATTTAACAAGATAGATGACGATTTGTTTAGACACATCACCATTGCCAGGCTTGCCTACCCAACGAGCAAGCTAAAAACAGCAGATTACCTCTATCGCTATCGCGGGATAAAGATAGAAGTAACCGCCATCTATCGTTTTTTGGATAAACTTGCCGGCACCTACAAAGAAGACGTGGAACAGATAGCCTTTGAATATACCAAACGAACACTAAGGAGCATCTCTGTCATTTTCTACGATATGACCACCTTGTATTTTGAGACCGAAGATGAAGACGATTTGAGAAAGATTGGCTTCTCTAAAGACGGCAAGTTCCAAAAACCACAGATTATGCTCGGCCTTTTAGTGGGACAAGGTGGCTATCCCATTGGCTATGACATCTTTGAAGGCAATACTTTTGAAGGACACACGCTCCTTCCGGTACTTGAAGACATTCAAAGAAAATACCACTTTAAAAAGCCGGTGGTAATTGCTGATGCAGCACTTCTTTCGGCCAAGAATATAGCTGCCCTTGAAAGTGAAGGCTACCAATTCATAATTGGAGCCCGCATCAAAAACGAAACCGAACTTGTAAAACAAAAGATACTAGATCAAGCCCAAGGCATAAAAGACGGCGAAGGCTTTGCAATTAAAAAGCCTGACGGGACACGTCTTGCTATCACTTACTCCACAAAGCGGCACAAAAAAGACGCCTCGAATCGGGAGCGGGGCCTAAGAAAATTACGGAAGCGGGTGAGATCCGGCAGGCTCACCAAGGAAAGCATAAACAATCGGGGTTACAACAAATTCCTTGTCTTAAAGGGAAGGGTTAACGTCGAAATAGACGAAAGCAAGGTAAAAGAGGATGAGTACTGGGACGGCTTGAAGGGATACATTACAAATACCCGTCTTAGCCCGAGGCAAGTAGCCGAAAACTACCGCCATCTTTGGCAAATAGAAAAAGCGTTTCGGATATCGAAAACCGATCTTAAGATCCGCCCCATACATCACCGGCTCAGAAATCGCATCGAGGCCCATATCTGTATCGCTTTTGTGGCCTATACGATCTACAAAGAGCTGGAGAGGCTTCTTCTAAAGCATAGGGTTGGCTTTAGCCCAAAAAGAGCCGCTGAGCTTACGCACAACATGTATGAACTGGACTATAAGCTGCCAAATGCCATCGATACGGAAAAAGTTATCCTAAAGATGGACGACAAACAACTTGCCGTTTATGGAGCGGTACATGACTAGTTAGGGTGTCCCATTGCCGAAAACAGGGGGGGAGAGCTTGCTGAATCCCGCTTTGGCCAGAAGGATTCTGGACGAATTTGCGACTGAAAAAAGTCCGGAGGAAAATGCCGACGGCCTTTATTGCGATCTTACAAAAAGAGAGTTGGAGATCCT
>Ga0214473_10002211_pt1 | contig 24204 bp, 21 predicted proteins | sample RVTome_7_FD_203509 | JGI IMG/M metagenome (GOLD analysis project Ga0214473, IMG submission 203509) | Soil microbial communities from uranium-contaminated site in the Upper Colorado River Basin, Wyoming, United States - RVT98D197 | ecosystem: Environmental > Terrestrial > Soil > Contaminated >... | reverse complement strand
AATTTGTCCCGTCAAGAGACCCAAGAGAGAGGCTCTCTTGATTACAGAGATTCCAAAAAATGATTACATAGATTTTTCTTTGCTTTCACTACTTTTCCAATCGGTGTAATCGTTCCATAATCGTTGCAATCAGGGATTTCTGGGCTTTTTCAGAAATCTCTAAAAAATTCCTCTTCAGGAGAGAAAAAATTGACGACGGGGTTTATTGAAATCGATTTGGAATTCTGTAAAGATTGCAAATTGTGCATGTCCGTCTGTCCCCATCAGCTGATCGAGACTTCAGATCGACTCAACAAGAAAGGATATTATCCAGCCTATTTTACCGACAAAGACCAGAAAAAGGAAGAGAGAAAATGCACGGGATGTGGTCTTTGCGCCATTTCCTGCCCGGAAATTGCTATCGAGGTGTACCGTGTCTAAGGTATTGATGAGGGGCAACCATGTCGTCGCAGAGGCAGCGGTGCGCGCAGGGTGCCGTTTCTATTTCGGATATCCCATCACCCCCCAGAATGAAATCCCGGAATACATGTCGGAACGGCTCTCAAAGATCGAAGGAGCCGCCTTTGTCCAGGCGGAGAGTGAAATCGCGTCCATCCACATGGTGATCGGTGCAAGCATGGCGGGCGCAAGGGCGATGACCTCTTCCTCCGGCCCTGGGATTAGCCTTAAGCAGGAAGGCATCTCCTTTCTTGCAGGTCTGGAGCTGCCCGCTGTCATTGTGAACATGAGCAGAGGAGGCCCGGGGCTGGGAAACATCGCTCCATCTCAATCAGACTATTTCCAGGCAACCCGTGGAGGGGGCCATGGCGATTACCGGAATATCGTCCTCGGACCTAATTCAGGCCAGGAGCTTGCTAATTTAACCTTCGCCGCTTTTGACCTGGCAGATCGGTACAGAACTCCTGTCATCCTGTTGGGTGATGGCATGCTCGGACAGATGATGGAACCCGTTGAATTTCCTCCGGAGGTCCCAGTAAAGAAGCTTCCCCAGAAAGATTGGGTCCTATCCGGCGCCAAGGGGAGGCCAAGCCGCTTCATTCGATCCCTGCTTCTGGATGTAACAGAAGAGGAAGAGCACAACTGGAAGCTGATGAGGAAATACGAAAAAATCACCAAAGAAGAAGTGCAATGGGAAACCTATGCCACGGAAGATGCAAAAATGGTGGTGGTGGCTTTCGGAACCGCCGCAAGAATTGCAAAGGGCGCCATCAAACGGGTAAGAGAGCAGGGGTTGAGGGTAGGACTTCTCCGACCCATCTCTCTCTGGCCGTTTCCATCCAGGGTCACCAAAGAGCTTTCAAAGAAGGTGAGGTTCTTCCTCGTTTTTGAACTGAATATGGGCCAGATGGTGGAGGATGTAAGACTCGCTCTTGAAGGCGCCGGAGAGGTCCATTTTTATGGAAGACCGGGGGGAGTCATTCCCACACCCGTCGAAATATCGAGAATCATTTCCAGCCAGTATTACCAGAAGAAGTTGGGATAAGAGGAATGAAAAAAGTATTTTCAAGGCCCAAAAGCCTCAAACCTGCGCCTTTCCATTATTGCCCGGGGTGCGGCCACAGTATTCTCCACCGCTTAATCGGAGAGGTGATTGATGAAATGAACCTGCAGGAGAGAATTATCGGAATTCCTCCTGCGGGATGCGCCGTATTGGCATATAATTATTTCGATATTGACATGGGTGAAGCGTCCCACGGAAGGGCGGCTGCTCTGGCTACGGGTTTGAAAAGGGTTCTTCCGGACCGGATCGTCTTCACCTATCAGGGAGACGGGGATATAGCCGCCATCGGCACAGCGGAAACGATTCACGCAGCGGCCCGGGGAGAAAAGGTAACCACCATTTTTGTTAACAATGGAGTCTACGGAATGACAGGGGGACAAATGGCCCCTACGAGTATCTTAGGACAGAATACGACGACCACCCCCGGAGGAAGAAAAGAGTCACGGGACGGCTGTCCGATTAATCTCAGTGAAATGCTGGCTGTCGCCAAGGGCAGCGCTTACATCGAGAGGACCGCGATCAACAGCCCGGCCAATATCCTGAAAACGAAGAAGGCAATTGCAAAGGCTTTTCAGGTGCAACTAAAAGGTCTTGGATTTTCCTTGGTCGAGGTTCTGTCTCCCTGTCCGACAAATTGGAAGATGACCTCCGTCGAGTCCTGGAAATGGATTGAGGAGGTAATGATGAAGAGTTTTCCGATCGGAGTCATCAAGGATACCACCGGATAAAAAAAGATGCTCATTAAGACCGTTTTTTCCGGATTCGGGGGCCAAGGGGTAATCATGATGGGTTATCTGGTGGCCACGGCAGGAATGTATGAAGAAAAGAATGTTACCTGTCTTCCTTCCTACGGAGCAGAGGTAAGAGGAGGGACTGCGAACTGCACCGTCGTCCTCTCTACGGAGGAGATCGCCTCTCCAATCGCCTCAGAACCCGAGTTTGCCGTTTTGATGAATAATCCTTCGCTTCTTCTTTACCAGAACCAGGTCCAGACCGGAGGGACCCTCTTTCTAAATTCGAGTATGATCGAGAATAGACCGGTTCGCGGGGACTTAGAGGTCTTTGAGATTCCTGTTAATGACCTGGTGAAATCCCTGGGAGAAGACAAAGTGGCGAACATGGTTATGCTGGGAGCCTTCATCAAGAAGTCGGCGCTGATCTCCCTGGAGACCATGAACCGTGTTCTCAAAGACACATTCAGTCAGAAAAACCCTGCGATCGTTAAGTTGAATAAGCAAGCCTTACAGGTGGGCTTTGACTATCTGTAATACTTTAGCTTGATAAGACGAAATTGGTCCACCGGTCAGAAATACTTCCAGAGTTTTAGAATGCGGTCATTCATATTTTGCCATGATGCGATGGAGAAAGTGAACAGGCATTGTAATACTCTTGGAGCCATCTCAATGATTCATGAAAAGGTTTCCGCTCTAAAACTCTTCCAGTATCTCTAACCGGTGTCCCATAGGTTTAGTTTTTCAAAGCACTAAAGTGTTATCAACTATCTCGAATGAAGGGAGAAGGCGATTGATGGCCGTGCAGCAGATCTCAGTCAGTCTGGAGAATGAACCCGGAAAGTTCTCTGAAGTCATTGATTACCTGGGAGACAACGGAATCAACATCATTGCTTTGAGTGTTGCGGATACAGCGGATATCAGTGCGGTCCGGTTTGTTGCGACGGACCCGGGAAAAGCGGTCAATGTGTTAAAGAGTCATGGGTATGCCGTCAAAGTGACAGAAGTTTTAGCCGTCGAGGCACCCGATCACCCCGGAGGTTTGAATGCCGTCTTGAAGCCTCTGAAAGAAATGAAAATCAACGTAAATTACCTCTACACCTGTCTTCGCACGGGGGAGAATACGGTACTCATTATGGGTGTGGATCGGCTGGAAGAAGCGAATCAGGTCTTACAGAAAAATTGGGTCCATATGTATGATGAGGAACTGTATACCCTGAAGATCTAATCGATCCCCGTCTTCGGTTTTAAAAAAAGGTTACGGTTAGGACGCCCGTATCGTTTAGGGTACGAGGGTAACGTGAAGTTCTCTGGACGAATAACGTAACCGAATGACGATACGGGCATCGTTACCGTGACCGTTGGACGAGAACTTTTTTTCTAATTAGGCGTAGCTGTGCAATCCTGAGAGGATATAATTCACGCCGAAATAGGTAAACAAGACAAAGATGAATCCTAACATTGAGAGAATCGCCGATTTCCTGCCTCTCCAGTCTCTCGTGAACCGGGCATGCAGAAATGCGGCATAAACGAACCATGTGATTAGGGACCATGTCTCTTTCGGATCCCAGCTCCAATAACTTCCCCAAGCATAATTCGCCCACGCAGCCCCCGTAATAATCCCGAGGGTCAGCATCGGAAAGCCTATAATGATCGACCTGTAATTAATCTCGTCGAGGACCTGGCTCGACGGGAGCCATTTTGATGTAACTTCCGCCCGCTTCTCCTTCCAGTCTCGAATCAGGTAGAGAGCGCTGATTCCAAAAGAAACGGCGAATGCCGCATATCCAAAAAAACAGGTCGTCACATGGATGGTCAACCAATTGCTCTGTAGCGCTGGCACCAGGGGAGTAATCTTAACCTGTATTCCCGGGACAATAGAGGTCAGGGCAATAGCCATAAAAGCAAAGGGGGTTATAAAGGCGCCGATAATTCTTTGCTGGTATTTAAACTCGAGAATGAGATAAATGAGTACAATAGTCCAGGAGAAAAAGACCAGGGATTCATACATATTGGAGAGCGGAACATATCCATATCCGGTTTGATGGGTTTCCATCCACCGGAAAATAAGCCCCGTGGTGTGGACCAGAAGCCCAATTATCAGCGAAGCGGTTGAAAAAATTCCGAAGGCCCTGTTTCGAGAAGAGGCGGAAACAAGATAAAACAGGAAACAAAGAACATAAATCCCCATCGAAACGTTGAATAAGGTATGGCTTAGGAGGGATGATGTCATCAATCATGCTCCATACCCCATCCCCCTCCTGACCCCTCCCTTGAAGGGAGAGGAAAACAGCAATTTCCCTATTTAGGGGGAAGGGATCTTCCCTTTTCACCCTCCCCTTCAGGTCGGTACGACTCGTCACCGAGGAGAGGGATGAACCTTCCCTTTTCACCCTCCCCTTCAGGTCGGTACGACTCGTCACCGAGGAGAGGGATGAACCTTCCCTTTTCACCCTCCCCTTCAGGGGGAGGGATAGGGTGGGGGTGGGGTTAGATGGTTTATGTGTTTAGAATAATTTTGATAATAGAATAACAGGGAGAATTGGGGATGTCAAATACTTATGAATTGGTGCTTGGGATTTCGTCAAGGTTACGAAAACATGTTTATTTCTTTTTTACGGCGCTCTTTTGCTCAACCGGTTCCTGAATGGGGTAGGGCTTCCTTCTCGGTTGTGTTGCTTGGATAAGCTGAATTTCATGAGTGGCCTTCCATAGCAATACGCCATCGTCTCTATGGCGGTCAATGAACTCTTGAATGGCCGTGAATTCCGCTTCTCTGAAAATAGTTCGACAATTCCTCAATAAATAGGCGTAGCTGACGTCATCCATCCGATAATAGATTTCAAGGGGGTGTGAGGAGTCTTCTGTAACACGGGTCAGATTCCTGATATCGACTCTCTTGGTCAGGCCCTGAATTAAACGAATAAAGTCATCCAGTTGCTTTTCCGAGAGACCCAAACCGGCCAGCTCCATCTCCATTTGTTTTTTAATCTCCCTCGTTTGAGCCTCGATTTTTACACACTTCAAGGTGACATCCCCGTAGATCAGGTCATAGGTAAGAGGATCATGAATGTCCTTTCTGAATTTCCTGATTACAAATCTCTCTTTTCCGTTGGTGGCCTTGAAATAGGAGACTTTGATCGGCTCCAAATAGGGCTTTTCACTGACAAAAGAATCTTCTATTATTTTAAGATCTTCCAGCCGGTGGCCGCGATGGCTTTTCAGAAAATCCCGATAGTCATCTCTTTCTTTTTCTTGGAAGGGTTCCGAAGAAGTCGGAGAAGACACATATTCCGGCAGTTGATCAAAAGACGTGTGGTGAAAAATCTGGTCACAATTGACGCATCGAATGATTTGTTCCATCTAAAACTCCTTTGTCATTGCATAGGAAGGGGAAGTGATCTTCACATGATTTCGTACAAGAAAGGCTTCTTCCATCTCCCGGAGAATATCCAAGAAAATGTCCACCAATTTGGGGTCAAACTGTTTTCCGGCACACTTGATTAATTCGTTTACGGCCTCTTCGTTCGCAAGCGGCTTCCGGTAGGGGCGATCAGAGGTCATGCTGTCATATGAGTCTGAGATGGCGATTATCCTGGCTCCCAATGGGATCTGTTCTTCAGCCAATCCGTCGGGATACCCCATTCCATCAAAGTGCTCGTGGTGGTGTTCTATGTAAGCTAAGATATTCGGGGAAAGCTTTAGGGGGGCCAGGAGTTCCACTGATTTTTTTGTGTGCTGCTTGATAATGGCCCAATCCGTCGAGTTCAAGGTTCCCTTCTTGTTGATAAACCGGTCACTGATACCTACCTTTCCGATATCATGAAGATAGGAGGCGATCTGAACCTCACTCCGTTCTATCGGAGGAAGAGAGAGCTTCTTGGAAACAAAGTCGGAGTAATAACAGACGCGCTCAGAATGTCCCGAGGTGTAAGGGTCCTTCTCTTCAAGTGTATAGGCAAGAACCTTAGCAAATTCTAGGTAAGTCTGAGGGTCTGAATGATTGACATCATCCCACTTGAAATCAACAATTCGTTCAATTCCATTCATGAGGGAAGGGCAGGGTTCCGCCGCTGATCCCTGATGGAGATCCTTGCTGAAGTACTTTCCAAGGAACTCCTTGATTTTGAAGTTGACCTTTCTTCGCTGAACGGACCGTTCGATTATCGAAATGATTTCGGGCACGTTGAAAGGTTTTGGGATATAGTCAAAAACACCATAGCGAATGGCTTCGATGGCGGTCGTGAGAGAACCAAACCCTGTAATAATAATAATCATCACGTCAGGGTCAATCCCCCGGATCTCCTTCAATGTATCAATGCCGGAGAGCCCGGGCATTTTAAGGTCCAAGGTAACAACATCCATTTCAATCTGATGAATCATCCGGATGGCTTCGTACCCATTCTCTACGCAGTGGACATTGTAGCTCGGTTTCAGAATCATCCGCAGCGACTCTCTCGGGCCAATTTCATCATCAACAATTAGTACATTCGGAGCATTTGGTTTTGTCTCCATTTTCCTCTCTTTTAGCCGTATTGTGGACGAAATGAGAGATGTCAAGCAAAAAGCTTGCCATGCGAGGACAAATCCCCATTTTATCTGTATGAGCAACTTCTTGAAAATTAAAGGGAATTATTAGGTAGACTAAAAGGATGAAAAAGCAGAAGTCAAAAGGGTGTGCAAAGTTTTTTGTGTTTTATGGAAATTATTATTGGCTATTTGTCCTAAGTAACTAAATTAAAAAAGAAAAAATGGGCTGGGAAAAAACTGAACACTAACGGACATCTTTGACCGCCTTAGGAATCTCTGATAGAATATGGAAAAATCGGTGTAATCATCTTTCAAAATCACTGTAATCAAGAGAGCTTAAAGCAAATTTTTGAAGCTCTCTATGAATCTTCCAAATGATCCTGGCCAATTCCCAGTTTGTCCATCTTGTATTTAAGGATCCGTCGACTGATCCCAAGCAAATCCGCAGCATGAGACTGAACATTGTTTGTTTTATTCAGAGCATCCAGAATAATCTCTTTCTCAAACTCCTCCTCTGCTCGCAACAGGGTCACCTTACCGTCCAGAATAGAATCTTTTAACCCATTAATTTTTGAGACATTGACGATTGAAATGGGCAACTCGTTCGCCTGTATGATCCGGTTAGGGGTTAAGGCAATCACCCGTTCCATCAGATTTTCCAATTCCCGAACATTCCCGGGCCATTCGTAGTTCATCATCATTTCGATGGCTTGCTCGCTGACTCCTTCGACTTTTTTATTGTTTTCGATGTTGAATTTCTTTCTAAAATGTTCCGCCAGGATGGGAATATCCTCTTTCCGATCTCTTAATGGCGGGATGATGATAGGAACGACATTGATCCGGTAATACAGATCTTCCCGAAAGGCGTTCTTCTTGACCAGTTGAGGCAGATCCTTGTTAGTGGCGGTGATCAGTCTCACGTCAACTTTAATGGTTTTGGACCCTCCGACCCGGGTAAACTCCTTCTCTTCCAAGAATCGAAGGATTTTCGCCTGCGTGGCCAGACTCAGTTCACCGATTTCATCAAGAAATAAGGTGCCCCGTTGGGCAATTTCGAAGCGCCCCAGCTTCTTCTCCAAAGCATTCGTAAAGGCGCCTTTTTCATAACCAAATAACTCGCTCTCAATGAGGGTATCCGGAATTGCAGCACTGTTGATCGTCACAAAGGGATGGTCTTTACGGTTGCTATTATAATGGATAGCCCGTGAAACGAGCTCTTTCCCGGTACCGCTTTCTCCCATAATGAGTACGGTCGTTTTTGAATCCGCAATCTGCTTGACCACGCCGAAGATATCGTGCATCAGCCTGCTTTCCCCGATGATGTTTCCGAATCCGTAGTTCTTTTCGATTTCTTCCCTGAGGTAATCCACTTCATTTTGAAGGGCTTGAGTTGAAATGGCCCGGTTCACAATCAATCGGAGTTCGTCAACATCGAATGGTTTGGTAATGTAGTCGTAGGCGCCAAGCTTCATTGCTTCCACAGCGGTCTTGACCGTCTTCGTAGCCGTGATCATAATGACGATGGCCCCCGGGTCCTTCTGCTTAACCTTTTCAAGAACCTTCAATCCGTCCATATCGGGCAGGATAATATCAAGAAGAATGACATCCGGAGACTGTTTGGCAATCTTTTGGAATGCCTCCTCCGCATCCTTGGCAAGAGAGACTTCATAATCTGTTTTGAGAACCATCCGGAGGGATTCCCTTGCTCCCACTTCATCGTCAACGACCAAGATACTTTTCACTATGTACCCTCGTTTTCAAGATATTACTCTGAGTGTTTGGACTTAGGTTACGGTTACGAAGCCCGTTTCGTTTAGGGTTGGACGGTTACGTCATTTCTTTAGACGAAAAACGTTACCGAATGACGATACGGGCATCCTTCGACAAGCTCAGGACGAACGGTTTTCCCCGGTCATGGTGAGCCTGTCGAACCATGACCTGACCATTAGACGAAACCTTTGTTTTTCAATTAGCCATTGATCGACGGATAATAGACTACCCTTCTTCGTTCAACAGGAAACCTCAAGGAGATTAATGTCTTGGGCTTCTTATCATTGACCTCCATTCTCATCATTCCTCGATGTTTCTCAATGATCTCCTTTACTAAACGTAATTCCAGCTCGATTCCTTCACCTTTCATATCGGAAGAAGCACCGAGCAGCGATTCCAGGGGGTCGGGAACCTGTTTCATTCCGGAAAAAACGATTAGCATTTCAATATAATTTCCGTTTTTCTGGAAAACACGTGGCGACTCCATGTTCCCTTTCCCGACATCATAGGTCTTGGTCATAAACCCGATGCTTCCATGGGGAGGAATCGAAGGGATTGCATAGTGAAGGATTGAATTCAGGATGTATCTCAACTGTTCATCATGGATGCTCGTTTCGGGCAGGTTTTCTCCCAGCTTCTTGAATATTTTGATCTTTCTGTTTTCGAGATGATCTTCATGCTTCTTTAGAATCTCTTCAAGAATAACATGGACTGTATTCGTTTTTTGAATGGGAGTATTGATTTTGATATAATTCAAAAGACCATTCAGAACGGAATCAATTTTTTCAATATCTTCGGTGACAATCCGGTAAAAATAGTCCCTGAATTCCACGTCATTGAACTTCTCCCTCAGGAGTTGTGTAAAAGTCTTAATCGATACGAGTGGGTTCTTAATCCGATGGATCAATTCAATAAAAAAGATGATCAAGGATTGAACCTCTTGCTCATCGGTAGGCCTTTTCTCCGTTGAGAGAAGGCGTTTCCCGTCCTCCTCCTTCAGGAAAGAAATAAAGCCCTCTTTTTCACTTTCCGTATCAAAGAGAAGATCCTTTTCCATCAAAGTCTCCCCTTCCGAGAAGATCGCACTCCGAATGATCACATGCTCCATCTCCCTTAAATTTCCAGGCCACCAGTAATTCTGAAAGAGAGACAGGACATTCGGGGAAATCTCTACTTTCTTGATGCTCATCTTCTGGACTTGCTCTCTAAGGATGTGTTGGGCGATCTCAGGAATCTCTTTGGCCCGATCTCTCAAAGAAGGAATCAGGATGGACAATGCACTGATCCGATGATACAGTTCTTCGAGAAATTTTCCCTGGGTCACCCTCTCTCTTAAATTTTCGGAGTGGGACGAGATGACCCGGAGGTTCTTCATCACCTTTTTTTCGATCCCATTCTGAAAAACACCATCCTCCATTATCTCGAGAAGCCTCAACTGGTCTGACCGTCCCAGATACCCTGCGTCTTTAAGGTAGAGGGTAACCGGAATGACCCGGCAATCCACTTCTCGAAAGAGAGAAGAGAGTTGCTCGGTGAACGTCCCTTCAGATCCCAACTTACAATCCATCCGGTGAAAACGGTAATCTTTCCATTCTCCGAGATGATGGATGATCTTGGCAACGAGTTCCTTCCCTGTTCCTTTCTCTCCTTGAATGAATACGGGTACACAACTCTGACTGGCCTTCATGATTAGCGGCACAATCTGGGATGGAATCAACGGAGAATGAATTATTTCTTTGTAATCTGTCATGACGGCAAACATTACCCTCAAGCAATAAAAGTATCACCAAACCAATTCCTCCCCCTTGGTGGGGGAGGGTTGGGGTGGAGATTTGAATCGGTTTGAGTTTTCTTAAGTTACGCCATGCGCTATGCTCTATGCGCCGTGCGATTTTTTATGTCCGCTCCAGCAAGTTCCTCGGCTGAAAAGAGTCTCCTTCAATATCGTGCCTTCTTCGTTTCGGGTGTTCTTGATTCAAGGGAATGTTAATAAAGAAAGACGACCCTTTGTTCAACTCGCTCTCCACCGTGATATATCCTCGATGGTCCTGAATAATCTGGCTGGAAATGGAAAGCCCCAACCCGCTTCCTTTGTCTTTTGTTGTAAAAAAGGGATTGAAGATCTCCTCCAGGTACTCCTGCGGGATGCCGCACCCGGTGTCTGCAATTTCGATTTGAATGTAAGGTTCCCCACCTGGTTTTAGGAAGGAACGAGTCCTCACAGCAACCTGGCCATTCTCGGACGTGGCCTCAATAGCATTTAAAAGAAGGTTGAGAAACACTTGTTTGAACTGCTCCCGGTCAATCTTTACCTGGGGGAGATCGGTCGAGAAATACTTACTGATATCGATATGCTTTTTCTTCGATTCCGTCGAGACCAGAAGAATCATCCCGTCCAGAACGGAGTTGACATCCTCCTCCTCCAGCTTGGGATCGGAAGGCCTGGCAAATTCAAGAAGTTCATTGATCAGGGATGAAATCCGGTCCACCTCTGAGGAGGCGATCTTCAGAAAATGTTTTCGGAACTCCTCATCTTCGATACGTTCAGGCAATAACTGGGTAAACGTCTTAATGGCAACCAAAGGATTACGGATTTCATGGGCCAGCCCAGCAGTAAGCGTTCCCAGAGAGGCCAAACGATCAGCCCTCCGCATGTAAGATTTCGATTTCTTCAAATCTTCGTAGAGCCGTGCATTTTCAATTGCAATCGCCGTCTGATTAGCAAGGGTAGTAAGTAGTTCGATATCCTCATGGGCGTAAATATCCTTATTAAATTTGTGGCTCAAATTGATCATCCCGACGAGGTGGCTTTTCGATATGAGGGGAATCGTCACTTCTGCTTCCAAACGAGACATCTGTGTAACGACACCTTTGATTTCCGGAATGTTGGCGCCCTTGATCTGCTCCTCACGGACAATGATCTCTCCCAGTTTTTGTAGGTGATGGGGTAGGGCGTCTTCTTTGGAGAATTTGCGAATAGATGTCGAATCCAAATTCTTAGATTCGACCAACTCATATTCCCCCTTCTCTTCGTTGAGAATGAAGAAGGAAGCCTTTTCGACCCCCATTGTCTGGGTAATCGTCTCAATAATCCTTTTGCAAAGTGATTGGACATCGAGAATCGTCACCATCGCCCTGCTGAATTTTCCAAGTGTCTCACGGTAGTTATATTTGTCTCTAAAAAGGAGGTGGTCTACAACTTTTTCTGTTCGCGGTTTGATTCTTTGGAAAAAAATACTTACTAAAAAAAGGACCAAGAAAATTAAAGCCGAAAAGAAATAATTTACTTTATCAAAGAAAGCTTTTTGACTCACAATAATTAGAAACAATGAGGGAACATATAGAAGCAGGATGAGTAGACTATAGGTAGTCGATTTTCTGAACACAATGCTTATATCCATCATCCTATACTTCAAAATAGCATATGTAATGAAACTAACCATAATAATAGTTGAGGAGGGACCAATAGCACTCAATCTCGATGTGCCTAAGATTGGCAATATTAGGTTCGTCAGAAGTCCGAAAACAGCAGCCGAAAGTATTCCCAAAAAGCAATACTTGATTTGTAGTCGCTCAATCCCTGTAGATTTTCTAAACGTCTTAACAAGAAAAACAAGCCCACCCGAGATGGAAGCAATCACGTATAGAGAGAATATTGAATAGGCTGGTCCATAAACTGCTCTAAATCCATAATTCTCAGGGTATACTTCTTGGAGTACTAAACCAGAAAAAGTTAGTCCTACAAAAAGAAAGGGTAGAATTATGATTGAGGTAGTAATGGTTGAGTTAACTTTCTTTTCTTGCGGAAATAATAGAGAAAAGAATAAGAAGGCAGCAGATGCAAAACTAATAGTGGCAAAACCCATTTTCCCCCAAAAAAGCATCCGTTGACTATCTTCATAAATGGATGTCATCAAGATACTCAAGGCCCATCCAGCAGAAAACCAAGATAAAATGCTAAAAACAAAATTAGTTCTTTTATGTTGGGAATTCTTTAGAAATACCAAGAGGCCCAAAGCTAAATTCCCTAAAAAAGAAAAAATGAGAAAAATTCTAATTGCAGTCAAAAGCCAACTCCTTTTTGAGGGCCGAGTTTGCTACTCATCATACTTTCCAATAACTAATACTGTGTGTCCACCTCCAAATCCGTGGGCGTTCATTAATGCATTTCGAACTCTTTTTTCCCTGAAATGATTGGGTGTATAATCGAGATCACATAGTGGGTCTGGGCTTTGAATATTTATCGTTGGTGGAATAATTCCTTTATTCAGAGTTAACATGCAAGTAATAAGTTGAAGTATCCCCGTGGTTGAAAAAGATTGACCTGTGACCGGTTTAATAGATGAAATCGGTATTCTATAAGCCCTCTCTCCAAAGGTCCTCTTAATTGCTTTTGTTTCATTTAGATCATAATTTCCTGCGCCATTACCATGAGAATTTATGTAATCTATCTCTTCCGGCTTAAGATGTGCGTTTTCCAATGCTTTTTCCATCACAATGGAAGCCGCTTCTCCAGTTGGGTCAACCTCAAACAAATCATAGGACTCATTGCCTGAAGCATAACCCAAAATTTCACCATAAATATGAGCCTTCCTTTCAAGAGCATGCCCTAACTCCTCAAGAACGACAATAGCCCCTCCCTCTCCCAAAACAGTGCCATCTCTCTCCTTATCATAAGGTCTCAGTGCTTCGGTCGGATTGCCATTTCGCCTTGATAAAAAGCCTGGACCAGCACAGAAAAGAGCAAACGTGCAAGGAGTAATCGGCGCTTCCCCTGCGCCTGCGAACATAACATCAGCGTCGCTTAATCTTATTGCGTTATAGGCTAAGTAGGTTGCATCCAATCCTGAATTACAGCCAGATGCTATGGTCGTGTTCGGCCCCTTCAGGTTAAACTTGAGACTAATTGCTCCGCTGGCTAAATGAGTACAAATGCTCACAGATCCGTAGGGACTCAGTCTTCCCAAACCCTTTTCATAAAAAATAGCAGTTTGTGTTTCGATGATATCTCCACCACCGATTGCTGTTCCTATAAAGACTCCCATTTTGTGAGAATTCTCTTTTGAAACATCCAGTCTTGCGTCTTCGACTGCCATCTTAGAAGCCGCTAAGGCGAATTGGGCGAACCTTCCCAGCCGTTTTGCGGTCTTAATGTCCATATAATCAGTAGGGTTAAAATTAGGGACTTCGGCTGCTACCTTGCATGGATAAGAGGAGGCGTCAAATTGGGTAATCTTTCTCACTCCAGATCTCCCGTGAACTAAGGAGTCCCAAAAATTTTCTATTCCAATCCCGTTAGGAGCAACCACTCCCATTCCTGTTACGACGACTCTTCTTCTTTCTATCACCTGTTATTTCTCCAAAAGAATGACGAATGAATTCATGATTCTAAATGAATTCCGAAGAAAAAATAATCATGAATCTACTGGTCGCAATTGTTTGAGATACTTCATCTGGTGATACGCCTGACTTAGAGAAAAACTTATTTTACCTTGAAGTATCCTGCGAATCAATCTGCCCTTTGGGTAAGCCTTGGAATAAAGTCTTCTATAACATTCATAGAATTTGGAACCTGGAATGGTAGTAGGAATCAAAGAATGCATGCCATCAAAGTTTTCGTAGTTATCAGTAATAAGTTGATCTTTGACTTCCTCATAGAGCTTGGTTCCAGGAAATGGAGTGAGGATAGAAAAAATCGGTTGGTCGATGTCCAAATAATGAACATATTCAATTAGCCTGTCAAAATCCTCTTCAGTATAAGATGGATCCACCATGAAATACCCTATCGTGCCCACATTGTTTGCCTTCAGAATTCTTGCAGCTTCGGTGTTTTTACTAACAGTGTTTCTCTTATTCAACTTTTCTAAATCCTCATCTTTGAAAGACTCGAAGCCCACTAATACAGACTTAAGCCCAACTTCTCGCCATTTTTCTATCAAGTCAGGTTTTTTTATTATCAAATCGGATCTCGCATAAATTTGATAATTCTTTTTGATACCAGCATCCCTAATTTTTAAGTAGAGTTGTTCGACCCAATTAAAATTCTCCCATGAGTTGTCATCTACAAAAATGACAAAAGGTTCTTCTATATTAATGAGTTCATGAATGATTGATTCTGGAGTTCTTACTCTGTACTTGCCCTTGTTGAGTATCCATTGGCAACAGAACGTACACCGAAATGAACACCCTCGAGAACCGATGATGCAAGCAAGCGGACGCCAGGTAGCACGGAAATAATGATGTCGATACTCCTTCGTTAATTCGCGCTTTGGAATAGGCATCTCATTGAGGTCAATAAGGGGTCTCTGTTCAGTGTACAAAAGTCCATTATCTTTGGGGATTGCAAGTCCCTTGACCGAGGAAATATCTTTCTTTAGTTCTATTGTATCAATTAGTTCAGGAAATGTTTTTTCTCCCTCACCAATGACAACATAGTTGATAAAATCTTTGGCAAAATCTTGTGGCATCACACTCGGATGATGACCCCCAACTAATGTGAATATTTCAGGATTCAAGGATTTAATTTCCTGTAATACTTTTATACATTCATAATAATTTGCAGTAACACATCCTGTTCCTACAACATTTGGTTGAAATCTTTCGATTTCTTGGGATAAACTGCCATTCTTGAGACGCATGTCAAGAATTTTTACGTCGTGTTGAGGAATCGTGGAAGCAAGTATTTCACAAGCCAATGGCTCGGTAATGGAGGACCTATGCGCAAACGAGTTGGAGCTAAAAGGAGGCTGGATTAATAGGACCCTCATCTACTATCCTTCACTTCCATCAGTCTTACTCCTTTTCTCGGTTGTTCGGAAAGATTGGTAACGGGGACTTGTTCTTTAAGCCATCCAAATGATTAACGTTATTAATATATGCATTTTCTATATTTGTCAACAATTTTGTACACTGGTTGCTACAGGTGCGTGCTACAGGTGCGTAACATAACATAAATCTTGGAACTATGCACCTTAAATTATCTTGGTTAAACCATTGGGGGTATTAAATCTTCTTTTGATTTTTATGGATTACAAACATCTTGAAATGATTATAAAATTGTGCTATCTCTATCAAGAACAGGAGAGGAAAATGCATATTGACGAGAGCAAAAGATTTGACAAAAGGAATATTCAGCGAAACGTTAAAGATGGAACGGTCGCACAGAAAGATCTGGATGTTTTTCTTTCCAGGTTGCCCGATGTGAGCAACAAAATATTCACCCCGGAGACCGATTCCAAAGAGGCGGAGCCTAAAGTGGGCACCGAAAATCAATCTCCTAAGAGTCCCGTAAAAAAGAAAGCCAAGGGAAAATAGGAATGCCGATTTACGAGTATCGGTGCAACGATTGCAAGAAGGAATTTCACCAGCTCTATCTCAGTCAGAAAGAGATGAGCCAAGCCCGTTGCAAGTTCTGTCAGAGTAAAAATCTGACGAAGTTACTGTCTCGTTTTTCCGTCCATCAGACAGAAGAGTCCCGGCTATCCAACTTCGACACATCGAAGCCAAGAGGAGATGATTTCTACAAAGATTCGAGAAACGTTGGGCTCTGGGCGAAAAAGAGAATGAGAAATATGGGCGTCGATTTAGGATCGAAAATGGACGAAATCGTTGAGAAGGGAAGAACCGGAAAGATCCTGGAAGATTACAACAAGTGATGGAAGATAAAGAATATTATAAAATCCTCGAGGTGAACCGGAGCGCTTCCGAAGAGGAGATTAAGAAAAGTTACCGGCGAATGGCCATGCAGTACCATCCCGATAGAAATCCGGGAGATAAAGAGGCCGAAGAGAAGTTTAAGCTTGCCTCAGAAGCTTACGAAGTCCTTCGAGACCCTGAAAAGAGGAACCTCTATGATCATTACGGGATTGAAGGGCTGAAGGGCACAGGGTTTACAGGCTTCAGAGGGTTTGATGACATCTTTTCCGCCTTTGGGGATATCTTTGAGGATTTTTTTGGGTTCGGAACGACTTCTAAACGGAGGTCGAGGGCACGTGCAGGCGCTGACTTAAGGTACGATCTGAAAATCTCGTTCCACGAGGCTGCCTTTGGAAAGGAAACAGAGATTGAGATCCCCAAGGCGGTTTCTTGCGAGGCTTGCGGTGGAAGCGGCGCGAAAGCCGGAACTTCTCCAACGCACTGTCCAAACTGCAGAGGGACTGGTCAGGTCACGCATTCCCAGGGTTTCTTCTCAATTAGCACTACCTGTCCTCAGTGCCAGGGCGAAGGGAAAGTGATTCAGCATCCCTGCAAGGAATGCCGTGGAATTGGCAGGCTCAGGAAGAACAGAAAAATCTCTGTCAAGATACCTCCCGGTGTTGACAATGGTTCAAGATTGAGGATTCGAGGAGAAGGCGAAGAAGGAGAGCGCGGCGGCCCTCCTGGCGATCTTTATGTCTTCATCTATGTTGAGCCTCACGACTTCTTTGCAAGAGAGGGAGACGATATTATCTGCCAGATCCCCATCAGCTTTGCACAGGCTGCATTAGGCACGGAGTTGGAGATTCCCACATTAAACAACAATAGAACTTTATCCATTCCTAAGGGGACTGAAAACAGTGAAGTTTTCCGAATTAAAGGAGAAGGATTTCCAAAACTCAGGAGCCATGGGCGGGGCGATATACTGGTACAGATCCTTGTGAAAACGCCTAAGAACCTGACAAAGCGGCAGGAGGAGATTCTTCGGGAATTTGAGGAGATAAGCAAAAAAAAGGAGAAAGAGGGCGAAGGCTGGAGGAAGATTTTTAGGAACTGAAATAAAAGTTTACATAATATACATTATCAGACATATTCCTTTGCCCCTTGTCATTCCCGGCTTGCCCCGGAATCCAGGGTTCCCGGTGAAAACCGGGATCGAGTCTTTAAGATGGTTCCCCGACTGGAGTTTACCCCGTACTTGATACGGGGTCGGGACGAACGTCTGGACTCTGGCTTTATTTGTAAAAAGGGTTCGCATTGCAGAGAATTAAAGAAGTCACAGGGATCATCCTATCCGGCGGTAGGAGTACCCGCATGGGCGAAAATAAAGCATTCATCCAGATCGAAGGAGTTCCGATCATCCAGCGTATACTTGCCCTGTTTCGAGAACTTTTCGGCGAAATTATTATTGTCACAAACCAGGAAGAACTTTTCGAGAAAATAGATGCCAGGATCGTCGTGGATCTGCTTCCGAATGCCGGGGCCTTGGGTGGACTCTATACAGGTCTTTTTTTTTCTTCATTTCGTTATTCATTCTGTGTCGCATGTGATATGCCATTTCTTAACGGATCTCTCATCAAGCATCTATCTGGAAGGCTTCAGGGGTACGACGTCATTGTCCCAAGAACGAGAGACGGTCTGCAACCGCTCCATGCCTACTACTCCCGAGATTGCATCGAACCGATTAAGAAGTTGATGCAAGAAGGGAAACATAAAATTATCGATTTCTACCCCATGGTAAAACTGAATGTCATCCATGAAGACGAACTTGATGCTCTCGATCCTGATGGAGAGTCTTTTATCAATATTAATACCCCCGAGGAATTGGATTCAATTCAAAGAAGAAGGATTTTGTGATTCAGACATTAGATCTTATGAACTGGTAGCCGCACCCTTCAGGGCGCGATATTGCGCAGGCTAAAGCCTGCGGCTACCAAAGTGGCTACCAAAGTGATAAGGCATCTTGTAGTGAGCAAAAAGACTTTTGTTTATCGCCTCTTTCTTGCGGTCCTTTTAATGGCCATCTTTGGCATTGCATTGATTCAGCGTGCAGATTCAAAAAACCTGGGCGAAGATGAGCAACTTATCCAAGTAGGTATTGGAGCTTATCAGGATGGATTTTACGATATTGCGGAAAAGCAGTTTTCGCGATTCATCAAGGAGTTTCCGCGTCATGGAAAAGTAACCGAGGTCACCTATCTCCTGGCAAAAATGCTATTCATGAAAGAACGGTTCAACGAATCGAGAAATGCGTTTCTAAGGGTGATTGGCGAAGGGAAGAATGTGGATTACCTGGATTACGCTTTTTTGGGACTCGCTGAAGCAGAGATGAGACTGGGTAATCCGGAGGGGGCCAGGAAAGCTCTTCTTACCCTGATTCAACGGTTTCCAAGATTTGAATCGATGGATTCCGTTTACTATCGCCTGGGGTTGATGGACCTTGCTGGAAATCGTCTGGCCTCCGCGAAGCAGTTTTTCCAGAAAGCTTCCACGGCTTCTAAAAAAGGGGAATTTTCTCACGCCTCTCTTTTTTGGTTGGGCATTCTTGCTTTTAGGCAAAATGAATATGAAGCCTCCCTTGAGTATCTTCGTGCGACCCGGGAAAATTCTCCCGTGGCCGGGTATCGGTACGATAGTGTCGGCACGACAGCCGTTCCGGCTCGTTCCGACTCTTATCGACAATCTGCCCTCGGATCTCAAGACCATGCTAAGCTTGCCCTGTTCTGGATAGCGGAGACCCATCTGAAATCGGGCCGGTATCAGGAAGCAAAATCGAATTACCAGATGTTTTCTGAACAGTTTAAGACGGATTCCTTGATGCCGGAAGTCCTGTGGCGGCTTGCTTATTGTGAATACCAGGCAGGCTACATCCAAGCTTCGACGGATCGATTCCAGACCTTTAAAAGTCAATTCAAAGATTCAAAGTGGACATCCTATGCCCACTATTTTTTGGGCGAAATCTACCTCTCTCAAGGAGACTATGTTTCCTCCATCAACGAATTTAACTCTATTCCAGACCGTTCATCCGGTCAGGGTCTGACGGGTAGTGCGCTGCTTGCTCTCTACTGGAATCGCATCCAGATCAATGACAGGGATGAGGCAAACCGTGTTTCTCAAAGACTGTTGAAATCCGCCCATTTTGACGATGAAAAGAATCTGAACCAGTGGATGCTGGCTGAAATGACCTTTTCCGAAGGACGAATTCTGGATTCCCTACCCTTCTATTTTAATATCATTAATACAAGATTCAGAGAAATCGCCCTGGTAAGAATCGGTGAAGGATATTTCTTCGAGAAAAAGTATCGGGAAGCCGCGACGAATTTCGACATTCTCTTATTAGAATTTCCAAATTCGATTTACACGGATGAATGTCTCTTTCTAAAAGGAGAGAGTTTATTTCGCATGGGAGACATTGCCCCCGCTTTGATCGTTCTCGATGTGATTCTTCAGAAAAAGACCACACCCGCCTGGCGGTTATTGGCCATGATTCAAGCTGCAAATATTCACCTTGTCCAGATTAATGAGGATGCGGCGGAACGCCTCTTCAGACAGGTGATCGAATCCTTTCCGAATCACCCGATGGCTTATTATGCTGCCTTTCAATTGGGAAATCTCCATTTCAAGGAAAAGAATATCGGGGAGGCCATTCGCTTTTATTCCCTGGTCCTCAAAGGAAACATACTTGAACTGGCGGGAGAAGTCTATTTCAGAATGGGAGAAATCTTCTACCAGCAAGAGAAGTATGATAAGGCACTGAAGAATTTTGAGATTGCGGTTCAATATCTCAAGGAAACATCCTTTTGGTTTTTTCTGACTCAACTTGAAATCGGAAATCTGCAGAGACGATGGGGAAAATTCGAAGAGGCGAGGAAGTCTTATCGAATCATTCTCGATCAGTCAGAAGATGAAGACATCCGGAGAGCGGCAAAGGAATTATTGATCCGATTGGAGGCAAAATAATAGAGCCAGCCACAGAAAAACCTGAATGTCCCGAAGATCTCGTAATTCTCTTTTCTATCCAGGAAATGGACCCTTCCGATCTGGACGGAGTGCTGGCAATCGAAAAGATTTCTTCCCTTCAGCCATGGTCCCGGGCGATGTTTCTTGAAGAGATGGCCAATCCGGCTTCATCCTGTTTTGTGATTCGTCTGACGGGAGAAATTGGCCTACCCCCTCACCCTCTCCTCTCCCCCGTAATCGGGGGAGAGGGATGGGGTGAAGGGGTAGTGGGATTTCTCTGTTCCCGTATCGTGGAAGATGAATCGGAGCTTCTAAATCTATCTGTTCATCCCGAATACCGACGGAAAGGAATCGGAAAACGACTGATGGATTTTTGCATCAGCTTTTGCAAAAAGCGGAACATTCAAAAGCTCTACCTTGAGGTGAGCGCCTCCAATCAAGCGGCTATTTCCCTGTATCAGTCGTTCTCCTTTCAAACGGTAGGCACACGGCCCATGTTCTACCGGAATCAGTTCGATGCGCTCGTCATGATGAAAGAAATCTAAACCCAAAGGAATAGTGAAATGATGGAGGGAAGAAGTTTTTGTTTTTATGGACTTAAACCCAATATTCCAATATTCCATTATTCCAACATTCCAGCCCGCGATTTCAATATTCCAAGAAGATAGAGCCTATGGTTGTTCAGACAAAGGGAAGGGTTTTAAGCAATCGGGAAATCGAATCTGGTTATTTTCTGTTGGACATCGAATGTGAACCCATCGCCGGACTCGCGGTTCCCGGTCAATTCGTGATGATCAAGGCCTCGGATGACGATCATCCTCTTTTAAGACGGCCCTTTAGTCTCTACCGATCCTACCCCATTTCTCATTCTGAGAAGAAAAGAGGCGGGCAGCTATCCATTCTCTACAAAAGAATAGGCGCAGGAACGCTCAAGATGACAGAATTCAAAGAAGAGCAGGCCGTCGATCTGATCGGCCCCCTCGGAAAAGGTTATACCCCCCCTCCCCTTCCCTCCCGCCGTGGCTCCGCTGGTCCGGTGTCGGTACGACAGTGTCGGCACGACAGCCGTTCCGGCTCGTCCCGACTCTTAACGACTTCCGCGAGCCTGATTCTCATCGGCGGAGGCATTGGGATCGTGTCCCTGGCCTTTTTAGCAGAAAGGCTGAAACCAGCGAATCTCTTTGTTTTCATTGGTGGAAAGAAGAGTCATGACATCCTCTGTTTAGAGGATTTTAAGAAATTGCATGCCCATCTCTTTATTGCCACAGAAGATGGAAGCTTAGGTTTCAATGGGACCATCATCGATCTCTTTTTTTCTCAGTTGGAAAGATTTAAGAAAAGCGAGCCTCATTATTTATATTCCTGTGGTCCGATGGAGATGCTGAAGAGATTGGCCCGTAGGATTGAGCCTGGCCGGTTCGTCTGCCAGGCTTCCCTGGAAGCCCGGATGGCATGCGGTTTTGGAGCCTGCTGGGGTTGTGTTGTCAAGACAACTCATCCTCAGACACCCTACCAGCGGGTCTGCAAAGAAGGACCCGTTTTCCCTCTGGAGAGCATTGCTTGGGACGCAGAGTGAATCCGGTCACAATGATCCGGCAGGCAGGCGAAAATCTTATCAAGTCGATAAGACCCGACCACGGGCGGATGATTCATAAACACCCCTGCCGGATCATAACAAGTCCCCAGGAGTGGGCATTACCGAGAAGGCACGCTCATGGTTGACTTATCCGTTAAGATTGGGAATCTCCATCTCAAGAATCCCGTTATGGTTGCTTCAGGGACATTTGGGTACGGAGAAGAATATCAGGAGTTCTTAGATCTTCATCTTTTGGGTGCGATCATTCCAAAAGGAATTTCCTTAGAGCCCATGGCTGGGAATCCCCCTCCCAGGATTTTTGAGACGGAGGGGGGCATCTTGAACTCCATCGGCCTTCAAAATCCCGGCTTTAAAGCTTTCGTCAAAGAGAAGCTTCCCTTCCTGAAGAAAGTCAAAACTCATTTAATCATCAACATCCTGGGAAATACACCTCAAGAATATGTCGAATTGGCAAAACGGTTCGATGATATCCCCGGTATCTCAGCCCTCGAAATGAATATTTCCTGCCCGAATGTCACCGAAGGCGGGATTGCTTTCTGCACGGACCCCAGAATGACTTATCAACTCGTTCACGATGTGAGAAAGTGGATTAGACTTCCGCTCATCGTCAAACTGTCTCCCAATGTGACGGATATTGCCCTCATGGCTAGAAGTGCAGAGGAGGGAGGAGCGGATGCCATTTCCCTTGTGAATACATTTAAAGCCATGGCCATTAATATCCACACAAGAAGGCCGGAATTAGGAAATATGACCGGAGGGCTATCAGGCCCGGCGATCAAACCGATTGCGCTGAGAATGGTCTGGGAGGTCTGTCAGGCGGTCCATATTCCCGTCATTGGGATAGGTGGAATCAGAAAGGCCGAAGACGCCATCGAGTTCATTCTCGCAGGAGCTTCAGCCATTCAGATCGGGACAGCCAATTTGATCAATCCGAAAACAGGAATCGAGGTGGTTCAAGGAATCAAGGATTACCTTCTTCAAAACAGGATCAATCGTATTCAGGACCTGATCGGGCTATTTAACACACGTAACTCAGCCCTTTAGGGCTGATGACTCAGGGCTAAAGCCCTGAGTTACACATTCGTCACTGAGGCATTATCCCCAATCAAACCTGGTCTTTCAAAATCTTTGGAGAGATAAATATCAGCAAGTCCCTCCTGTTGTCCTGTTTTGCTTCCCGCTTGAAGAGCCAGCCCAAAATAGGAATTTTACTAAAAAGCGGAATCCCTTCCTGTCCCATGCTTTTGTCGATCGTGTAAATCCCTGCAATCACTACCACACCGGTATCTTTGACTAAAACCTCCGTAATGGCCTCTTTCTTGTCAATGCTCGGAACTCCCTGGACAACGATGGATTGATCGGGAGCGTCTTTCTTGACTTTAATGCTTAATTTGACATGGCCATCGTTTGTCACGTGGGGGGTCACTGTCAATTTGATGTTCGCATCAATGAAATCGGTGGTGACGGTCCCTTCTGTCGTTAATTTAAGGTAGGGAATCCTCAACCCCTGTTCAATGGAAGCCTCTTTGTTATCAAGAGTGGCAATTTTAGGGCTCGAGATGATCTTTGTATCTCCCTGGTTTTCATGAGCCGAAATCGCAATATCTAGGTCCCTTATCGTTCCGCGAGAAAAGAGGAATTCGATAATACCCGCTGTTCCGCTTGAACCGGCAACACCCGAACGAGCCAGGGCCCCAAGATCGACAAGATTTCTGGTAGCAGACGGGACACTCGTCCTGGGTGTGGGTTGTCCAGGGGTCACAGGCTGAGTCAGGGTGGTAGATCCTGGAATTCCCCCTCCCAAAGTCGCTGTTCCTCCTCCAACCTCCAGCCCCCATTTCACCCCCAATTCTCTCTGAAACGTGAGAGTGGCTTCCACAATCCTTGCCTCAATTAAAACCTGGGGTGTCTTCGTATCGAGGGATTTCACTAAATTCTTCACTCCGGCCATGTTTCTCGGAATGTCTTTTATGATCAGAATATTCGTCCTTTCATCGACCCGGACGTCTCCTCGTTCGCTCAAAACGCTTTTCACCTGTGGTATCACTTCCTTCGCCGAGGCATAGTTTACTGGAATTAACTCGGTCTCCAGGTCCTCGAGCTTCTCTTTTGCTCTTTTGGCGCTCAACTCCTCTTCCACTTCTTTTTTTAATTTATCAACAGGAGCCACACGGATAACATTTCCTACACGAGCCATTCCAAGGGATTTCGTCTGCAGAATGACGTCCAATGCCTGGTCCCAGGGGACATCAACCAATCTCATTGTAATCTTACCCGTGACATCTTCCCCCGTGATGATATTCAGGTTGCTTACCTCCGCAATCAGGCGCAGGATGTTCTTGATGTCCGCATCTTTAAAATCAAGAGAGAGTCTCCTGCCTGTATACACTTTTGCGGACACAATCTCTTCAGTTGCCTTC